>Ga0210050_1000224_pt1 | contig 77859 bp, 71 predicted proteins | sample CryGey132114_all_FD_185463 | JGI IMG/M metagenome (GOLD analysis project Ga0210050, IMG submission 185463) | Groundwater microbial communities from aquifer - Crystal Geyser CG22_combo_CG10-13_8/21/14_all (SPAdes) (version 2) | ecosystem: Environmental > Aquatic > Deep subsurface > Groundwater ... | reverse complement strand
TTTCCCACTGTTATTCTATCTGCCGCATTTGATTTAACTGATTTCATATGAGAGCTAGCGGTTGAACAACCACATAAAAATAAAAAACTCAAAAATAAGCAACATGTCTTTCGCATAATACCTCCCTTTAAATAAAAAGAGAAAGTTTCTTGTTAAAACTTTCTCTTAAGAAAAATTTAATAAATTTAACACTACACCACCCCTTTGTGGCTAACAATAAAAAGATTATACACCTTACTATAGTTAGGTGTCAATAATAAAAAGCCGTAGCATAATAAGGTATATGGAATATGCTATCAGGTTAAAATTAGGGCAAAAGATAAAGGAATTAAGAAAGAAATACAGCTATACCCAGGAAGAACTTTCAGAAGCTGCTAATATTGACTATAAATATATCCAGAGAATAGAAGGCAAGAAGCCGCCTGCAGTAAGAATAGATACCATAGAAAAACTCGCCAAAGCCTTAAAAGTAAAACCCTGTGATTTATTAAAATTTTAGCGGACTGTTATTTATCCGGCTTAAAACCCGTTATTATACGTTTAGATTTAGGTAAAGATGGAGCCATCAGTTGTCTTATAGCATCAAAAACTACCTTAAATTGAGCGTCGTATTTATTTTCCATCTCTCTCATCTTGCTCAATAGCCCCTTATGAGATCTGATCATTTTATTTAACCTTACAAATGCCCGCATGATCTCGATATTAACATGAATCGCTCTCTTGCTATTAAGCACACCGGAAAGCATAGAAACACCCTGTTCCGTAAACACAAAGACGTTGGGCGCATGCTTTATCTTTGAACTTATCACAATTTGTGATAAGTTCATTATCTCTTCTCTGGTCAAAGAAAACATAAAATCATCCGGGAAACGATCTTTATTCCTCCTAACAGCTTGATTTAAAACCCTTGTTTCAACCCCATAAAGCCCTGCCAAATCTCTATCTAACATTACTTTATGGCCTCGAATAATGAAAATCCTGCGTTCAATTACACCTTCTGGTATTAGCTGATCTTTCATATGCCGCCATCCTTTCTGCTATACATGACACATCCGGAGGCAAAATTCTTTCAAAAATCTGCAAAAAATAAAAAGGGACGGTTCTCCGATTGCCTTGAGAACCGTCCCTGTGTTTACCTCAACCTGTCAGGTTTATACTATTTATACTACGCCGTGGTCTAGCATAGCATCCGCGACTTTCACAAATCCAGCTATATTAGCGCCGTTCACATAGTTAACGTATTTACTGCTACCGTCTTTGCCATATTTAACGCAAGACTCGTGTATATTGATCATTATCTGAAGCAATCTCTCGTCTACTTCATCCCTTGTCCACGATAAACGCTGGCTGTTCTGTGACATTTCAAGGCCGCTTGTAGCTACTCCGCCTGCGTTAGATGCTTTGCCAGGCGCGTAAAGGATCTTAGCATCCAAAAATACCTCTACTGCTTCAGGAGTGGAAGGCATATTCGCGCCTTCGCCTACTGCGATACAGCCGTTTTTCACTAATTTCTTGGCATCTGCCTCATGAATCTCATTCTGAGTAGCTGATGGGAAAGCTACATCGCACTTTATTTCCCACGGATACTTGCCTTCAAAATATTTGCATTTAAATTCGTCGGCATATTCCTTTATGCGGCCTCTTTTTACGTTCTTAAGCTCCATTACAAATTCCAGCTTCTGTTCGTCTATGCCTTTAGGGTCATAGATAAATCCATTGGAATCCGAAAGAGTGACTGCTTTAGCGCCTAAGTGGATTAACTTTTCCACAGTATACTGCGCTACGTTTCCTGATCCGGAAACTGTGCAGATCTTGCCTTTAAGCGACTCGCCTCTTGTCTTAAGCATTTCCTGGACGAAATACACGCAGCCATAACCTGTTGCTTCTGGCCTGATCAAACTTCCGCCCCAGCCCAGGCCCTTGCCTGTCAGAACTCCTACAAATTCATTGCGAAGCCTCTTATACTGTCCAAACATATAGCCTATTTCCCTGCCGCCTGTACCTATATCTCCGGCTGGCACATCTGTATCGGCTCCGATATGCTTAGAAAGCTCTGTCATAAAACTCTGGCAGAATCTCATTACTTCATTATCTGATTTGCCTTTCGGGTCAAAATTAGATCCGCCTTTTCCGCCGCCCATTGGAAGAGTGGTTAAGCTATTTTTGAATACCTGCTCAAACGCTAAAAATTTTAAAATACTCAAGTTTACGCTCGGGTGCAATCTTATGCCGCCTTTATAAGGCCCTATAGCGCTCGACATCTGTATGCGATAACCCCTGTTCATCTGAACCTCGCCCTTATCATCCAGCCAGGGCACGCGGAACATTATAACTCTTTCAGGCTCAGTCATACGCTCCAAAATCTTTGCCTTCAAATACTTAGGGTTCTTTTCTATAAAAGGCATTACAGATTCTGCGACTTCACGGACTGCCTGATGGAATTCCGGTTCTCCGGGATTCCTTTCTATGACTTTCGCCATAAATTCTTCTAATCTCTTGGGCATTTCTTCCTCCCTTTAATTATTTGCCTAATTTTTAGGCATTGCCATATAAATAAAAAAGACGTTCTATGCCGTCAATTTTTAGAACGTCTTTGTCCTAACCCTTTTCCAGGCACAGCCATTGTGCCAAGCTGGGTTTTATTATATCAATACGTTTTCCCGTTGGCAAGCTGATTTTTTAAATGAAATCCTGTATGGCCTTCACCCCAAATCTTTTTTTTATCACTGCCTCTATCCCATTCACAGCTGCCTGAGCGCCGTTCATTGTAGTAATACACGGGATTCCCCGCATTACAGCTAAAGATCTTATCGGCCTCATATCTGATTGGCCTCTTGCTCCGGAAGGGGTATTTATAATAAGCTGTATCTCATTATTTTTAATAAGGTCTAAAATTTTATTGTCGCCTTCTGAAATCTTATCTACAGAGCTCGCTTTTATATTATTTGAACAAAGCGCTTTATGGGTACCTTTTGTAGCAATAATTTCAAAACCCATGTCGCTAAGTTTTTTTGCTATAAAAACTATATTTCTCTTGTCGTTATTTTTCACGCTTATAAATATCCTGCCTTTTAAAGGAATATTTTGGCCGGCAGCAAGCTGAGATTTATAAAACGCTACTCCAAAAGAATCGTCTATACCCATTACCTCGCCTGTTGATTTCATCTCCGGGCCAAGAACTATATCCACTCCTGAAAATCTTGAAAAAGGAAGCACTGATTCTTTTACCGCGATATGCTTTATCTTAACCTCTTTTGTAAAACCCAGTCCTTTCAAGCTTTTCCCGGTCATGACCTTTGCAGCTATCTTTGCAAGAGGCACGCCTGTTGCCTTGCTCACGAATGGCACTGTCCTGGATGCCCTTGGATTTACTTCAAGGCAGAACACCCTGTCATCTTTTATCGCAAACTGTATATTCATAAGACCCCTGACCATCAGTTCTTTGGAAAGGGCATAGGTATATTTTTTTATCATATTCAACATGCCTTCGCCTAATGTATGAGGCGGCAATACGCAGGCAGAATCTCCTGAATGCACGCCTGCCTCCTCTATATGCTCCATTATTCCGCCTATGACTGTTAAAGAACCGTCAGAAATAGCGTCCACGTCAACCTCAATAGCGTCCTCTAAAAATTTATCTATGAGAACAGGGTGCCCCTCGCAAACCTCTTGCGCCTCGCTGATAAAGCTCTCCAAAGATATATCGTCATAAACAATCTTCATTGCCCTGCCGCCCAGGACATAAGAAGGCCTCACTAAAACAGGATACCCTATCTTCCTTGCGATATTAAGGGCTTCTTCTTTTGAGAAGGCAGACCCATTTTCAGGCTGACTGATTTTTAATTTTTTAAGGACCTTCGCAAATTTCTCCCTGTTTTCAGCTTTATTGATAGAATTAACGCTTGTCCCGATAATGGGCGCGCCTGCTTTTTTTAACTCTGCTGCCAGATTTAAGGGCGTCTGGCCCCCAAACTGTACTATTATCCCGTCCGGTTTTTCATTATCTATGATATTCATCACATCTTCAAAGGTAAGCGGCTCAAAATAAAGTTTATCAGATGTGTCATAATCAGTAGATACTGTTTCCGGGTTGGAATTTACCATGATAGTTTCGTATCCGAGCTCTTTTAACGCAAAAGACGCGTGGCAGCAGCAATAGTCAAACTCTATGCCCTGGCCAATCCTGTTCGGCCCGCCCCCGAGTATCATTATCTTCTTTTTCTTTGAAATCCTGGTCTCGTCTTCTTCTTCATAAGTTGAATAATAATACGGGGTATATGCCTCAAATTCTGCGGCGCATGTATCCACAAGCTTAAAAACCGCTTTTACGCCGTGTTTTTTTCTTAATTTTCTTATAGCTGCTTCATTTGATTTAGTCAGGTTTGCTATCTGTCTGTCGCTGAAGCCGTACTGTTTTGCTTTTATGAGTTTTTCGGCTGACAGCTGAAAGCTGACAGCTGAAAGCTTTTTTTCAAATTCCACTATCTCCTTAATATTCTGAAGAAACCACGGGTCTATGCCTGTAATGGCCTGGATCTTTTCTACGCTGTAGCCTTTCTGCAAAGCATACTTAATGTAAAAGATCCTTGAGGCATTAGGCTCTTCCAGGCGTAATTTTATTTTATCATTCCGGATCCTGCGATAATCCAGCTTGTTATCCAGACCGCTATGCCCTATCTCCAAACCACGCAGTGCCTTTTGCAGGGCTTCTTTAAAAGTCCTGCCTATCGCCATTGTCTCGCCTACTGACTTCATTGACACGCCCAGGATATCCTTTGCCTCTGGAAATTTTTCGAAAGTAAAACGAGGCACTTTAACTACGCAGTAATCAATGGCAGGCTCAAACGAGCTTGGTGTTTTTCTGGTGATGTCATTCGATATCTCGTCCAATGTATAGCCTATTGCTAATTTTGCGGCTATCTTCGCGATCGGAAATCCTGTAGCCTTGGATGCAAGCGCGGAACTCCTGGAAACCCTGGGATTCATTTCGATAATAACCTGCCTGCCTGTTTTCGGGTGCACCGCAAACTGTATATTCGAACCTCCTGTCTGAACGCCTATCTCTCTGATGCATTTTATCGCGGAATCCCTCATTTTCTGATATTCCTTGTCAGTGAGGGTCTGGGCAGGCGCAACAGTAATGCTATCTCCTGTATGCGTACCCATTGGATCAAAATTTTCAATTGAGCAGACTATGACAACATTGTCTTTTAAATCGCGCATTACCTCCAGCTCAAACTCCTTCCAGCCGATTACTGATTCCTCTATCAGGATTTCTCCTATTATGCTTGATTCAATCCCGCGTTTCGCAAGCTCGCTAAACTCTTTCATGTTCCACGCGATGCTTCCGCCTGTGCCTCCTAATGTAAAGCTCGGCCTTATTATTACAGGAAAACCGAGTTTTTTAGCGAGACCGACAGCGGCTTTAAGATCATAAGCCTTGCCGCTCTTTGGCAGGTCAATGCCTATTTTTTTCATCGCCTCTTTAAATAACTGTCTGTCTTCGCCTTTTTTTATGGATTTTACATCAGCGCCTATTGTCTCAACTTTATATTTTTTTAATACTCCTTTTTCAAAAAGCCCCATCGTGGCATTTAAAGCAGTCTGGCCTCCCAAGGTAGGCAAAAGCGCATCAGGCCTTTCTTTGGCAATAATCTTTTCAATTGCTTCCACTGTTATCGGCTCTATGTAAGTCTTATCTGCTATTTCCGGATCAGTCATAATAGTGGCTGGATTTGAATTTACAAGCACTACCTTAAAACCCTCCTGCTTCAAGACCTTGCATGCCTGGGTTCCTGAATAGTCAAATTCGCACCCCTGGCCGATAATAATAGGCCCCGATCCGATTATCAAAATTTTCTTTATATCAGTCCTCTTTGGCATTAGATCTCCATCATCTTTATAAATTCATCAAATAAATATTTTGCTTCATGCGGCCCAGCAGATGCTTCGGGATGAAACTGCACTGAAAAAATAGGCAGTTTCCTGTGGCGCATGCCTTCTGATGTATTATCATTCAAATTTAAGTGCGTTGTATTTATATCCTTTTTATTCAAAGATTTTATATCCACGCAAAAGCCATGGTTCTGCGTAGTTATATAAACCTTGCCTGTTCGCAAATCTTTTACAGGATGATTTGCGCCATGATGCCCAAATTTAAGCTTGTAGGTTTTCCCTCCTAATGCCAGCCCTAGCACCTGATGGCCAAGGCATATTCCAAAAATCGGCATCTTGCCGATTAACTTCTTAACAGTATTAACAACATATGCTAAAGCCTGGGGATCTCCAGGCCCATTCGAAAGCAGCACAGCGTCAGGATTTATTTCTAAAATCTTTTCGCTACTTGTATTTGCAGGCACAACGATGACTTTACATCCTCTTTTAGCTAATTCTCTCAGTATATTAAACTTAACCCCGCAATCTATGACAACTACTTTGTGTTTTCCTTTTTTTTTCCAGTATTGGATTTTACTGGACGTGACCTCTTTTACGAGATCAATGCCAACGAGGCCGGGAGAGGCCTTTACTTTTTTAAGCAGGCTCTTCGTATCCGGGTCTTTTGTAGAAATAATTGCCTTCATTGCGCCTTTTAGTCTTATATGCCTGGTAAGAGCGCGTGTATCTATGCCTTCCACGCCTAAAATATTATTTTCTTTAAGGTAGCTTGCCAATGTCTTACTGGAGCGCCAATTACTGGCTATGCTACTGCATTCTTTTACGACAAAACCTTCCAAGAATATCTTTTTTGATTCAATGTCTTCTGCATTAATTCCATAATTGCCTATAAGAGGGTATGTCATGATTACAATCTGGCCCTTATACGACGGGTCAGTCAATATTTCCTGGTAACCGGTCATGCTGGTATTAAAAACAATTTCTCCGCACCTCTCGCCTGGCGCCCCAAAGGAAAAACCTTCAAAAATCTTTCCGTCTTCAAGAACTATTTTCGCTTTCATTTAAGCACCTTCTTCTGGCTTGAAAAACATATAACCTTCTGGGATACCACATCAGACATTATCCTGAGGCCTTTGTCTCTTACATCATATACGCTAATAATGTCTTGATATTTTGAAGACTCCGGCCTGAGTTCCGTAAATAAATTTCTAAGCTTCCCAAGCCATCCTGTATTGAATAAGACTTCTTTCCTTTCAGGGAAAAGCGCTACATAAAATATTTTTGTCTCTACCAGGTCTTGGAAAAAGTGCGTTCCGAAAGATAGCTCAGGCATGAGATTGCCGGCTGAAAAAGCAATCTCGCTTAAGACCGCTATATTATTTATTTCCGCAAATTTTACCGGCACGCCCAGAGACGGGGTTGTGCTCCCCCATCTTCCTGGCCCCATAAGAATAGCAGGCATTTCTTCTTTGTTTTCTATATCCCTGTTCAGACTGCCTACTATGCGAGCGATCTCATGTTTATCTGACAATATAAGACCCGTATATTTTTCCGGATCAACATATATAATTCTTTTAATATCGAGCGCGATATTTCCTCCCAGAAAATACCCGCTCGATTCAAAAAGGATGTCCTCTTTTTTTACATGGCTGGGGATGTCCACCTTGCGGCCTAGCCCGCTTGCCTGCAGAGGCCTGCATTGTAAAAGATTTATTTTAAACGCGCTCTCTCCGGTAAAATTTATTGTGAATTCTATCTCAACCGGATAATTATAGCTTTCTTCAAGTGCTTTCAAAATTTTCTTAAAGTAGCTATCCATGGTATTATCGCTAAAAATGCTATCTAATGTCAATATCCAATATTCTTTGGCCTTTGCGCTGGAATGGCTCATCATCGCCATGCCCTCTTCGTCTTTTACAGCTACGCGGTCTGCTTCCAGGTATAATCCTTCGCTTACAAGTTTATTAAAAGGCATTGCTTTAAAAATATTTTCCTTTGTGTCTATGACATCTACTTCATGCTGTGAAAATTTTCTTAAATCGTCTTTTTCCGCATACGGCCTAGCCAAAGGATCGCTAAGAGCAACCATTCTCGGATAATCTCCCTCTACTCTATTGACCGCCCTTGTTCCAAGCCCGAAGACCATCCTTAACATGCCTTCTTTCGGATTCATATCTTCATTCCACACGTATGTATTATAAGAAACGCCTACCCCGGCAAGATCCGGGAAGAAATAATCTTTGTGATATGCGCCTGAAACCCTCTGTACCAGAAGCGCCATTTGTTCGTCTAACTTATCAAGACCCCTTTGTTTCCTGTATGTAAGGGCATCTTCATTCATAGTGCTTGCGTAAATCTTTTTTACAGCTTCTGCAAACTGGATATACCTTTGCTCAGGAGTTCCCTGGTTCGCCAGAAATATGCTTTCATATTTACCTGCGAATGCATTCCCAAACCCGTCTTCCAGTAAAGAGCTGGAGCGTATTATGATAGGCGATGCCCCGAAATATTCTATAATCTGCTGAAAATGCTCCATGATCTCTTCGGAAAACACCCCATAGAGCATTTTCTCTTTTAAAATTTTTGCGATGCTGAAATAACCGTCTCCGGTCTTCTGCTGCACATGCAGTTTCCACCACTTGTTCTGCACAATATAAGAATAAAATATATTTGAGCCTATATAAAATGAATCATGCGGCTCTGAAAGTTTTTTCCAGTTCAGAGATTTGTCCTCGGAAAGGATCTTTCTGGCAAGAAGCATTCCTACGCTTTTACCGCCGATAAAACCAGTTCCTATCAGTCTGGATTTGATATCCACGAGTTCTTCCAGCGGAAAATTTTCCACTGCCATTGAGAGCATCTTTTTGTTAGAGGAAATCATGATACTGCAAAGCTTTTTTATCATGTCCTTTATTTTCTCTTGCGGCGCATTGCTTCTTATCAGTTCCTCTGCCTCAAGGAATAACCGGTCCCAGTAGTCGAGATTTCTTTTTGCGCTATCCACGCCTTGGTCCCTGATATAGGATAATATCTTTACGGCATCCACGCTATCCGCAATAGGCACAAACTTGTCTTTTTCTTTCTGGTGCGGCAGAAACATGGTAGGAGAATACCTGTTCCATACTTTTAAAGGATGTATATATAGATTGCCTTCGCAGCGGTACGCGTCCATTAATAGCTGGGTTGTCTCGCGTATAGTGGCTATGGATTTGAAAGAATGGCTATTGCGTAATATAGAAAAATACGTGACTGTTTTAAGCTCATACAGGTAAGGGCAGGTCACCATAAAAAAGTTTCCTATCATAAGGTCTGTAGCCCATGCCAAAAGAAGTTCTGACAAGCAGTCGAACACATAATACGCGCCTTCGCCTTCCTGTGTGATTATGCTGTTTACCTTTGTCGTGAAAGTTTCAAACCCGGCTGAGGCGTTCAGCTCATATCTTTTTATTTCTTTTGACGGCTCAAGCAGTTCTTTATGGCAGGCGAACCTCAGGTATATAACTTTTTTATTATCTTTTAACGCCTGGCGCACAAAAGGCTTTACTAAGTAGGCATAGGCCTCTATATCGTCTATCTGCCAGACTACGTTATCCCCAAGCCTCAGGCCTGTAATTACATTGTCTAAACCTTTTATCCCGGTACTTATCATTTCAATAACTCCTTATTCGATTTGTGCTGACCAGCTCTGCTAGGCCTAAAGAAAAGCCTCGTCGATTCGAGCGGGCACGGTGCCCTGTCAGGCGGGCCGTTCGGCGCAGAGAATGTTTCGCCGCGCGCTACGGTTTACGGCTCGTTTTTTATACTGAAGGTAGTCTTGACAGTATAAAAAACTTTGCCGTAATCCCTTGCGCGCTTATACTTTAAATAATCTGTGATGCCGAAACTTCTCAAATGCGCCTCAGACCTGCCTGACAGGGCGAGCGAGAATCGACGCGGAGCGAAGTCCGTCACGCTGGGGCGGACGAGCGTCTTTTTGTAGGCCTAGCAGAGCTGGTCAGAACTATCTCAAATTAACGGCAGACTGCTCTCGCCTATAAGATCCTTATCAATATAGTAGGCGGAACGCCTGCCTTCTGAAATAGCCCACACCACAAGCGACTGCCCCCGCCTCATATCCCCTGCGGCAAACACTTTCTCAACTGATGTCTTATAATCTTCGCCTGTTTTTACGTTACCGCGTCTATCGAATTCTACGTTGAGATCCGTGAGCAGCCCGGAATGTTCCGGATGCAAAAATCCTACTGCAAGAATCGCCATATCAGCTTCTATCTCAAATTCGCTCCCTGGGATTTCTTTCATCACAGAGCAAGTCTTAGAATCGCCTTCAGAAAATTCCACTTTTACGCAGGAAAGTTTTTTCACAATACCTTTTTCTCCGATAAATTTTTTCGTAAGCACTGCCCAGTGCCGCTCGCCGCCTTCTTCGTGGCTGGAAGTTGTCTTTAATAGCATTGGATAGTTCGGCCAGGGCTGGTTAGAAGGCCTGCATTCATAAGGCTTGGGCAAGACTTCTATCTGTGCTACGCAGGCCGCGTCCTGACGATTAGCTGTGCCCACGCAATCAGCCCCGGTATCTCCTCCGCCTATAACCACAACCTTCTTGCCTTTGGCGTCGATCAATTCATCTTTTGGAACCTTTTCCCCGCTTGAGCGGACATTTGACTGCGCTAAATAATCCATGGCAAAATATATGCCTTTTAGATCCCTTCCTTCTATTTTAAGGTCTCTCGGTGCACGCGCCCCGCCTGCCAGGCAGACTGCATCAAATTCTTCCAGAAGTTTTTTGCTAGAATAGTCCACGCCCACGTTTACCCCTGTCTTAAAACTAATCCCTTCTTTTTTCCAGATATCGATGCGCCTGTCTATGATAGATTTTTCTAGTTTAAAATCAGGAATGCCGTAACGAAGTATTCCTCCCGGCTCTTTATCCCGCTCAAAAACAGTTACGCTGTGGCCTGCTTTATTAAGCTGGCTGGCGCAGGAAAGCCCTGCAGGGCCTGAGCCGATAATAGCTATTTTCTTGCCTGTGTTTTTCTTTACTGCTCCTGGCTTAATCAGCCCTTTCTTAAATCCCAGCTCTATAACGCTCAGCTCATTTTCCCGTATAGTAACAGCGTCGTCATTCAAGCCCAGGACGCACGCGTGTTCGCATAATGCCGGGCAGATTCTTCCTGTTATCTCAGACAGGTTATTTGTGGCTTCCAATAGCGTAAGCGCAGCTTTCCAATTGCCACGAAACATATAATCATTCCATTCAGGTATATAATTCCCTATTGGACAACCCCAATGACAGAAAGGCGTAGAGCAATCCATGCAGCGCGAAGCCTGTACCTCGGATTCTTTTTCTGGCCGCAGGACGCTGACTTCTTTAAAATCCTTGACGCGCTCGCAAACCAGCCTGTAAGCGCCGGTCTTTCTTGCTGATTTTAAGAATCCTCGCGGATCACCCATCTAATACCTCCGTCAAATCAAGTTTTTCCTCTATCTTTACCCCTTCAAGTATACGTTTGTACTCTATCGGGATAACCCTGACAAACTTTTTAAGCTCTTCGTTCATATTATCCAGGATTTTCTTTGCCTTCTTACTTTTTGTATATTTAAAGTGGTTATTAAGCAGGTTATATATGGTATCTTTATCATCCTTTTTAATCTCTTCTATCTCAACCATATCCATATTGCATTTTTGTTTAAATGTATTATCCTCATCATAGACATACGCTATGCCGCCAGACATCCCGGCAGCAAAGTTCCTGCCTATTTTTCCTAGAATAATAACTCTTCCGCCTGTCATATATTCGCAGCCGTGATCGCCGACTCCTTCCACAACAGCGTACAGCCCTGAATTTCTTATGCAAAACCTTTCTCCCGCCATGCCGGAAATATACGCCTCGCCTGATATGGCGCCATAGAAAGTGGTATTTCCTATGATTACATTTTCGTCAGGTTTATAATGCGTTCTTTTGTCAGGATAGATTATAATCTTTCCGCCTGAAATACCTTTCCCCACATAGTCATTGGCCATGCCTTCCAGCTCAAGGGTAATGCCTTTTGCTAGGAACGCGCCAAAGCTCTGGCCTGCAATGCCTTTAAATTTGCACGTTATTGTATCTTCCAAAAGCACGCCGTCTCCGCACATCTTGCAGACCTCGCCGCTTAACATCGTGCCGGTAGCCCTATTAGTGTTATTGATATCAAGGCTGACCTTTACCGGAATGTTTTTTGTTAAAGAATCTTTGCACATCTTAATAAGCTCTTTATCCAGAACCGTGTCCAGCCTGGTATCCTGCCTTGATACGTAGCGCCTTGGGATATCGCTGGAAACTTCCGGCTTATAAAGTATTTTAGAATAATCTATGCCTTTTGCCTTAGGAGGCACTATAGAATTATCCGGCTCAAGAAGATCTGTCCTGCCTATCATTTCATCTATAGTTTTTAATCCAAGGCTCGCCATAATCTGGCGGAGCTCTTCTGCCACAAAATGGAAATAACTTACTATGTACTCCGGCCTGCCCCTGAATCTCTTCTGTAAAACATCGTCCTGTGTCGCCACTCCCACAGAACAGTTATTCAAATGGCAATGCCTTAACATCACGCATCCCATTACAATAAGAACTGCTGTGCAAAAACCATATTCTTCGGCGCCCAGAAGAGCCGCAATCGCTACATCTCTGCCAGTGCGAATCTGGCCGTCAGTCTGCAGCCTGACTCTGGAACGCAAATTATTCAAGATTAGCGTTTGATGAGTTTCAGAAAGGCCAAGCTCCCAGGGAAGCCCTGCGTATCTTATGGAACTCTGCGGAGACGCGCCTGTGCCGCCATCTCCTCCTGAAATGAGTATCATGTCTGCGTGGCCTTTTGCAACGCCTGCAGCAACTGTGCCTACACCGATTTCTGAGACAAGTTTTACGCTTATGCGCGCTTTTGGGTTTGCATTTTTCAAATCAAATATCAACTGCGCAAGATCCTCGATAGAATATATGTCATGATGAGGGGGAGGAGATATCAGAGTAACGCCCGGGGTAGTATATCTGGTCCTCGCTATTATCTCGCTCACCTTATGCCCGGGCAGCTGTCCTCCTTCGCCTGGCTTTGCGCCCTGGCTGATCTTTATCTGTATCTCATCAGCATTAACAAGATAATTTATAGTGACTCCGAATCTACCGGAAGCAACCTGTTTTATAGCGCTCCTTCTGGAATCGCCGTTAGGAAGGATTACAAATCTATTCGGATCTTCTCCGCCTTCCCCTGTATTTGATTTGCCGCCTATCCTATTCATGGCAATGGCTATTGTCTCGTGAGCAGGCCTTGAAATAGAGCCAAAGCTCATGGCGCCTGTTGCAAAACGCTTCATAATATTTTCAGCGCTTTCTACCTCGCTGACAGGAATAGGATCTGCTTTTTTAAATTTTAAGAGGCTTCTTAAAGTCACCGGATTCGCTGACTGGTCATTTATCAACCGGCTGAATTCTTTATATTTTTCATAATCATTGTTGCGCGCGGCATCCTGCAAGCTGGCAATGCTCTCCGGATTCCAGAGATGAAATTCCCCGTCTTTTTTCCACTGATAAGCCCCTCCGCTTGTTAAATAGTTTATCCCTGCATCTTTTTGGCTGTAAGCGTCTTTGTGGCGCTGGATAGTTTCCTCCGCTATCCCCTCCAGCCCCACTCCTCCTATGCGAGACACAGTGCCTGTAAAATATTTTTCTATTAATTCATTTTCCAGGCCAAGCGCCTCAAATATCTGGGCCCCGCGATAACTTCTGAGCGTGGATATGCCCATCTTTGACAGAATCTTTAATATGCCGTCTGTCAGGGCTTTATTATAATTCTTCAATGCGCTTTTTAACTCTGAGCGAATCTCTTTTTCTTCTATCAAATAGGCTATTGTTTCATGAGCAAGATACGGATTAACGCAGTCAGCGCCGTAACCGAAAAGCAGCGCAATATGATGTACCTCTCTAGGCTCTGCGCTCTCAACTATTAACGCGACCTGCGAGCGTATAGTCTTTTTTACCAGATAATGATGAACAGCACTTGTTGCCAGAAGAGCCGGAAGCGCAATCCTTTCCCTGTCTGAGCCTCTGTCGCTCAATATAATAAAGGAATACCCTTTTTCAATAGCGTATTCTGCTTCAAAACAGATCCTTTCAAGGGCCTTGGTAAAACCTTCCTTGCCGCTGGATGCGTCAAAAAAAGTATACACAGTTTTTGTTTTAAAACTATTTATGCTTATATCGCGCAAGCCCTGAAGCTCGTCATCTGTCAATATGGGGTTTTTTACTCTAAGTTTATGGCTGTACTCCGGTGTCTCTTCTAATATATTTTTTTCAGGGCCTATGAAACACTCCAGGCTCATGACAATCTTTTCTCTTATAGAATCTATCGCAGGGTTAGTGACCTGCGCGAATAACTGCTTGAAATAGCTGTAAAGCATCTGTGATTTTTTTGAGAGAAATGCATGAGGCGCGTCATTTCCCATGGAACCCACAGGTTCCTTAGCGTCTTCTGCCATGGGCTTTATAATCATCTTGAGGTCTTCGCGCGAATAGCCAAATGCCTTGAGACTGGAAATGATATCTTCTGATTTTTGATTATTGGCAACACTTGTAACAAGCTTGCCAAAATCTACCAGATTCCGGCTATTCCATTTACCATATGGAGATTTTTTTGACACGCCTTCTTTTATCTCAGAGTCGTCTACTATACGTCCTGATTCGGTGTTTATAAAAAGCATTTTCCCCGGCTCAAGCCTTCCTGAAACTTTAATATCTTCCGGATTTATATCCAGGACCCCTGCCTCAGACGCCATTACTACAAAATCGTTTTTGGCTATCATATAGCGGGCCGGCCTTAAACCGTTTCTATCCAGCACTGCTCCTATATTTTTCCCGTCTGTAAATGCTATCGCAGCCGGGCCATCCCACGGCTCCATAAAACAGGCGTGAAATTTATAAAAATCTTTCAATTCCTTGCTCATAAAACTGTTATATTCCCATGCCGCAGGAATAAGCATCATCATCGCATGCTCAAGAGATCTGCCTGATAAAACTAAAAGTTCAAACACATTATCTATTGCAGCTGAATCGCTTCCTCCTTCAATAATGACCGGTTTTAGTTTTTCTATATCTGTTCCGAAATTGCCGCTTGCCAGAAGCCTTTCCCTTGCCTTTATGCCGTTTATATTGCCCCTGAGGGTATTGATCTCTCCGTTATGCGACAGGTACCTGAAAGGCTGCGCCAAGTCCCAGGTCGGAAACGTATTGGTCGAGTAGCGTGAATGTACCATGCATAAGGCGCTTTTTACGCTATCATCTTTCAGGTCCTTAAAAAACCCTTCGAGCTGTTCCGGCATCAAAAGGCCTTTATAAGAAAATGTGCGGCACGAAAGATTGGTAATATAAAAAGCTCTCTTCTGACCCAATTCTGACCCGCGTATAATATTTTCCACTTCCTTTCTGATGACATATAGCTTTCTTTCAAAACCTAACTCATCATTGATGTTTTTATTTCTTGCTACAAAAATCTGCTCAAATACAGGCTCTGCGCTTTTAGCGCTTTTCCCTATGTTGGAATCATCTATCGGAACACTGCGCCATCCCAAGAGAGCCTGGCCATTTTCATTAACAATCTTTTCAAACACCTCTTTGCAGAAGAGCCGCTCTTTGGCATCCTGCGGCAAAAATATCAATCCTGTGCCGTATGAGCCTTGGCCCGGTAAATCAATTTTTTCCAGTGAGGCGGCTTTTTTAAAAAACTCGTGCGGGATCTGGATCAGGATACCTGCGCCGTCCCCTGTCTTTGGGTCTGAGCCTACTGCGCCGCGGTGAGACAGGCGCCGTAAAACCTCGATGCCCTGCCTTATAATAAGGTTTGATTTTTCGCCTTTTATATTGCAGACAAACCCCACCCCGCAGTTATCATGTTCAAACTGAGGGTCATATAATCCCTGTTTTTCTGGAAAATTTCCGTAGATTTTCATATTATTTAAACCTGTTTACATCTATGTTTAATTTTTTTATCTTGGAACGTATTGTGTTTCTGTTTATGCCGAGGAGTCTTGCAGCAGTGATCTGATTGCCGGATGTGTATTCCAGGGCTTTTTCAATAAGCGCCTTTTCTATATCGCCTATAACAGATTTATATATCTCGCCTTTTTGAATTGTTATGAAAGAATTGGCTATATCCATTTTATCACTGCCTAATTTTTATGCAACATGAGATAAAAAAATCTTCTCGACTCGACCTTCGGTCTCGCTCGAAGAATATTGTTCGAGCGAGCGAAGCGAGTCGAGAACTATAAAGATTAATCAAATATCAAAATACAAATAAAATTCGTACGGGTGCGGCCTCATCCTTACAGGATCTATTTCTCTTTTACGTTTATACTCAATCCAGATATCTATCACATCTTTCGTGAACACCCCTCCTTTTAATAAATACTCGTTATCAGCTTCCAGGGCATCTACTGCCCGACGTAAGGATGAAGGAACCGTGGCTATCTTACTTAATTCCTCTTCGTTTAATTCAAATAAATCCGTATCCGTAGGTTCGCCCGGGTCAATCTTATTCTTTATCCCATCCAAACCTGCCATTAGCATAGCGCTGAACGCAAGATATCCATTACATGACGGATCAGGCGGCCTGAACTCTATTCTCTTGGATTTCGGATTATCCGTATACATAGGAATTCTCACTGCTGCTGAGCGGTTTCTAGCTGAATACACCAGGTTTACAGGCGCTTCATACCCTGGCACAAGCCTTTTGTAAGAATTTGTCGTAGGCGCGCAGAAAGCCATTAAACTATTAGCGTGCTTTAAAAGTCCTCCTATATAATACTTTGCTGTCTGGCTTAAAAGCGCATAACCGCTCTTGTTAAAGAAAATATTTTTCCCGTTTTTCCACAAACTCTGGTGGCAGTGCATGCCTGAGCCATTATCCGCAAAAAGAGGCTTTGGCATAAATGTAGCTACCATGCCATTCTGCTTAGCCATATTTTTAATGATATACTTATAAAGCAGGAGATCATCTGCCATCTTAGTCAAACTATTATACTTGATATCAATCTCGCATTGCCCGGCAGTAGCAACTTCATGATGATGCACTTCTATGTTAATGCCTGCTTCTATCATCTTTAGAATAATCCTGCTTCTTAAGTCCTGCATGGAATCATGCGGCGGTACAGGAAAATACCCTTCTTTAAAACGTATTTTATAACCTAAATTAGGGTTTTCATCGCGGCCGGTATTCCAGTCTGCTTCATTAGAATCGATAAAGTAGTAGCCTGAGTTTTCAGTCTGGTCAAATCGGATGCTGTTAAAGATAAAAAACTCCGCTTCTGGCCCAAAATACACAGTATCTGCTATGCCTGTTTCTTTAAGATATTTCTCAGCTTTCTTTGCTATGTATCTGGGATCCCTTGTGTAAGCCTTGCGAGTCAAAGGGTCATAAATATCGCAGATCATGCTTAACGTGGGAACCTCACATACAGGATCAATAACAGCTGTGCTAGGGTCAGGTATCATAATCATATCTGATTCCTGTATTTTCTGAAAACCTCTTATTGAAGAACCGTCAAAACCTATACCGTCCACCCATATTGAACGGGTCAAGTCCGGCATGTCTTTTAATTCTGTCGCAGGTATTGAAAAATGCTGCCAAAGACCCGGCATATCATTGAATTTCAGGTCAATAATCTTAATGCCTTTCTCCTTTATAAGGCTCATCACGTCCCTGGCTGCTTTTTCATTGAAAGAGCCGTTTACAAGAGGGTTCTTTGTTTTTACTTTATCTGCCGTCTTTACTGATTTTGACTTTGTCATCTTGAATCTCCTTTTTTAAATAAAAAAACGTTCAACCTGATCAGTCCCCTTGATCATTTTGAACGTCAATGTTCAACACTACTATGTGTCTTAACCTTCAATTACATAAGTAAAAATTCGGCTATTTTGGTAACCAAAATTATTGCTCTATCCGATAGCCACAGAGCCGCGTTCCTCTGTCCTGATCCTGACGCACTCCTTTAAATCTAATACAAATATTTTGCCATCGCCTGTCTCGCCTGTCTTCGCGCCTTTAAGAATAGCTTTGATCGTAGGCTCTACAAAGTTTTCATTGACTGCGATTTCAAGCCGTATCTTTTTTAAAAGATTGCCCATCTCTTTTACCCCGCGATAGACCTCGCTAAATCCTTTTTGCCTTCCGTGACCCAGAACCTCGCTGACAGTAATAAGGTTTACCTCTGACTTGTACAGCTCATCCCTTACTTCTGAAAATTTGCTCGGTTGTATAATCGCTATGATAAGTTTCATTTTTACGCCTCCCAATTTTTGCTTCGCAAAAATTGATCCCGAGCGACTTTATGTCCACATATTGTCGCGAGGGACCTTGTCTACTCCACCATCGTATACGCGCCTTCGTGATGCTGACTAAGATCAAGACCAACTGTTTCTTCTTTCTCAGATACGCGCATACCTATCGCCGCGTCAACAACCTTGTATATAATAAAGGTAACTATCGCGGAATAAACAATTGTAACCAACACCGCCACTGCCTGCACAAATAATTGATGCGGGTTCCCGAAAAATAACCCGTCCGAACCAGCTGGATTAACAGCCTTTGAGGCAAACAAGCCTGTTGCTAATGCTCCCCAAATGCCCCCTATCCCATGAACTCCGAATGCGTCCAAGGAATCATCATAACCCAATTTCGGCTTAACATATGCAACTGCTATATAACAAAATACACTAACCAATAACCCTATTATTATCGCCGGTATCACGCTTACAAATCCTGCAGCTGGCGTAATAGCAACCAATCCTGCTACAGCACCTGTCACGGTTCCGAATATAGTAGGCTTGCCATTAAACATCCATTCCAGGGTTGCCCAGCTTAATCCTGCAGCTGCAGCAGCTGTATTTGTGACTACAAACGCGTTCACTGCCAGTCCGTTTGCTGCCAAAGCGCTTCCTGAATTAAACCCAAACCACCCAAACCACAATAGACCTGCGCCAAGCACAACAAAAGGCAGGTTATGGGGCGCAGGAGACCTTTCAACACCTCTTCTTTTACCTATTAATAATGCAGTTACAAGAGCAGCAATGCCTGCATTAACATGCACAACTGTTCCGCCTGCAAAATCCAAGGCTCCGAAATTCCTGAGCCACCCTCCGATTCCCCATACCCAGTGAGCAACAGGATCATATACAAGTGTTGCCCATAAAAGTATAAAAATCATAAAACCTGAAAACTTCATCCTCTCTGCAAATGCACCTATAATAAGCGCCGGCGTAATGATGGCAAACATTGCCTGGAATATCATAAATGCCTGGTGAGGGATAGTCGCTGCATAGTCTGCATAAGGCTCTAACCCAACACCATTTAACCCAGCCCATTTAAGGCTTCCCAATATGGCATTCCCCGGAGCAAAAGAAAGGCTATATCCGAACAACACCCACTGAATACTTACAAAAGCAAGTATTGCCATACATTGCATCAAAATCCCAAGCACATTTTTACGCCTAACTATGCCTCCGTAGAAAAATGCTAGTGCCGGAGTCATAAGCATAACAAGCGCCGCTGAAATCAAAACAAACGCTGTATCGCCGGAATTAATCATAAAACACCTCCTTTTAAAAATCGATATCTAGTTGCACCGTATAGGTGTCCGCCAAATCTCTATCGTTATAAAAATCATATCCAAATAAACCTGAAACGTTATCTGCGAATTTCCATGAAAAACCTGCATTCCAACAGCCGTACGAAGATCTTGTCCCCTGATATTCAAGACATATCCATAATTTATCCGAAATTTCAGGCATAGGCCTTTCCCACGCAAACAAAAGGCCTTTGTTATCTCTTTTATCGCTATGCAACAATATATCTCCGTCTCCCTGGAAGCCTCCCAAAGAAACCCTGCCTAGAGATAAATCCCAGGCTGAAAATGTCTTCGCGGCCTTCGCGTATATAATGTTAGAAGCTGTTTTATTCTCCTTTGTCCCTACATCATATATTCCAATAGCCAGGGCAGGGAAAAATTTTCCATAAGCATTTTCAGGAATTCCTACCTTAGTATTAAAGTACCACGGGTAATCATCCAGGTCTCCATATCCTGATTTGTGGTCAAATCCCACTTCAGCGTTCAGCTTTTCAAAAGGCAACACCCCAACCGTAAGCCCGAAGTTAGTTATAGTATTGGGCCTCGCGCCTGCGGAATTACTTTCCGTAGGCACATAATAATCAGAAGTAACATGCCATTTTTTATAAGGTTGGACGTCTGTAGACGGCGCCCAGATATGAGTGCTGGCAGTAGCATAACCTTGGGAGACAATAAATAAGCAGCAGGAAACAATGAAAAACGTAATTTTTAAAGCCTTCACATTAAACTCCTTTCTTAAAAATAAAAAAACGCCAAACTAAATGCCTTCATAGCATTGAATTTGACGTCTTTATCATGCACTGCAACGTGCTTTACCAATTACATAAGTAATTAATTCATTAATCTGGTAACCCTGTTGATTATTTTATTTTTCATTTTCACTACCATTACATGCGAAATCCCTAGTTTTTTACCAGTCTCCCTTACAGTATAGCCTTCCAATAAAAATCCAAAAACCTCTTTTTCATTTTTTGAAAAACCATTATTCATTACGTGATCTACTAGCATTTTTCTGTCAACTGACATATCTAAAGGCATGGAGTTTGCAGGAAGAGTCTCTCTCAATGTATCTCCTCTCTCATTCAAAGGCTCTTCCAAGCTGATCCTTTGGATTTTTTCTCTTTCTTTTCTCATATAGTTCAATATATGGAATTCACAGCCCTTTATAATATAGGTATCGTTAAGCCCTTCAGGAACCCCAAGCTTAAACTTATCCCATAGATGGCTTGTCATTTCCTGATAAAGGTCATCCCTGTCAAAGGAATAACCTCTCCTGCCATAGAAACTGGCTATCCTTTTTAACCTCGGGCTGACTCTCTGGTATAATTCTTCAAATTCCATACTAATTACCTCCTTAAAATAAAAAAGTCCTTTCCGACAGAACCATTCTGCCAAAAAGGACTTCATTATCCTGAAAATACAAAAGGCGTTCTTCTATCGAACGCCCCATTGCTTTGCTTCTTAAGCGCTACCTTGCGCTTCTATTTATAGTATATCACAAAAAAATTATCTGTCAATAAAAATATAGCCTGCTACAAAACCTTATCCATGGCCTTCAGGTTATAATAACCGAGCGTTTTTACTTTGGCCTTGGATTTGGAAAGAAGATTATCATGAAACTCTTTCATGAAAATGTCATGGTGGTTTCTGGTTTTCCACCTGTAGATAGACACGTATTGATTTTTGACATCAGCTCTCTCCATAGTATGATAGCTGACAAAGCCTTTGGAGTGTTTTTTCGCATGCCTCGCCCACATAATACTGTCTTTGCGGTAATCTCTGACCTCTTTGGGTTTTATCTCAAACAACACTGCATGCGTAAACATATTTTTCCTAAACAATAAGGGACGGCCCTAGAGATGAAACTAGAACCGTCCCTGTAAACTATAATATAGGTAGGTATTTATCTATCTCGTACTTGCTGACCTGCGCCTTGTATTCGTTCCATTCCATCTTTTTATTGCGGATGAAATATTCGAATAATTTATCGCCGAGGCACTCTTTTATAAGCTTGCTCTTCTCGGCAATCTTTATTGCCTCCAGCAGATCTTCTGGGAGAGAATTAATGCCTGCTTTTGCTTTTTCTTCTTCGCTCATGTGATAAATATTGTCATTTGCAGGTTCGCTTAATTTGTATTTCTTGGTTATGCCTTCTAATCCCGCGGCCAGCATTACTGAAAACGCCAGATATGGATTACAGCTCGGATCAGGTGAACGGTATTCAATCCTGGTTGCTTTTTCTTTTCCAGGTTTGTACATAGGGATGCGTACCAGCGCTGAACGGTTCATCTGCGCCCAGCAGATATAAACAGGCGCCTCATACCCCGGAACCAGCCTCTTATACGAATTCACCCACTGGCTTGTAATAGCGGTTATCTCAGGCGCATGCTTCAGAATACCTGCCGTGTAAGCTTTACCTGTATTTGATAAATGATATTTCTCGCTCTTTTCAAAAAATGCATTCTTGTCTCCTTTAAATAAAGACTGGTGCACATGCATGCCTGAACCATTGATCCCAAAAATAGGCTTTGGCATAAATGTGGCATAAACCCCGTGCTTACGGGCAATTTCTTTTACTACAAGCCTGTAAGTCATGACATTGTCAGCCATTGTAAGCGCGTCAGTATAGCGTAAATCAATTTCATGCTGGCTTGGCGCAACTTCGTGATGGCTGTATTCAACCGTAATCCCAAGCGCCTGTAAAGTAAAGATTGTATCGCGTCTCAAATCCTGCGCCACATCCAGCGGCACCAGGTCAAAATAGCCGCCGTTATCCAAGGGTTCCGGAGTTTTGGAATCTTTAAAATAAAAATATTCCAGCTCAGGCCCTACATTATATGTAAAACCCAACTCCTTTGCCTTGGCTAAATTGCGTTTTAAAACAAACCTCGGATCTCCTTCAAAAGGTTTCCCGCTGGGTTCGTAAATATCGCAAAACATCCTTGCAACGCTATATTCTTCTCCTGTGCGCCACGGCAAAATTTCAAATGTATCAGGATCAGGCTTTGTAATCATGTCTGATTCCTCTATGCGGGCAAAACCTTCTATGGAAGACCCGTCAAACCCCATACCTTCTTCAAGCGCGCCTTCCAACTCAGATGGGGATATAGCGAAACCTTTTAGAAAACCTAGTACATCCGTAAACCATAAACGTATAAACTTAACATTTTTCTCTTTTACTACCTTCAAAATATCTTTATTTGTCATCTTAGCCACTATCTCCTCCTTTTGTATTCTGCGTTGACTGTTGTATAAATCCCGCCCCGCGTATTAAATTCGCCTTTGATATAAGCCCACTTTGGCTTACACGCTTTTACAAAATCTTCCATGATTTTATTTACTGCGTGTTCGTGAAATATCCCTACATCCCTGTAAAATAGCAGGTATATCTTTAATGATTTTAATTCTATGCAAAATTTGACAGGTTTATATTGAATGGTTATATTTGCAAAGTCAGGCAATCCTGTTTTAGGGCAAACGCATGTAAATTCCGGATTTTCCAGGGTTATTGTATATTCTTTGTCAGAATACTGGTTTTCCCAAACCTCTATTTCAGGGGTTTTTAACTTGCGTACATTTTTTTGCAAACCTTCATATTTGGATTTCATTTCATCTCGTGCGCTACTATTATCGCCTCAGCAACATCTTTCATCGGCTTTCTGCGGTCCATGCTGTATTTCTGGATGCGCCTGAATGCATCTTCTTCCGACAACTCTTCCTGGTCCATTAAAATCCCTTTTGCCCTTTCCACCACTTTTCTGGTCTCAAGCTCTTCCTGGATAACCTTTGTCTTGACCATGAGCTCTGTATTCTCTATGGCAATAGCTGCCTGGTTTGCAACGCTTGTGAGGACATTTATTTCCGTAGGCGTAAATTTGTGCGGCTCAGATGTATAGCAGTTCAATACCCCTATTACCTTCCCTTTGACTGCCAAAGGCACGCATAATAAAGACACTAGTTTCTCTTTTACAGCTATATCCTTGTATTTATATTCAGGTTCTTTTGTGACATCTGGTACTACTATAGGTTTATTCTGGAGTACCACTTTCCATGCAACGCCCTCGCTTTTAGCCAGCGGTTTTTTGCCTACATATTCTTCGCTTATGCTCTGCGTGGCTCTGATATCTAAATATTGTTTCTTATCGTCCAGAAGCATCAATGAGCAAATCCTGGAGTTCATCGCTTCCGCTGTAACAGTCACTATAAGCTTTAATATGTCTTCCAGGTACAAGTCGCTTGATATGGCTTTGCTTATCTTTGAAATTGCTTCGATTGTATCGCTGGATTTGGATGTTTTTTTAATTTTCTTTGCCATAAATTTATGCTGCTACAATACTAATACCTGCTTCCCCGGCAAATTTCAGCGTTTCCTGTTTGTCTATTATAAGAGTTTTTTTGGCATCTATCGAAAGACAGCTTGCCTTTACTTCCTTCAACAACCTTATTGTATCAGGCCCTATCACAGGCACGTCAAATCTCATATCCTGCCTGGGTTTTGTCACCTTTATAACCACAACGCCATCTTTGCCGTATCTGGCTGCGCGCCTTATTGTCTCGTCAGTCCCTTCTATCGACTCCACTGCCAGCACAACTCCGTCTTTTACTACAATAGATTGCCCTATATCCAGGCCTGCTATAGCCTTTGCTATGCGCCTTCCAAAATCAATATCCTTCAGCACCCTTTCATCAGGCAATTTACTTGTAAGAATGCCTTTTTGAGGAAGATAATCTGATAAAAAAGTTATGGAACTCAGGACCTTTATGCCTTTAAACTCCAATAATCTCGCCACAGCCCCTATGATAGAGTCTGTTTTTTTATTCCTCAGGCTTCCGAGGAGAAGCTGCATCTTTTTATCTATCTTTATATTATTATCAAAAAGCAACTTATGCCTTACCTGGCCCGCCATTACGATAGAGCGGATATTTTCTTCCTTGAGAATCCCCAGCAGTTTTTCAAGCTCTCCCGCTCCAAGCCAGTATATTTTATTTACAAATTTCTCCAGCTCCTCTGACGTTTCTTCGTTTATGCCTATCGCAATTACTTCTACGCCTTTTTTCCTGGCGCTTTCTGCAAATATAATAGGGAACCTGCCGTTCCCAGCTAAAAGCCCTATTCTATTAACCATCTTATTTGCCGCCCCTGCAAATACCTCTTTCTGAGTCTTTTAGAAAATTAAGCAGGTATTCTACTTCTTCCATGGAGGCTATTTCTTTTTTCACTTTCGCTATGCCGTTTTTTAAGGCGAGCCCTGAATGGAATAAAATCTTGAACGCCTTTTTTAATTCAGCCTGCGCCTTTTGAGACATCCCTGCCCGCCTTACGCCTATCAGATTTAACCCATATACCCTTGCAGGATTTCCGTCGCAGGTAGAAAAAGGAGGGATGTCCTGGACCACTTTTGAGCATCCGCCTATTATGGACATCTTGCCGACTCTTGTAAACTGGTGCACTCCTGCAAACCCTCCTAGCACAACTTTGTCTTCCAGCGTAACGTGTCCTGCAAGAGTTCCTGCATTTGCAATGACACAGTTATTTCCAACCCTGCAATTGTGCGCAACGTGCGAATATGCCATAAAAAGATTGTCATCTCCAACGCATGTAGCAGTCCCCTCTTCTGTGCCTAGATTCATAGTGACATATTCCCTGATAGTATTATTCTTTCCTATTTTAAGAAAACTTTTCTCACCCTTATATTTTAAGTCCTGCGGCGGGCTCCCTATGATAGCGCCTGTAAATATGCGGCTTCCTTCTCCCAGGGTGGTATAGCCTTCAATATTAGCGGCCGGGCCTACAACAGCGCCCTTCCCTATCTCTACGTTGGGCCCTATAATAGCATAAGGGCCGACTTCTACGTCGTCGGCCAGCTTTGCTTTTTTATCCACGATTGCTGTCGGATGAATCTTGTTCATAGATTATGCGTCTACAAGAGCAAACATCAGGTCTGCTTCAGCTACTACTGCGCCGTCCACAAGCGCCCTTGTGTGGACCTGCCCTGTCCTTGATTTAAGCTTCATAACCTCTACTTCCAGGCGCAGTTGGTCGCCGGGAATAACTGTTTTTCTGAACTTTACATTATCAAGGCTCATGAAATACGCGTATTTGCCCATATTCTCTTTTTTATTTAACAACAATACCCCTGCCACCTGCGCCATTGCCTCAACAATTAATACGCCTGGCATAACAGGCCTGCCTGGAAAATGCCCTGTAAAAAACTGCTCGTTCATTGTAACATTTTTTATTCCTACAGCTTTTTTGTCCACCTCAATCTTTATGATCCTGTCCACCAATAGAAACGGATACCTGTGCGGCAGTATCTTCTGTATATCAATGGCATCCAGTGCCCTGCCGCTTGTTTCAACATACACAGCTTTGATGCCGCCGGAATGAATCTTTTCTCTTTGATTATTTATTTTCTCAACCAGCTGCACGTTCAGAGGATGGCCGCTGCGCATCGCAATAATATGGCCTCTGATGTTGTACCCCAGGAGATATAAATCCCCTAAAAGATCCAGTATCTTATGCCTCGCGAATTCGTCTTCAAATCTGAGTTTATTATCTATGACCCCGCCTTCTCCTACCACGACAGTATTGTCGTAATTAGCGCCTTTCCCAAGGCCTTTTTTCCTGAGCTCGTTTACTTCTTTTTCCAGGCAAAAAGTCCTGGCAGTGGAGATTTCTTTTGCAAATGTATTTTCATCTACGGTAAATGATATATACTGCGCCTTTAAAAGAGGGTGTTCATAATTCAACGTGTAAGACACCCTGAAATTATCGTCAGGTAAAACCATTATCATGGCCCCATCCTGTTCAGCCCACAGGGGTGCTCTTACCTGGTAAATCTTTTTAGGCAGCCCCTGATCTTCGATACCCACCTTTCTCAAGATTTCCATGAAGCCTGTTGCACTTCCATCAAGGCCCGGGAGTTCAGGCCCGTCCGTTTCTATGATTATATTATCTATGCCGAGCGCCCACAATGCGGCCATTAAATGCTCTATTGTGTGGATCTCAACCCCATCGATTCCGATGGAAGTGCGCCTGGGGCTTTTTTCCTGGCAGATAATGCTACTGATATCGGCCTTGACCATAGGAGAATCTTTTATGTCAATCCTTATGAAATTTATGCCCGTATTAGTCGGGGCAGGCTTGAATTTAAGGTTAACGCTCACCCCTGTATGCAGGCCTACCCCTTTTAATTCAACCGATTTTTTTATTGTTCTCTGCTGCATTTTGCTCCTCGTATGATTTTTAACTTTTGTTGTTTTCTTTAGCTGCGGATTTTAATCGCTCGATCTCTTCTTCCAATTGCTTTACCTTTTTAAATAACCCCGGGAGGTTCTGGGTAAATGCATGGATTTTTTTTGCCAGGATATGCGGTTTGGCAGGATAACCTGAAACGCAGGTATTTGAAGGGATAGATTTTGTCACGCCTGACTGGGCAGCCACCACAACGTTATCGCCTATAGAAATATGCCCGATAACGCCTGACTGGCCCGCAATAGTGACATTCTTGCCTATAGTTGCGCTGCCCGATATGCCGCTCTGCGCAACTATTATGGAATTTTCCCCTATTGATACATTATGGGCAATCTGAACAAGATTATCTATCTTTGTCCCTTTTTTTATGATGGTTTTATCGAATCGCGCCCTGTCAATAGTGACATTGGCCCCTATCTCCACGTCGTCTTCTATGATTACCGTGCCTATCTGGGGAATCCTGTGGTGCACGCCCTGGACCGTAGAAAATCCAAAGCCATCGCTACCTATGACAGTCCCGCCGTGAATAACAACCCTGTCGCCTATAACCACTCTTTCCCTGATTATCACATAAGGATAAATAATGCAATTTTTTCCGATCTTTGTATGATGCCCCGCATAAACGCCGGCGTAAAGAACCGTGTTATCTTTTATCTCTACATTATCTTCTATAACCACATACGGCTCTATAGCCACATTTTTGCCTATCTTTACTTTGTCTCCTATAACAGCAGTCGGGTGGATGCCTTTCGGCCTTCTAACTTCGTTCGGCGCCAAAAGAGAAACCATCTTCGCAAATGCCAGGGATGGATTCTCGGTGCGTATTATCGTCTTAGGGGCTGCTTTTACATCTCTGGATGTTATAATAGCCGAGGCTCTGGTATGCCCCATAAGAGGCAGATATCTTGAATTGGCGACAAATGTAAGGTCGCCCTCTTTTGCTTCTTTGATGCCGCAAATGCCTGTCACAACTATATTCTCGTCTCCGACTATCTCACCGTCTATAAGACTGGCAACTTCTTTTAATGTCTTCTGCATATTGCAAAGCCCCTCTGGTTTATTTCGCAGGCATTGTTTTATATCTATCGTTTAATATTTTTATAATTTCGCCTGTCAGGTCCATTCCGCTATCGCCGTATAAAAGCACCCTGTCATTTACTATAATTGAATACCCGTTCTTCTCGCCGTATTCTTTTATCACATCGCTCATTTCTCTCAGGATATCCTTTACCATATTATCCCTTTCCTTGGTAAGGTCTGTCTTGGCTCCCTGGTCGAATTCCTGAAGAAATTTTATTTTTGATTCTATGTCCGTTTCCTTTTTTTCGCGCGCTTTTTTATTCATGAGTTCCAGCTCTTCGCGCATTTTCCTTATTTCCTGAACGAGCTTTTCTCGCTCGTTCTGTTTCATATCGCCTTTTCCTTCGAGCTCTTTATCGAAATCCTTTGTTTTCTGGTATTCATCAAATGATCTGGATAGATCGATGTAACCGATCTTACCCTGCGATTCGGCGAATAACGGCGCTTGCATGCAGGATATAAAAATACCCGCCAATATAACTACAAATAACTTCTTCATATTAAAACCCCCTGGTCATGCTGAAATGTATCCTTCCGCTTTTAGATTGGCCTTCATCCGCATTAATAGGGAACCCGTAATCCAGTTTTACAGGACCTATGGGCGTTTTGATCCTCACGCCTGTTCCCGCACCCATCTTAATGCCGCCTGGAGATGTCCCGCCTCTTGGCTTACTGTCAGGCACATGCCACACGTTCCCGGCATCCACGAAGAAAGCCCCTTTAAGATTATCTATTATTGAAAATGTCAATTCCGCATTTGCAATAGCTAATGTCCCGCCGCCTATCGCGTCTCCGGACTGGTCTTTCGGCCCGATATCGCGTTCTTTAAATCCTCTGATTGAGTATGTGCCTCCTGCGAAAAATCTTTCATAAACAGGCACTGCCCCATTGTTCCCTCCATAAGTAGAGACTACCCCGTCTCTTAATCTCAATTCCAGCACAAAAGGCCCTATAGTAGAGTAATGACTCATTGAATTGAAAAACTTGGCAAAATCCTTATCGCCTCCAAGCGGTCCGCCGGCCACTTCAACAGAGCCGACTAAAATAGCTCCTCTCACAGGATTAAACCTGTTATCTGTGGTATTTTTGGTAAGCTGGAACATCGCGCTGGATATTGTATTTTCCCCTGCCTCATCTTTCAATGCCTGGGAAACGTTGCTGTCCAAATCGGATATATCAACAGTCTCTATTCTATAAGTCAAATCCCCTCTTAAAACTTCGCTGAATTCCTTCCCGAATCTTACGTCTCCGCCCTGTCTTGTCTCGTCATAGGCATAGCCTGTGGAGCCGCTCTTATTATGTTCTGACGCATAAAGATCAAATCCGAAAGAAAGGGGTTTATCAAATATCCATGGCTCTGTCCAGCTGAGCAGATAATTCTTACGCGTAGACCCGAATTCCCCCCTGAGTTTTATATCCTGGCCATCTCCTGTAAAAGTCGGGAAATTCAACATATCAAAATTCCTCTGCTCTATCTCCACAAAACCTATCAGCTTGTCTATTGAACTGAACCCTCCGCCAAAACTGAATTCGCCTGTCTTGGTCTCTTTCACGTCTACCACCATATCTCTTTTATCCGCCTGAGCTGTTTCTTCCGTATCAAAAGTTATGCTTTCGAAATATCCTAAATTATTAAGGCGCTCTTTGCTTCTTTTAAGCTTTGCTCCGTCATAGCGTTCGCCCGGCTTTATCCTGAGTTCTCTGCGGATAACCACATCTTTTGTTTTCGTGTTGCCTCTTATGTTGATTTTATTTACATAAGCCACTTCGCCTTCCGTAAGGCTATATGTAATGTCTATCCTGTCTGTAGCCATGTTTAAAACCGTATCAGGCCTGACCCTGGCCATTATATACCCTTTATCAAAATAATGTTCCTGGATGCTGCCCACATCTGTATGCAGGGCTTCTTCCGTAAACGTGTCCCCGGGTTTCATATTAAAAAGCGCTTTCAGCTCTTCTTCGGGAAATACGGTGTTATTGGCAATCTTTATCGCGCCTGTCACGTATTTTCTGCCTTCTTCTATGCGCACCGCGATCTCTATCCATTTTTTCCTGCCTTTTTCCCGGAATAAAAGTTCATATCCCGGCTTTACATCCAGGTACCCTGCCTGTCTATAAAAATTCTTTATACGCTCCATATCATCTTCCAGGACTTCTTTTTTGTAAACCCCCGAACGGAAAAATCCTGCTGTCCTGGATTTCATTATCTTCGCTATGCGCTTGTCGCTGAATCCTGTATTGCCTATCAGGTCTATCTTTTTCACGACTGCCCGAGCGCCTTCATTTATAGTAAAAATAGCTTTGGAAGAGGCATTGGCTTCATCTGTTTCTATCTTGTAGATAACCTCCACCCATGGGTAGCCTTTTTTCTCATACAGGTCTTTTATGTTATCCGCGTCTTTTTTGAGCTTTCTCTCGTCTGCAAATTCATTAAGTTTTGACTCAACCGCGCCTTCCAGCCTTTTTGAATCAAAAACCTTGTTTCCCGCAAAAACCACTTTCGTAAGAGGCGCTTTTTCCATAACAGTAAATATAATGCCCACTCCGTCCTGTACGTCTTCCACTGACACGCTCACGTCGCTGAAAAATCCCAAAAGATACAATCTTTTTATGTCCTCGTCAACTATTTTCTGGGAAAAGGCGTCTCCTTTTTTGGTTTTTAATTTTGCCAGGATCGTGGCGCCGGAAACAGTTTTATTATTCTTTACGTCAACATGCTTTATAATCTTCTGACCGGCTCCATCTTCGCAAAAGGCAGAGGGAAGGCTGAGGATAGAAACTGCGAGGAAACTTAAAGCTAAAATTATGGCTAGATTTATTTTAAATTTTGTCATTTAAATTTAATTTTTATTATTTAATTAATTAATATATCATATATATAAAACTATGTCAAACTAAACTCGAGGCTTACTAAAACGCCTCTTCGCTTACCAAGCCTTCTTCCTTTAAAGCCAGGTTGTCAAACTTTGCGTAATCCTTAAGAAAGGCCAGCTTTATAGACCCCACAGGCCCGTTACGCTGTTTTGCTATTATCAGCTCTGCGATACCCTTGTTCTCCTCTGTAGGGTTATAGTATTCTTCCCTTAAAAGAAGTCCGACTAAATCGGCATCCTGCTCTATGGCGCCTGACTCCCTCAGATCCGAAAGCTGAGGCCTGCGGTCCTGCCTGCTTTCAACTGCCCTTGAAAGCTGACTGACTGCTATAACAGGCACATTCAATTCCCTGGCCAGCGCCTTTAACGAGCGGGATATCTCTGATATTTCCTGCTGCCTGTTTTCAGCGCCCTGCATGCCCTGCATCAATTGCAGATAATCAACTATTATAAATTGTATGTTATGCTGGGATTTCAGCCTCCGGGCCTTTGCCCTAAGCTCCAATACAGAAAGGTCCGCCGTATCGTCTATATAAATAGGCGCGTCTGAAAGTTTCCCTGCGGCGTTTGTAAGCTTCGGCCAGTCTGACTGGGACAAAAATCCGGTCCTTACATTATGCGCGTTTACCCTTGCGTGGGAACACAACATCCTCTGCACCAGCTGCTCCTTTGACATTTCCAGACTGAATACCACAAGAGGTATCTTTTCTATGACCCCTACATGTTCTGCGATGGAACTCACAAGCGCGCTCTTGCCCATTGAAGGCCGGCCTGCGAAAACTATAAGATCCGAAGGATGCATCCCGGCTGTAAGGCTGTCGAGGTCGCTGAATCCCGTGGGGATACCTGTTACATGCGCCTTCTTCTGATAAAGCTGGTCTATGGTTTCTATGCTGTCTTTTATTATTTCTTTAATCGGGGCAAAACTTGATTCTATCTTTTTGGAAGAGATGTCAAATATGATACGTTCGGCTTTATCTAAAATCTTCTCCACTTCGCCGTGCACGTCGTAGCTTTCAGTGATAATATTAGTGGCGGCGGAAATTAAATTTCTCAAAATACTCTTTTCTTTTACGATCGTGGCGTAATGCCTCACATTGGCCGCTGTGGGCACAACCGTAGTAAGGTTGGCAACATACGTAGACCCGCCTACCTTATCCAGATCCCCTGTTTTTTTCAACTCTTCTATCAGCGTGACAATATCTATGGCCTTGTTTTCGCTGTACAGTTTTATCATGCTCTCAAAAATTTTGCGGTTTGAGTCATTGTAAAAACTGGTGTTTTCCAGCATCTCTATGGCATATCCTATAGCTGTCTCTTCTATCAGCATAGACCCCAGGACAGCCATTTCTGCTTCCAGGTTTTGCGGGGGCATCTTTTCGAAACTTAAATCGATTTTATCCATAAACTATTTTTTAACTACCCATACTTTGACTTCAGCGGTTATTTCCGGGTGTAACTTTACCGGTATCTGGTATACGCCGAGTTTCTTTATATGATCTTCCAACAGTATTTTTTTCTTGTCTATCAAAACACCTTCCTGCTCAAATGAGTTTGCCACGTCCTGGCTTGTCACGCTTCCAAAAAGCTTATCGTCATCCCCTGCCTCAACGGTTATTGTAAGAGAAAGGCCTGAAATTTTTGCTTTGAGGGCGTCCGCTTCTTTTTTCTCCTTTAGCGCGGCAATCACTTTTTTCTTCTTGATAGCCTCTATTATTTTCAGGCTGGGGCCAACAGCCACCTGCGCCAGTTTTTTAGGGAATAAAAAATTTCTGGCATACCCGTCTTTTACGTCTACTATATCCCCCATCGAACCTATGCTCTTTACATCTTCTGTCAATATGACTTTCATGTTTTATTCCCCCACGTACGGCAATAAAGCAACATATCTTGCCCTTTTCACGGCAGTCGCTATCTTACGCTGGTGCTGCGCGCAATTACCTGTAAGCCTGTTAGGCATTATCTTGCCTTTTTCAGTGACAAACCTTTTCAATTTCATGGTGTCTTTGTAATCTATGGCCTCTGTTTTATCCAGGCAGAACCTGCACGATTTTTTTCTGAAAAATTTTTCTTTCGAGTCAAATTTCTTGGTTTTCAGTTTTGGCTTTCTTGTTTTTTCATCCGATCGTCTTGGCATCTTCTCTCCTAATGTTATGCATGAGAGCAGGCATGCCTGCTCTCATGCATATATGTTTTTTAGAACGGCGCTTCTTCTGTGAATGTTTCTTTGTGGGATTCAGGCATCTCTTCCGAGACTGAACCCTGTTTTGCCTGCGGGGCCCCTAAAAACTGGACCCTGTCGGCTACTATATCCAGGGTGCTGCGTTTCTGGCCATCCTGTTCCCATGCGCGGTATTGCAGCCTTCCTTCCACAAATACAGGCCTGCCTTTGGTCAGGTATTGGCTGCAGCTTTCAGCCTGTTTTCCGAATACTACAACCCTCACAAAACACACTTCATCTTTTTTATCCCCGTGCTGCGTCACAAATGTCCTGTTTACAGCCAGCCCGAATGTGGCAACAGGCGCGCCGCTCGGCACATAACGAAGTTCCGGGTCTCTTGTAAGATTTCCTATCATGAATATCTTGTTAAGGCTTGCCATTCTGTCCTCCGTTTTCTATCGCTCCACTACCATCATGCGGAGTATAGACTCATTGAGTACGAGGTTCTTTTTTATAGCGTCTATGGCATCCGGTATAATGCTGAGGTTTATAAGATAATAAATGCCTTCTTTGTATTTCTTGAGAGGATATGCCAATCTGTTTTTCCCCATCTCCTTTGTCTCCACTACAGCGCCTTTATGTTTTGATACAAGGTCCTGTATCTGGCCCAGAATTTTATCGATGCTTGTTTTATCCAGGTCTGGTTTTAAAATAAACATTGCTTCGTACTGTCTCATCCTATCCTCCGTATTTGTTAAATTTATTCATCGCGGCGTTGATGTCTTCTCCCGTCCAGCATTCACAAGCCTGTGAAGCGGCGCTTAATATCCCAGGGAGGTTCTTTTGTTCGGATTTCGTAAACCTGCCCAGGACATAACTTGAAAGGTCTTTTACGTTTTTCCTCCCCAGAATACCCAGCCTCATCCTTGGAAATTCCTGGGTGCTGATAGACTCTATTATAGAATTTAATCCGTTATGACCGCCGCTTGAGCCTTTGGGCTTTATTCTTATAGAGCCGAAAGGCAGCGCTATATCGTCCATTACCACAAACATGTCTTCGGACTTTAATTTAAGCCAGTTTAAAACAGCCCTTACTGAATGGCCTGAAAGATTCATGTATGTCTGGGGCATTGCCAATAGCGTTTTTTCTCTGCCTATCGCCCCTTCGCCTATCAGCGCATTAAACCTTTTGCTGAATTTAAACTTTATGTCATTGGCCTTGGCAAGTTTCTCCAAAACCAAAAATCCTATATTGTGGCGCGTAAGCTTATATTCTTCCCCTGGATTCCCAAGGCCGATAATAAGTTTCATATATGTTGTTCGTCATTGCGAGGAGCGACAGCGACGAAGCAATCTCAAGAGATCCTTCGGATGCTCCTTGCAGTCGCATCCTCAGGATAAGTTCGGACTTATAAGTTACGTCGGACTTTGTCCTCCGTAACTTATGTCCTCACTTACTTTTTCTCTTCTTTCTTTTCTGCCTTTGGCGCTTCAGCTTTAGCCTCTTCTTCAGCTTCTTCTTTTTCCTTCTTCTCTCTTATGAGTTCCGGCTCTAAAGCTTCGCCTTCCGCAGGCGCTGCCACAGCTTCTTCAACCGTCTTTACATGTTCTACGCTGAATATTATACTCTCCGGATCGCCTAATATCTTTACCCCTTCAGGAGGCAAAATATCTTTCATGCTGAGCGTGCCGCCTATTTTAAGATTTGTGATATCAACCTCTATTTTGTCAGGGATATTTGTAGGCAGGCACTCTACTTCAACTTCCCACATAACATGCTGCAGCACCCCGTCTTCCTGTTTCACGCCTATTGCCTCGCCTTTTGCCATAAGCGGCACTTTTACTTTAAGTGTCTCTGTAAGGGATATCTCATTCAGATCCAGATGCACAAGCGTGTCTTTAAAAGGGTTTCTTTGCAGCTCTTTTATGACAACTATCCTCTCTTTCTTCTTCTTGTCTCCCTCGACAAAAAGTTTTATGATGACGTTTTCTCCGGCATCTGTGTGCAGGGCCTTTGAAAGGCTTTTGGAATCTACCTTCAAAGACAGCGTGGCCTCGCCTTTTCTGTAAACCACCCCTGGCACCAAACCAGCGGTCCTGAGTTTTTTATTCTTTTCTTTGCCTTTTTCCTCTCTCAAGCTTGCCTTTAATTCTACAAAATCCATTTTAATCGCCCTTTCTAGTTAAAAAGACAGCTCACGGATTCTTCGTCATGAATCCTCTTTATTGCCTCTGCTAAAAGAGGCGCTATCGACAACACCTCTATCTTTTTATGTTTTTTACCGTTTTCAACTGGTATTGTATTTGTCACGAATAACTTCTTAATAACCGAATCGTTAATGCGTTTTATCGCAGGCCCTGAAAGCACGGGGTGCGTGATAGCTGCGTAGATTTCTTTTCCGCCCTGCTTTTTCAATGCCGCTGCCGCTTCTACAAGAGAGGATGCGGTTGCCACAAGATCATCTATTATGATCAGGTTCTTGCCTTTTATATCCCCCAGGATATTCATAGCTTCTGTCTCTTCCCCGCTGATCCTGCGCTTATCTACTATTGCCAGGGGCGCTTCGAATTTTTTGGCATACGCCCGCGCCATTTTTATCCCGCCCACATCAGGGGAAACTATTACAATATCTTTCAGCTTTATCTTCTTTATGTGATTTACAAAAATATTTACCGCATAGAGGTGATCCATGGGTATATCAAAAAATCCCTGGATTTGTCCTGCGTGCAAATCCACTGTCAGGATCCTGTCTGCGCCTGCTTTGGTGATAAGATTTGCCACAAGCTTTGCTGTTATGGGAACGCGGGGCTGGTCTTTTCTGTCCTGCCTGGCGTAGCCGAAATAAGGCAGCACTGCCGTAATCCTTTTGGCAGAGGCCCTTTTAAGAGCGTCTATTAAAATCAAAAGCTCCATTAGATTATCATTTACAGGAGGGCACGTAGGCTGGATTATAAACACGTCTCTGCCGCGGACGTTTTCATCTATCTTTACCCGTATCTCGCCTTCGCTGAATGTAGCAACCAGCGCGTCTGCCAAAGGGATTTTCAGATACTTACATATCTCCTGCGCCAATTTAGGGTTCGCATTTCCAGCTATTATCTTCATACCTTCTCCTGACTATGGGAGTCAGACTCCCATTTATTTATTTTTTTCGGTTTTTATCTACTACCCTGGCTGGGATCCCAACAACAGTTTTGCCTGCCGGAACATTTTTATTCCTGGTAACAACGCTCCCGGCTCCTGTAATTGCCCCTCTGCCCACCTTCACAGGAGCTATCAAAATAGTCCCTGTCCCTATAAATGCATTATCTTCAATAATAGTTTTATGTTTTTCTTTGCCGTCATAATTCGCAACTATTGTTCCCGCGCCTATGTTGACATTTTTGCCTATAATAGTATCCCCTATATAGCACTGATGCCTTATCTTTGTTTCCCGGCCTATAGAAGACCGCACTATTTCTACAAAATTGCCTATCCCTACATTATCCCCCACAATAGTCCCGGGCCTCAATCTTGCAAAAGGTCCTATGCTGCAATTGGAGCCTATTTTAACATCATTTTCTATAAATGTATAGGGATATATAACCGTGTCTTTTCCTATGCCCGCTCCTTGTTCTATGTAAGTATTATTAGGGTCTATGACTGTAACGCCTGCATCCATAATCTTATTCAAAATCCGTTTTTTCATCACTGATTCTGCCTTGCCGAGTTCGGCTCTTGTATTAACGCCTAAAAACTCTTCCGGGTCATTTGTGGATACTGACTCTACCGAAATATTGGCTTTTGTAAGCACTTCTATGGTGTCTGTAAGGTAATATTCTTCTTTTTTGTTATTTGGTTTTATTTTTTCAAGCCCGTAAAAAAGCGCCCTTTTATTAAAACAATACACCCCTACGTTTATCTCTTCTACTACCTTTTCATAAATAGACGCGTCTAGTTCTTCTACTATTTTTACAATCTTATTGCCGGGGGAGCGGATAACCCTGCCATACCCTGTGGGATTTTTAAGCTGGGCAGTTAGAAGTGTAGCGCCGGCACTCGCGGAAACATGCTTTTCTATAAGCTTTTTTATAGTTTCCTGGCTTAATAAAGGCGTATCCCCGTATAATATCAAGATATTGCTTATCTTATTATCTTTCAAAAGAGCGCTTCTCGCCCTCGTAACTGCATCGCCTGTGCCCAAAAGCTCGCTTTGGGTTATGCATTTTATGCCGCTTATCTGTTTCTTTACAAGCCCTGCTTTATGGCCAACTATAACAAAGACCTTATTCATGCCGATAGAATTGACATTATCAATAAGATACTCAAGCATTGGCTTGCCGCATATATTATGCAAAACTTTAGGCAAAGAGGACTTCATCCTCGTGCCTTCTCCGGCAGCAAGTATAATAGTGGCTATATTTTTCATAAAATAAGGGTAACTTATAAGGAATTACTCCCTAAAAGCAGTGTGTATAATTATATATGTAACGGCTTATAATGGCAAGGAAAATTATTGCCTGCTCCTACGCCCATGATGGGAGTCGGACTCCCATCATAATATTACTCTGCAAATTAGCCTAGATGTGAAGGGCTTCCGTAAGGTTTTGAGCAGCTGGTAACGCAGGGATATTTTTCCAATCCTGGTCCGGCAACTGTCTGTATGAAACAGTAACGCTTTTCCCGTTAGAATCTGAATATCTTGCCAGTATTGACGCCATTTTTTCTATATCGTTTCCCGTAACCTTTCCCTTTGCGAGGCCTACAGCGCTGGGGATATCCAATATATCAAATATGTAATCCCCTGCCTTTGAGAAAGACACAAGCTTTGCGTTATCCTGTTCATCCCGGCCTACTAAAAATCTCAATTCATCGGAAATTTTAAAATGCCTGCCGATTTTTAAAAGATGAAGGTCGCTGATATCATAACCGGCGTTGTATTTTAAAAGGTCTTTCAGCCTTTCCGAGAAACACTTGTCAGTCAAAAGGCATCCTCCTGCAGGACACGGATAATCATTGATCCCAAAGTCCTTTGCCAGCGCTATCTGTCTCGTGCGCCTTCTCCCGTCAATATCCAGTAGTTTATCCCTGTCGATTGTGCCTGATTTTTCCGGCAGTGTAGGCTCAAAAAATTTAGCTGAAAGCGGCCTTACAATAAGGCCCTCCAGCCCTGATTCTTTTTCTATTGTCAGTATAGCCTGCTTTCTCTGGGACATCGGCCTTTGGCCGGTTACCTCCCCTGTTATAATAAAAGAAGCTCCTATTTCTTTCATAAACTCTTTTGCTTTTTTAAAAGTAAATATCCTGCAGTCAATGCATGGGTTCATGTTTCTGCCCCTGGGATATTTGGGATTTTTAACTACTTCCATATATTCTTTTGTGATATTCATGACTTTTATAGGGACGCTGAATTCTTCGGCTACCTTTGTTGCCTGATGCTTGCATCCTTTGGAAGTGCAGTTACAGAATACCGTCAGAAAATTCAGGGCATGCACCTCTACGCCCTGATCCAGCATCAATTTTATAGCCAGCGTGCTGTCCAATCCTCCGGAAAGTAACGCCACTGCTTTTTTATTCATATCTTTATCCGTTTGTTTTGCGCAATTTGTCCAAATATTCTTTTATTTTTTTCTCATATCCAGAATCTATCGGCTCGTAATAAATCCTTTTTTCTGGGATATACTCCTGGTCCACATAATGGCCCTCATAATCATGACTATATTTATAACCTGCGCCATGCCCCAGTTTTTTTGCCCCTCGATAACTGGCGTCTTTTAAATGTTTCGGGACCTCCATTGTCCTTCCAACTTCTACGTCTTTCATGGCCTTATCTATCCCAAGGTACGCCGCGTTGCTTTTCGGCGCGCAGGCAATATAGCAGACTGCCTGAGCCAAAGGGATCCTCGCTTCAGGCATTCCGACAAATTCGGATATTTGAAACGCTGCATTGGCAACCACCAGCGCCTGCGGATCAGCATTGCCCACGTCCTCTGCCGCGCAGATTACGATACGGCGGGCAATAAATCTCGGATCTTCTCCCGCATAAAGCATCTTTGCCAGCCAGTAAAGAGCGGCATCCGGATCTGACCCCCGCATGCTTTTAATAAAAGCCGAGATTGTATCATAATGGCCGTCTTCATCTTTATCGTACATAACCGCTTTTTTCTGGATAGAGTCCTCGGCAACCTCAATATTGAAATCAACAGCCCCGTTCTTTGCGGGTTTTGTGGTCACTGCCCCTACTTCCAGCGCGTTGAGCGCTATCCTCGCGTCTCCGTCGGAGGAGTCTGCCAAAAAATCCAGGGCCTTCTGGTCTATTTTAATATCCATATTGCCAAGCCCGCGTTCTTTATCTTTAAGGCCGGCCTTCAGGATCTGTATTATATTTTCCTTTGATAATTTTTTTAATTCAAAAACGATGGAGCGGGATATAAGAGGCGAGACTAGTGAAAAAAACGGATTGTGCGTTGTGGCTCCTATAAGTACGGGATTCCCGGATTCGATATCGGGCATTAAAACATCCTGCTGGGCCTTATTAAACCTGTGAATCTCATCTATAAAAAGGATTGTTTTTTTAGCGGATGAGCGCTCGCGCTCTTTGGCGGCCTTTATCGCGTCTTTTAATTCCTGGACATTTGAAATTACCGCATTTATCTCGTGAAAATACGCTTTTGTGGCATTCGCGATCACATGCGCAAGCGCGGTCTTGCCTGTCCCTGGCGGGCCGTAAAGGATAAGGGATGTAATCCTGTCGGCATCTATCGCTCTTTTTAAGAGTTTTCCTTCGCCCAGGATGTGCTCCTGGCCCACAAATTCTTTAAGCGATCGCGGCCGCACCCTCACAGCCAGAGGGGATCTTTTTTCTATAATTTTTTTATTGGATTCGAATAAGTCAGGCATGTTAAAAAAAATCCCCACATATGCCGCATGAAAGGACGCTTAATTGAACCCATTAAGCACGTGGGCGCCTTCTCAGGTGCTTATTGTTTCCTTGTAATTATGCCAAGGTCTACAGCCACATCTGAAGTTAGGCTCCCCAGTATTTGGTGTTGGCTCAAAAACTTCCATTTCACCGCGTACATCGTAGGGACAGTTAAAGTATAACACACTGTTTTACAAAAATCAATGCGGGGATGCTATCGTATCTGCGCGCCTAACCTTTTAGTAAGCGCATCCTGCACTTTTTTGTGGATCTCGTTCACTTCTTTATCATTCAGGGTTCTTTCGTCCGAACGGTATTCTATAGTATAGGCCAGGCTCTTCTTGCCTTCCTGTATCTGCTGGCCTTTGTAAAGATCAAACACATCTACGTTTCTCACGAGCCCTCTTGCCTCTTCTTTTATCACATCATAAATGCCAGAGGCATTTATAGTGTCATCTAAAAGAATAGCTATATCTCTTTTAATAGAAGGGTATTTGGGCAGCGGACTGAATGTCTTTTTTAAATTGGCGCAGCCAAGAAGACTATCAAGAGAAAATTCTGCCAGATAGACTTTTCTTTTTATATCAAATTTTCTTGCCACTTCTTCTTTGACTTCTCCGAAAACCCCCAAGGGCTTGGCGTTCACATTTACAGCTACAGCCATATTTTCTTTTAAAGAAGGGTGTTCTGTTTTCTCGATTTTATAATCGGCTACTCCTATATAATCCAGGAGAATCCCGATTATGCCTTTTAAGTCAAATAAATCCAGCTCCCTGGGTTTCTCTTTCCAATTGCCCGGCTTATTGCCGCAGATGCCTATTGAAAGATGTATGGTTTCATCAGCCTGGCCGGTCAGCTTATTCATAACATAAACCTTGTTCAGCTCGAAAAACTGTAAGAGGCTGTTTTTCCTGTTCAGGTTCCAATTCAAAATCTCCAGCATTTCTGATAAAAGGCTTGGCCTCATAATCTCCTGCTGCGAGCTCATCGGATTCTTCAGGCTGACTAGATTTTCCAAAGAAATGCCCAAATGCTCTATCGCATTCCTGCTGGTCAACGAATATGTCATGATCTCATTAAGGCCCATGCCGCATAAAACCTTCCTTATCTCATTTTCAAGTGAAACGGTTTTTTTCTCAAGGCTATATGTCTTATGAGGCGTAAAAGATGGCAGCCTGGAGGGGATCTTATCGTAACCATAAAGCCTGGCAATCTCCTCTATCAAATCTATGCCACTGTCAAGATCCGTCCTGTATGAAGGAACTGTTACAGTAATCTTATTTTTCTTTTTAACAGGCTTAAGATTTAACTTTTTTAATATATCTTTTATTTTTTCGGCGCTGATATCGATACCAAGTATCCTGGCTACTTCATCCAGAGAAAGAGTGATTTCTTTTTCTTTTTCTATGCCGGAGCCTGCGTCGCTAATTTTTCCGGCCAGCCTTCCTCCTGCTGTTTCTTTGACCAACTCCTGCGCCCTGACGTTGGAAGCAAATATCATTGCCTGATCAACGCCTCTTTCAAACCTGTAGCTTGACTCTGATGCCAGGCCAAGCTGCCTGCAGGCCTTTCTCACAACAACAGGGTCAAAGCATGCGCTTTCTATTAAAATATTTTTTGTGCCTTCAGTGATTTCTGTATCTTTCCCCCCCATAATACCGGCGATAGCAATAGGCCTGGATGCGTCTGCTATAACAAGTATATTGGCATCCAGAGGCCGGTTAACCCCATCTATGGTTACTATGCTTTCGCCTTTTTTGGCGCGCCGCACTATAATCCTATTCTTTTCAAGTTTATCAAGGTCAAATGCGTGCAATGGCTGGCCCAATTCGAAAAGCACATAGTTTGTTATGTCCACTATATTATTCACAGACCTGACCCCCATGGCGCCAAGCCTCTGGCTGAGCCACTTGGGAGAAGGCCCGACTTTTACATTTTTCATGATACATCCCACGTATCTGGTGCATGCATTTTTATCCAGGATCTCTATTCTTGCGCCTCCTCTGGCGCTGCCTTTTTTCATATAATTTTTCCTGACCGAATCTGAAAGCTTTATCGAAACACCCGATGCTGCGCTCAATTCTCTGGCAATTCCCAAAACAGAAAGGCAATCCGGCCTGTTAGGCGTAACCTCGATTTCCATTACATGATCGCCTTCTATGTCAGCGCTGGACGCGATCTCCAAGCCTGCCATTGTCAGAAAATCCCTGGCCTTATTTACCTCTATTTTTGACCCTATCAAATCTTTTAACCAATCAAAACTAATTCGCATATGTACCTGCCTCTCTATATATTCTTACTTTCAAAATATCTTTATCAGTTTATTTTCCCTACGATTTCCCAATTGCTTTCACTGCTAACATCTGTTACGATACCGCCTGCTACTGTAATAGTCCTGGTCTTTTTCCGTAGATTTATGCCGGCTATATCCAAATCAGTTATAACTATATAAGTATCGGTATCGCCATTTGTGCCATTAAAATTAAAGTAGGTGTTGGCCTGTATCGTTCCGCCAGCTGTAATATTCCCGTCCGCAGTAGGCATGGTTACGGAAGAACCTACAGCTAATTTTGATGCCTGTAGTTCTTCGTAATTACCATACGGCGCAGGATAATAGGTTGTAAGCGTTATGTCTTCTGCCATAAGCGTAACCCCGAATCCCAATAGCGCCAGTAAAAATACGTAGAAAAAATTAAAGGTTTTTTGCATATAAATCCTCCTTGTAGAGATTGCTTCGGCCTTACGGCCTCGCAATGACATACTAAGGTGTCATTGCGAGGAGTCCGCCTAGGCGGACGACGAAGCAATCTTTATGATTCTAAAATTGCTTCAAAAACCTGACGTCATTCTCGTACAAAAGACGAATATCATCAATTCCATATTTCAACATACAGATTCTGTCTACGCCCATGCCAAACGCAAAACCTGTATAAACCGCAGGGTCTATCTTGACAAATTCAAATACTTTCGGATTTATCATGCCTGAACCTAAAACCTCGAGCCAGCCTTTATGCGAACAAACCCTGCAGCCCTTGCCTCCGCAGATAAAACACGATATATCGACCTCTGCTGATGGCTCCGTAAAAGGAAAGAAATGCGGCCTGAACCGCATCTTTACATTGTCTCCGAAATATTCTTTTGCAAATCTTTCCAAGACGCCTTTCAGGTCGCTGAATTGTATGCCTTTATCCACCATGAAACCCTCTATCTGATAAAACATAAATGAATGACTCGCGTCCACCGCGTCAGGCCTGTAAACCTTGCCTGCGTGTATAACCTGTATGGGAGGCTTTTCTTTTTCCATAACGCGTATCTGGCTGGTGGAAGTCTGGCTCCTTAAAAGATTTCCATTTTCAATATAAAACGTATGAAAGGTTTCTCTTGAAGGATGGTTTTTCGGTATATTGAGTGCCTCAAAATTATAGTATTCTGTTTCTATTTCGGGACTTTCCACGGCTTTAAAACCCATCTTTCCGAAAATCTCTATTATCTCCTGGGTTGTCTTTATCAAAGGATGGACATGCCCCAATTCTCTTTTTATCCCGGGAAGCGTTATGTCGTTATTTTCAAAAATTGCGGCTTCTTTCGACCTGAAGCCCTTTTCTTTCTCCTCTATCAAAAGGGTTATCTTCTGCTTTAATCTATTAATAAACATCCCTGCTTCAGGCTTGTCTTTTTTGGCGACGCTTTTTATGCCTTTTATGGCGTCTGTCACAACGCCTTTACGGCCCAGGTATTTAACCTTGGCGTTTTCCAATTGTTCGACATTCATAGAATCAGATACCTCTTTTATGGCTGTCTTTTCTATGTCTTTTAATTTATCTATGAATTTCATCTCGCCCCCTATTTATCAATCTGTTTGAACCTCTCAAGGTTTTCATTGGAACCCAAGAGTATCAGAACATCCCCCTGCCTTATCACATAATCTGCTTTGGGAGATATATTGAGTTCGCATGCCTTAACATTTGCCTGTTCTTTTTTCCTTATACCTATTATAGTAAGGCCGTATTTGGCTCTTATATCAAGGCTCCCTATTGACTGGCCTACAAAAGCCTGAGGGGTTACTGTCTCCATAATGCTGTATTCCGGAGAAAGATATATATGCTCAATAATAGAAGGGGATGTTAGAGAATTCGCCACCCTGATTCCCATATCTCTTTCAAGAAACACTACTTTTGTAGCGCCCACCTTTTCAAGCACTTTACCGTGTTCCTGGGTGACTGCCCGCGCCACTATTTCCTGCACGCCCATTTCTTTTAAGGTAAGCGTGGTAAGTATCGAGGCCTCCAGATTAGTGCCTATCCCGACCACTGCCACATCTACATTTTTTATCCCGACTGCTTTCAGCGATTTTTCATCAGTAGAATCCACCTGCACCGCTTCTGTTACAAATTCAGAAGCGTCTTGAACCAGCGCCTCATCCTTATCAATAGCCAGAACCTGACAACCTTGCTCTGTCAATGTCTTAGCAACGCTTAATCCGAACCTGCCGAGGCCTATTACCGCAAACTGTCTCATTTTATTTTCTCCTCCTACAGCTTATAGCTTAAAGCTTTTTTAGCCCACCATTATTTTTTCTTCAGGATACTTGTACAAGAATTTATCTTCTTTGACCGATATTGCCAATGCAAGAGTCAATGGCCCAATCCTCCCGACAAGCATGGTCAACATTAAAATAAATTTTCCAAAAGAACTTAAGATAGGGGTAATGCCTGTTGAAAGCCCCACTGTGCCGAATGCAGATGTAACTTCAAATAATATCCTCAGGAAATAATTCGGCATCGCTTCTTTTCCGGCCTCAACAAAACTCAAAAGCATAGTAAATACCACAAGCCATGCGCCTGCAAGCCCTGCTATCATAACGCATTTTCTAAAAATAACCTTGGGTACTGTTCTTTTAAAAAGAGATACGTTGTCTTTGTTTTTCACCATGCTCCAGGCCCCTCCGATCAGTACAGCCAGGGTGTTTGTCTTGATGCCCCCTCCTGTAGACCCGGAAGAAGCTCCTATAAACATCAATATCATCATAAAAAATAGCGTCGGGCTGGCAAGATTCCCTATAGCTACAGTATTGAAACCCGCTGTCCTTGGCGCAACAGCCTGAAAAAAAGATATAAGCAGCTTGTCTTTTATCCCAAGGCCGTAAAGCATTTTACCGTTTTCCAGAAGCAGAAAAACAGATGCGCCCAGAAGAATCAACACTAAAGATATCCCGACCACTATCTTTGCCTGCAAGCTTACCTTTGAAAAAAGGTTCATGCCTTGCTGTTTTTTTCGGAAAAAAATCCTCATAAAAAAATTCCTAAAAAATCTTCCGACATCAACTACTACCACAAATCCAATGCCTCCCACTATTACTAAGGCCATCATAGTCATATTAACAACTGTGTCGCTCCTGAAATTCTCCATATTGTTTGGATAAAGAGAAAACCCCGCATTGCAAAACGCAGAAATAGAATGAAATATTGAGTAGTATGCATTCCCAAATCTCGAGTACAGGCATAGCGCGCCTATAATTTCTATAACAAAGGTAATAAAAAGGATATACACAACAAGAGACTTCAAGCCTTCTGCGCTGTACCTGTCCAGCGCCCCTTTCATGACAACATTTTCCCTCAGGGTAAATCTTCTGCCGATTATAATAGCAAAAAATGTGGATAGGGTCATAATACCCAAGCCGCCTATCTGTATTAAAAATAATATAACCATCTGGCCGACCGCAGAAAAATCTTTCCCTATATCTTTTACAACAAGCCCTGTAACGCACGTAGCGCTTGTGGCTGTAAAAAAAGCGTCTATCAGGCTTAAAGAATGCCCCTGGCTAGAACTCTGAGGAAGAGATAACGCTGCTCCGCCTATTAGTATGACCAGAAGAAAACTGACGGCCACCAATTGCGCTGGCTGTAATCTAAGCATAATATTCGCCTCTAGCGTTACTTTTTCTGAACGCCTGCCACTAATTTCTTAAATGCCGCCATATCATTAACAACCATGTCCGCTAAAATTTTTCTATTCAAACCTATCTTAGCGTCTTTAAGGCCCTTCATAAACCTGGAGTATGATATGCCCAGCTCTTTGCATGCATTAGAAATCCTCAAAATCCACAATCTCCTGAACGTACCTTTTTTAGCACGTCGGTCTCTGGTACCGTACATAAGGGCTTTTTTCACGGTTTCGACCGTAACTCTGTGCAGTTTGCTTCTGCTTGCACGGTAGCCCTTTGCCATCTTGGAAACTCTTTTTCTGCGGGCCCTTGATGCCGGTCCGTATTTTACGCGTGACATTTAATTACCTCCTTTTAGAAATTCAACCTTGTCGATTTTCTAGTTGTTTTAGCCGTAGGGCAGTAACTTTTTGGTTATCTTTGCTTCCATGCCCAATATTTCCATACATCTCCTCATTTTTCTTTTTCTTTTCGAAGATTTGGATGTGAGTATGTGGCGCTTACCCGGTTTGTATCGCATAAGTTTGCCGTTTTTTGTAAGCTTTAACCTCTTCCTGGCGCCTTTATTAGTCTTCAATTTCTGCATCTTCTTTTCTCCTTGATGGCTTTATTTTTTTACATTGGTTGACGGCCTGGCCATAAAATGTATCATTATATTCCTGCCTTCCATCATCGGGCCTTTTTCCACTTCCCCTACTTCGTTAAGGTCAGCGACAACCCTCGTCATAATCTTTTTGCCTATATCCATATGGCTCATTTCCCTGCCTCTAAAGGTCATTGTAAGTTTCGCTTTATCCCCTCTTTCCAAAAACCTCTTTATATGATGTAATTTTGTCTGATAATCATGCTCTTCTATGTTCGGCTTCATCTTGATCTCTTTAAGATGCGCTGTCTTCTGGTGCTTGCGCGCCTCTTTTTCTTTTTTCTCCTGTTCATATTTATATCTGGAATAATCCATTATCCTGCAGACAGGCGGAGACGACTGGCCGCTAACCTCCACCAGGTCCAATCCGTATTCTTCTGCTTTTTGCAGGGCATCCTGGGTGTTCACAATACCCATCTGTTCGCTTTCAGGGCCTATAAGCCTTACTTCCTTTACGCGTATCCTTTGATTGATTCTTAAATCTTTTGAAATACGAATCACCCCTTTCTCATGTTAAGCAAATATTCGCGGCATGTTTTACGAACATTTGTTTTTAATTTCTTTTTTTACCCTAGCTATAAACTCTTCTATCTTTACCGCTCCGATGTCGCCTTCTTTTCTGGCGCGCACAGAGACTGTCCCGGCCTCTTTCTCCTTATCGCCTATTATCAGCATATAAGGAATCTTGTTCATCTCGCTTTCTCTTATTTTGTATTGCAGTTTTTCATTTCTTTTGTCCACCTCAACCCTGATGTCTTCATTCTGCAATTGCCTGAAAATATTATCCGCGTAATCATGTGAGCGGTCAGTAATCGGTATTATCGCGGCTTGCACAGGCGCCAGCCATACAGGAAACGCGCCTGCGTAATGTTCTATAAGAGTGCCCATAAACCGTTCCATACTGCCTAATATTACCCTGTGCAGCATTACCGGCCTTTCTTTTTTGCCGTCCGCAGAAATATAAGTAAGGTCGAATCTTTCAGGAAGCGCAAAATCGCACTGGATTGTTGCGCATTGCCACGGCCTGCCAAGCGCGTCTTTAACCATTATGTCTATCTTCGGCCCATAGAATGCGCCTTCGCCCTCATTGATCCCATAGCTCATGCCTTTCGACTCCAAGGCGTTTTTCAGGGCGCTGGTGGCCTGGCTCCAGATTTCATCTGTGCCGATAGATTTTGGCGGCCTTGTAGAAAGGTCTATCTTGTAATCATTAAACCCAAAAACCTTCATTGTATCTATCACGAAGTCTATGACTCCTATTATTTCCTGCTCCAATTGGCCGGGCAAACAAAATATGTGGGCATCGTCCTGCGTAAAACCTCTCACCCTTAGAAGCCCGTGCAATACCCCTGTTTTTTCGCGCCTGTGGACATTACCGAGTTCAAAATAACGAATAGGCAGATCCTTGTAGCTGCGCAGCTTTGATTTATAAATCAGCATATGGCCGGGACAATTCATAGGCTTTACTACATATTCCTCCCCCTCGGTCTTGAATATGTACATATTGTCTTTATAATATTCATAATGGCCTGACGTGATCCATATATCTGATTTCAAAATATGCGGCCCCATTACAATCTGATACCCGCGTTTCAGGTGTTCTTTTTTTTCATAATCTTCTATCAGCATCCTCAGGAGCGCGCCTTTGGGGTGATAGAATACCAGGCCCGGCCCCACTTCGTCGTGTATGCTGAAAAGATCCAGTTCTTTTCCGAGTTTTCTATGATCCCGTTTTTTCGCCTCTTCCTGTTTCTTTAAATACCCTTCCAGCGCCTCAGTCGTTTCAAAACATGTGCCGTATATCCTTTGAAGCATAGGGTTTGTTTCAATGCCGTGCCAATATGCGCCTGCTATGCTCAAAAGCTTGAATGCTTTTATTTCTCCTGTAGATTTTACATGCGGACCTTTGCATAAATCCACAAACTTCCCATGCCTGTAAATAGAAACTGTATCGCCTTCTAATTTTTCTATAAGTTCTAACTTATAAGTCTCTTTTAATTTTTTAAATAGTTGCGCGGCTTCTTTTTTAGAAACTTCCTCACGCTTGAATTCCAAGTCTTCTTTTATAATCTTAGCCATTTCCTTTTCTATCTCTGCTAGATCCTCTGGCTTAAAAGGTTCTTTTCTGTCAAAATCATAGTAAAAACCATCTTCGATGGCAGGGCCTATGGCAAGCTGCGAATCAGGAAAAAGCCTCTTTACAGCATCTGCCATTACATGAGACGAGCTATGCCGCAATGCGTCTAAATTATCTTTCATAATATTCCCCAGCAACTAGAAAAACGACAATGTTGCTTTGTAAAATGGTGGGCCTAACAGGACTCGGCGCCCTTCACTTTGTTTCGGGTCGGCCACTCGTCCTGCTAACCGGATGTTCCTTTTGTCGCATCCAGCAGGACTCACTTCGAGCCCTTCAGCCTCAAATACAATTACTATCTAAAACACTGGTGGGCCTAACAGGACTCGAACCTGTGACCTCTTCCATGTCAAGGAAGCGCGCTAACCAACTGCGCTATAAGCCCGAAACTTTTTAAATATGGTGGGCGAGGAGGGAGTCGAACCCTCACGACCTTGCGGCCAATGGATTTTAAATCCATCGTGTATGCCATTCCACCACTCGCCCGGAGGCGACGACCGGAATCGAACCGGTGAATAAGAGTTTTGCAGACTCCTGCCTTCCCTCTTGGCTACGTCGCCAGTGCAAAATAGCCTTCGAATTTTGTCCCCGTTGCTTTGCAAAGCGAAGCAGCGGGGACAAAATTGGTTAAGGAGTTCGTGATTCGTCCGAATAAAAAACGTGTAGCTTTTTGTAAAATACGCTACACGTTGTTAAAAATACTTTTTCATTAAAACGGCGGCGCCCATTTACCCTTGGAAGCAGGCTGCCATCTTACATGGCCCCCTACAAACAATACATTGCCGCCTTGTCCTTTGTGATTGTCAGCCTTATCGCAGGCTATTGCTTCGCCTGAATCAGCTGATTCTGTGAGCCCTGCCTTATATGAATAATCCCCGCTATCTGCATTGTCAGGTACGCTGCTGGGGGCTGACGGGCATTTAAAAATCTCCAGGGTGTCCAAATAACCCCCGTCTACCAGCTCATTAAGAGTTTTTGGAAATCTTTCCATATTATCCGTAGCGTATAAATGCAGCGATATGCTTATCTGTTTTAAATTATTCATGCAGCTTGTGCGCCTTGCTCTTTCCCTTGCCTGGCCTATCGCAGGTAAAAGCATGCCTGCCAATATTCCTATAATAGCTATAACAACCAATAACTCTATAAGGGTAAACCCGCGTTTTTTCAAAGCCGCCTCCATAGTTTATTTATTATTTAAATACCACATTTCTTCTATTTTGTCAAGCAAAACATGGGCGATAAAAGCCTTGTTTCTATCCCTTATTTTTAAAACATGCCTGTTTTTATCTATTAATGTTACATCTAACTTGTTGTTACCAAAAGGGTTATGGCTTTTTGTAAGGCTATTAGCCACGATCAAATCCAATTTTTTGGTTTTTAGCTTGGCATGCGAATTCCTGACCAGATTTTCTGTTTCTAAACTAAATCCTACAAATAATTTACGTTTATGATACCTTTCTAATTCTTTCAATATGTCTTTGTTTGGGATCAGCTTTATATTTAAAGGTTTGGTTCTTTTGATTTTTCTGTTGGAGATTTCGCTTACCTTAAAATCGCTTACAGCTGCGCACATAAAAAGGCAATCTGCCCTGCCTATGGTTTTTTTTAACTCCCCCAAGAGTTCATCTGCTGTCCTTATAGAAATAAAATTACACGCCCTGGGCGGCATAATAGCTGTAGGGCCGCTTATAAGAGTAACCTTATGTTTCCTTTTAAGCGCTTCCTCTGCTATTCTATAACCCATATGGCCGGTAGATCTGTTTGAGATAAACCTGACAGGGTCTATGGATTCCTCAGTTGGGCCTGCTGTGACTATGATCCTAATAAGCCGCTCACTTCCTTTATGATAATTTGCGTGTCCTGGATATGGCCCATGCCTTGTTTGCCGCACATAAGCCCGCCTTTGACAGGGCCTGTAAAATTAACCCCGAGTTTTTTTAATCTAACTATATTGTCCTGCACGATTTTATTGCTATACATAGCTTCATTCATCGCCGGGGCCAGCAAAATCCTGGCCTTTGTGGCGCATACAGCGCATGTGAGCATATCGTCGCATATCCCGTTTGCTATTTTACCTATAATATTAGCTGTGGCAGGGATAATCGCAATGCAATCCGCCTGTTCAGCGAGCGAGATATGGCCTGAATCCCATTCATCAGGCAATTTAAACATATCATGCGTTATAACCTTATTCCCGGATACTGCCTGAAACAAAACAGGCTTTATAAACTCTTCTGCTTCTCTGGTCATTACAACAGTCACCTGAACCCCGAGCTTGCGCAGCCCGCTTATCACATCCAGGGCTTTATAGCAGGCAACGCTTGCTGTAACGCCGACGATAACATTTTTAGTTTTCATTTCAGCCCTGCTTTTTAACCTTATATGTGATTTTTCCCGCAGCCACTTCTTCCAGGGCAATGGTTGAAAACCTGGTCGCGTTGGTTTTGATCAGCGGCTTAGCTCCGTTATTCAGCTCCACAGCCCTTTTGGCTGCAAGTATTGTGATTTTATAGATACTGTCCGAACCTTTAAAAATTTTTTCTACCGGCATGTAAGACATTTTAACTCCTCTCAGTTTTACATCTTTCTGCAATAATAATAGCTCTCAGGTTATCAAGCGCTGACTCCAGCCTGTTGTTCACAATAATATAATCGTATTTCCGGCTGCAGGCTATTTCTTTTCTGGCGATGTTAAGCCTTTGGCGGATTGCTTGTCTTGAATCTGTTGAGCGGTTGACAAGCCGCTCCTTGAGCATGGCCAGCGACGGCGGTAATATAAATATATTAACGGCGTCAAGCCCGAGCCGTTTTATTTTCATAGCGCCCTGAACATCTATGCTTAATAAAACATCACTGCCTCTTTTTAGCATGTGCAGTATATGTTTTTTCGGCGTGCCGTAATACTCCTCGAAAACCTTGGCCCATTCTAAAAACTCTTTTCTTTTCTGGCGTTTTAGAAATTCCGGTTTCTCGATAAATATATAATCCATCCCGTCTTTTTCGCCCGGACGCGGGGCCCTTGTGGTCATAGAGATAGACCTGCATAAGCTGTCAACTGATTCCACGAGCCTCGTGCAAAGCGTTGTCTTTCCGGAGCCTGACGGGGCGGAGATTATAAATAAGGTGCCTTTTTTCTTCATCATTCTACATTCTGCGTTTGTTCGCGCATTTTTTCCAGTTCGCTTTTTATGTTTATCACTATCCTGGATATTTTTATGTCGTTTGCTTTTGCGCCGAGCGTATTTATTTCCCTGTTCAATTCCTGCAATATAAAATCAAGTTTCCTGCCTGCCTCCTCGCCTGCACCCAGGGCCTTTATCATGCCTTCCAGGTGGCTTTTCGCGCGCGTGATCTCTTCTGATACGTCACACTGTTTAGCAAATATAGCCAGTTCCGTTTCCAGCCTTGCCTGGTCTATGACCTGATTCTTCACAATATCTTTTATCCTGGAGTCCAGTTTGCTTTTATACTCCGCTACCACGCCTGGCGCAAGTTTTGAAACGCTGTCGATATCCCCGGAGATCCTGGACGCCCTGGCAGAAAGATCTTTATACAAAGCCTTTCCTTCCCGTTCTCTCATTTTATTACAATCAGAAGCTGCCCTGGTAACCGCCTCTTTTACGGTAGGCCACATAACTTCTATATCAAAACCTTTCTCGTCGCGGACAATAACATCTGTAAAAGACAGTATGTGCGAAAGCTTGACCTCTTCTTCTGTATTGATCCGTTTTTTAATCTCGGACAGTACTTTATAATATTTATTTACCGCCTCTTTATCAAACGCTATAGACTCTGATTCTTTTTCAGGCGAACGGTAAGAAAGAAAAAGGTTTACCTTGCCTCTCTTTATGCCTTTACGCAGCAGTTCTTTGATCCTATCTTCTAAAAGAACTAGCCCGTTTGGAATTTTAGAAGAAAGGTCAAAATACCTGTGGTTCACAGCGCGTATCTCTGCTGTAAAGATACCTGATTTGCCTTTTGCCTCGCCTTTTCCAAATCCCGTCATGCTTTTTATCATGATTACGCCCAGACGATTTTCTTTGCTTTCTCAATAGTCATTGTTTTAGTAGGATATAAATCTACTATTATTTCATCCGGCTGAAACCAGAGCTTGATTTCTCTCTCTGCTTCAGCCTCATTGGAAGACGTATGAAGGACGTTTTCATAAAGTCCTTTTGTAGTAATCCTGCCGTACGAACCCCTGATAGTCGTAGGATCCGCTTCTTCGGGGTTTGTCGAGCCTGAAAGCTGCCTTATCTTTGTAATAGCGTCTTCTCCCCAATAGACCATCGCCATGACTTTACGTCTATCGTGGAGCTCTCCCTGTATATATTTGATCAGATCTTCAAAAAATGACTTTTCCTTCATATGCCTGTAATGCTCTGCTGCCAGCTCGCGGTTCACCCTCACCATTTTAGCAGCTACTATTTCAAGCTTTGTCTCAGAGAGTCTTGTCAAGATGTTTCCTGTCAAAGATTTTTTAAGCCCATCCGGTTTAATTAAAATTAATGCTTGTTGGTTCATTGGTCTCCTTTGTCATTGCGAGGCCGCAGGCCGAAGCAATCTCTGAGATTCCTCGCTTCGCTCGGAATAAGTTCGGACTTATAAGTTACGTCGGACTTTGTCCTCCGTAACTTATGTCCTCACTTATCTCTTTGATTTTAAAAGAGTTACGACTCTTTGCAAATCTGCGTCAGAATAAAATTCTATTTCTATCTTGCCGCCTCTTTTGGCTTTTAAAATCTTTACCTTTGTCCCGAATATTTCTCTTAATTCCTGCTCCAAAGAATTGAGATTAGGGTCTTTTTCACTGGCTTTAGACTTAGACCTCGCAAGAGCCATCTTTTTTGCGTAACTCTCTGTATCTCTTACAGATAGGTCATCTTTTATTACCTTGGTGCACAATCTGAGTTGCTCTGCTTCTTTGGTTAAACTCAGGATTGCCCTGGCATGCCCCATTGAAATTGTTCCACGTGAAACATATTCCTGTATTTTAGCAGGAAGATTTAATAATCTGAGGATATTTGCTACTGTCGCTCTATCCTTTCCAATAGTATCAGCTACTTTTTCCTGGGTCATGTCAAATTCATCTTGCAGTCTTTTATATGCTTTTGCCTGATCAATAGAGTTAAGATTTTCTCTCTGGATATTTTCTATTATTGAAAGCTCTAAAGAATCCAGATCGCTGGCCTCCTTAATAATAGCCGGGATTTCCTTATATCCAAGCTTTTTCGCTGCCCTTAGCCGTCTTTCTCCGGCTATCAGTTCATACTCATTATCCTTGAAACGCACTAAAATCGGCTGGATAAACCCTTTTTCTTTAATAGAAGCTGCCAAATCATTCAACGCTTCCTGGTTAAATTCTTCTCTTGGCTGATATTTATTAGCTTTTAGCTTTTCTATGGGGATGTTCCTGACGCCCTGCTGTATGCTTGATCCCAGCACCTGCATACTATCAGCTGTCTGTTTTTCAGGTATCAGGGCTGCTAAGCCTCTACCGAGAACTCTTTTTTCCAGATGCATAGTCACCTCTTAATTTTGCTGCATAGAAATCTGATTTATACCCTCTGCTATACCCTCTCCAAGTATTTCATTGGCCAGAGAAAGATATGTTTTCGCCCCTATGGAGTGCTTGTCATACAAGTGTATTGGCTTGCCAAAACCAGGGGCTTCGCTTAACTTTATGCTGCGAGGTATAATGGTATTAAACACCTTATCCTTAAAAAACCTCTTCGCTTCCTCTATGACCTCAGAAGTAAGGTTTGTCCTGTAATCAGCCATTGTCAAAAGCACCCCTTGTATTTCCAGGTCTTTATTAAGGTTCTCCCTTACGAGATTGACTGTATTCAGCAGCTGACTAAGGCCTTCTAATGCATAATATTCGCATTGAATAGGGATTAACACAGAATTGCAAGCTGCCAGGCTGTTTATAGTCAATATGCCCAGAGATGGCGGCGAATCTATTAATATAAAATCAAACTCATCTACGATTTCTTTTAAAGCCTGCTTCAGCCTGTATTCCCTGTTCATAAAGCTTACCAATTCTATTTCAGCGCCTGTCAGGTGGATATTGGATGGAATCAGCTTTAACTGAGGCATATTGACTTCCTGCATTGCTTCAGTCGGATTTAGATTATTAATCAGTATATCATATATGCTTTTTTCTATTTTTGATTTGTCAAGCCCAAGTCCGCTCGTAGCATTGGCCTGCGGGTCAAGATCTATTATCAATACATTTTTGCCCTTATGAGCAAGATAATACCCAAGATTAACAACTGTTGTAGTCTTGCCAACTCCGCCTTTTTGATTACAAACTGAGATTATTTTACCCATAATAACCGTATCACAACCGTATCATTTATAACTTCTTTTTTACTCTAACCTTAGCTAATTTAGTGCCTTGCATACTAAATAAGCCTTTGTTTTCTTCTCTAAGAATAGATATCTGAACTTCTGTCTTTTTAAGGCCTAGTTTGGATAAAGCTATCTTTATTGCTTCCTGCGCAGTTTTAGCTTCTGCTTCTATCTCATCTTTATTTATCATATTGATTCTATTGTGTTCCATAAAAATCACGCTGCTGCTTTCTTAAACATAAAAAACTGCATTGTGCTTGTTACAAGTGTGCTTGTCAGCCAGTACAGCACCAACCCCGACGGTAAAGAATAAAAGATGAACCCAAACATCACAGGCATAATATTCGACATAAGCTTCTGCTGCTCTGACTGGCTTGAGCCTGTTGTAGATTGGGATATCTTCTGCTGTAATATCATAGCACCTATCATCAAAATTGGCAATAGATTTATGCTGTCCCCCAATAAAGGGATGCTGGATCCCATGCGGAAAAATGCGTCAGGCATAGAAAGGTCTTTAATCCAGAGAAAAGGCGCATTTTTGAGTTCGACTGACCTGGACAGCGTATTATAAAGAGCTATAAAAACAGGCATCTGCAAGATCATGGGCAGGCAGCCGCTCATAGGATTTACGCTATACCGTTTGTAGAGTTCCATTATTTCCTTATTTAATCTGGTCGGATTATCTTTATTCTCCTGGCGGATCTTCTCTATGTGAGGCTGGAGCTCCTGAAGTTTCTGCATTGATTTTAAACTTTTGAGTGTAAGCGGGTATAAACACAAGTTCATGCAGACCGTGAGCAAAAGTATTGCCACCCCGTAGTTGTGGAAAACAGAATAGAAGAACTGCAGTATGCTCAATAAAATCAGGCTTACGCTCGTGAGAAATCCGAAATTCAGCGCCTTTGTAAAACCGGGGTCAAGTTTTGCAAGCTCTTTCATTTCCATTGGCCCTGCATAAAAATTTATTTTATACGTCCTTGCCTCTCCGACTGCGATCTTGTCGTCTTCAAGAATAAACCCCACAACCGGTTCTCCTGAAATATTTTTTGTAAACACTCCTTGCGCATCAAAATCAGGTTTTGCTATTATCGCGTAGTATTTATTTTTGAGAACGACCCAGTCGATGTCGTTTTTATACAGCCTGCTTTGCGTTAACAGCTTTTTGCCTGTTATTTTTTTAACGCTGCCGTCTCTATAATGGATGCTGAGTTCAATATATCTGGTTTCGAACATTTCTTTTTTTGAGATATTTGAAGCTGTAGTAATGTCGAAAGATAAGTCCTGAGTTTGAGAAGTTTTGTTTGTAAGCTTTATAACCGTATCAAAACCGTATCTATTGTTTAAAAATGTGATATTTTTCTCTATTTTTATATCCTTACTATCTAGTGATACGGTTCGCCTATCACTATGTATTGTATATGGTTGCAATGATGATACGGCTAATATGCCCTTTCCATCTATAGATAAAAGGCCTGCTGAACGTATCGCTTTTGAAACAAGCAAGACGTCGTTTTTCCTTTTAACATCCTTTACCAAGATTCTACTGATAGATCCGTCGACATCAGTTATGTCTACCTCATACCGATCAGTAGATATGTTTTTTGTTGCTGCATTCGAAGGCAGGCTGCTGACAGGTTCTGCTTCTTTTATGCTGTTATCGATGGTTTTTTCTATAATTCCTTGTTTTTGAACTAGTTGCGGTCTTTGAGCCGAGGTTACTAAATTAGGGTTTATTTTGGCGAGGATCATCGGGTATACCAGTATTACGATGATTGACAGTGTCACTGCTACTAAAACTTTTTTTTCCATAAGCTCCTATTTGTATGGATCGTAACCGCCCTTTGAAAAAGGGTTACAACGCATAATCCTTCCCAGGCCTTTTAATAGGCCTAACATAACACCTCTATCCTCTATTGCATCAAGGGCATACTGAGAACAAGATGGGTGAAATCTGCATTGACACAACATCAATGAAGATATATGGTTATGATAAAATATGATACTATTTTTTACTATGCTTTTTAAAAACACCTGCAAGCTCTCTTTCTATTTCTGTTGAAAGCGTGTCTTTGGTAATTTTTGTTCCTATTATTACGATATTATTCCCTAACGGTAAAAAATGGCTTGTTTTCCTATATGCTTCTCTGAGGATACGCCGGATCCTGTTCCTCAATACTGTTTTTTTCTGGTGCAGTGCCTTTTTGCAGATAAACGCAGCTCTATTTTTGCCGTCCCCAGGTCTTTTAAGAATATAGATGTTGACCGGCCCGGATTTATAGTAAATGCCTTTATCAAGAACAGCCTTGATATCACTACTTTTTTTCAGGTGTTCTGCTCGTAAAAAAGAGTTTAAACTCATTAACCCGTAAGCTTGTGTTTGCCCTTTTGGCGTCGGCGCTTTATAACCTTCCTGCCTGTTGCAGAAGACATCCTGGCCCTGAATCCGTGCTTGCGTTTCCCTTTTCTAAGGCTTTTTCTGGTAAGATGTTTTTTCATTTTCCCCTCACTTTAAGTGTTTTATTATAACATAACGTTTTTTCTCGTCAAGGACAAAATAGCTGGCAGATAGCTTTAGCCAGCTTTGGGTCTCTGGCGCATTTGAGAAGTTTCGGCATCAATAGATTCTTTTGCATATAAGGCCGCAAGGGATTACGGCGAAGTTTTTTATACTGTCAAGACTACCTTCAGTATAAAAAACGAGCCGTAAACCGTAGCGGCCGGCGAAACATTCTCTGCGCCAGAGACCCAAAGCTGGCTAAAAAGACAAAGAAGCGGCCAAAAGATTTATCTTGAAAAGCAGAAAAGCTATGCTATAATGTTGAAAACTTGTGGATAAATTTATGCCTTTTGACGCAGCAAATCTCTGGGACAAGATTCTGGAATACACTAAACAGGAAATAGGGGAGCAGGCCTTTGAAAACTGGTTTACCCAGGCAAAGCTTGCCAGCGTGACAGAAACCAGCATCGTTATCCAGGTTCCTTCGAATTTTTTTAAAGACTGGATTTACGACCATTACAGGGATATTCTGAACATAGCTATACTGAGAACTGTGGGCAAGGTTTTACCTGTGACGTTTGAAATAAAAGAAGAGAAACTGCAAAAATCAACCAAATCCCTCAGCCAGACACCTGTCGCGCCCCCGGAAAGACCCTCGCAAAAAAAACCTTTTTACTTGAACCCGAAATATACGTTTGAAGGCTTTGTGATAGGCTCTTCAAACCGCTTTGCGCACGCCGCAACGCTTGCCATAGCAGAAGCGCCTGCAAAAGCGTATAATCCTTTATTTATATACGGCGGGGTAGGGCTGGGCAAAACCCATCTGATGCAGGCAGCCTGTCATTATATATCAGACATGCACAGGAATCTGAAATTGTTTTACACCACCAGCGAAAGCTTTACAAACGAGCTTATAAACGCAATACAAACAAGGACCACCCAGAAATTCCGCGAAAAATATAGAAACGTGGATGTGCTTTTGATAGACGACATCCATTTTATAGCAGGCAAGGAAGCCACGCAGGAAGAATTTTTTCATACGTTTAACGCTCTTTACGACGGCCATAAACAAATAGTGCTTTCGAGCGATCGGCCGCCAAAAACCATCCCGGGCCTTGAAGAAAGGCTCGTGTCCAGGTTTGAGTGGGGACTTGTCACAGATGTGCAGCTGCCTGATTTTGAGACCAGGATAGCTATACTTAAAAAAAAGGCGGAGCGCAACGGCTCAAAGCTTCCCGACGACATATTGTATTTTATCGCAGAAAAAATAAAAACCAATATCAGGGAGCTGGAGGGCGCCCTTATAAAATTAATAGCATACTCTGCCCTGGAAAATAAAAAAGTGACTCTGGGGCTCGCTAAAGAAATACTCAAAGACGCGGGTTCCGAAGACTCTAAAAAAATCACCCTGGAGCTTATCCAGAAAAAAGTGGCTGATTATTTTGACATAAAACCATCTGACATGAAGACTAAAAAACGCACCCGGCAGGTTGCCTACCCCAGACACATAGCAATGTATCTGGCCAGGGAAATGACGGATCTTACGCTTCCGGATATAGGAGATCATTTCGGCGGGAGAGACCATTCGACAGTCATCCATGCCTGCAGTAAAGTTGAGGCTGATTTAAAAAAGAACCAGAATGTTAAAAACCTGCTGCAAAAACTGATGTTGGACATAAAAAGTTAGCAGTGTGGATTATTTTTATTTTTTTGTGGATTATTTTTATTTCATAACTATAATAATAAACCAAGGTTTCGGTCTTTTCAACATATCAACAGCGCTTACTATCTAATTCTACTAACTCTTAAATTGAATTAGATAATAGAAAAGAGGGAAGAGTAATGAAAATAAAAATATTAAAACAGGTGTTCTTAAGAAACATTCAGCATGTCCAAAACATAATTTCATCAAAAAGCAGCCTCCCTATATTATCAAATATTTTAATAGAGGCGGAAAAAAACAAGGTAGTGCTTACAACCACAGATCTTGATATAGGGATCTCTTCAGCGCTTGAAACAGAGGTGGAAGAGGAAGGAGCTATTACAATCCCGGCAAAAAGGTTTAATGATATTATAAAGGAACTGCCGGACGAGGATATCTCTATTAGCACAATGAAAAACAACTCCATGGTAATAAAATGTAGTAAATGTTTTTTTAAGATAATAGGCCTGCCTAAAGAGGAGTTCCCAAAACTCCCGGAGTTTAAAGATGAGCCGAGCGTTGTAATAAAACAAAGCGTTTTAAAAAACATGATCGCCATGACGCATTTTTCAATGTCTCGCGATGAAACAAGGTATGTTTTAAACGGCGCGCTGTTTTTGTTTAAAGGCAAAAAGCTTGCGATAGTGACCACTGACGGGAAAAGGCTCAGTTTTGTAAAAAAAGACTTAGAAAAAGACGGTTTAAATAAAGCGATTGTTATCCCGTCCAAAACCATTTATGAATTAAACAGGATTTTGAACGACGAAGGAGACGTGAAGATTGTTTTCAGCGAAAACCAGGTAAAATTTGATTTGAAAAACATAACCGTCATATCCAGGCTGATAGAGGGCGATTTCCCCAACTACGAACAGGTTGTGCCTAAGGAGCCGCAGGAAAAGATCATTATTAATAGGGGCTTATTTCTGGATGGGATAAAAAGAGCGGCGCTTCTTACTACGCAGGATTCCCAATCTGTGAGATTCGAGATCTTGAAAAATAAAATTGTGGTTTCAAAGTCCAGCCCAAATATAGGCGAGGTAAGAGAGGAGCTGGACACCGTGTATAAGGGCCACGAGATTACGGTCGGTTTTAATCCGGGCTATGTAATGGACGCTTTAAAGGTTATACCGCAGGATGAAATAGCTTTGGAGGTTTTCGGACCGGACAAGCCAGCTGTTATAAGAATAGAGGATTGGTTTTTATACCTGGTTTTACCGATGCAGCTTGTATGACGAGAAAAAAAGGCACCAAGCCGGAAGAGATTGGCGGGGTAATAAATCAGGTAATAAAAAAACTGGACGCAAAAACCCACGGCCAAAGAGAAGATGTTGTAAGGGCGTGGCATGATGCGATTGACAAAAACGCGGCTACCCACACAAAGCCGGTCGCGATTAAAAAAAATATCCTTACTATAGAAGTGGACAGCTCATCCTGGCTATATATTTTGAGCTTAAAGAAAAAGAGCATCCTAGCCAGCATGCAGAAAACAGCAGGCAAAGAAAAGGTAGAAGATATAAGATTCAGAATAGGGGAGATAAGTTAGGCATGCCAAAACAAGAAAAGTATGATGCGACGACTATACAGGTATTGGAAGGGGTAGACGCGGTCAGAAAACGGCCGGCCATGTACATAGGCGATATATCCAGCCGTGGGCTTCACCACCTCGTTTATGAGGTCGTGGACAATTCTGTGGATGAGGCAATGGCAGGCCATTGCCAGAATATTATCGTAACCGTGCATGTGGATAACAGCGTTACCGTCTCGGACGACGGCAGGGGCATTCCTGTAGATATACATAAAGGCGAGAAAAAACCAGCAGTCGAGGTGGTGCTTACCACGCTTCATGCGGGGGGTAAATTTGACCACCGTTCTTACAAGGTATCAGGAGGCTTGCACGGAGTAGGCGTAAGCGTTGTAAATGCGCTGAGCGAATGGCTTGAGGTGGAGGTTAAAAGAGACGGCAAGATCCACCACCAGGAATATGAAAAAGGCAGGACTGCTTCAAAACTTACGGTAGTAGGCAAGGCAAAAACAACAGGCACCACTGTCACATTTAAAGCAGACAAAGAAATTTTTGTTAACTGCCCCATAGAGTATTCTTACGAAACCCTTTCCACCAGGCTTAGAGAACTCGCGTTTTTAAACAAGGGCCTTAAGATTAAAATAATAGACGAAAGGTCTGACAAGGAAAACGAATTCCGGTTCGAAGGCGGCATTATATCGTTTGTAGAATACCTTAATAAAAATAAAGAAGCGCTCCACAAAAAGGTTATATATTTTGAAGGCGCCAAAGATGATGTTACGTGCGAGATAGCTCTTCAATATAATGACGGCTACAACGAGAACATATTTTCTTTTGTAAATAATATAAACACAATAGAAGGGGGCACTCATTTAAGCGGTTTCAAGTCCGCCCTCACGAGGGTTGTGAACCAGTATTGCAAAAATAAGAACATGCTTAAAGAATCAGATGTATCTGTCGCAGGCGAAGACATAAGAGAAGGCCTGACAGTTGTTATAAGCGTAAAGGTGCCTAACCCGCAGTTTGAGGGCCAGACAAAAACAAAACTCGGCAACAGCGAAGTGGAAGGCATAGTTTCTTCTATTGTAAACGATTCTTTAAGCGCATATTTTGAAGAAAACCCTTCGGTTGCAAATAAGGCAATTGAAAAAGCCATACTCGCAGCCAGGGCCAGAGAAGCCGCTAGAAAAGCGAGAGAGCTTACCAGGCGTAAAGGCGCCTTGGATTCCATGGCATTGCCGGGAAAGCTTTCCGATTGCTCTGAAACAGATCCGGCTATCTGCGAAATATATATAGTTGAAGGAGATTCAGCAGGAGGTTCTTCAAGGCAGGGCAGAGACCGCAGGTTCCAGGCAATACTGCCCATAAAAGGCAAAATTTTAAACGTTGAAAAGGCGCGGCTTGACAAAATCCTGAGCAATGAGGAAATACGCACCATCATAAGCGCCCTTGGCGCAGGTATAGGCGAAGAATTTGACATGCTGAAGTTAAGATATCATAAGGTTATACTTATGGCTGATGCTGATGTAGACGGTTCGCATATCAGGACGTTACTTTTAACGCTTTTCTTCAGGCACATGCAGCCCTTGATAGAAAAAGGGCATATATACATAGCCCAACCCCCTCTTTACAAGATTAAAAGAGGCAAGCGCGAAGAATACATAGAAACAGAAAAAAGAATGAATGAGCTTTTATTTGAACTTGGCACAGAAGGCCTTAGCCTTACAAGGCAGGGGGATAAGAAAGAGTTTAGCGGCAATGGCTTGAAAGAACTATTACAGCTGGTTTTGGAGTTTGAGAGGCTTTCTTCCAGCATAGTCAAGCGTGGAGTGGATTTATCAAAATATATAGGTTTAAGGCATAAAAAGACCAAAAAACTACCCCTTTTTATGATAAAAGTGGAGGGAGAAGCCCAGTTTCTATATGATGATGAAGAATTGGCAAAGGCAGCGAATAAGAGGGAAAAGGAGCTTGGCAAGGATGCTGTAATAGACGAAAAAGCCCTGAGCATGGTGGAATTTTACGGCACAAGAGATCTGGAAAAGGTTCTGGACAAAATAGAAAAACTCGGTTTTGATATTTTGGAAGAGGCAAATACGCAGCCTGTTGAAAAGGATAAAAAGGACAAAAAAGAAAAAAAGAAACCTTACAAGATTATCTCGGAAGGCAAAGAAACAAAAGAGCTGGATACCCTCAAGGCATGTCTTGACTACGTGCGGGAGATTGCTAAAAAAGGCCTTACTATACAGAGATACAAAGGCCTTGGAGAAATGAACCCTGAACAGCTTTGGGAAACAACAATGAACCCTGAAACCAGGACTCTTTTAAAGGTTATGATGGAAGATGCTGTTGAAGCCAATGAAATGTTTACGGTCCTTATGGGCGACGCTGTTGAGCCCAGAAGAGCTTTTATAGAGAAACACGCGTTAGAGGTCAGAAACCTGGATATTTAAGAGAGGTATAGATGTACGCGCAAAATGAAAAAGTAGTTCCTGTTTATATTGAAGACGAGATGAAAGCCTCGTATATAAGTTACGCCATGAGCGTAATTGTCGGGAGGGCGCTGCCTGATGTGCGCGATGGCTTAAAGCCTGTCCATCGAAGAATTCTTTATGCGATGAGAGAGCTTGGCCTGGAGCATTCCAAGCCTTACAAGAAGTCGGCCAGGATCGTCGGAGAATGTTTTGTTAAAGGTACGCTTATATTAACTGAACATGGATTGATTCCTATACAAGATATTAAGCGAGGAGACAAGGTATATACGCAGAATGATTTGAAGGCTGTTACAGAATTATATGAAATGCCAGAAAAAGAACTTTTAAAAATAACTTTGGATAACGGCACAAACAATACTGTTACTCCTTCGCAGAAGTTTAAGGTATTAAATGACAAGTTAGAATTTGTATGGAAAGAAGCAAGAGAATTGACCAAGGAAGATTATATTGTTATTAGAGCGCATTATCCTGAAATCAAGAATGGAGCGCGGTTAAAAAAGGCGCCCATAAAGCATCCGTGCCGTCTAACCGAAAACGTATCATATCTTTTGGGGCTCTTGATATCAGATGGATGGGTAGAAAAACCTAGCGGCAGGTCAGGCGATAGGATGTTTTTTTATTCCACCAATAAAAGCGTTATAGAAAAAGCAAGAAGAATATTCAGGCAAGAATTTGGCTATGAACCAAATATCGAAGAGAAAATATATCAAGGCCTTACACAAAGTGGAGAGCCTTATAAAAAGGGTTATCAGATAAGGATTAATAAAAAGGCCATAAATGATTTCTTTATGACAAATTTTCATCTCGAAGGCATTAAAGCGCCCACCAAAAAGATTCCAAACCAGATATTTACTTCTCCTAAAAAGGTGATATTTGCTTTTGTTGCAGGGCTTCTTGAAGGAGATGGCAGTGTTCATTGCGAAAGAAATATTGTACATTATGGCTCAGTTTCAGAGAAGTTGATAGATGGTCTAACAGTGCTTTTACAGCATCAAGGTATTTTCGGCAGAAAATATAAAACAGAACGCGCTGATTCTGGTTATGTAATGGGCAGGCCGATTCTAAACAGAGAAGCTTTTTATAGCGTAGAATTCAGCAGTTCTAATGCGTTGTTATTAGGGTCTAACATTTCTCTTACTGGAGAGAAAAAGAATAAAAGATTACGCGCTATGATTACTCATCGAATGCTTCCTTCACAGTATGATATTATTCCATATGGAGGCAGGAATATTTTTGAAGAACTTAGCGAAAAACATATTGGAAGCGGTTGGTATAATACCATTACTGGTACCAAATTTAGAATGGGCATAAAGTATCCGACAGGGGCAAAGATAAGATATTCCAAAGATCTCGCTGAAAAACCTTTAAGAAAATGCCAGGTCATAGATTGGAAAATAGGAGAGAAATTAAACAGGATAGGCTCTCCATTGGCCAACTTTGTTAGCGGTGTGCTAAAAGATGATATTTATTTTTTAAAGGTTTCTTGTATAGAGGAGCTTCCCGCTGGAAAGACTTATGATATCCAAGTTGATAGCCACCATGAATTTATTGCTAATGGAATGGTGTCTCATAATTGTCTCGGCAAATATCATCCGCACGGCGATACAGCTGTATACGATTCTTTAGTCAGGATGGTTCAGGATTTTTCGCTCAGGTATCCTCTTATAGACGGCCAGGGCAACTTCGGGTCGGTTGACGGAGACATGGCTGCCGCTATGCGTTACACTGAAGCGCGCATGGCTGCGATTGCTGATGAGATACTCACTGATATAGATAAAGACACAGTAAAATTCATCCCTAATTTTGACGAAACCCTGGAGGAGCCTACAGTATTGCCCGCCAGGCTCCCGAATTTATTGGTAAACGGTTCGAGCGGAATTGCCGTAGGCATGGCAACAAATATCCCGCCGCATAATCTGAGCGAGATAATTGACGCAATAGTAGAATTGATCAATAACCCCGAGACTGCCATAAAGGACCTCATGAAGATCGTGAAGGGCCCGGATTTCCCTACAGCCGGAATTATATGCGGCAGGGAAGGGATAAAGAAAGCATATGAAACAGGCCGGGGACTTTTAAAAATTCACGCCAAGGCGAGCATTGAAAAACAAAAACTGGGCAAAGAAGCGATAATTGTCACAGAAATTCCGTACCAGGTAAATAAATCAAAACTCATAGAAAATATAGCCGGCCTCGTCCAGGATAAAAAGATAGAAGGTATTTCCGATATAAGGGATGAATCTGACAGGGAGGGCATGAGGATTGTTATAGAGGTAAAGCGCGACCAAAACGCGGAGATAATCCTGAACCAGCTGTATAAACACACCCAGATGGGAGAGAGTTTCGGCATTATCATGCTGGCGCTCGTAGATAATAAACCGAAGGTCCTGAACTTAAAAGAAATTTTAGAAGCATACATAAAACACAGGAAAGAAATTATACGCAGGCGTACCCAGTTTGAATTGAATAAAGCTGAAAGGCGCGCCCATATATTGGAAGGCCTTAAGATAGCGCTGGACCACCTTACCCAGATCATAAAAACCATAAGAGAATCAAAGGATCCAAAGATCGCCCTGGCAGCGTTAATGAAAAACTTTGACCTGAGTGAGGTCCAGGCCCAGGCGATACTTGAAATGCAGCTACAGCGCCTGACCGCGCTTGAAAGAAACAAGATAGAAAATGAATATCTCGAGCTTATAAAGAAAATAGAAATGTATAAGGCAATCTTGAAAAGCGAAAAAAGGATCCTGGAAATAGTAAAAGACGAGGCCGTTGAGCTTAAGAAAAAATATGGCGACGAGAGAAAGACCTCGATAGTCAGCAAGGTAGAGGATATCGAAATAGAAGACCTGATTAAAGAAGAGGATATGGTTATTACCATAAGCCATGCGGGGTATATCAAAAGACTCCCTGTCGGCTCTTACAGGAAGCAGAAAAGGGGCGGGGCGGGCGTTACTGGCATTGACATGAAAGAAGAGGATTTTGTCGAGCATCTTTTTATAGCGTCAACGCATGAATATATTTTATTTTTTACAAACAAAGGCAAGGTATATTGGCTTAAGGTCTATGAAATACCGCAGGCAGGCAGGGCTTCCAGGGGCAAGGCTGTTATAAACTTGTTGCAACTTGAGCAAGGGGAGACCATCTCCTCCTATGTGCGGGTCAAGGAATTCAAAGAAGGTAAATTTCTGGTAATGGCGACTAAAAACGGCCTTATAAAAAAGACAGACCTCATGGCCTATTCCAACCCTAGAAAAGGCGGCATCATAGGCATTACCGTTGAAAAAGATGACGAGCTTATAAAAGTAAAATGGACTGAAGGAAGCCAGGATATATTTATAGCTACTGAGCAGGGCAAGGCTATTCGTTTCTCTGAAAAGCAGGTAAGGGACATGGGCCGCTCTGCAATGGGGGTAAGAGGTATCAGGCTTGGGAAGAAAGATAAAGTAATCGCAATGGAGATAGTCGTGCCTACAGCCACTATCCTTACAGTTACCGCGCAGGGGTTTGCAAAGCGCACCCCTGCTGACGAATACAGAAAACAATCCAGGGGCGGCAAAGGCATAAAGAATGTAAATGTCACAAAGAAAAACGGCGAAGCAGTAGGCCTTAAGATGGTCAACGAAGACGATGAATTGATGGTCATCACGCAAAAGGGCATGATAGTTCGCTGCCCTGTTAAAGATGTGCGTGCTACAGGCAGGAGCGCCCAGGGCGTCCGCATAATAAGACTTGATTCCGGCGACGGCGTTGCTTCAATTGCCCGCGTTTCGCCTGAAGAACGAGAGGAAAACCAAGCTTAATCTGATAAGTAACCTATCCCGATCGACGAACGGGATAGGTCCACCTGAAGTCCCCATCGTCTAGCCTGGTCCAGGACAACAGATTTTCGATCTGTCGACCGGGGTTCAAATCCCCGTGGGGACGCCATCAATTCTGGCGCCATATCCCGGCTCCATTTTTTTATTTATGGCTTAACTCCTGTATAAGAGAGCATAATAACACATAAACCTATTTCATCATATTGGCGGATATTTTTTGCACCAGGCGATGTTCCACAGTTATTAAATTGAGGGAGCATGGCAAAGCCGTCCGTATTTATAATTATTTTGATTATAGCTGCCGGTTATGTTCTTTTTATTGGTAAGGAGAACGTGCTTATGGCTGAAACAAAGTTAATTCAGTTGCCCAAGCCGCTTAATAAAGGCAATATTTCTCTTGAAGAGGTTATTTTTAGAAGGCGCTCTCAACGCAGTTTCAAACAAAAGGATTTGAGTTTGCAGCAGATCAGCCAGCTTCTTTGGGCTGGCCAGGGCATAACCGCAGAGAAAGGACTCTATAGTCTTCGCACTGCTCCTTCCGCAGGCGCATTATATCCCATAGAGATTTATCTATTGGCCAAAAATGGCCTGTTTCGCTATTTACCTGATGGGCATAAGCTGGAGTCCTTGGCTGAGCAGGATTTAAGAAGCGCCCTGGCAGATTCTTCTTCGGGGCAGGTTGCTATAAGTCAGGCGCTGTCTTTAGGTTTAGGTTCCGTTCCCATAGGGGCCTTTAATGATGAGGAAGTCAAAAAAATATTATCCTTACCGATAAACCATGAACCCCTATACATTATTCCGGTGGGTTATTAAGATTATGAGAGTTTTTTTAAACATTCTGCTAGGGCTTGGTTTAATCTTTGCTTATGTTAAATACCTTGAATATAAAGGGCTATATTATCCCGCTAAAGAGATATTGATTTATCCTTCCTCGGCCGGAATTTCTTTTAAGGATATATACATAACCACACAAGACAATGTCAAAATAAATGGCTGGTTTATATCAAACCCAAAAGCTAAATACACGCTTCTTTTCTTTCATGGGAATGCGGGTAATATTGGAGACAGGATTGATAAATTGCAGCTTCTTTACCAGGCAGGCCTTAATATTTTTATTATTGACTACAGAGGGTTTGGTAAAAGCCGGGGAAGGCCATCAGAGCCAGGTTTTTACCGCGATGCATTTGCAGCATATGATTATTTGCTAAATACGATAAATGTCAAACCAGAGCAGATTGTTCTTTATGGGGAGTCGCTGGGAACCGCTATAGCTGTAGACCTCGCTTTTCATAGAAAAGTTAAGGCATTAATATTAGAAGACGCTTTCTCCTGCGGCTGGGATATGGCGGTTAAAATTTATCCTTTCTTGCCCGGGTTTATTTTTTCTAATAGCTTTGATTCTTTGACAAAGATTAAAGAAATTAATGCGCAAAAATTATTTATACACAGCCGAGATGACGAAATAGTGCCTTTTAATCTGGCTAAGAAGCTTTATGACCGCGCCAAAGGGCCAAAGGAATTTTTAGAGACCAGGGGAGATCACAATAACGCTTTCTTGAGTTCTCAGCAATCGTATATTTCTTCAATCAGTACGTTTATAGAAAAACTTTAAGACAAGCGATGAGGCTAAACAGGATACTCTTAGTAATCACAGGGTTGTTTCTTTTAGGAGCAGGTTATTCAGAGGAAAGATTTTACATGCGCAAAGAAAATATGATTAATTCGCAGATAAAGGCAAGGGGCGTAACTAATGAGCGCGTACTTAAGGCGATGCATAAAGTGGAAAGGCACTTGTTTGTTCCGCCTATGTATAGGCACCTTTCCTATGGAGACCATCCTTTGCCTATCGGCGAAGATCAGACTATTTCCCAACCTTATATTGTTGCTTTGATGACAGAGTTGTTAGAATTAAAAGGAGGCGAGAAGGTTTTGGAAATAGGAACAGGTTCAGGATATCAAACAGCAATTTTAGCAGAGTTAGCGAAAGAGGTGTATGCCATAGAGATACTGGAGCCGTTGGCAGAGCGCTCCCAGAAATTGCTTAAAGAATTAGGCTACGAAAATATTAAGGTTAAACACGGAGACGGCTTTTTAGGCTGGCCGGAATACGCTCCTTTTGATGCCATAATTGTTACCTGCGCGCCGAAAGCCGTTCCTCCTGCTTTATTTGAGCAATTAGCCGAAGGCGGGAGTTTAGTTATCCCTGTAGGAACATACTGGCAGGAGTTGAAGCGGCTCAAGAAAATACAAGGAAAAATTACATCCAAAAGCATTATTCCAGTAAGATTTGTACCGATGTTAAGAGATAAGGAAAGTAAAAAAAGGTTTTAAGTGGGCGGAAGGCCTCCTTATGGATACGACAGGGCCATCATTGAAGACGGAAATGGATCATCTCCGGTACAGTATTTGACACGCTGCATAACAAGCCACTGGCAAAGAGGCTGGAAGAAGAAGGCCGCCTTGTGTCTCTTGCGTACTGGTGGTTGGCTCTGTTACCCGGGTTTCAGGAAAGATTTCCAGGATGGCGGATAACGGCAGATGGCATAGATTCCGTTACAGCAAAAGCGCTTCTTTTACATAGCCCGTTTAAGAATATAAAGATAGTTCCTACTGATGGATATTACTTTAAAGGCAGGGACCCGGATAGCTCCCACATGGTGATTGACCACGCGGAAGACGGCAAACGGTATGACTTTATAGGCGAATTCCCAGAAGTGAGAAAAAGCGCCAATCTAGCATTTCAGCTTAATTCCAAAGCTTTATCTAGAACAAGCTTATAAAAGCTACCTCTTAATTTGTTGACAAAGAGCATAAAATAGGGTATAGTTTATATGATATGACAAACTTTAAAAAAGTCTTTAATTTTAAGATTATAATACTACTGATAGCAGCTATATTTTTATTAAATAATATATGCTATGGAATAAATTTGTCACAAAAATCTTTCTTAAGAAAGCCATTGGATTTTAACGGTACTTTAAGTAGACAAGAAAGGTTTCAGGATGTATTAAGGCTTGAAGAGCAGGAGCAAATCAAAGAGATGCTAAGGGACCCATTTTTAGATTTAGACGAAGAGACGATAGATTTTATTGTAAAAGATATTGCGCGAGGGGGTTTGTTTATTGATGGCAATGGCGAGGTGCAAGGCAGCAAAAGCATATTGAGATTAATGGCTGAGATAAAAGGGGTTAGCATGGGAGATATTGTGAGAGAAAGCTTGTTCCACGAAGGGGTCCATAGTCTTTTGCAACTTATTTTATACTTCGAACCAAAAAGGTTATTTTTGAACGAGCTTGGCGGTGAACTTGACAAAGGTTATAGTTTTAAATCAGCGAGCCTTAAAGAGGATGTTGTAGAAATTATGGAGAAATATTTCGGAAAATTTGAATCAGAAAATAAAAACTTGGAAGAACTCATAGCAAAATATTATACGTACAAATTCTGTAATAGAGATGCTGATATATTTAACTTGCCTGATATGAAAAGAGCAGGGCTTATTATTGAGGCAGTCATGAGCAGGCACTATTATGGGCTTGCTGATGATATAGTAAGGACAAGAAAAGACCTCAACTCCCTTTTTAGCGTAAAAGGCGAAAATACAAAAAAAGCTCAAATTGCCAAATTAAAAGAATTATCTGCGGAAGCTAAAGAATGGGGGGGAGATTTTAAGATTACGTTTGAACAGCACAACGAGGCCGTGGCTAAGCTTAACAAAGCGCTCGGGCAGTTATTCTTAAAAAAATATCCGGTTATCCTTGTTCTAAGAAGGATGAGACATGGCGGTTCAGTCGCCGATATTAACACAGGCATTAATACAACAGGCTTCCTGGAGATGATTGCAGAAGAAAATGAGCCCTGGCTAGAGAAAAAATTTAACAGTCTGCATGCTGTATTAAATAACAGAATTAAAAAAATACAAACCTTGACAAATGAGCCGCCTCAAGGCATTAAAATAAACAAGGTATCTGGGCAAATTTTAAAATGGGAAAACAGTTTAATACGCAATTTAGTAATCTTAGAGAAAATAGAAGCCAAATTTAATGAATTAGAAAAACAAATTCCCTATGATAATTTTAACGAAACAACAGCAGAGGATGTCAAGCTATATAGCAGAATCTTTAAAGAAAATCTTGAAAATTTGATTAATATTTTAAGAGAAGGCGTGGACTTGGTAAACGGTAAGGTACAAAAAAAAGAAGTCAGCCTTAATGAAATTATCAAAAAAACAATTGATCCGTATCGTAATACCGGTTTTATAAAATTTAAAGAAAAAGGCAACCCTATTATTATCGCTAATTCCATGATGATGCAGCAAATAATAACAAATATTATTGTTAATTCTGAAAAATTGAAAAATACGGCCGGGATTAGCGAAGTAGTTATTGCTATAAGGTTAGCTGAGAACGGGAAAGACGTGATCATAGAAATTACTGACAATGGCGCAGGTTTCCCGAAGGAGATGCGGAGTAATGCCCCTAACCAGGACGGGAGTTATGAAGTGATCTTCGGCCTTGATGCGTCCTACAGAAAAGATGGCTCAGGCTTTGGTTTGGCAGAGAATGATTTTTACGCAAGACTGCATGACGGGAGTTTCCGCATCGTTTCCAGGCTTTCCGGAGAGAACAGGGGGTCGACTTTTATCATAAAGCTGCCAGTTCTGTCTGGTATAAACGAACGGCTGCGAGTTTCTCCAAAAAATGCCACTGCAGTAAAGCAAATAAAAAATATTCAAACATCCCTTTAGAGCTATTTTCCTATATAAAGTTTTCTCTTTACAAATTTTTAACCAGCTTGTATAATAACTTCACTATGGTAAAAAACGCATCAAACACAAACATGAAATTAAAATTCGGGGTTCCTAAAGGAAGTCTCCAGGAAGCCACTGTCAGGATGTTTAAGAAGGCGGGGTTTACTGTAAATATAGGATCCAGGAGCTATTTCCCTTCGATAGATGACACTGAAATATCGCCGTTTCTTTTAAGGGCGCAGGAGATGGCTAGGTATGTTGCTGACGGGGCTCTTGATGCAGGGATTACAGGCAGGGATTGGACTATTGAAAGCCAGAGAGACGTGGTAGAGGTCTGTGAGCTTATATACGGCAAGCAAGGGTTAAGGCCTGTGCGCTGGGTCCTGGCCGTGCCGAATGATTCGAAGATAAAAAAGCCGGAAGACCTTAAGGGCAAGAGAATCGCAACGGAACTTGTAAGCGCCACAAAAGAATATTTTAAGAAGAAAAAGGTAGACGTGGATATAGAATTCAGCTGGGGCGCTACTGAAGCTAAAGTCGGCGCGGGATTGGTAGACGGAATAGTAGAACTTACTGAAACAGGCGCAAGCTTAAAGGCAAATAATCTCAGGATAGTGGACACTATATGCGAATCCACCACTTTAATTATTGCAAATAAATCTTCGTGGAAGGATTCCTGGAAGAGGGAAAAGATAGAGAATATGGCGCTTCTTTTGCAGGGCGCGATACTTGCGGAAGAAAAGGTAGGGCTTAAGATGAACGTGGAAGAGAAGAACCTGAATAAAATAATCTCTATCCTGCCGGCAATCAAAAACCCCACAATCTCCCGGCTTTCCAAAAAAGGCTGGTGCGCCATAGAGACTATTATAGATGAATCAGTGGTAAGAAACCTGATCCCGAAGCTTAAGCAAAACGGGGCGCAGGGGATTATAGAATACCCGTTAAATAAAGTCATATATTAAACGAGGAGGGCGTTATGCCTTGCGGCAGAAAAAGAAAAAGAAAAAAAATAGCCAGACATAAAAGAAAGAAAAGGCTCCGAAGAGACAGGCATAAAAAGAAATTGTGGTAATCGGTAAATATCTGCAGGGGAAGGCGGTGCCTTCCCCTGCATTTCATTTTACAACATTGAAATGTCCCCAAGATATTATCTAATAATAGGTTTTTTGGCAGCATTTGTTTTTAATCTCGCTGGATGCGCGTCTACAAAACCCGCCAGGACAAATTTCCCTTCTAAAAGAGCTATCCATAAAGATGCCCCTGATTTATCCAGAAAAAAAGATATCATAAACCCGTCTTCAAAGGCATATGCCCACTATTCAACAGGCATGATATATGACAATGAAGGCAGGACTGCCGAAGCGATAGAAGAATATCAGAAAGCGATACAATTAGATCCGGCCGCAGCGCCTCTTTATTATAGGTTAGGGGCAAGTTTTATAAAGTCAGGCCAGCTTGACCCTGCTATAAAAGCGCTTGGGAAGGCGAAAGAGATAGACCCGGGGAATACCAAGGCCGGATTTTTATTAGCGCTTATATATACCTCGCAGAAAAAGATTGACGAGGCCACAAAAGAATACGAGGATATATTAAAATCAAATCCAGACGATCTTAGCACCCTTACGTCTCTGGCCGATCTTTATATAGTAGGCCAGGACATGGAAAAGGCTGTCAAGATATACGAAAACCTTGCCGCGGAAAAAAAGGATTCGCCCGTTATATATTTTAATCTCGGCATAGTGTACGCAAGGGCAGGCAGGATCGACGATGCGATAAAGGCCCTGGAGAAGGCTATAGAGCTGAACCCGGATTATCTGGAAGCCCATCTCGGAGTAGCAGTGCTTTTTGAAATCCAGAATAAAAAAGACCAGGCGCTCGCGCATTATAGAAAATCCCTGGATTTAGACCCGTCCAATGCGAGGGTGTATCATCAGCTGGGCCAGCTTTATTTTGAGATGAACGAGAAAGAAGAGGCTATAAAACAATATGAAAAAGTCATCGGCATTGACAGAGAGGATGTTAATGCCTATATAGAGTTGAGCTATATTTATATTGCCATGGATAAGCTGGACCAGGCAATAGCTGTCCTGAAAAAAGCCCTGAACCTGGAAAAAAGGCAGGCAGACGTGTATCTTGCAATAGCGTTTTGTTATTCTGAAAAAGGCGATAAGGTTCAGGCGGTAGAGGAGTACAAAAAAAGCATAGAGATAGACCCGTTTAACCCCAAGGCGCATTTTTATTTAGGCGCGGCGCTGGAAGAAATGGGCAGCAAAGAAGAATCTACGCTCAGGATAAAGCGCTCGATTGAGCTGGATCCTGAAAATCCCGAGGCCTTGAATTATTTAGGCTACATATATGCCGATGAAGGCAAAAATCTTGACGAGGCCTTGGAGCTTGTGAAAAAGGCGCTTAGATTGAGCCCGGAGAACGGCGCTTACATAGACAGTCTGGGGTGGGTTTATTTTAAAAAAGGCATGTTTAAAGAGGCTAAAAAAGAGCTCGAAAAAGCAAAAGAAATAATAGGCGAAGACGCTGTCGTGTATGACCATCTGGGGGATGTCTATTTCAAGACAGGCAGCTTGGATAAGGCAAAAGAGGCGTGGTCTAAATCAATAAGTTTAAAGGACGATGAAAAGGTGAAGGAAAAACTCCGGCAGCTTTTAAAAAATACAAAATAAAGGATAGCCATGGCAAAACAACCTGATATCAATGAGCTGAAAAAAATCGCAAAAGAGGTAAGGATAGAAATCGTAAAGATGCTTAACTGCGCCGGTTCCGGGCACACAGGCGGTTCTTTATCAATGGTGGAGCTTCTAGTGGGGCTGTATTTTTATAAATTCAATTGCGACCCCTCCAAGCCGCTCTGTAATACCAGGGATATATTTGTCCTGTCAAAAGGCCATGGGTGCCCTGCGTTGTACGCGGTGCTTGCGGCCATGAATTTTTTCAGTAAAGACGAGCTATGCACCCTGAGAAAAGCCGGCTCAAGGCTCCAGGGCCATCCGCAGAGAGGCCTGCCGGGCGTGGAAATATCCAGCGGGTCCCTGGGCCAGGGGCTTTCTATAGCAAATGGCTTTGCCCTGGGCGCAAGATTAAACAAAGATCCAAAGCGCGTATATTGCCTGATGGGCGACGGAGAATTGGATGAAGGCCAGGTTTGGGAGGCAGCGCTTACCAGCGCTCATTACAAGCTGGATAATGTGTGCGGCATAATAGATTATAATAAGTTTCAAATAGACGGCAGGATCGAGGATATAAAAGGCCTGGAGCCGTTAAAGGCGAAATGGCAGGCGTTCGGCTGGGAGGTCTTTGAGATAAACGGCCACAATATCAAGGAAGTAACAGAAGCCTATGATAAAGCTGAAAAGATAAAAGGCAGGCCGAGCATGGTGCTTGCCCATACCGTTAAAGGGAAAGGCGTTTCTTTTTTTGAGAATAAAAATAAATATCACGGAGTCGCGCCTAATAAAGAAGAACTGGCGAAAGCTATCGAAGAATTGGAAACGGAGAAATAAATGGAAATCAAAATGAAACCTACAAGAGACGGATTTGGCGAAGGCCTGGTGGAGCTTGGCCGGATAAGGGAAGATATAGTGGTGCTCTCGGCGGACCTTACGGAGTCAACGCGCGCCGCATGGTTCAAGGAAAAATTCCCGGAAAGATTTTTTTCAATGGGCGTAAGCGAGCAGGACATGATGGGCACGGCAGCCGGGCTGGCGCTATCCGGGAAGGTCGCTTTTGCGTGCACGTTTGGGGCTTTTGCGGCAGGAAGGGCGTGGGATCAGGTAAGGGTTTCGCTGGCGTATATGAAAACAAACGTAAAGGTTGTGGGCACGCATGGCGGCATTTCTGTGGGCGAAGACGGGCCTACTCACCAGGCGAATGAGGAGCTTGCCCTCATGAGGATTTTGCCTAATATGACAGTCATTATCCCGTGCGACGCGATAGAAGCGAAAAAAGCGACGATTGCCAGTGCCTCTTGTCCCGGGCCTGTATATCTGAGGCTCGGCAGGAGCGGGGTGCCGGTTGTGACCAAAGAAGAAGATATCTTCAAAATAGGCAAAGCTGTTTTATTAAAAGAGGGCAAAGATGTCACCATCATAGCCTGCGGCGTAGAGGTATATGAGGCGTTGCGCGCTCACGAGGCGCTTAAAAAAGAAAATATCTCAGCCAGGGTTATAAATCTGCATACAATCAAGCCTATAGATAAAGATATTATAATAAAAGCTGCCAGGGAAACAGGAGCGGTTGTTACTGCCGAGGAGCATACTATAGTCGGCGGGATGGGCAGCGCTGTAAGCGAGGTCTTGTCGCAGTCATGTCCCGTGCCAATGGAATTCATAGGCGTCAAAGACAGGTTTGGAGAATCAGGGGACCCGAAAGAACTCTTTAAACTCTTCGGCCTCACGGCAGACGATATTATAAAAGCGGCAAAGAAAGTTATAGCACGCAAAAATGCGCGAGATTAAAGTTTTCGCTCCTTGCAAGCTGAATCTTTATTTAGATGTTCTTGGAAAGCGGCCGGACGGCTTTCATAACATAGAAACGATCTTTGAAAAAATAGATTTAAAAGACGAGATAGTTTTAAAAGAAAAAGGCAAAGGCTTAAAAGTCAGGGCAACGCCTTCTGGCTGCAGCCAGGGCAAAGATAATATAGTTTATAAAGCAGCCAAAGCGCTTTTTAAAGAAATCGGGATTAACTTAAACCTGGATATAGAAATTAAAAAGCGCATACCTGTTTCAGCAGGCCTTGGAGGGGGATCCAGCGACGCTGCCTCTGCGCTGAGAGCCATAAATGAAATTTTTAAATTAGGGGTAAGCGGGAAAAACCTTTTTTCTATAGCTTCAGGTATTGGCAAGGATGCGCCATTTTTTATGACGGATGATCCTTTTGCATCGGCAGAGGGAGCGGGCGAGAAAATAAAAAGAATAAATATCCGTAAAGATTTTTTTCATGTGTTGATAAAACCTTCTATCTCTCTTTCGACAAAAAGGATGTATCAGAGAATTGATAGATGCAGTTTTTCCGGCGCAAAGAGCGCTCTTAAAAAAGCGCTCTTGGCTCTGAAAAAAGGCGCTAAAGAACTTGAAGAAAATTATTATAATATCTTTGAAAGCGTCCTTGCCGGAGATGGTGCCCACATAAACAAGGCAAAGGCCTTGCTGCTCGAAGCAGGGGCGCGGCATAGCCTTTTATCAGGGAGCGGGCCGACGGTTTTCTGCACATTTGAAAGAAAAGTCGAAGCGGAAAAGATTTTTAAAAATATTTCCGGCTTAAGCAGCATGGATGTTTTTTTAGCAAAGACTTATAAAGGAGGCATCTATGGAGATAACAGAGGTTAGGATTTTCTCGAAAGAAGGCTCGAATAACAAGTTAAAGGCATACGCCACCATAACCATTGATAACGCTTTTGTGGTGCGGAATATAAAAATCATAGAAGGCAAGTCCAGCCTTTTTATCGCAATGCCGTCCCGCAAGATAAAAGAACCTTGCCCGAAATGCAGCCACAAAAATGTGATCCATAGCAAATTCTGCAATGAATGCGGCTCGCAGATCCCTGTTTCTGCGCAGCCCCAGGTTTCCCATGACCCTGATCAGGCGCACGATTTAAGGCAGTCAGAACATAAAGACATAGCCCATCCCATTACTGCGCAGGCAAGAGAATATATCCAGAAAAAGGTTTTGGATGCATATCAGGCGGAAAAGGGCAAGCTGTAATTTTGGGACGTCGTCCAATGGTAGGACTCGAGAATTTGGATCTCGCTATTGTGGTTCGAATCCACACGTCCCAGCCAATTTTTTGCTTTTGGAAAAAATCAATTCTGAATTTAGATTGACAAGAAGACCAAAGCTAGTTATATTAACAAATAGAGATGAGCAAGTGATATAAAGTAATTTTGGGTTCAGAAATAATTTTGTTTTCTGAAGGCAGTATTGATGGTCGGGCCGCCATTTGCAATAAGCAGATGCCGGCTCTTTTGTTTTTTTACTGATTCATAAATACGAAAGTCGTGCGGTAATATGTCAAGATGAAAAATAACAAGATTTTTTCTGTAGCAAGAGACAAAAATTCTGTAGCGCAAAAAGAGGTATATGGTTTTATATCTCTTGACTCAAGATCGTTTAACCTGGCTCAAATGAGAGCCTGAATATTTATCCGATCTTTGACAAATCTT
>Ga0210050_1000223_pt1 | contig 77885 bp, 65 predicted proteins | sample CryGey132114_all_FD_185463 | JGI IMG/M metagenome (GOLD analysis project Ga0210050, IMG submission 185463) | Groundwater microbial communities from aquifer - Crystal Geyser CG22_combo_CG10-13_8/21/14_all (SPAdes) (version 2) | ecosystem: Environmental > Aquatic > Deep subsurface > Groundwater ... | reverse complement strand
CTAAAGAAGTACAACGCTTCTTTGGTGATTTCTTTATTGAAACCGACGTTAAGCTTGCGGATCTCGCGCCCATTTATGGCTTGAGCTTAGATAATCTCGCCGACGATATGACGGTCGCCGATCTAGTGGTCGCTGAGCTTGGCAGCAATCCTGTGCTGGGCGATCAGTTCCAATGGCAGTCGCTACATTGGGTCGTGGCTGGGTTGTACGAAGGCAAAGTCACTAACGTGGGTATTCGTTTGCCGACCGAGAATTCGCTCTGATTAGCTTGCTAATCGCAAGTCATTATAAAAAATGCCAGCTTATTTGCTGGCATTTTTGTATTCACAGCTAATTGAGCTTATTGATATAAAGATTTGTCCGTTGGGTCTGGACGAGTCTTAAAACGGCGATGTAACCACATATATTGGGCGCGGTTTTTATCTATGATGGATTCGATAATCTGGTTACCGCGAATCGCATCGGCTAATTCATCTTCGCCGGGAAAGTTCTCCAGCGGTGGCATAATTTCGATTTGATAACCCTCATCACCTTCAGTACGTTCCACAAAGAAGGGCAAGACCTTAGCTTTACCGAGTTTGGCTAATGTGGTGGCCCCCGTAATCGTTGCCGCATCTGGCATAGCATAAAAGGGGATAAATACCGCGCTAGAGCGGCCAAAGTCTTGATCGGCCGTGTACCAAATTACATCGGGATTACGCAGGCAGCGCACCATTTGGCGCAGATCCCGCTTAGAGACTAAACCTTTGTTAGAACGTAAACGCCCCTTCACCTGCAGATATTCCATCACAGGATTATTGTGTGGGCGATAAACCCCCACGCCGGGTTGGAATTGGCCGAAGATACGTGCGCCCATTTCCAGCGGTAAGCAATGCACGGCAAAGAGGATGACTCCGTGGCCAGCATCGAGTGTGTCTTGCACCTGTTCTTGGCCTGTGATCTGCATATGCTGCTGCACTTTGGCATCGGACCACCACCATGCATTGATGGTATCGAAAATGGCTTTGCCCGTTTCTTCAAAGTTACGGGTAAGCAGTTGTTCTCGCTCACTCTCTGGCATGTCAGGGAAGCATAGCGTTAAATTGCGGCGCGCGGTATGGGTGCGACTCCCCGCAACCGTCATGACTAAACGGCCTATCCACTTACCTAATTTCATCTGCCAAGACAGGGGCAAGAGTTGGGTTAAACGCATTAATAATACGCCAAACCACATGGGCCAATGTTTAGGATGGTATAACGAAGATGAAAACTCGGCTTTCTCGACCACGAAAATACTCACTACTTTTGAAAATTACTGCTTATTCTAACTCAATTTTTGCCGAAAATTAGGTACAATCACGGTTTAATTTCTGCAAAAGATAAGAGCACTATGAAGGTTTCTCTGCCAGCATTTGAAAAAGCCAGAGTGTTAGTCGTCGGCGATGTGATGTTAGACCGCTATTGGGTTGGCCCAACGGGACGTATCTCCCCCGAAGCCCCCGTACCTGTGGTGAAGATTAATCAAGTCGAAGACAGACCCGGCGGCGCGGCCAACGTGGCGCTCAATATCGCGACCTTAGGCGGGCAAGTCCAACTCGCTGGGCTCGTCGGCCAGGACGATACTGCCCATGCCTTAACGCTCGGCGTGCAAACCTTAGGGGTTGAACCCCAATGGTTAACCATTGCAGACAAGCCAACCATCACTAAGTTGCGGGTGTTATCACGTAACCAGCAGTTGATCCGCCTCGATTTCGAAGAAGCCTTCGACAAGGCCGACAGCGTGCGTTTACTCAAGCAATCTGAGGCTTTACTCGATTCCGTCGATGTGGTGGTGTTGTCTGACTATGCGAAGGGCGCTATCGATCAGCCGCGGGATTTCATTGCTTTAGCGCGTTCAAAAGGTGTGATGGTGCTAGTCGATCCTAAGGGCAGTGACTTTGGCCGTTATCAGGGCGCATCATTGATTACCCCGAACATGAGCGAGTTTGAGGCGGTTGTGGGCACTGTGACCTCAGAAGCGGATCTGCTGGAAAAAGCCCGTGGCTTACTCAAGCAACATCATTTTGATGCCATCTTAGTCACCCGCTCCGAAAAGGGCATGACCTTAGTGACCGCTAATGCGCCTGAATTGCATATTCCCACCGTTGCCCGTGAAGTCTATGACGTGACAGGCGCCGGCGATACTGTGATTTCGGCCTTAGCGACCTCATTAGCCGCGGGCGCCGATTTACCCCAAGCCTGTGCAATTGCGAACACTGCCGCTGGCGTGGTGGTCGGTAAACTCGGCACTTCTACCGTGAGCCGCATTGAGCTGATTGAAGCCCTTGCACTGCACCATGGAGAATCCGGTTTTGGTGTGGTGAGTGAAGATCAACTCGCCTATGCATTAGAGCAAGCCAAATTGCGTGGTGAGCGTGTGGTGATGACCAATGGCTGCTTCGATATTTTGCATGCGGGCCACGTGAGCTACCTTAAACAGGCGAAAGCTTTGGGGGATCGTTTGATTGTGGCGGTCAACGATGATGCTTCGGTTAAACGCCTTAAGGGTGAGGGTCGTCCTGTCAATCAAGTCGACAGACGCATGGCGGTATTGGCTGGTTTAGCCTCGGTCGATTGGGTGGTGCCTTTTAGTGAAGATACGCCGCAGCGCATTATCGCTCGACTGTTGCCGGATCTCTTGGTTAAAGGCGGCGACTATAAGCTTGAGGATATCGCAGGCGGTGCTGAAGTGATGGCCGCTGGCGGTCAAGTACAAGTGCTGGGCTTTGAAGACGGTATTTCAACCACGGCGATTATTCAAAATATCATGGCGAATCAGTGAGCCTTATTGCACTGACCTTGATGACTAGCCTGTCTTGGGTGCCTATCGCCGATAAGCAGGCTTTAATCTGTCCTTTAGCCGAATTAAAGGAATGCCTCAAAACACTCCCCGCATCTGTACGGCTCCAATTGCCGAGCACTCCTGCACAATTTAAGCATGACATGGGCCTGCGCAGCGCTATGGTTATGCCAGTAGCCGATAGTCATTTATCCGGTTTAATACTGATTAATGAGCGAGAAACACTAAAGGTTCAATTTGCCAATATCGATCGGGTGACCTATCAATTAGATTTGCAAGAACAGGCCCAGCTGACCCTCTGGCACGAGCTAGGGCATCTTGAGAATCTAGCCCTGCAAGGCAGTTTATTGCCTGAAAACTTAACTGCTTATCAGCATGAATGCTTAGCCGACATCTACTTAATTTGGCGTATAGCGAGGGAAAAGGGCAGTTATCATCTCGCCTGGCAGCAATACCATAGGCGAAACCTTGCGGCATTAACAAATGCGCAATATATGTCTCATTGGAGCGTGCCTATGATGATGCAAATGTTAAATGACTACCAGGTATTGCAAGTTGCACATTACAACCAATATCGTGACTTTCTGGCCGATTTTTACCCCACAGTAACACAAATAGACCCCCGCACCTTGGGTGAATATTCGAGTTTAATGCAGCGCACCTTCGGTGGGAGTGTCATACAACCCCTTCCTGAATATCTCTTTTGGCGAAAAGCAGAACTTGGGAACTATTTAAAGCCCACCTTTGATTTGTTAATGGGACGAGAAAAAGCCCGTGACTGGCTGCTTCAAAATGCAATGTTATAGGTCTGTAAATAAAACCGACAACACACCCTGTTTAAAACTGAACCCTAGCTGAACAAAAGCGAAATACACTTGTTTAACGGGCTTCAACAGCAGTAATCCCTGAGATGCTTTGGTAAGCTCTTTTCCCAGAAAAAGAAGAATGGGAGACTTTACTATGGCTAAGCGCTCGCGGATACAAACTGAGCAAACCATAAATCAGATTATGGATGAAGCGTTAAGACAAATTTTGACTATTGGCTTTGAGACTATGTCTTATACCACGCTGTCTGAGGCAACGGGTATTAGCCGTACAGGTATTAGTCATCATTTTCCGCGCAAAAGCGATTTTCTGGTTCGTTTAGATAGCCGTATTGGCAATCTATTTGTTGCTGCACTCGATTTTTCGAGCCAAGAGGCATTAGAAACCTCGTGGATGCAAGCGATGCAAGAAGAACATTACCGCGCAGTATTGAGACTGTTTTTTAGTCTTTGCGGTGGTGCAAATAATGATATTACGCTCTTCAGAGCTGTGAGTACGGCGCGTCAGCAAGCGATTGCCGAGTTAGGTTTAGCGGGTGATCGCACGATCAACCACTTATTAGGCCGTACAGCTGTGATGCTATTATCCAATTTTGATGTGGCCAAAGCGGCATAATAGGCTGACTAATGAAGATAAAAATGGAGCCTTATGGCTCCTTTTTTATGGGGGATTGACCCAAAGTTTAATATCAAAACAAAGGGAGCCATTGGCTCCCTTTCGTTCATCTATTTGCGGTCAGCTATCCCGAGGTTAAAGCGCTTTTAAAATCGCTTCGACACTGGCTTTTGCATCCCCAAACAGCATTTGGGTATTTTCTTTGAAGAACAGTGGGTTTTGCACACCGGCATAACCTGTGTTCATCGAGCGCTTAAAGCCGATGACATTTTGTGCTTTCCACACTTCGAGCACTGGCATGCCCGCGATTGGGCTACCTGGATCTTCCATGGCCGCAGGGTTAACGGTATCGTTGGCACCTATGACTAGCACTACGTCGGTGTCATTAAAGTCTTCGTTGATTTCGTCCATTTCCAGCACGATATCGTAGGGGACTTTCGCTTCCGCCAGCAGTACGTTCATATGGCCAGGTAAACGGCCCGCCACTGGGTGGATACCAAAACGCACTTTCACGCCGCGATCGCGCAGCTTTTGAGTGATTTCAGCCACAGGATATTGCGCCTGCGCCACTGCCATACCGTAACCCGGAGTGATGATGACAGACGTTGCGTTTTTCAGCATATCCGCCACATCTTCGGCGTTGGTTTCACGGTATTCGCCCATTTCTTCATCGCCGCTAGAGGCCACACCATCGGTACCAAAGCCACCTGCGATAACAGAGATAAACGAGCGGTTCATCGCCTTACACATGATGTAAGACAGAATCGCACCCGATGAGCCCACGAGCGCGCCTGTCACGATCAGCAGATCGTTTGACAGCATAAAGCCCGCCGCCGCTGCCGCCCAACCCGAGTAGGAGTTCAGCATAGACACCACCACTGGCATATCCGCGCCGCCAATCGAGGCCACTAAATGCCAGCCAAAGGCGAAGGCGATCAGCGTCATCAACAGCAGAGCCGGCATAGTGCCGCCCGTTTGGACGAAGTACACCAACAGGGCAAAAGACACTAATACCGCAACAAGGTTGAGTTTATGGCGATGTGGCAACATCAAAGGCTTAGATGAAATCAGCCCGCGTAACTTACCAAAGGCCACGATAGAACCCGTGAAGGTCACCGCACCGATAAAGATCCCGAGGAAGACTTCGACCAAGTGAATGTTAAGCATAGCGCCAGTGAGATGCTCTTTGCTGGCAGCTTTTGCTGCTTCACTTAGTGCATCGTGCACTGCAGCGAGAGTGGTATTGATATCACCACCGACAGCCACCACGACTTGTGATACTTCCTGCGGGTGCAAGTCGATAAAGCTATTAAAGCCCACTAATACCGCGGCCATACCGACAAAGCTGTGCAATATGGCAACCAGTTCAGGCATTTCAGTCATTTCGACTTTTAATGCTAAACGGATACCAATCGCGCCACCAATCACCATGGCGATTAAGATCCACGCAATACCGTTAGTATCAGGGTTGAAAATGGTCGCCAGTAGGGCGATTGCCATACCAGCGATTCCGAATAAATTGCCGTGTTTTGCCGTCTCTTGCTTCGACAGTCCCGCGAGACTGAAGATGAAGAGAATGGCGGCAATAATGTAAGCTGCTGTTACCAGTCCTTGAGACACGTTAAACCCCCTTAATCCTTACGGAACATCTTCAGCATGCGCTGAGTGACGGTAAAGCCACCGAAGATGTTAATACTGGCGATCAGCACGGCGATAAACGCCAGTACAGTGACCAAAGTTGAACCCTGACCGATTTGCAGTAGGGCGCCGACCACGATAATGCCCGAAATCGCGTTAGTGACTGACATTAAAGGCGTATGCAGTGAGTGGGATACGTTCCACACCACGTAATAGCCGACGACGCAGGACAACAAGAATACGGTGAAATGGGACAGAAACTCTGGCGGTGCAACCGATGCCACGGCGGCAAATCCGGCGACGCCTAAGGCGGCGAGCACGTATTTGAGCTTAGATGGCGCCTTCGGGGTCGTGTCTTTAGGTGCGATTTTTGCGGCAGGTTTTACCGGCGCCGCAGAAACCGAAATCGGTGGTGGCGGGAAGGTGATTTCGCCTTCTTTGATCACAGTCATATTGCGCATGACCACATCATCGAAGTTGATGCTGGCTGTGCCGTCCTTTTCTTTACACATTAACTTCATCAGGTTGACTAAGTTAGTGCCATAAAGCTGTGACGATTGCGCGGGCAAGCGGCCGGGAAGGTCAGTATAACCAATCACTTTGACGCCGTTAGGAGTAACAAATAGCTCTCCAGATTGGGTGTATTCACAGTTACCGCCCGTCGCTGCGGCTAAGTCGACGATCACAGAGCCGCTCTTCATGCTATCGACCATGGCTTTGGTGATGAGCTTAGGTGCGGGACGACCTGGGATCAGCGCCGTAGTGATGATGATATCGACTTCTTTGGCTTGCTCGGCAAATAGCGCCATTTCGGCGGCGATAAATTCATCCGACATGGTTTTAGCGTAACCGTCCGATGAGCTGCCATCTTCGTTGGTGAAGTCCAGTTTTAGGAACTGGCCGCCCATTGACTCAATCTGCTCGGCCACTTCTAAGCGGGTATCGAAGGCGCGCACTATGGCGCCAAGTGAACCCGCAGTACCAATGGCGGCAAGACCGGCCACACCAGCACCAATCACTAGCACTTTTGCGGGCGGCACTTTACCGGCAGCGGTAATTTGGCCAGTAAAGAAACGGCCAAATTGATGCGCGGCTTCGACAACGGCGCGATAACCACCGATATTTGCCATAGAGGAGAGGGCATCGAGTGACTGGGCGCGGGAGATGCGCGGCACCATGTCCATCGCCATCACGTTGATCTTGCGTTGAGATAGTTTCTCAACCAACTCAGGGTTTTGTGCGGGCCAAATAAAGCTGACTAAGGTAGTGCCCTCTTTAATCTGCTCAATTTCTGCATCGCTTGGGGCGTTGACCTTAAAAATCAGCTCCGCTTGCCAAACGTCAGTTGTCACCTTCGCGCCCGCCGCCTCAAAGGCTGCATCATCGAAGCTTGACAGTAGACCCGCATTGGCCTCAATAACAACTTCAAAGCCGAGTTTTTTAAGCTGCTCGACGGTGGCTGGGGTTGCGGCGACCCGAGTCTCACCGGCGAGACTCTCTCTCGGTATTCCAATTTGCATGATTACTCCCTGGTGGTTTGTATAATCGTTCCGCCTGAGCGCTTCCCCTGAGCTAAACCTAGGTAGGGCTAGGTCGCAGTAAGAATTAACTCGTCTATTCAATCGCGGTAAGTTAGCGCATTAAATCTAGGCATGAAATTTGTGCTTTAAAAACAAACTTCTCTGCGAGCAACAAAAGGTCACTGTACAGCAGGCTCTTCACCATTGTGGCAATACTTTGGTTTGACACAAGCGCATATTGCTCAAGCTGGTCGTTTCTATACTGGTCGGATCAAAAACTTTTAACCAGTGCACACTTTTGTAGCCTAAATTTTGCACTTTGTATATTCCAAAATGGAATTAAAAATCAAATTTTATTCTTTTTTGCTTTTCTTAAACCGCGATAAGCTTGTGGACATTACACTGTCATAGGGCCATCTCATGCTGTTAAAAGAACTTTCATCGCTGGCTTCGCCATTGTCTCAAGGACAAGTCGATAAGCTAAAACAACTCACTTCTGAGTTAAGTGCAGTACAGCTGGCTTGGGTGAGTGGCTATCTTGCTGCAACGGCTAATGCGGGCCAACTCGCGCCAGTGGCTGACGCTCAAACCGCGCAGACTGTGACGATTCTCTATGGCAGCCAAACCGGTAATGGCCGTGGCATTGCCAAGGCGCTCGCCGATAAGGCGCAGGCCCAAGGTTATGCGGTCAATCTGGCCTCTATGGGCGAATACAATGTCCGCCAATTGAAGCAAGAAACCTTGCTCTTGCTGGTGGTCAGCACCCATGGTGAAGGTGAAGCGCCGGATGATGCGATTGAATTACATAAGTTTTTAGCCTCTAAACGCGCGCCTAAGTTAGACAATCTACATTACTCAGTGCTGGCGCTGGGTGATTCTAGTTATGAGTTCTTCTGCCAAACCGGTAAAGACTTCGATGCCCGCCTAGCAGCATTGGGTGCTAAGTCATTGTTACCTTTGATTGAATGCGATGTGGACTATGAAGTTGCCGCTGGCCAGTGGCACGCCGATGTCTTAGAGGCCGTAAAACCATTCATTGAAACCTCGTCCGCCAGTGTGGTATCTATCGGTACCGCTAAAGCGCTGGGCGAAAGCGAATTTACTAAACAAAACCCCTATAGCGCCGAAGTGTTAGTGAGCCAGAAAATTACCGGCCGCGGATCAGACCGAGATGTACGCCATGTTGAAATTGACCTAGGAGACTCAGGGTTAAGCTATCAAGCGGGCGATGCCCTCGGTGTGTGGTTTAGCAATGATCAAGCCTTAGTTGAAGAGATTTTAACTGCTCTGTCACTCTCAGGTGATGAGCAAGTGGTTGTTGGGACTGAGTCCTTGACCCTTAAGCAAGCCTTGGTCGATAAGAAAGAATTGACCCAGTTGTACCCTGGATTAGTCAAAGCCTGGGCCGAACTGAGCGGCAACGCTGATCTGTTGGCATTGAGCGAAGATAAAGAACAGGTACGTCAGTTTATCCTTAAGCATCAATTTGCGGACTTAGTTGCCTTATATCCATTAGCAAGCTCTACGGCTTTGACTGCGGCAAGACTGCTTGAATTACTGCGTCCATTAACCCCAAGACTCTACTCTATCGCCTCAAGCCAAAGCGAAGTAGAAACTGAAGTGCATTTAACCGTGGCCTTAGTGGAAGATGAGCGCCATGGCGCGGCCCGTTTTGGCGGCGCGTCACACTTCTTAGCGTCCGCAGAGGAAGGAACACAGGTTAAGGTTTATGTTGAGCCGAACAAGCATTTCCGTTTACCCGAAAACCCAGAAACGCCAGTGATCATGGTTGGCCCTGGTACGGGCGTTGCGCCGTTCCGCGCCTTTATGCAGGAACGTGTGGCCCAAGGGATTCAAGGTGATAGCTGGTTATTCTTCGGCAATCCACACTTTGAGCAGGATTTCCTGTATCAAACCGAGTGGCAACAGTATCTGAAAAATGGCGATTTAAGCCGTATCGACGTGGCATTCTCGCGGGATCAGGCCCATAAGATCTATGTGCAGCACCGCATTAAAGAGCAAGGCCAAGCCCTGTGGCAGTGGTTGCAAAATGGCGCGCATCTCTATATTTGTGGTGATGCTGAACGTATGGCAAAGGATGTTCACCAAGCCTTGATTGAGGTGGCAGTTGAAGTCGGTGGTTTGAATACCGAAACTGCAGAAGCTTATTTTGAAACCCTGCGCAGCGATAAACGTTACCAAAAAGACGTGTATTAATCTCAACCGTTGCGCATATAAGAATGACCAAAACTGCACCGGTGATGATCCGTGCAGTCGCGAAATGAATTTTAAGAGGCCGTTGTCATGAGTGAGCAAAAGTTAGCATTAAACGAATATCTAAAGACCGACAGTGATTACCTGCGCGGGACGATTAAAGAAGGTTTAGACTCTTCGGTGACCGGCAGTTTTAGTGACGGCGATCAGCAGTTAATTAAATTCCATGGTTTTTACCAGCAGGATGACCGTGATTTACGTAACGAACGTAAAGAGCAAAAACTCGAGCCTTTATACAGCTTTATGTTGCGTGCACGCGTACCTGGTGGTGTTTGTACGCCTAAGCAATGGTTAGGTGTAGACAAAATTGCCTCGACCTTAACCAGTTCGAACAGCATTCGGTTGACGACCCGTCAAACCTTCCAATACCACGGTATTCCTAAGCGTAACTTGAAGACCATTATTCAAGACTTAGACCGAGAAGCGCTCGATTCGATTGCCGCCTGTGGTGACGTTAATCGCAACGTGATGTGTAACCCCAATCCGGTGGAATCGAAACTGCATCAGCAAGCCTATGCGGTGGCGAAAAAGCTCTCCGATCATCTGCTGCCACACACACGCGCCTATGCCGAAATTTGGTTAGATGAAGAAAAGTTACTTTCGACCGAAGATGAAACCGTTGAACCTGTGTATGGTAAAACCTATCTGCCACGTAAGTTTAAGATGGCGGTTGCGGTGCCTCCCGACAACGATGTCGATGTTTACACCAACGATTTAGGTTTTATCGCCGTTGCCGAAAACGGCGAACTGGTTGGCTTCAACTTGACTGCGGGGGGCGGCATGGGCTCGACCCATGGCGAAGTGGAAACCTTCCCACGTCTGGCGGACGACTTTGGCTTTATCAAAACCGAAGATGTGATGAAGTTTGCCGAAGCTGTCATGACAGTGCAACGTGACTGGGGTAATCGCTCTAACCGTAAGCGCTCGCGCCTTAAGTACACTATCGTCGACCATGGCTATGAGCAGTTTAAAGCCGAAGTCGAACTGCGCGCTGGGGTGAAGTTTGAACCTAAGCGTGATGTCGTCATCGGCGATCGCGGCGATCGTTATGGTTGGGTCGAAGGTGTTGATGGTAACTGGCATTTAACCTTATTTATCGAAAGCGGTCGTATTAAGGATTTACCGGGCCAAACCCTGCAAACGGGACTGCGTGAAATCGCTAAGATCCACAAAGGTGATTTCCGTATGACCTCGAATCAAAACATGATCATCGCAGGCGTCGCGGCGGAAGATAAAGCCACGATTGAAGGTTTAGCCCGTAAACATGGTCTGCTGGGGCAAGTGCTGACGCAAACCCGCGGTCACTCGATTGCCTGTGTGGCCTTGCCAACCTGTCCATTAGCGATGGCGGAAGCCGAGCGTTATTTCCCTGAGTTTATCGATCATATCGATGCGCTACAGGCAAAACACGGCATCAGTGAACAAGCTATTGTGGTGCGGATGACGGGTTGCCCTAACGGTTGTGCGCGCCCATTTGCCGCTGAAATTGGGCTTGTGGGTAAGGCACCGGGTCGTTACAACTTGTACTTAGGCGCAAGCTTTGAAGGGACGCGCCTGAACAAGATGCACAGAGAAAATATCCAAGAAGCGGAAATTCTCGCCGAGTTGGATGCCCTGTTTGGCCGCTACGCTGTAGAGCGTGATGCTGGCGAGACCTTTGGTAACTTCACCGTCCGCGTGGGCGTAGTGAAGGCGGTGATCGATGCCGCTAAGGATTTTCATGGCTGATCTTGAGCAAAAAACCACTGATACAGTGCCGACTGTGATCAGCGCTGCCGAACTTAAGGCGCTATTGAGTGCGCCTAAGGCCGAACAAACGATAGAGCTTGAGCGCATCAATCAGTTCTTAGCCGGATTGAGCGCGCAGGAGCGGGTGTTATGGGGTTTAACCTATTTGCCCGGTAATCATGCGCTATCCTCAAGCTTTGGGATCCAAGCCGCAGTGATGCTGCATATGGTGAGTCAGGCTCAGGCAAATATTCCGGTTATTCTCACTGATACGGGGTATTTGTTCCCTGAAACCTATCAGTTTATCGATGAGCTGACCGAGCGTTTGTCACTGAATTTAAAAGTGTATCAAGCGCCGATGACAGCCGCATGGCAAGAGGCTCGTTTTGGTAAGTTGTGGGAACAAGGGTTAGACGGACTAGAGCAATACAACCGTTTAAACAAAGTCGAGCCTATGCAACGCGCCTTAGCCGAGCTTGACGTCGGTACCTGGTTTGCTGGGCTGAGACGCAGCCAAGCCAGCACCCGTGAGGCGCTGCCGATACTGGCGATTCATGGCACGCGCTTTAAGCTACTGCCGATTATCGAATGGTCCAATAAAGATGTTCACCTCTATTTGACTCAATTTGACTTGCCGTACCATCCACTTTGGGACCAAGGCTATGTTTCTGTGGGGGATACTCATTCGAGTAAACCCCTCGAATTAGGCATGACTGAGGAAGAAACTCGCTTTAATGGCTTAAAACGTGAGTGTGGTCTGCACTACGATATTTAGCTATCTTATTGATTTAAATATTAAACACCTCAATTTTGTTTGGGGTGTTTTTGTTTGTAGCCTAAACATTTTGCGATTGCTCGATTTTGAAGCGAACGAATTGCTTAAAAATCTTAGCTGTCATTCCGTTGTCATTAAAATAAGATAGAGTTAATTTTCATATGGTTATCTTATGTATTGCTGTTGCTGAGAAAAATACTGTACATTTTTACTCACAGAGTTATGCACATTAATCCTATTTGAGCTATATTTCGAAGTTCCCGTAGATAGTCTTGAGGGATTTTACTGCGCAAATTCGATTTAATCGGTATTTTGCAGTGTTAAGTTGTTGAATATTGTTATTTATGGGCTTAGTTTGCTGTGTAACGATATAACGAGACTACACGCAGTGAATGTTCCAAAGGACCTCGCTCGCACCTGCGAGTATCAAGCAGTTTGATTGACTTGCTAGCCCTCGTTAATCAGTCATCTTCGCCTCGGTCGGCTGTCGTCAAAGCTGCCGAGGTTGAGTTAAGCCAGCTTCAATCATGTTTGCACTATCCCTTATTTAATCTTTTGTTCCTATTGCCGTTTTTGCTCGGTTTATGGCTTAATTTATGACAAAATACTGACCGCATACCTAGCTATAAATGGTTTGATAACTATCACAATGCATATGATTAATAAGAAAAATAATGAATTCATTCCAATGGGAATATATGAATGAGCGCACCTCTGTATGCGATGCCCGATCATGTCAAACGTCCCCCTACTGGCAAGGTCAATCCACCTGTGCCTAAATCGGGAAAGCGAGGCCTTAAGCGATTGTTTGCTTGGATAGGCAAAATCATATTCGGCTTATGGTTAAGCTCAATTCTGATCGTGGTGTTATTTCGTTTTGTCGATCCTCCAATATGGACCTGGCGCATCGAACGAGCCTTATTTCCACCCGCGCCAATTACCGAAGTGCGACATCAGTGGCGTGGGCTTGAGCAAATCTCCCCCGAGTTACAATTAGCCGTGATTGCCGCCGAGGATCAGAAGTTTGCTAACCATAGTGGTTTTGATCTTGCCGCAATAAGCTCTGCACTCGAATACAACCAAAAAGGAAGTAAAGTGCGCGGCGCCAGCACTTTGAGTCAACAGGCGGCAAAGAATCTGTTTATGTGGTCGAGTCGCAGTTTTTTACGTAAGGGCATAGAGGCTTGGTTTACGCTGTTAATGGAGCTGATTTGGGATAAGTCCCGCATCCTTGAGGTGTATTTAAATATTGTCGAATTTGGCCCTGGAGTTTACGGCGCCGAAGCCGCATCTAAGTATTATTTTGGAAAGCCTGCGACCAAGCTGACCCGATATGAAGCTTCTTTACTCGCCGCCATCTTACCCAACCCTTGGCGTTATAAGATGTCACCACCGTCGCCCTATGTGCAGCAGCGCTCCGCTTGGATCCGCAAGCAAATGCGCCAGCTAGGTGATATTACCCTTAAACGAGTCCATGGGGCGGAATAGGACTCGGTTGAGTAAAGTGAGTTTATTCATTGAATGCCTTGCTTACTCGTCGGCGACTTAGGGAACTTTTATTACCGGGTTGAAATAAGATGAGGAATATGTTGAGTAAAGGTTGGTACTAATAGGCATTAATGGTTTGAGTCCCTATCCAGTTCGCTTCTGTGTCGGTTTAATGTTAAATTGTCGGGCAAATTTTACACCTTAGTTTTCTGATTTTGCATTATCTGCGTAAGAGGTATAAGTGCGGATAAATATTTAAATACCTAGGACGAATACGTTAGGTATTGTTTTTATAAAATTGAATTGTCATAAAATGGAGTTTTTTAGATGAAAAAGATGGTCATTGCTGCGGCGATAATTGCAGCGGGTGCGGGCGCGTATTGGTACACACAGCATGGAACAAGCTCGAGTGCCTCAGCCAATCCTTTACTAGATTATGTGCCTGCCGATACCCCCGTGTTTTCTGGTCAGTTGAAGCCATTTCCGTTAAAAGCGTATCTACAGTCGATTTCTGGTAATTACCAGCAATACCCAACGGATGCCCTCGCTGAATTGAGCGAGCTCGATAGTCCTATGGGTAAGTTCTTTGTGAGTATCTATCAGCAATATATGGAAGGTATTAAAGAGCCTGCCGTATTACTAAAAACCTTCGGTTTAGCCGATGAAGTTAAATCATATTTCTATACACTCGGTGCTTTGCCAGTTTTAAAAATCGAGATGAATCAAGTTGCCGCTTTTTGGGCCGTGCTTGATAAAGCCGAAAAGGATGGTGGTGTCACCCATGAAATGCGTCAAGTTGGCGGTGTAGATTATCGTGCTTACGCTTTATCCGATGCGGATTCTACTGAAAAAGCAGATCTTTTATTCTCCCACAAGGACGGTATTTTAACTGTGACTTTCAGCACTTCGGTGACTGAGCCTGAATTGTTAGAAATGGCGCTCGGTTTGAAGAAAGCGCCGCAATCACTCGCCTCTTCCGGCATACTGCAAGAGATCATCAAGACCCATGGTTTTATGGAAGATAGCATCAGCTTTATCAACCATGTTGAAATTATTAAGGCCTTAACTTCCCCAGATAGCAATATGTTGTCGAAGCAACTGACCAAGTTCTTTGCCGATGGGAATAATGGTGAAGATCCATTAGCCGAGATTAGAACACCTGAATGTCGTAGCGAGTTGACTGCCATTGCCGCAAACTGGCCACGTACAGTGGCCGGATTAACCGCCTTCTCTGCGACGGAAAAAGAGAGCCATATGGCGGCTTCTTTTGTGGTTGAAACTAAGAACCAGCCAATCCTCGCGGCATTGCAAAAGATGCGTGGTTTCATTCCGGCTCACTTAGCCAATATCGATAGCACTATCTTCTCTATGGGGTTAGGCCTCGATGTTAATGAAGTGACTCCTTCACTCACGTCGATTTGGGACGATCTGCAAAAACCGCAATTGACCTGCGCGCCACTGGCAGAATGGCAAGCTGAGTTGAGCCAACAGAGTCCTGCCATGCTTGGCATGTTTACGGGCATGGCAAATGGCGTGAAGGGCATGAGTGTCTCATTACTCGATTATAAGATGAGTTCACAGGATCAAGAGCCAAAGCTTGAAAGCTTAGATGCCTTAGTTAGCCTGAGTGCCGATAATCCATCGATGTTATTTAATATGGTGAAACCCTTCGCACCTATGCTTGCCGAAGTACAGTTGGCCGAAAATGGCGATGCAACGGATTTATCACCCGTATTTATGTTGCCACCCGAGTTAGGTATCAAGCCAATGTTGGCGATTAAAGGCCAACACTTAGTGGTTTACAGTGGTGATAAAGGGCTAGCCTTGGCCAATAAGTTAGCGGCTGAAAAGATAGCGGCAAATGGCCTCTATAGCATGTCGGCGGATTACGGCAAAATGTTTACCCCAGTGCTGACACTGTTAGAAATGAGTGGCGAACCCATCCCCGAGGAATTGCAAATGTTGAAGGATTACAACATGCGCGTTCAAATGAGTTTCGATGTCAATAAGCAAGGATTAGTCTTCGGCTCTGTGATGAATGCTAAGGCTGGCGATAACAAGTAAGCCTTTATCTGTGATAAAAAAGCCCGCAATTGCGGGCTTTTTTATGATTAATGCATTTGAGCAAGTTTAAGCTGCGACTTAAAAGGACTGGCCGACTTAGGGGGCGCTGATTTAACCAGACTCACTAAGCCCTGCCATTCGATATCACTATTTTGAGGTAACCAAATGTCGGGTTCAGTACCATTTCCCGATAGCAGTTGTCCCTGGGTATCGTAGGTGAGTGAGCTGCTAAAACGTATCTCTAAGCCACTATTTGGTAAAATAAAATGGTATTGCCTTGCAAAATCTCCCGAGGTTTTCTCCCCGATCAAATTCACCCTCGACCAGGCTTTAGTCCGGTAAGCTATCCATTCACATTCCTGCCGGCACCGTGGGCTTACGAGTAGTGCGAGGCGATTATTCCCCTCGGGAAGCACTTCGGGTTTAGTGCGGACATACCAAGGGCTAAATTTGTTCGCATCTATATCCGGTAGGTGCTGAGTCAGCATTTTCAGCTTTGGTGAGCTGAAGTCGAGCGCAGCTAAGGGCTTAAAATTGAGGGGTTGTAGGTAATCGTTTCTCAATTCTGGAGAGCGGCGGTAATGGGCAAATCCCATTATTTGGCGAAGCGGTCGACTATCTAATGAAACATCCTGATAGCGGGATAGCATACTGAGCAATTTAGGGCTAAAACCATGGGCTTCCCGCAGATCGACAATCAGTAACGGTTGCTTCATGCCTTGAATAAGCGCTTGTTGTTGTGTCTTATCCTGCTCGAAGGCATAGATATCGTCGATCCTTAGTCTCACTGTGGTGTTGTTGATGGTTTCTAATGGGTAAGCTGCTGTTGGCGATATTTCAGGTTCTAATTGGGCGAGTTGAGTTAATCGCCCGTTAACACTGAGTGTTAAGTCCTTTGTATTGGTCGTCATTGCTTGGTGATTACGTTGAGACTTTGGGGCTAAGGCTATCGTCACCTGCTGGGTTTGCAGCTCGTCGTTAATTAAGGTTATCTGCACATAGGGCTTGAGGCTGAGTCCTAAATCTTCCCGCAATAGATTGAGTTTTTTAAGCCAAGGCAATTGCATCTCTTGGCTCTCTTTTGCCGGTTCTGGGAGGTAGGCTTGACTCGCCGTGACCCATTTACTCATAGGCAAACCGTCGATATGGGTAACGAAGGGAAAATCAGGATTAATAGGGCTATTTTTAGTATCTAATGCGAGCCATTGCTCGTTTATCGGCCTGAGAGTGAGGGGCAAGTCACCACTCTTATCTTCAAACTTGCTGACTTGGGAGCCAGGATCTTTCATGGTATTGAGTAACTTAGTCACCTCTGCGGCGAATCTGTCATTGGGCGTGAGATCTTGGTATTGCTCGGCAATGAGCGTTGCCATATGGGTTAGTTGCTCGGTGTTTTTAAGTGGATTCAAGGCATAAAATGCCGAGTGTTGCTCGATTTTGGCGAGTAATACATAGAGATCCTGACGTATATCCTGTGCACTTAATTCAGGACTAGGTTCTTCATCAGGCAGAGCAAAAAACGCGAGCTTAATTAAACTCGCGAGGATAATGGCAGTGAGCAATGTGACTATGCTGCGGTAGCTAAAACGCATATTCCTCCATGGTGCTGGTTGAGCTAGCATAGAATTATGGCTGATTTTCATACACTTTTATCTTAAAGAATATCATTGAGTGACACTCCGATCCCAATGCGTTGGTTATGGTAGTTGTAGTCGATCAGGCTCTCGCCATATCCATTAAAATATTGAGTATAAAAGCGTAGGTTACCTGCAATCGGATAACTCCAAGTCAATTCTGCCGAGCCTCTGTCGATATCCTGTAGATTGGTTTTGAGGGTGAGGGTCAATCTATGTTCATCTATGCCATAGACACCGACAAATTCAGCCCTGCCTATGTACTCTTCGATATCAGGATTGTCGTCACCTTGGGCTTGATTGGGATCGGTTTTTTCATCTTCTGGAATTCGCCACCATATTTTAGTGGAGAAGGCGAGCGGGCCCGCATCGAAAATCATAGTGCCATAGAGTCGGTTCCAACTCCGGGAAAGGCTACCCGACTTGCCATTGGATTGATGGACGGCACCAAAGCCCCAGAAAGAGTTAGTGATGCTACCGATTTTCCAATCGTTATTAAACAGCATAAAGACTTCGGGTTCGTGGTTAGTTTCACGGAAGGGGGATGAGATATCCTTGTTATACACTTGCCAATAGGATTGGTTGGTATAGGCAAAAAACAGATGACCATTGTCACCAAATACATTGTACCAAATAGGAAATTTGAAACTTATCTGAAACTTAGCTTCAACATTATCCAAAGTGTAATGGTTTTCGGCCGCATCTTCGGTGAAGGGCTCCATATTAGGGTCGGGACTGTAGGTGACAGGCAATAGGTAATTGACTTTATGCGGTGTAATAACAAAGGGAAGTTCTGATGTGGCCAGTTCATCCTTTACTCTGTCTTTCACTAGGGACTCTTCGGCATGCAGCCCTGCACAAGTGAATAGCCCTACTAACGCGATCGCTTTATAAAATGGGAACATCCGCTCTCCTTGATGTGTCTGTCAGTCTTATGCTTTCTACAATGAATTTTCCAGCTTAACACTAGTTAATGTATTCACTGTTACGAAAATGCTGGAACCTATGGTTGCATTTCACTTGCTTAAATGTAGATTTAGCTCAAATAATTTGGCTTTCGAGTAGAATTTTTGGCAATAACATAGTGCCAGAATAGCAGTCCTTGTATGTCCCTAACGAGCCAAAATATAAGCATTATTATTTAAAAGTCTAATAAATTTAGTCTGTTATAATATTTTGTCATCGATTTATTGCATCTGTTTAACACTTTTTTGTGCTCATTTTTGTCACTAAGTACATTGTTATATCTAAAAGGTATAAAAACTAATAATTATCTATTTATTATGGAATATAAGAGGCGCTATATTTCTACCAGACTAACGTGATCTTGGGGAATGTGATGGAAGTTTTATCTTTACCTGGCCAAATGGCCAAAGGCAAAGTCTGGCTGGTTGGCGCAGGCCCTGGAGATGTTGAGCTGTTAACGTTAAAGGCGTGGCGCGTTCTTAAGGCCGCCGATGCCGTATTATACGATGCCTTAGTCAGTCAAGATATCCTCGCTCTCATCCCTAAAGAGGCTGAAAAGATTGCTGTCGGTAAGCGTGCCGGCAAACACAGTGCCGCCCAAGATGATATTAATCAGCTACTCGTCACTAAAGCCTACACCCGTAAGAATGTGGTGCGTCTTAAGGGTGGCGATCCTTTCATTTTCGGTCGCGGTGGTGAAGAGTTGCAAACCTTAGTCGAAGCGGGGGTTGAGTTTGAAGTCGTTCCCGGCATCACCGCCGCCAGTGGCACATCGGCCTATGCGGGCATTCCCCTAACCCATAGAGATCATGCCCAAGGTGTCACTTTTATCACTGGCCATTGTCAGTTAGAAAGCCGGCCTATGGACTGGCAAGGTTATGCTAATCCCAACAATACCTTAGTCGTGTATATGGGGATTCTGAACGTCGGCATTATTCGCCAAGGTTTAGTCGATGCGGGTCGAAGCCCGCAAACGCCCGTGGCGATTATTTCAAAGGCCACAACGAATGAACAGCGTCGTTTTATCGGCCGTTTAGGTGAGCTTGAACAACTTGCCGCCGATCCCGAATTACAAATGCCAGCCTTGATGATCATAGGTGAAGTGGTCGCGCTTTCTGAGACGCTCAATTGGTTCACACCAGAATCCATCGACAACGCACAATGCCAGCATGAACTGACTCAGACTGCAAAAGTATCGACAAATTAACAAACTATCAGATTAAGTAATCATGCTGTGTCAATGCAGCGAATTTAAGGTAAACGGAGAATAGTATGGCCGGGCGTGAATTAAGCCACTTACAACAACTGGAAGCCGAGAGCATCCAGATCATTCGTGAAGTTGCAGCCGAATTCGACAATCCTGTGATGTTGTATTCCATCGGGAAAGATTCTTCCGTTATGTTGCACTTAGCGCGTAAAGCCTTTTATCCGGGCAAGATCCCATTTCCGTTGCTGCATGTCGACACGGGTTGGAAATTCAAAGAGATGATCGCGTTCCGAGATGCGCAGGCAAAGAAATTTGGCTTCGAGTTACTGACGCACATTAACCCAGAAGGTTTAGCCCAGGGGATTAATCCCTTCGACCATGGCAGTGCGAAACACACTGATATCATGAAGACCCAAGGTTTAAAGCAAGCACTTAACCAATACGGTTTCGATGCGGCTTTTGGTGGTGCTCGCCGCGATGAAGAAAAATCCCGGGCGAAAGAGCGGGTGTATTCCTTCCGCGATCGTCACCACAGATGGGATCCTAAAAACCAACGTCCAGAATTGTGGCGCACCTATAACGGCGCGGTAAATAAGGGAGAAAGCATTCGCGTGTTCCCCTTATCCAACTGGACAGAATTAGATATTTGGCAGTATATCTATCAAGAAAACATTGAGTTAGTGCCTTTGTACTTTGCCGCTAAACGTCAAGTAGTTGAGCGTGGTGGTCAGTTGATCTTAGCCGATGACGAGCGGATGCAATTAGCCGAAGGCGAGCAGATTAAAGAAGAAGTGGTACGTTTTAGGACCTTAGGTTGTTACCCACTCACGGCGGCCATGCATTCCGAGGCCGATAGCCTAGAGAAGATTATCGAAGAAATGCTGTTAACCCGTTCAAGTGAACGTCAGGGCCGATTGATCGACTCAGATCAAAGTGCATCGATGGAGCAGAAGAAGCGCCAAGGCTACTTCTAACCTCGGCAAGGTTAACCCTATTTCGCGAAGGTGGCGCAAGTAAAATGCGACCTTCAGCCAAGCAGATCAAGAGTGAGATAACGATGGATAAAGCAGTCAACAAAACCAATAGTATGGCGGCAGAAATTAGCCTCCATGGGGTGAAAGAATATCTAGTCCAGCAGCAACATAAAGGTCTGCTGCGCTTTTTAACCTGTGGCAGTGTGGACGATGGCAAAAGTACCTTAATCGGCCGGCTGTTACACGACAGCGCCCAGATCTATGAAGATCAATTGGCGAGCCTAAAAAGCGACAGCGCTAAGATGGGCACCACAGGTGAAGCCATTGACTTAGCCTTGCTGGTGGATGGCCTGCAAGCCGAGCGTGAGCAGGGCATCACTATCGATGTGGCTTACCGTTACTTTTCAAGTGATAAGCGTAAGTTCATCATAGCCGATACCCCAGGGCATGAGCAGTACACTCGCAATATGGCAACGGGTGCATCGACCTGTGATTTAGCGGTGATCTTAGTCGATGCCCGCTACGGCGTGCAGACTCAGACTAAGCGCCATGCGTTTATCGCCTCATTGCTGGGGATCCGTCACTTTGTGGTTGCCGTCAACAAGATGGATTTACTGGGGTTTGACGAGCAAGTATTCAACCGAATTCGTGCCGATTTTACGGATTTCGTGAAAGATTTCGGTAACCTCGATATCCACTTTGTGCCCTTATCGGCGCTTAATGGTGACAACGTGGTTGAGCGCAGCACCCAAAGCGACTGGTATCAAGGCGGTACTCTGCTTGAGCTGTTAGAAACCATTGATACGCAACGTGAACTTAGTTCATTGCCCGTGCGTTTCCCGGTGCAATACGTGTCGCGTCCTAATTTAGATTTCCGCGGTTTTGCGGGCACTTTAGCCTCTGGCATCATCAAGGTCGGCGACGAATTGGTGGCCTTACCCTCGGGCAAACGCAGTAAGGTTGACCGTATTGTCACCTTCGATGGTGATCTAGAGGAAGCTGTTGCGGGCCAAGCTGTGACTATCACGCTGGAAGATGAAATTGATATTTCCCGTGGCGATTTACTGGCAAGACCGGATTCTGCACCCGCCGTCGCTAATCTGATCAGCGCCGACATAGTGTGGATGGATGAAAAGCCATTACAACTCGGTCAGTTATACGATATCAAAGTCGCGGGTAAGAAGACCCAAGCCTCTGTGACTGCTATCGATTATGTGGTTGATGTTAATACCTTAGCGCGCAGCGCAACGGATACGCTTGGGCTAAACGCCATTGCCCGCGTGACCTTAGAACTGACCGAAGACATAGTGTTCGATGCCTATTCGCTAGTGCGCGATACGGGCGGGATGATCTTAATCGATCGCCTGAGTAATGCGACGGTTGCCGCAGTGATGGTGGTATCGGGCCAGCATGTTAACAAACAAACCGCATCGCAATTTAGTGCCTTTGAAGTCGAGTTTAATGCCCTAGTGCGTAAACACTTCCCCCATTGGCAAGCGATAGATATCTCTAAGCTTGGAGCCTAATTTGTGAGTGACTTGTGGCTGTTAGCGATAATTTTGTTTGGCTTAGTGGCTGGTTTAATTAGCGGCCGTATTAATCCTGCGGTATTGTTTTTATTTGCATTTTTGCTCTGTTATTTGCTTGGCATGGTTGCGCTCGATACCGCATTAACAAGCTTTACTAATATTGGCTTAGTCACGCTTGTCCTCTTGGTATTGGCCGCGACAGCGTTAGAAAAAACCTCCCTGCTGGGAAAGTTGAGTCAAGTCATAGGCAATAGTTCTTTGTCTATGACAATGACAAAGCTTGGGTTGTCGACCGCCTTGCTGTCGTCCTTTACCAATAACACGGCTGTGGTGGCATCGCTTATCGGTGTGGTGCGCCGCAATCAGGCACATGCGCCCGCTAAGTTGTTATTACCATTGAATTATGCGGCAATTTTAGGCGGTACATTGACCCTGATTGGCACCTCGACCAACCTGATTGTGAACTCCTTTGTGGAAAACGCCGGCCTACCCGCCTTAGGTTTCTTCGAGTTCACGCCGGTCGCGGTGGTGATCGTCGTCGCTGGCATCTTGTTGCTGATCCTACTGGCGAATATTCTGCCCGACAGGCGGGAAGAATCGGATGAAGAGACACTGCCATATTTGCTCGAAGCCCATGTGGCAAAGGGCTCGTCCTTAGTGGGTCGCAGTGTGGTGGATAACAAACTCAGGGCGTTGAAGAAGTTATATCTGGTTGAATTAGAACGCAGTGGTATTTGTATTTGTCCTGTGCCGCCCCAGTTAGTGCTGCAAGCGGACGATGTGCTGCGTTTTAGTGGTGCGGTGGAATCGGTTGAATTATTGCATCAATTCGACGGTTTAGATTGGTTTGGTAAGCACCAAGCCAAGGGGCAAAACTTAGTTGAAGCCGTGCTCGCACCCTCATCCAGTTTAGTCGGCAGTTCGTTGAAAGAGTCGCGTTTTCGTGAGCAGTTCGATGCGGCTGTGATGGCGATCCGTCGCGGCAATCATCCGCTGAAAGGCGGACTCGGTGACATTATTCTGCAACCCGGCGATGTGTTGTTATTAACGCCCGGCGATGGATTCAGCAATAGCGTAAAATTGAGTTCAGAATTTGCGGCGATCAGCGGCTTAGATTTGAATGTGCGCTTAGACAGCCGCCGTGGCCGCTGGGTATTGCTCGGCTTTGCGGTCACGATCGTTTTGAGTGTCACCGATGTATTGCCCTTGGCTAAGGGTTTAGTGCTCTTGCTGCTGAGTTATTTTGCCATCGGCGCCGTTACTTTACTTGAGCTTAAACGCCGTTTTCCCTTGGAATTAGTGGTGATCGTGGGCAGTGCGTTAGGGCTCGCCAACTTGATGATGAGCACCGGCCTTGCGGACAGTTTAGCCCAAGGATTGCTCTCGGTTATCAATGGCTATGGGGTGTTTGGCGCCTTTGTCGGCGTGTATTTGATGACCTTGTTGTTGACTGAATTGGTCACCAACAACGCCGCCGCGGCCCTGGCTTTTCCTATCGCCTATGCGATTGCGCTTAATTACGGAGTCGATGCCAGACCCTTTATTATGGCCGTGGTCTTTGGCGCCAGTGCGAGCTTTATTTCACCCTACGGCTATCAGACTAATTTGATGGTGTTTAATGCGGGTAATTATCGCTTCAGTGACTTCGTCCGCCTAGGATTGCCGTTATCTGTGCTGTATTCCCTGATAGTGATATTTATGGTGCCGATCATCTTTCCATTTTAGTGATTAGCTTGAGTTTATAGCCCTTGTGTTTGCCGTTTAGTGCATGGGGATTGAGGAGTTTTTATGACAAATATCGTGTGGCATCAACATCCTGTAGATCAAGCCGCCAGAGCCGAGCAGAAAGGCCAAAATCCAGTATTACTCTGGTTTACCGGACTGTCTGGTGCGGGCAAGTCGACACTGGCGGGTGCATTAGAGCGGGCGTTATTTGAGGCGGGATTCCACACTTATTTGCTCGATGGCGATAATGTGCGCTATGGCCTGTGTAAAGACTTAGGTTTTACCGTTGAGGACCGTGACGAGAACCTGCGCCGTGTCGGTGAAGTGGCCAAGTTGATGGTGGATGCGGGGCTGGTGGTGTTATCGGCCTTTATTTCCCCGACCCGTGAGGAGCGCGATAGCATTCGTGCCCGCTTTCCGGCGGGGCAGTTTATTGAAGTGCATGTGGCTACGCCATTAAGTGTGTGTGAGCAACGCGATCCTAAGGGGTTGTACGTTAAAGCACGCAGTGGCGAGATCAGCAATTTCACCGGGATTTCATCACCCTATGAGGCGCCATTAGCGGCAGAGTTAACCATAGATACCAGTAAAGGTGATCTGGTGATCCAAGTGCGCGCCTTAATCGATTATCTAACGGCAATCAATGTGATCAATGCCGATAGGGCCAAAGCGTTAGCCTAATTAGTCGTTAAGAGGAGCCTTAGGGCTCCTTTGTTATTTCTGATATTAATAAGCCAATTCTTACTCGCGGCAGATGATAATTATTCTATTTTAAAATCTTTAGCGAACAGGAGTTGTAGGGCCTTGAGGTATTCTTGATCCGCCTTAGGCTGCACGAGTTGGGCAAGTTCATCGCCTATCGGTGTGAAGCGATAATAGCTAAAAAGCAGATTGCCGCTTTTAGGCGTGAGCTTCATGTGTATGCCTGGCATGGCAAATTGAATGGGGGTTTTATTGTTGAGTAAACCGGTTTCGAACTCGCTGCTGTGGAGTATCCCCGCATCGACTAAGGTCAGAATGCTGGAATAGGGCAGGCCAAACTGGGATAAGCCTAAATTGACCGAAGTTGTTTTACGGAAATACTGGCCAATCCCACCCGATAAGCGATAGCCGCTAATGAGTTTTAGCCGTTGTTCATTATTCACCTTGGCCGCCATGCCGAGCGCTTTTTCAAGGATTTGTGCTTCCCTGTGGGTCAGTTGTTTGAGTAGTGCTAAGGTGCGCAGGCTGAAATTCCCTGGATTAACAATCTCGCTCGATAATATCCGTGCCCACAAGTCTTGCATCCTGCGGTTATGGATTTGCTCCGCCATCAGAAAGAATTGATGACTCCAGTCGGGATCGAGGTCGACACCCGTTACATCCGATGGGGTGTAGCTCAACGCAAGGGCAAAGATAGTTTCCACATTGGCCTGGTATTGGCTCGACAGTTTGCGTGCCCTATGTTGGGCTCGTTCGGCGATGGAAGCATTCGCAGGGCGATAATCTTGTTCGCTGGCTAAGCCTAATTGACGGCCGAGCAGTAGGGCTTTTTTACGAGCAGATACCTCGGATGCTGACTCGCCCTCTTCTGCCAACATTAAAATATCTGAATCTTTCATCGCGTTAATAATCCTTAAACCTCTAATTTGGTTTGAGCATTGAGCTAAGTCTTTAATTTGAGCCTCTCGCTTAGCTTATTCCCTATCTAGTTATTTTGCTGCTTTATTCGACAGCTTTGGCGATGGTTTTCGCATTTTTGCTAGGCCAAGACCATAGGGTCTCTTTACCCGGTTCAGGATGGCGCGGCACATTAAGCGCAAGAATTAACGAGCATACGGCAAAACCTGCACCTATATAAAAGACGAGGGCTGGGTCAGTTAACCATAACAGCCCTAGGAGTACTGGAATGATGACCGCGGCGATATGATTAATGGTGAAACTGACCGACATAGTGGCGGCAATATCTTTGCTATCGGCGATTTTTTGAAAATAGGTTTTCATCGCAATCGCCATGGCAAACAACAAATGATCGATAACATACAGCGCTGCAGCCATATGGGGTTGCTCGACTAAGGCGTAACTGATGAAGACTATGATGAGTCCGACATATTCCACTGTAAGCGCATTACGCTCGCCAATCCGGCCAATAAACCGCCCAATCGCAGGTGCAAACAGTAGGTTGACGACATAGTTAATTAAGAACAGCGCGGTAATTTCACTCACGCTGTAACCAAACTTTTCGACCATCATAAAGCCCGCAAATACCATAAAGATTTGCCGTCTCGCCCCCGAGAAAAAGGTCAGCAGGTAATAGAGCCAATAGCGCTTACGCAGAATGATTTTTTTATGTTGTACTTCCGTAGTTTCAAACTTGGGGTAATACCAAGCCATGGTCAGCACCATAACGAGGCCTAATGCGCCAATAATCAGATACATGTGTTGATAGTCTAGTTTCAACCAGGTCATTACCAGCCAAATACTCGCGTAGCCCACTAAGGCCGCCGCCGAGCGCCACGCCAGCGCTTTTCCCATAAAGCCTGCGGTATCTTTTTTATCGACCCACTGCAGTGTGAGCGATTGGTTGATGGTTTCAAAATAGTGAAACCCGACAGACATCAACACCGTCGTCAGATACAGGCCTATGACCTGAGGAAAGAAACCTGTCACCGCCACACCAATACATAGCAGCGCCAGAGAAAGCAGGGCGAAGGCCTGCTCGCGGATCAGTAGCAGCACAAAGATGGCGGTAAAGGCGAGAAAGCCGGGTATTTCCCTCAGGCTTTGTAGCATGCCAATTTCAGCACCAGTAAATTGAGCTTTTTCAATCACAAAGTTATTGAGTAGGGCCTGCCAGACTGCGAACACTAATGACATTACGAAGGTCATCCAAAGCAAGAGTGCTTTAGGATCTTTGGTTTGAGGGTTTTGCATAGGCTTAGGGGACTCAGGCGATAAGTGTTCAAATGCTAATGCTTTTTTCATTCATTAGCCATAACAGGCCATACTGATATATGCCGAATATGTAACAGTTTGAGTCTCGACATCCTTAATATCTATTTTTGTGAGCAAGCTATAACTCCGGCATATCCCTTGGCGAGTTGGCGCTAAGCCCGTGATCTATTTCATGTAAATGACTGGGTAAATCACCTAGTATGCAATAGAGTAATGGGCAGCTTGCCTATTACGAGATAAATCTAAGCCGCCTCCTCCTATTATCTTTCGGGCCGCTTTTTCTTATTGTTGTTGAGATAAATCGAGACTAAAGTGAAAAAAATTCTGATCATTTTCTCCAGTGTCCACGGCCAGACCCGTAAAATTACTAATCAGCTAGCGCAGCAGCTTAGAGATTTAGGCAATTCGGTTGTGATTGCGGACATCAAAGCTGTGCCTGCGATGGAGTCCTTCGATAAAATTATCATAGGTGCCAGTATTCGCCATGGTAAGCATTGTTCTGGTTTATATGAGTTTATTCAGAAACATCAGTCACTATTAACGCAAAAAGTGGGGGGCTTTTTCTCAGTGAGTTTAGTTGCCCGTAAACCGGAGAAAAATACGCCGGAAACAAACCCTTATATGCAGGCTTTTTTAAGTAAAACTACTTGGCGGCCACAGCTGTTACAGGTGTTTGGTGGTAACTTAAACTATCAAGGCTATAACGCGCTAGATAGAAATATTATCCGCTTTATTATGTGGTTAACTAAAGGCCCAACGGACCCTGTGACCAATGTTGAATACACGGATTGGCAGGAAGTGGCCGAGTTTGCTGAGCAAATTCATCAAGCAGAATAAGGAGATTAAATGCCGCGTCTGGTCGCTAAGCTCAATAAAGTATTGGCTATTTTGCTTGCACATCTGCATGTCTGGATTGTGAGCTGCTGTACTTTCTTAGTGTGCACTAGCCCATGGATTTTTATTGGCAGAAGCCTGAGAAGTCACGCCAGTATTTGGGATTACCTCCATGTTTACCTCGGGCTTTTTTGCGCCGTCCTCGGTATGTTATTTCTGGTTCGCAATACCTTGCAGGGTAAGTGGCACTTGTATTTTGGCTGGCTGATGGGTGACTGGGCACAGCTTAAGCAAGATATTGTCGGGATAACACGAGGTAAGCTTCCCGTGGCGGGGGGCAAAGGGTTATTCAGCACAGTGGAAGGGATCGGCATGTTATTGCTCGTCGCAACTGGGTTGACGGGTGGAGCGTGGTTTGTCTACCAAGATACCGCTATGGCAATGGAATGGCGTGCTTATCACCAGATATTTGCCCAAGCTTTTATCATTTTTTTGATTATACATATAGTGCTGGCCGCAACCCATATCATTGATTTTATTCGTCAATAGATCCTCGTATCCTGTATTTTTACTATTTCACTTGTTACACCGTTATTGAGTTCCGCTGACAACGGGGACACCCTATTGGGATCCTTTATGTCGGTTTGTAGCCTAGCATTTATGTCTTGCCTGTCGCCGAGCGTGGTTAAGCGTTCAGCCTATGTTCATCGACAAGATATACATTTGCTCTTAGACTTAATTCTACATGCATCCCTAAGCTTGACTCTTACTGTATCTCTTCAAGATGTTCTACTAAAGATCTGTATCTTTTGACTGGCAGGAATGAGTCTAAACCTATTGAAGCATTGAGAGTTATTTTTGAAATCCTAAATGGAGGTATCCTATGAACATTCAAAAAAGTGCTCTTGCTGTTGTTTTAACTGCTCTACTGTTTGGTTGTGGCGGCTCAGACTCTGATGATCCCGTCCCCCAGATGGGAACCTTTAGTCTAGGTGTTTCCGACAATCCCGCCGATGCCAAATCAGTCACTATTGCATTTAAGCAAGTGGTTTTAAAAAATGAGACAGGTAGCCATTCATTCAATGTTATGCCCAATGGTGAACTCAAATTTGTTGATTTGCTGGAGTTTCAAGGCAGCGCAGTCGAAACCTTAGTCAGTGGCCAATCCATTCCCGTTGGTGAATACCAAATGTGCCTCTATATGAAAAATAGCACAGTGGCGAATGCAGATAGTTCATTTGTGCAGACTATGGATGATGTGATGCACGGGTTAGTGACCAACAGTAATGGTTCCTGTGGTGGCGTGGGGGCGGAAGATAGCGATACGGGAAGACTGTTTTTTAATCAAAAATTCACTATCGCAGCCGGTGTGAATAGCTTTGTGGCAGAGTTCGATTTACATAAAGGAATGCAAGATCCCCATGGAAATAAGGCGTATTGGACTTTAAAACCTACCTCAGTGCAAATGCATAACCAAGCTGATGTAGGCTCAATTAAAGGTGTTGTCGGTGCCACTGTAATGGAAGGATGTGAAGTGGCTGCTGGTGGTTCAGAATTTGCCCCTGCGGTTTATTTATACCCCGCGAATACTGGGTTAGAGCAGATGAAGGATTTTCGTGCCGAGGCCGATACTGCCACTGAAATCGCTCCTATTGCCGCAGCAAGGGTTAATGACATTAACGATGAGAACGGGCAAGTTGTTGGGCATGGCTACGAGTTTGGTTTCGTTGTGACTGGGGATTACAGCCTAGGCTACACTTGTTTGGCACAAAATGATGATCCCGATGTGAGCAATAATGCGGACGATGTGGACGCGCCATTTTTCATTCACGCCGACGAGCAGGGCATTACCGTTACAGCAAAAGCTGTCACTGAGCGTAATTTCCCCTAGGCAAGCTAGCTTTGTGGGTTTTACCCCAGAGTGAATTGAGCTTAATAATAAAAAACCAGCAGTGCTGCTGGTTTTTTTATGGCATCAATATTTAAAGACGCTGTTGACGACCTAGACCCATCACAGCAGCAAAGATGAGGAACAACCAGCCTAAGCTGCCACCTGAACTTGCCGGGGCTTTGGCATCTTTTTCGACGGCAAGATAATTCACTAAGCCAACTAATTCATCTAAAGTTTTGATATTGCTTAAGTTAACAGCGTATTTATCATTCACAATAAAAGCGGGAACGCTCTCAACTCGAAACTGTTCCTGCTGTGCACGCCACAGGGCGAGTTTTTCATCTGTGCCTTTGCTATCGGCAAGTTCATCATACTTGGCAGCATCTATGCCGAATTGGGCGAAGACTTGTTTAATATCGTCGCGGCTGTTGATTTGCGGCTCATGTTGGTGACCTGGTGCGCTGTGATCATGGCCATTTGCGCCAGCTTCACCTTGGATAGCGGTGAACATGGCATGGGTAATTGCCCCTTTATTCTCAACGTTTTGAATGACCGCGAGCGAGCGCATCACCTCAGTGCCGATTGCGCTATTCATAAAATCGACATGCTTGCTATCAAAGCTAATCTGCTTATTTAAATTAGCTTTAATATCAGGTAGATAATTTGTCTCCATATTGAAGCAGTTATGGCAGTAAAAGGAGTAAAACTCAGTGAGTTTGGGCTCGCTGCTCGGGGCCTTATCGGACACTTGGGTGTAATGGGTGCCTTCGACAAAGTTGGCGGCAAACGCGCTTAATGGTGTGACAATTAAGGCTACAGCCAAGGCTAATGGTTTGATCATATGTTCCTCAAAGTCGGTTAGATTGAATTTAGATCATCTGTTAACGGCTCGGCAAAGTAGGCGCTAGACAAACAGAGGATGTTTCTTCTTGGAGTGACGCTTGCCAAAATGCCAGTGTTCACACAGGGTTCCAGAGTAAATTGAAAGGCTTAATTATCGCTGAATTGCCGAGGAAATATTGGAGTAAATCTGTGATCCTTGAAGGTATTCTCCGTGAGATTCACAGGACTGCAAAGGGGATCACATTTCTTTATGGGGTTATTTCGCACCTAACGGCACCGGATGGTAGCGCAGTTGAAGCATGAGCAAGCCTCTGTGCAAGGGCGAGCATCGCTAGCGATATCCTATATAGAGCATGCTTAGGGGGAGTGTTAAGCAATATCTCTTAAGGATTGCCAAGCCTCGCAGACTTCTCGGAAACGCGCGGCATTACCATCTGGCCGATCGGGATGCCATTTTAAGGCTAAACGGCGCCATTGTTTACGAATATCCCGCGCGCTAGCACTTTCATCCAGCTCGAATACCCTTAAGGCATGGCCCTTATGCATTAGATTGACATTTAAGCCAATATAGCTCGTATAGCTGCTCCAGAAGGCTTCCAATAACTCGCGGACGACATTTTCACTGACATCGTAATTATTCCAGTCAAGGTAATAATCACGAAGGTGAGAGTCTTGCATAATCAACTGGTTAACATTGGATGGGACTAAACGAAATATTTGGATCTCCATGGCTTTGACTTGCAGCCATTGTTTAGGTAGCAGCATTTCTTGTAATTCAAACAGGGCATTCATCAGCAGGAAATTGCGCTTAAAAAGATCGTTACCCGGATTGTCATCGAGGGGGTGAATAAGCCCTTTGCTTTGTAACTCTGTCGCAAGATGATGGATTTTCCAACTGTGATTTGAGGCTTGCAATACCGACAGAAGGGGCCAAATCAGAGGGTTGTCACCCTTAGTATTTGCAACTCGAATCGATTGAGGTTCCTCAGTGAGTGAGGGTTTGGCAAATAACATACTGACTGTCCCATCCTATTTGTTTGCAAAGCTTAAGTGGTAAAAAATAGACGTTATCTTATCGAATCAATTGTTGCGGCTAGCCGTGGGTTTTAAAGCCCTACATTCGCCCATAAAACAGTGACGAAAATAGACTATGCCATAGAGCAAAAGTGTAGGCAAAGATGGATTTTAGAGCAATCGTTCCGCGAGTCACTCCATCTTTTTGTTGGTTTTAGGGGGGATTCGGAGCGAGTGACGCGGCATTTTTCTACAAAAAACAAAATGCCCCGATTTAAACATTGTTAAATCAAGGGCATTTTATTTATGGGCCGATTTAGATGTCGGTGAAGATCACTTCTTGTGCTAAACGGGACTTAGGTAACTTAGCATTAAAGTCTTCTTCCGAGCGATAACCGAGGGCGACGACCACAGAAGCACATAGGCCTTTTTCCCGCAGACCTAAAACTTGATTCAGTTTTGTGGCGTCGAAACCTTCAATCGGGCAGGCATCAATATCTAACACGCTCGCGCCAAGCATTAAGGTACCGAGTGCTAAGTAGACCTGCTTCTCCATCCAATGTTGGGCATCTTTCAGCTCATATTTATGCATATTGACGAAGAAAGAGCGGCCATTATGTTGGCCTTGCTTGGCTTCTTCATTGGCAAAGCGGCCATCCTTTGCTTCTTGTTCCAGCACTTGCAGTAAGTGTGCTTCATCGAGTTGAGTACGAGTACAAAGGACGACCACATGGGAGGCATTGAGGATTTTTGGGGTATTAAATGCGAAGTTCTCGGTCGCCTGTGCCACCAAAGCTTTGCCTTCGGCGGTACTGGCTAGCACAAAGTGCCAAGGCTGAGAGTTAGTCGATGACGGACTGTACTGCAATAAGGTTTTGATTTCTGCTATTTTATCCGCAGGAATCGTCTTAGTGGGATCAAACGCCTTAGTGGTGTAACGCTTTTTAGCGAGAAAACTTAAATCACTCATGTAACGGCTCCATATCATCGAGGAATACAAATTTAGTACAGCATTTTAAGCGGGTTTACGTAAAAAACAATGTGATCAAGACAGGTATTAGTTTCAAAAAATTTTTGAAACTGTATGCCGATGCAACGCTGAAAAGGAGTAAAACGCCAAGCCGCTTAATTGAGATTTTGGATAGGGAATCGGTGTATTTACCCTTGAAGCTCGACTTCAATTGTAGGGAAATTATAGATAAATATCAGGGACAGATGCTGGCAGCAAAGATTAGGGCAAAGCTTTAGCTGCCTTAGTTGAATGGCTATTAACCCTCCAAAGCCGAGGTAAAGGAATCTTTAGTAATCCTGAATTTATTGTCACTGTTTTGCCCCAAAGTTTGCTAGAACACTTTTACTCAATTGCAAATTGACGAATGAGTTGCCCTACAAAATCTCATCTATAAACCCTGCTTTTAGTGTTTTATCTGATTATTTGACTGTTCAAAACTGGATAGGCATACAGTCGTATTAAAATCGAATGGGTTTTGAGTGTTTCCAAGCTTATTCGTTTGCGTGTTTTTCCTGCCTTAAATTAACAAATTCTATTAAAATCATTGATATATATTTTTACCAAATTAGTTAATAGGTTTGGAAAACGCGCATGCGCGTTTTTTAGGGTGGCGTATTTGATAGAAAGCTGATAATTTCTTTGCAATACAGATAGTTAATAAAGTGCGTTTTTACTGGTCTAATGAGATAAACAGCGCAGCGCATAAATACTAAGACGTTAGCTTAAGGAGGAGTCGTGATGGAAAACTGGCCAATCTGTGGACGTGAAGTTCACTTGCATGGAGGTCTATTAGCGATCAATGAACCCCAATCAAATATGGTTAGACTTTGGCCAAATACTTTATGTGGTAAATGCTATGGAATAAAAATTCCGACTTATGGGAAAATATATACTGAGATTAAAAGTCTCGGGATTGAAATTGTCGGCATCGAATTTATCACACATGAAACTGAGGCAACAGGAGAGTCACCTACTCAATGGAGAGCCTACTCTGCTCAACAGAAAATTTGGTCAAACTGGGATGCAACACAGTTGTGGTCACAGATCGGTAATGTTTCATATAAGCACAAAGATGGGGTGTGCTACGACTTATCCAATAGAATTTCTTACCAGCTTACATCATTAAACTTAAGGCTAAAAGATTTGTCGCTGTCGTATCGTGACCAGTTGAATGCTTTAAATATTAAGTCAAAACCCAAACATGGCCAGCGTTTTCAAGATGGTTTCACTGACATTGTATATCAGAAATTTCATTCATTCCTGTTTGATGCTTGCATCTTGCGCGATTACTTATCGGAGTTTGTTTACTATTTTTCTAGGGGAGGGGCACTAAGGGAAGGTCAAAATGTTACAACAGCTGGGGGATTATATAGATTACTTAAGAATGATACTGAGCTAAGCTCTTTTGAGAAGCATCTTAAAGAGTGTATGGATGATGGTGGCTGGTTGAAAGAGTTAGGTGCTTATCGAGATTTGGTTATGCACTCAGCACCTATCAACATTGCAAACCATCGGCTCTATTGTATTCAAGAGATTATTCTACTACCTGATTCCAAACAAGCTCAATCAGTAAGATTTCCAATTCCTAGCAATCCAGATGGTCTTTATAAACAACGTAGCAAGAGAGATGATTTTGTTAAATATGTTAATGCACTAGAATTGATAGCAAAGGCTGCTTTAGATGATTATGGGGAATACGATTGTTTAAAATATGCCCAAAATATTTCTACTAAGCTTTCTAACCTCGCTTTAGAAAGTGTACCACTTGCACCTTATCAGCCGATGATTCAACAGTTTATTAGAACTGATAAAGGTATAATATCTGGCTTTCAACATGTATAAGCTAACAAACAAAGGTAGCCGACGCGTACCGCGCAGCTGCTTTGAGCGTTATAACCCTAATTGAGAGGTGTGGATGTCAAAAGGACTTGGGCAGTGGAAAAATAATTTAAAACCTTCTCAAATAGCAGATGGTATGAATGCTGCCAATAAAAATGCAATTCGCTTGTTAGAAGATGCTGAATCACTATTTGCTTTGGATCGCTTTCCATCTGCTTTGTCACTGGCAATTTTATCAATCGAAGAATCAGGAAAAGTAAGCATATTGCGAGAACTTGCATTGGCAAAAAATGGCGATCAGGTTAAAGAAGCTTGGAAAGCATATCGTTCACATACTAAGAAAAATGTAATGTGGATTTTCCCATCGCTTGTGGCGGATGGTGCAAAAAAATTGGAGGATTTTAAGGACGTTTTCAATAACGAGTCTGAACATCCTCAGCTGCTGGATAACTTGAAGCAAATAGGCTTTTATACTGACTGTTTGGGAAAGGCTCATTGGTCTATACCCGTAAAAGTAATAGATAAAGAAAATGCGACTCAAATGATTACAATCGCCAAAACACAATGTAAGGAAGGAAATTTTACAGCGCGTGAAATAGAGTTATGGATTAAACATTTAAAGCCTGTTTGGCGGGGTTCAATGGATGTCATGAAAACCGCACTGAATAATTGGTTTGAAGATATGAAAAAAGAACAACTCATCACTGAACACGAGCTTTCATTTAAAGCATTTGTTGGTGAGTAAGAGGGCTATAACAAACAACTTATGTGGGACTGCTACAGCTTGGCTCAGTTTCGCTTCGCTACACATTTTAGCCAATCTGTATCAGCCCCATAGTTGGGCGTTATCTCCATAGAAATTTTAATCCGAAACTGAAGAGTTAGAGCAAAGGGTCTATGACGCTTTTGTCCAAAAACGAGTCACATATCTGCTTTAAAACAAACAGGCGACACCGATGTTAAACAGGTGAGCCATGGTGATTAGCGAGACGACCGTCCGCCCCATGGACGGGGCGGTCGAGCATCCAGGGAGGGACTTGCTGCGTGTCGGTGAGCGAACATCATGGCAAGCCTACGTGAGTGGATATCAGCCAACGAATATGCGTGGTCAGTGTAAATTAATCTGGTTACCATAACTTTGCTAATGCTATTACTCACCTTTAGTGCATTAAATCTACGCATTTTTGTCTCAAAGCGTACTACCTATGTCTTTAAAATCTACAGATTACGCTCATGTAAAAAAGGTGAGCCATGGTGATTGGCGAGACGACCGTCCGCCCCATGGCCGCTTTTTGGCATCCATGCCATCGCGGCATTTGTGAATCCTTTCACATCAGACGGGGCGGTCGAGCATCCAGGGAGGGACTGGAACAGCGTCCCTGTTTAACTGCCAGTTCGCCGTCCATGGCTCTCGTTCATAAGTGTAGAAACCCTAGGTTTCTATTCACCGTGTCGGTGAGCGAATGCCATGGCACGCCTATAAGTCGGTGCCTGCATACAGAAAGTTCCCAACAGCTTAAGTTATAAGTCACTCAGTCGAACTATATTTTGCACTTTTTCCAACGCACTTTTGTCCAAAAGCTTGCTACGTATTTCTTTAAAACTTACAGGCTACACCGATGTTAAACAGGTGAGCCTTGGTGATTTGCGAGACGACTGGCCGCCCCATGACCGCTTTTGGGCATCCATGCCATCGCGGCATTTGTGAATCCTTTCACATCAGATGGGGCAGACCTGCCTCCAATGATGGATTTAACTGAATCCGCATTAGCTAGCGCAGTACCTTGCTTAAAAACGCTTGGGTACGGGCTTCTTTGGGGTGGCTAAATAGTTCATCGGGTGGGCTAGATTCGACCACATAACCGCCGTCCATAAAGATCACGCGATCGGATACATCCCGTGCGAAGCCCATTTCGTGGGTGACAATCACCATGGTCATGCCCTTGAGCGCTAAGTCTTTCATCACGTCTAGCACATCACCGACCATTTCAGGATCGAGCGCCGATGTTGGCTCATCGAACAGCATCAAGTCTGGTTCCATCGCTAATGCGCGGGCAATGGCGACCCTTTGCTTTTGGCCGCCCGATAGACTAGCGGGGTAGGCATTGGCTTTGTCACTTAAACCAACCTGCGCCAGTAGGTCGAGGGCTTTGGTCTCGGCCTGAGCGGGCGTCATCAGTTTTAGACTAATGGGCGCTAAGGTGATGTTTTGAATGACGGTTTTATGGGGGAACAGGTTAAAATTTTGAAACACCATGCCCACTTTCTGCCGCAGTTTATCTACGCAGGCGTTTGGCGCTGTGATCAATTGACCTTCGATCTCGATATCGCCTTGGCTTGGCTGCTCTAACAGATTGATACAGCGCAAAAAGGTACTCTTGCCACTGCCACTTGGACCGATCACGCTCACCACTTCGCCCTGATGAATATGCTCGCTAATACCCTTGAGCACTTGGTTATCGCCGAAGTTTTTATGTAGGTTGGTTATTTTAATCACTTTGTTTCAACCTCTTTTCAAATTTCGACAGCACAAATGTGAAGCTGTAGGTCAGGAATAGGTAAATAAGGGCGCAGGTAAATAAGGGCACACTGTCCTCGAAGGTACGGCTACGGATGATTTCACCGGCGCGCATTAAATCGACACCACCGATAAAGCCAATGACGGCGGTTTCCTTGAGGAGCACGATAAATTCATTACCGAGTGCGGGCAGAATATTCTTAATCGCTTGGGGCAGAATAATCGACTTCATGGTCATGGCTTGGGACAAGCCAAGCGAACGGGCCGCTTCGGTTTGACCTTTATCGACGGCTTGAATGCCTGCGCGGATTATCTCAGAAATATACGCGCCGCTATTGAGACCAAAGGCGATGATGGCGGCGGTGATTTTATCGACATCTAAGGCTGAAAGCACGATGAAGTAAAGGATCACTAATTGCACAACTACTGGGGTGCCACGGATCACGCCGACATAAAGATTGGCGGGGAAGCGGATATACCACTTAGACGACATCTTCATAAAGGTGGTGCCAATGCCTAACACTGCGCCTAATAACATGGCGAAGAAAGTGACGATTAATGTCACTTTCAAACCATTTAATATCAGCAGTATGCCTATCATGCCGTCTTCGCCAATTGGGCTGAACAGCGAGCTGTTAATTGCGTCTATCATGCTGATATCACTTTATATGGGCAGAAACGAGCGTCTGATATTGGCCGTCAGCTTTCATCTTAGTCAGTGTTTTATTGATGCTCGCCAGCAGTTCAGGCTGCTCTTTCGACACGGCGAAACCATAAAACTCAGCAGGAAAATCCAGTTTAATCATCTTTAATTCAGGATTTTTAGCCAGATAGTTAGCGGCAGGTTCGCTGTCGAATAACACTAAATCCACCTTGGCATTTTTAAGCTCCATAATGGCTTCGAAACCCGTATTAAAGGCGGTGATATTTTGGGTGTATTTCTTCGACATAATGTCAGCGGTTGTGCCTAACTGCACCGCAAAGTGTTTGCCCTTAATATCTTCAAGTGTATGAATACTATCGTTATCTTTGTTAACCAGTACCACTTGAGTCGCTTCGTAATAAGGCTCTGAGAAGTTTACGTTGGCCTGACGTTCGGCGGTAATTGTCATACCTGAGGCGATAAAATCAATCTTGCCTGAGTTGAGTGCGACGATCAGTGAATCGAACTTCATGTTTTCGACTTTGAGCATCTTGCCCGCATCTTTAGCGATTTGCTTGGCCAGATCGATATCAAAGCCTTTGATTTCATCGCCACTTTGGCCGCCAACATATTCAAAAGGAGGGAAGGCGGCATTAGTGCCAACGACTAACACGTCATCGCTTTTTCCGCATCCAGCTAACAACAAGGTGGCAGTTAAGGTCAGGCCGCCTAATAACATGGATTTTTTCATTTAAGACTCTCTTGTCGATTTGATTGTGCTGACGGCGACTATAGGCAGATGAACAGATGGTGTCAATATTTATGCTTTAAAATTGATTATAAATGCATTTTTATGTTTGGGTTTTCGTCGTGGCTTTAAAACCACCTAATGCGATAGCTTCATTTGCTATTGAATTGTTTTTAAATGGTTAGCCTGTTGTGTGTCGATAGGTTTTGACTGTAAATTTCACGCTTATGGCGCAATAATTTAAATCAGTTTCTATTCATTCATTGAGTAAAAAGGTATTTTGCGAGCCATTGACTATAAATACTTGGCCAAATTGATTATTTTATTCTCATCTTAATCATCTCTTTTAGGGGCTATGGTTATTTTAGGTATAAATTAGGCTAAGCTTTAGGCTGGATTGCATGGCAATTATTGGAGCAAAATGTGAGATATCTTAGTTTAGTGTCGCTTGTTTTTTTATTAAATTTATCCACGTCTGTGAGTGCTGAAGAGCAAACTCAATGGCATTACAGCTTAGGTATCCACGATTTTGTGGTGGATGAGGAGAACTCACACACCTTGGGTGCAAACATGAGTTTATTGATTGCACATCGAACCGCATCGAATATTCAGCTTTTGGCTTCGCTCGATGTTTTCCTCGATGTGGATGTGGATGATTTAGATCCTGACCATATTCCTATTTGGTTCAAGTCTGATTATGCGGCGATAGGTGAACTCTATCGTTTCAACCCCGAGTTTTTCTTTGGTTGGCAGGTGGATTTACAGGGCAAACGTAATACGGTTAGCTCGGTAGAAAAGCAACTTAAGTTATTTCCCGCATTAACTGCTAATTACCAAGATCAGCGGATGCAGGCTCAGTTAAAGGCGGGCGCGGGATATTACTTCATGGAGATTGATGATGATGTACCAAGAACCCGTGGTTATGATAGGGGCGATTTTGGTAATGATGGGCTAGCTTACACTGCGATGGGCAGTTTTGGCGTGGATATCACACCTCAATTACATATGAGCGCTGCGGCGCAAACTTGGCATGATGGTGATGCATGGCTTGAGGATCAATATCGATTTGACCTGACCTACCAAACGAATTTCTGGGCTGAGCATAGCCAGTGGGTGTTGAGCGTCGAACATACTCAATACAATCTTGACCACTATGCCAAGGTCGATGTGAATTCACCCGAATATCTGCCCATTTTACCCTGGGATAACGATACTCTAGTGCGTTTGAGTTTAATTGTGCCTTGGTAACCCTGATTGCCTCTAGAGGCTGGAGGCGTTTAAGGCACATTTGCGCGAGCCCGAGAACTAAGCCAAAAATTGAAACTATTTATCGGCTAAGTGTTTCTCAACCAAGGTAATCATGGCCCTGGCCGCGAAGGATAATATTTGATCTCTGCGCCAGAAGAGTGACAACTCCCAACGCAGTTCGTCACTCGCTAATGGAATATTAACCACCCCTGAGACGCTATAACGCCGCGCAATAGAGCGTGGCAGTATCATTACCCCCGTGCCCGCTGCCACTAAGGCGATACCAAAATCGGCTTGACTGACACGGGTGATATTCTGGGGAGTAAATCCCGCAAGCTGGCAGGCCGTGAGCACTAATTGGTAGAGGGTGTACTCGGTTTCGAACATGACCTGAGGCTGCTCCTTCAGATCGATAATCGACAGTATTGCTCTGGAAGCTAAAGTATTTTCCCTTGGTAGTACGACAACCATAGGATCGTTAAATATCCGAATGCCATCGTAACCCTGGTCGAAGTTGATAATCCCTGTGGCGAGTTCAATCTCACCTTTTTGGATCGCCGAGGTTTGTTCTACACCGCCACGGACGAGCAAGTGCATGTCAATTTGCGGATATTGCTGGCGATACTTGGCAATAATCGGAGCAAAAATCTCGGCGCTACCCAGCGGAGCTAACCCGAGCTTGAGTTCACCTGCGGTTAAACTGCGCTGGGCACTGAGTTCGGCCAGCATACGTTGCCGTCCGGTCAGTAATTCCTTGCCATGGCGATAAACGACTTCTCCCGCTTGGGTAAGTTTCACTTGAGTGCCGCGTTTGCCCCGCTCGAGTAGCACTAAATCGAGTTCTTCCTCTAATTGGCGTAGGGCTTTTGAGAGTGTGGGCTGAGTGAGGTGAAGTTTTTCGCTGGCCTTACCAAAACCGCCTGCATCAACGATTTCGATAAAATAGCGCAGCACCTTAAGATCCATGTTTACTCACCTTAAATACATTCTTAAAATTTATGGATTACATTCTTAATATTCATTTTTTTTATTAAATAGGCAAGCTTAAAATAACCCCATAGCAACTTTTAGTGTAAATCGAGGATCCACATGTCCTTCCTACAAGCCACAACACGTCGATGCCGTTATGGGGCTTTATTATTAACCCAAATTGGCCTGTTTTGTTTATTGTCCTTTGCCTGCCACTGGTTTGCTTCTTGGGCACATTTACCCGTGCCAGGCAGTGTATTAGGTTTAGGTATCCTACTGATTTTACTAGCGACTAAGTTGATCCCTGAGAATGCTGTGCAGCTCGGTGCCGCCTGGCTAATCGGTGAGTTATTACTGTTTTTTATTCCGCCTGTGATAACCGTTATCAAATATGAAGGACTGTTTGAGCAATATGGGGTCAATATCCTGTTTACCTTAGTCATGGGCAGCGTGTGTGTGATGGTCGGCACAGGATTTGTAGTAGATAGGGTGTTTCGCTTCGAGCGTCAGCTCAACATTAAAAAGCATGCGCGTCACCATGCTAAGGCCATTTAGGATGTTTAACCTAGATCTCAGCGCTGTGGGTTTATTCTCGTTATTGTTTTCTCAAGCAGGGCTAGCACTGCTTAGCCTATTGCTGACCCTATGCAGTTATTTTGCCGCCAAACGTTTATATCAACGCCATAGAGTCTGGTGGCTAGCACCGATAGTATTCGCCCCTGTGGTGATCACTCTATTGGTATTTAATTTAGAAATTCCCTTACCGACCTATTTTGAATATACCCATTGGTTAATGGCCATGTTGGCTCCGGCGACCATCGCCTTTGCGCTGCCGATTTACCGCGAACGCCAGTTGATCCGTCAGTATCCACTTACTCTCACTTTGGGTGTAGTTGCAGGGCTATTTTTGGGGATGATCTCGAGTTGGTTGTTAGTGAAGTTTGTGCCCCTGCCTATAGAGCTTTCGAAGAGTCTGTTCGTGCGCTCAGTATCGACGCCCTTTGCTATGGAGGCCACAGGTGCCTTTGGTGGCGTGCCAGAACTCACCGCCATGATGGTACTTATCACTGGGATTATCGGTATGTTAGTGTGTGAACCTTTATTTAAACTGATGCACATTCGAACCTCCTTAGGCAAAGGTGTTGCGCTGGGTGCCTCTGCCCACGGTGCGGGTGCTGCCAAGGCCAGTGAGTTAGGTCAGCAGGAAGGCGTGATTGCGAGCTTAACTATGATTTTTATTGGTATTGCTATGGTGCTGGGCGCACCGGTTTTTGCAGTGATTTTTAGCTAGCTTGAGTTAGCCATCTTAACGTTAGTTTGATTTTATTACCTTGAAATGATTTTGTTTTGCCTCTTAGGGCGCTAACCTCTGCTTGGGTTATGCGCCCATTTTTTTATCTAGCCATTTATTCGCTAGTAGCACTGTAACGCAATTTAATCGAGTAGAGACCTATGATGGACAAGAAGGCAAGCAAGTTGAATGTGAGTTTACGACCGATAACCCAAAGCGATCTCGAGGTGATCTTTACTCATCAAATAGATCCCGTTGCTTGCCAATTAGCGCAATTTCCACCACGGGATCGGGAGTCATTTTACCGTCATTGGCAGCAAAATATTCTCGGGCAGGAGGCCGTGCTTGCAAGGGGAATAGAAGTCGATGGTCAGCTTGTTGGCAATATTGGCCATTGGCATGCGGATGGGCAGGCACTCATTGGCTACTGGATTGACCGTGCATTCTGGGGGCGCGGTGTTGCAACCCTGACCTTGTACGCATTTTTGCCTTTAGTCGAATCAAGACCACTTTTTGCCCATGTAGCTCAGCATAATTTGGCTTCTCAGCGGGTGTTGCTGCGCCATGGATTTGCAAAGACGGGCGTGTTAATTCAAGAAGAGGGGGATACTGCTCCACTAATTGAATTTAGGTTGAAATAAAGCTTATAAAATGAAAGGCAGCCAAACACGGGCAGGACTGGTGGTTATCAAGCGGATTGAACCTGATTTTAAAGCTAATTCTTACCCTTATTACTCTCTTGCCATTCGCTGGGATGAATTAACTCGTGTGAGCTTAATATACAAGCCATAAACAGCCTATATACAATCCATTAGCTATTGTTAGTGAGCCCATCGCAAATAGCCGTTTTGGGCCGAGAATGTTAATACTATTTTCATAAACTGGCGTCAGTATTGAATATTGTCATCGAGCCATATTCCATTGTATCGAAATTATGTTAGATTCTGGCGAACTGATGGAGATAGAGGTATGTTTATCACTGTCATCAACAGTTCTCCACAGGGCAGTTACTGCAATTAAAGCTAAAATTTGCAGAGAAGTGTCAGGAAGTTACACCAATTCAGAGTCTGCTTATGCAACCCAATTTATTTCCCGAACAAAGAAATGTTAACCGTGGAACTAGGCTGATACCCTCGTCGGTTGAAGCCAAATCTTACCGCGGTCGCCTACAACGTATGGTTGGCAGTGTGTTGCTGACCTGCAGCGTGTTACTGAGTCTCTCTGCCTGTGCGGCTAGCAAGGCTAACACGCCGCAAGAGGGTGAAGCATTTAGCTACGCTTGGTTAAAAGGCTATGCCCATACGCTGGCGTCAGAGTCCTATGTCAGCCATAAAGGCGAATTGCCAAAGAGCTTACAGGGCATGAGCTGGGATGATTACCAGCAATTCCATTATAAGAAAAAGGCCGCCATGTGGCGTGAGGATGATTCGGAGTTTCGCGCCGAGCTGTTTCACTTAGGCCTTTATTTTGATACACCAGTTCACATCTATGAGCTTGATGGGGGAAAGGCGGAGCTTATCGAATATTCCCCCTCGATGTTTGATTATGGCAAATCTAAAGTGAAGGGCAGTCAGATGCCAAAGGACCTAGGTTTTGCTGGCTTTAGAATGCAGTTTAATACTGACTGGCAACGCGACGTAGTCGCCTTTTTAGGGGCGAGCTATTTCCGTGCGGTAGGCCAAGAAATGCAATATGGTCTTTCTGCCCGTGGTTTAGCGATAGATACAGCATTACCGAAACCTGAAGAGTTTCCAATGTTTACCCACTTCTGGTTAGAGAAGCCACAACCTGGTTCTAACATTGCGACTGTGTATGCTTTGCTTGATTCACCGAGTGTGACAGGGGCTTATCGTTTCGATATCGAGCCGGGTGAGCGTTTAAAAATGAAGGTCGATGTGGCGATTTATCCACGTAAAGCCATCGAGCGTTTAGGGGTTGCACCGCTAACGAGTATGTATATGGTCGGTGAAAATGATCGCCGCACCGGTTACGACTGGCGTCAAGAGATCCATGATACCGATGGCTTAGCCATGCACACGGGCAATGGTGAATGGATTTGGCGTCCGCTAGCTAACCCAAGTAACTTACGTTTTAATGCCTATAGCGATGAAAATCCAAAGGGGTTTGGTTTACTGCAGCGGGATCGTAACTTCGATCATTATCAGGATGACGGTGTTTTCTATGAAAAACGTCCGAGCCTGTGGATCGAACCAACGGGGAACTGGGGTAAAGGTTCGGTACAGTTAGTGGAAATTCCAACCCTAGATGAAACCTTCGATAACATAGTGGCCTTCTGGAATCCTGCTGAGCCCATCCTGCCCGGTCAAGAATTGCTCTATAGCTACAACATGTACTGGGGCGGAATTCCACCCGTTCAGTCGCCACGCGCCCGTGTAGTGGATACGTTCACTGGCCTAGGTGGTGTGGTTGGCCAAAAACGTAAGTACTATAGCAAGCGTTTTGTGATTGATTTTGCTGGTGGTTCTTTACCTATGTTAGGCAAAGATACCCAAGTGAAGGCGGTGATCAGCACCTCCCAAGGCCGTGTGGAAATTGAGTCTGCCCGTCCTCTCGCATCGATCAATGGTTATCGTGCCATGTTTGATATTGTGCCTCCAGAAGACAGCCTAGAGCCGATAAACCTGCGAGTGTACTTGGAGGTTGAGGGACAGCCACTTACTGAAACTTGGATGTACCAGTGGACTCCGCCACCAATGGATGACCGCGAATTGCACAATGCGGGTCATCTGCAATAAGCGATTCGTGAGCCATTAACCAAAAACGCCAGCTAATTTAAGCTGGCGTTTTTGTTTTGGCTTTATTTTTGTACGGCTTGATAGGCTAAGACTAGATTATCTAGAAAATGCCCCAGCAACTGATTCATTCGAGTCGTTGATTGTCCCAAAATGAACTCTGGGTTTTGAATATATGGCATTTTCTGTGTGCTAGAAAAAGCCTGTTCTTGGGTAATTAGTGGCGTTAATTGGCTACTGATAAATTCAAGATGGCATTGAAATCCAAAGACTATATGTGTGTAACGTACAATTTGCCGTGGGCAAGCTTCACTTGTGGCGAGCACTTCGCAATCGGGAGTGAGGCCTGGCATATCGTTATGCCAGTGACCGACCACTTCAGTTGTCGAAAATGACTTAAGGTTAACATCACTTTTTCCTGCCGCCGTTAGCTCTATGGGAAAGTAACCAATCTCGGTATGTGGGCTCTTTTGATAACAGGCACCTAATGCCTCGCCGATTAACTGTGCCCCAAGACAAACCCCCACAACGGCTTTATTTTTTTGGATAGCTTGTCTGATAAACCTTTGTTCTGCTTGGCTATCAAAATATGAACAATCACTTTGGCATGTTGCGGGAGACTGGGGGCCGCCGAGGATAATTAATAGATCAAAACCATCACTATTGTCGGGTAAAGCTTCACCTAGATAGATTCTGCTAAAGCTCATACTGTAGTTTTTGCTTGCGGCCCAATCGCTAAAATAGCCTGGACCTTCATAGCTTTCATGGATAATGCAATGAATGCGCATCGAGTTTTCCTGTGTCTTTTATGGGATAACACTATGCTACAATCCTTTTTATTTGGCTGAATAACGTTATATGGACAAGTAATGATGCTAAGTCGCCAACTCGATTCGATTAATGCCATAATTGAGCAAGCGCCTAATATGCCTTCCTTTATAAAAACGATTGAGATGCAGAAGGGTTATGTGGATGTTTTACACCAGCACTGTTGGCATCAGCTTATTTTTCCGCTCCAAGGCCTGTTACAGACAGAGGCAAATGGGGCACTGTTTTTGGTCCCCCATACCACAGCGCTTTTTGTGCCTGCAGGTGTCATGCATGAGTCTGTTGCTATTACAGATACCTGCTTTATTGGCGTCTATTTGAATCCTATCTATGGTCGAGATTATGGCGCCACGATTAAACCCGTCGCTATGAGTACTTTTCTAAGGGAGTTAGTGTTAACGCTCAGAAAACAATGTGCTTTTAATACCCCAATGAATATTGAGCCAATGGTTCAAGCGCCAATACTGCGTTTGCTTGAGGTGTTATACGATCAAATTAAAAGTGCGGAAGGACAGACGTTTAAGTTACTGATACCGCAAGATAGGCGCCTAAAACAGATTTTTGAGCATTTAACCCAAACGCCAGCTTTAGATTTCTCTTTAGCGAAATGGGGTGAGATGGTTGGGGCATCGGAACGAACATTGTCGAGGTTATTTGTGAGGGAGTTTGGTTCTTCATTTGTATTATGGCGTCAACATTTGCGGCTGATCTATTCGCTGTCGTTATTGGCCACTGACCTATCAATACAGAATGTGGCCCACCAAATCGGTTATCAAAATGATTCATCCTATATCAAAGCCTTCAAGGAGCGTTTTGGGATGACGCCACAGCGATTTCGATTAGGCGATCATGGGGTATAGCTCAGTTACGACTTATGATAACGATCACTCTATTTAAATGGATTTTTTACACGTAAAATCAATGTGTTACATGCTTTTTAAGGTTATTCATATAGTTAAATAAAATGAAGCCTGTGTTAATTGTAAGCATGCTACTGAGTTATTGAGGGCTAATTCACTTTTTGACAATCTAAATAATTTTTCACTGTAAAAGAGGTTAAATATAGGCGTAATCTGTGGGCGTTATTGCTATTGGTATTTGCGACAGTGCTGGGCTGCGGTACGTTAGTGGGCTGGCGGCGGATTGTGCATACCGTTGGGGGAAAAATTGGTTCATCGAGTATGACTTATGGCCAAGGTATTGCCGCACAGGTCACAGCGGCCGTATCGATTGGGATTGCTAGTGTGACGGGCATGCCAGTATCGACGACTCATATTCTATCTTCAGCCGTTGCGGGCACTATGGTGGCTAATCGTTCAGGGCTTCAGATCCAAACACTCAAGCAAATCATGCTCACATAGCCAAGCTCCCGATGAGGTTGCTGCTTTTGTTGCGCAGCTCGCCAAACTTGGTGGGGCTCGGATTAATATTGAGGATGGCAGTGCAGGTGTTGCTGATATGGTGGCAAAAATTAAAGCTATTCGCGCCGTTTTACCAAGAAAGTCCCATCTGTGTACTTGTCTCCTCTGGTTTCTTTTCAAGCAGACTTGGCTCAGGGAGATCAATGTGCGCTGCAATCTGCTCCCGCAGCTTTTGATATAGGCGAATGGCAAGTTCTGGCGCGGTTTGATTATCGGGAGTATGGATAAAAAGATAGGGCTCGCGGCCTTCGATGAGCCAGAGCGGCAGTTGCTTCAGCCAATTGGCAAAGAAGGCATCATTATTCTTAGGTAGTCCCGCGGTTTCCGTTTGAGTGGGCCCAGGCTCTGTCACATCGGTTTGTCCAATAAAACGCACTACGGGTGTATTCGCTGTGGCAATAGGATGTACAGGTAGCCGTGGTTTTTTCTTATGGGCATCGATGATCGCTTCATTACTGGGTGGTAGAGCAAATAATGGACGGCTATCCATAATGATACGATTGATCGCTTTATCTATGAGTAGTCGATTTAGTGCTCGTTCAGCATCACCCTTAGCAAAAAAAGCGGGGTGTCTCACTTCGACGCCGTAGTTGAGTCCCTGGGGGACTTGGTCCAAAAACTGTTTAAGTACAGGTAATTGTTCCGGCCCGAAGTGAGCGGGTAACTGTATTTTCCAAACGCCCGTTTTCTCTATGAGTGGCGTCATTACCCGAAAAAAATCATTGAGTTCTTGTCCGCAAAGTAAAAGCTGCTTTTGGTGGGTAATGGTCTGTGGCAGCTTAAAGGTAAAACGAAAACTATCTGGGGTAGCGCTGTGCCAATTCAATACGGTTTGTTGGCTCGGTGTCGCGTAGAAACTGGTGTTACCTTCAACAGTATTAAAAATGTCGGCATAGCGGGCAAGTCGATCGGCCTGTTTGGTTTCACGGCCATAAATACTGCCTTGCCAATGTGGATGCGACCACATGGCTAGCCCAAGACGTAGACTTCCGTGACGGCGTGAAGGCGGTACGAGTGGATTCAAATAGACATTCCTTTCACAATACTGTGGGTTTATTCCAGTATGATTTGCTCAACTAGAAATTGACCGCTATTGTGCCTATGTCACTATAGAGGCGTCAAATCTGCAGAGGCGTCACATCTGTTGTAATTGCCTGTGTTGGGTCGATTGTATACTCAATTATCATGGATAAATTAATGGCCTCGAAACGCCTATTCATGGGTGTTGATGATGGATCGACGCTAAAAATTATCCTACTCTAATAGTGTGTTATTGTAGGCTTAGCATGCCCAATGGTTCGAAACGAACCCATCTTTACGGTATGATGTTTTGTTAGTGGTTGCGTAGAGAGTGATTGAGTTTAAGTACAGTGCTAAGGTTGATTTTTATATGTTGGCCTGTTTGCATTGCTTTTTGGCAATGGATCTTGAGTGGAGAACCGCGTGAACAATGATGGTTACACATCCCTAAGTCATTTTATCGATCTTCTTTTGGATGCGATTTGTGTCGTCGATAAAACGGGACGGTTTGAGTTTGTTAGCGCGGGCGCCGAGCGTATTTTTGGTTATACCCCAGAAGAAATGATTGGCATGCAGATGTTAGATCTCGTGTTGCCTGAAGATCGGGAGCGCACCTTAGCGACGGCGCAGGAGATCATGGCGGGGCGTTTTAAGGTGGATTTTGAGAACCGATACGTCCGTAAAGATGGCTCAGTTGTGGATATTCTCTGGTCTGCACGCTGGTCTGAGGCCTACCAACAACGCGTCGCCGTTGCCCGTGATATCACTAAGAGTAAGAATGCTGAGCGTAGGCAGTCGGCCCTGTACGAGATCTCAGAGGCTGTACATGTCGCAGAGGATTTACTCGCACTCTATAGTCGCCTTCATCAAATTATGGCGAAACTCTTACCTGCGGCTAATTTTGCCATTGCACTCTATGATCAAGATTTAAATGAATTAAGCTTCCCTTACCGTGTCTTTTCCGAAGAGAATGCGGATGTCGACATCGCAAGTTTTAGCGTTTTCACTGAACAAGTGATCCACAGTGCCGAGTCTTTACTGTTATGTCCTCTCACGTTAAGTGGGAAGGCCAGCGCCGCAGAGTGTGAGCCTGATAGTTGCAATATGAGTTGGCTTGGCGTACCGCTTAAGTTACAAAAAGGAGTGATTGGCGCACTGGTGATGCATAGCGATCCAAGGTCAGCCTCCTATGCCCAACAAGATCGTGAGCTAGTCGAATTTGTTTCGACTCAAATTGCGTTTGCCATTGAACGTCGGCAGATGTTGGCTCGTTTAGAGCATATTGCTCTGTACGATCAGTTAACCCATTTACCAAACCGCGAGCTGTTTTACGACAGATTTCAGAAGGCATTGACTCGGGCCCACCGAGAATCAAGCTACTTCTCCTTGCTTTACTTAGATTTAGATAAGTTTAAATGGGTGAACGATACCTATGGACACAACGTGGGCGATCTATTATTGCAGATTACCGCCCAGCGTATTCTCAGTTGTGTGAGGGAATCGGATACTGTGGCGCGTTTTGGTGGCGATGAATTTGTTATCTTGCTCGAACGAGTGGATTCGGCTCAAAATACGCTATTAGTCGCGCAGAAAGTATTGCAAATGCTAAATCAACCATTTGAGCTCGCCGATCAGCAGATCCATATTTTGCCAAGCATAGGTATTGCCTTATATCCAGAGCACGGCTTGGATGAGAAACAATTACTTTCCTGTGCCGATGCCGCTATGTATAAGGCGAAAAAGAGTGGTGGAAACCGTATTGAGATGGGCTACCAAGGTTTAAGAACGGTGCAGGTTCAATCTTTACCCCACCTCGAAGTGCAATTAATGGATGCTAAAAAAATGATGTAACTTCAGCATCAATAAAATGCCCGATAATGTTAGGTTATCGGGCATTTTTATTTATAGCTGATCATCAATTGATGGTTAACCTAGCATTACAGCTTAAAGCGGTTGACCTCCTGTTGCAGTGACGCCGCTAAATGGGCGAGTTCCTGAGCCTGTACCATAGACGTTTGGGCTTCGATAGAGAGATTTTCAGAAACCTCACGGATGGACTCGGTGTTACGGTTGATTTCGCTGGTGACTGAAGTTTGCTCCTCCGCTGCGGTAGCAATTTGGCTTGCCATATCCGAAATATCATTAATAGCTTTGCTGATTTGCAATAGACTCTCACTGGCAGAATGGGCATCGGCGACACTGGTTTCAGCCATTGCGTGACTCTGAGTCATAGACTTAACCGCTTTGCCTGCCGTTTGTTGTAGGGTCTCGATCATGGCTTGAATTTCTTGGGTCGATGAATGGGTGCGTTGCGACAATACGCGCACTTCGTCGGCAACGACCGCAAAGCCTCGACCCTGTTCGCCGGCGCGAGCGGCTTCGATAGCTGCGTTTAAGGCCAGTAGATTGGTCTGCTCGGCAATGCCGCTGATGGTCAGCAGAATACTGTTGATCTTCTGCGAGTGTTCGTTGAGTTCACCGATAATACGGCCAGCGGTTTCCACTTCATTGGCTAAATTACGAATGGATTGCTGGCTTTGCATAACTTGCTTTTGTCCGTGATTTGAAAGGCCTACTGCATTTTGTGCCGTCTGCGCCGTGTGCTCGGCATTGCTGGCAATTTCTTCAGTCGCACTGGCCATTTCGGTGACTGCTGTGGCAACCATAGTCACTTCATCCTGTTGTACTTCAATACGTTGGCTGTTATCGGTTGCCGAAGCGCTGCTGCCTTTCGCTTGGTATTCGAGTTGGCCTGCGATTTTGTGCATGCGTGAAATCATACCGTGGAGACGTTCGACAAAGCGGTTAAAACCCGAGGCCAACATGCCTATTTCATCGTGGTGATTGGCGGTATGAATACGTACCGTTAAATCACCATCCCCCTCGGCAATATCATTGAGTGCTTGGGCAACGCGCTCCAGATCTCTAAATTGGATTTTGAAAATGGCAACCAAAATCAAACCAAAAAGGAACAACAGCGCGGCACCAACGGCGGACATCCACCATGCCAAATTAGTCGCTTGGGACATGATTTCCTGTTTATCCATAACGAAAATGAGCGCCCAGTCAGTTGAGGGAACGGCAGCGACATAGATTAATTTCGTCGTACCATCGAGGTCTCGCTCCTCCATGGTATTAGCGTTAGCGTGTTGGGATAGCCAGCTAGTGGTGAAGTCGCCGTCAATACTATTGAGTTGCTGGTTATTGAGCTGGCTATTGGGGTGGCTGATGATAAGGCCTGCTCTATCAACCATTAAAGTATAACCTTTGCCCGGTACCTGAAGGCGCTGCACCGCATCGGTTAGCTGATCTATGGTTAAATTTGCCGCAGCCACTCCCAAGAGTTGCCCTGATACCATCACTGGCTCTGCTATGGTAACGACTTGTTTCTTTAAGGTCGCACTGACGTAAGGCGCCGTCATTATCATCGCATTGGCGGCCTTAGCATCCATATACCAAGGGCGCACCCTAGGGTCATAGTTCGCTGTATTGAGTGAGGGATCTTGACGGTACATATTGCCTTGCTCATCACCGAAATACGTCAGAGCAAAACCCATAGTATTGTGGGCCTGGAGCAAATACGGCGTCACTTGTACTGTAGGTTCTGCCTCTATGGTCTTTTTGAGGCTAGTGATAGCGTTTTTTCGGTCTTGCATCCATAGGCCAATACCTTGAGCAAAGGTATTGGCAAGCTGATCAATTTCATGTTGGGTATTTTCTAATGCATTATTTCTGATGAAATAGCTGGAGATGCTGACCAAAACCGCAACGGTAATAAGTACGGCCATGAGACTGCTTAATAATAAGCGGGTTTTGAGAGTGGATCGCATTATCTATTCCTTTATATTCCGTTAGCGCACTAAAGTTACTTTAGTATAGCGGCTGTAGGCTATAAAACAGGGCGAGGCCATCATTATTTTAATTAATTTAGGGGTTTACCTCATTATTTACCGTTTGCATAACGGTTTGATATTCATAAATAATGGGACAAAATATTATGAGGTTCTATTTAAATGGTTCACAAATGCTGTGGCTAAATAAAGGCGTGATTTTGTAGTCTGTTGCTTTCCTACGGACATAAAAATGGGCTCCTGTGAGCCCCTTAACGTAATTTTTCACATTAAGATCAATGGGTCATTTTATTCTTGATCAACACGCAACGCTGCTCCGCTTGGCGGGTTTCGAGCAGGGCACGGCGTCCAAGATTAGATAGCCCAGTCTGACTATCTAGCACTTTATCCAATGCGGCAATACTCGTGTAGTTACAGTCGGTTGGGATTAAGTTTTTGCTATAGCTACGCATAAACACTGGCCCCTTTTTATCCATATCCACTAAGCTGGCTAAGCGCTCTTCTGCGGTTGCGGCATTCAATAGTTTTTGCTCGGCGGGGTATAAATGCTCCATCACAATTCGCTGCTTCGCAAATGGCAGGGTGTCTGAATGAACTTTACTCAACCAGCGACGTTTAGCCGCGGCTTCGGGGCGGATAACCTGAGCCGCGAGGGCCGCTTTTTCACCCGAATCCGAGTTATCCTTTGCCGCTTCTTTGGTTAAACGTTGCTGCGCATTCGGAAAATCATAACGATTGAGTTGGGTAATGATGCTCCAGCGTAGATCTTGATCTAGCGTTAGCCCCTTGATTTTTGAGGTGCCATCTAAAAGCTGCGCGAGGTGGCGCAGACTGTCACGATCGCTTGCTAGCTGTATATAGGCGTTAAACCAACGGCGCTGGAAGTCACTATCATCTTTACTTTCCATGGTCTTTCTTAGGCTCATCTGTGCTAGCCCTTTAACCGCATTCTCGGCATAGTTTTGCTGGATAGGGGCGATTTGTGCTAAGTATTCCTTTGAGCGCAGCAGGCTTGAGATAATTTGGCCGACGATAGTGTAATCCGTCTCCGCAGGAGCGTTGACAAACACTGTGCTCAGGTATTGATCTAAGCTCAAGTTACCTTCGCGCACGCTATCCCACAGACTTTGCCACAGCATTGAACGCAGCAAAGGATCCGACACATTACTGAGTTGTTGCTTGGCCGTCGTAAAGGACTTGTCATCTAACTCTACTTTTACAAAACCCCAGTCATCAAAGTTTGGATACACTAAATCCGGGCAACGCTCACCAACCAATTGTTTGACTTCGGTGCGTTCACCCTTATAAGTCACTGGCACTGTGATGTCATTTCTTAAATCGAAACGGCCCTGGGTGAATAGGGCTATCTGCACCTTTTGTTCGCGCAGTGTCGGCAGATCTGTACTTGCGGGGAGCTGCAATAGGCTAAACTCGCTGATGCGATTACCTTCACAGCGATATTCTGCTTTAATGGTGTTAACCCCTGCGCTGTAGAGCCATTCCTGAGTCCATACCTTTAAGTCACGCCCAGCGGCTTGGCCCAAGCTATTGATAAAATCGTCTAGTTCGGCATTTTGATAGCTGTACTGTTTTAAGTAATTGCTGACACCGCGGCGGAACACCATATCGCCTAGCAAGTGGCGCAGTTGTTTCAGTGTCGAGGCTCCCTTTTGATAGGTAATAGCATCGATATTATCGAAGGCATTTTGCGTCGTTGTGACGGGGACTTCAATCGGGTGAGTGGTGACTAAACTGTCCTGTTCATAGGCTCTTTGCTTGCCTTGGGCATAAAAACTGCGCCAGGCATTGGTAAATTCGGTGGCTTCTTGGGTTGCAAGGGTTCCCATAAAAGAAGCAAAGCTTTCATTGAGCCACAGGCCGTTCCACCATTTCATAGTGACGAGATCGCCAAACCATTGGTGCGCCATTTCATGCATGATAACGCCTGCGAGGCTTTGTTTTTGCTCCGCCGTCATGGCCGCTTTATGGAGGAAATGATCCTCAGCAAAGGTCACTGCGCCCGCATTTTCCATCGCGCCATAGAGAAAGTCAGGCACCAGAATTTGATCGTACTTTTTAAAGGGATAAGGGATGCCAAAATAGTTATCAAAGAAGGTTAAACCTTGCTTTGTATAGGTAAACCAATCCTGGGGTGTTACTTGGCTGGCGACGGACTCCCGCGCGAATAAGCGCATTGGATAGCGGCCGGAATTATCCTGCCACATATGGTAAGGCCCCGCATGCATAGAGAAGTTATAGGGACTCAACTTAGGCGTTTGTGGAAACTCCCAGCGATTAAAAGCCCCCACAGCGGTGATATTGGTTTCACGCATCGCACTGATCACTTGCCAGTCCTTTGGGGCCGTTACCGTAATTTGGTAGTTGGCCTTAATATCAGGTTGGTCAAATACGGCAAACATCTGCTGCGCGGCGGCGGGTTCGAAGTGGGAATAGAGGTACACTTTGCCATCGACGGGATCTTGGAAACGGTGCAAGCCCTCACCATTGGTGCTGTGGGCACGGGTAAACAGCACTTCGACCGTGTTTTCCCCCGAGGTCAGTAAACGGGTATTTAAGCTGATATAGGCGCCATTATAGTTAGGGTAAACGGCGGTACCATTGATCATAAAGCGCTTTATCTGTGCTTTATTTAAATCTAAGCTCAGTTGTTTTGGTACTTCACTTAAGTTGAAGGTCACCTTAGTGCTCGCCGTGAACTCGGCTTCGCCCGTCAGTTGAAAATCCAGTGCATAGTGGACGTCGGAAACGAATTGGGAGCGCAGACTCGCCTGATATTGGCTGATATAAGGGCTCGCATCCCGCGGCCCAGTATTGAGCGTACTTTGGGTTGCACATGATATTAATGCGGAGCAGGTTAGGGCGATCAGGCTAGCTTTAAACAAGTTCACAACTTAAATCCTTCAACGATTTGTTATCTTTTCTGCGCGGATATTGGCATTCATCTAGCCGTTGGCTGACCGTGCTGGCCTCACCCCAAGGTTAGAACTGCGCCCAATTGTGGCATCATTGCAGTGTATTTTGGGGCAGTACACTACCTTATTTACCTGGGATAACCAATGTTAAAAATGTAAAAAAAAGCCAGCAATGATGCTGGCTTCTACGGGGCGATGGGGCGTACTGGTGCCCAGTGCCGTAATTACATACCTAAGAAAGACTTAGACTTAGTCTTACGGATTTCTTTTTCATCTGACCACTCAATCAAACCGGTTTCTAAATCCATTAGACGCATGGTCATCTTGTAGTAAACGTCTTTAGTGCTACCGTCTTGTTTTACTATGCTAGACAGGTTGCCATAGAGCATATATTGGGCGCCAATTTGACGACCAAACTTGATGGCGGTTGATGGATCAATCATGCCAGTATTATTTTGATAATCCAGCTGCTTACGCACCGAATCAACCTTGGTCATATCGATAAAACGGAACTTGCCAGAACGTAACAGCTTATTGCTGATAGAGTCTGTCACTGACTCTGTATCAATATGCTCTGAGGTTTTGTTTTTAATGCTATCGACAAATAAAATTGGACGATTATTTGCAGTCATTGCGACGATTGGGGGGAACGTCATCATGCTATCCACCATCTTAGCGGCGATGGCCTGCAGATCCGTTGAGCCAAAGTTTTCGTTGACGGTTTCAACTTCGGTGGCATCACCATACTCGACTTTAGATTGACATGCAGCCAGACCCAGTACGGCAGCCAGCACAAAAATTAGTTTAAATTGTTTCATAGTCAGTTCCATTTTGTGATTGTATAAACTTAATGACACTCGTTTTATCCAAACATTCACCGCTAGATGATTATTGAATAAATTCGAGTGTAATTACCAGTATCAATTGCCCAGACTAAGGTGGTTTTGCCTGCTGCAACGTCAATTTTGGCTGGCGGAGCTTTATCTAACTGTAGGGTATATTCCCCCGGATTGAGATAACGTCTGCCGATCTGCGCCTGTTTAGGAAGCGTTAGCCAACTGCGGCGATCCGCCTGCTCAGTGACTACGTTAAAAATCTGCATGGCAATACTGCCTATATCGGCGGCATTGTTGCCGGGCTTACCGCTTTTTTCGACCTGATAGGCCATTTCTGATTTGGCATATACCCTAGCGACTTGGCGCACTAAAGTACCGGGCAAGTCTTCTTTTAATGCCGTGATGGCTAAGGCATCGATATTGGCAATAGGTTCGGTTTTGAGCTCTGTACCTAAACCTTGAACTTGGGCTGGCTGCACAAAAGCATTATTTGGGCCATAGGTCGCCAAAGACACGGTTTGCCAGTTACCGTGTATGGTAAAGGGCACTGTCAGCGCTTGCTTCTCGGGGACAAAACCACGCTCGACCATCAAGATCACTTGGCCTTCACCGGATTTGGGCAGTTTGGCATCGCCCCAGCGCCGCTTAAATTCATCGTATTGAGGCATGCCTAGCTGTTTCGCAAGGCGGACTAAATCCTGTTGTAAATAGGTGTTATCAGGGGTAATTTGCGCCGCTTTGCGGTAATCAATAAAGGCATCGTTTGGCTCGCCGAGCACTTCATGCAGTACGCCCGTAGTGTAATAGCTGTAGGCATTTAAGAAAGAGCTGGTCACAGTGCCGGCGGCCTGCCCGAGTTTATTGACCTCAGCATCGACAGTGCCATTTGCCATGGCTTGTACTGATTTTTGCGACTTTTGATAGCGTTCCTGTTCGCTGCCTTGCAACTCGTTACTGCGGCGCACTTCGACGAGCGCCCCTTGATAATCTCCACTGAATAAGTAATTAAGTGCTTGATATTGATGTAACATAATGCGCTCATACCCAGGCCCACGGTAGGGAATCGCATTATCGTTTAGCACTAAACTACTGGCGGTGGCGCCCACATCACTTGCGCTAATTTTGGCTTTATCGTCAAAGGCAATATAGGCGGCTACGGCCTGCTGATAGTATTGCTTGCTGCTGGCAAAGTCGCCGGCTATTTGGGCAACTCTCCCCGCTTCTTGGGCATAGAGTAGGCCATCGTTGCCATTGATATTGCTGGCAAGTTTGTCGATATCAGCCAAGGGGGTTGCAGTGTTTAGCCCTTGTTTAATTGGGGCAATTTGCGAGGGATAATTGATAAAAACACTGTTATAGGCACAGCCGCTGGCGCCTAATGCGAAGCCGATAATTAAGGTGCTGCTAATGGCCGATCTTATCAAAGAATTGCTGAAGGTCGTTTTCATGCTTGAGGATCACCTTCTTGATGGATACGCTGTTTTTGCTCCGGCATTTGTGAACGCTCTAATAGGGTAATGCCCTGTAAATGATCGAATTCATGTTGGAAGATCCGTGCAATAAATCCTGATAATTCAGTTTGCTGCCATTCACCCTGTAAATTCTGATAACGCACTTCGATAGTCTGATGTCGAAGAATATTAAATCTTTGCCCTGGCACTGACAGGCAACCTTCTTCACCTGCGCTAAGGTTAGCCGATACGCTTAATATTTGTGGATTGACGACCACAAGGGGAGCCATAAATGGGGCATCAGGATAACGCTCGTTAGGGCGCGAGGCCATAATAAATAAGGCTAAAGGGCTATACACTTGGGGAGCCGCGATGCCAACACCTTTGGCGGCCTCCATGCTGACAGACATTTGCTCTGCAAGGTGCGCAAGCTCGGCATCGAAATGATGCACAGCAATTGCAGTCTGCCCTAAGATAGCTTCACCCACTAACGCTATGGGTAGTAAAGGCGGGGTTTGTTTTGGCATCAAATGTTTAAACATCGCATTCCCTGGATATTTTGCGGTACCGTCTTCAATCAAACTCTTATTTTAAAGCGTCAGTATTAGTAATGTGGTGGCGGTGTTTCTTCTGCTTGGGTTGCCATATTACTGGGCTCTATTGCCTGTAACTTTCCGACTAATAATTGGATCTGGTGCTGCTGATGAGCCATGAGCCGATTCAGTTTTATCACTTCTTGGTTTAGCTCTTCGACCGTGAGTTCCTGAAAAGCTAGTTTCATTTGTAGCTCTTCAATCTGTGCTTGTACGCCTTGCATGACTAACCTCTATTGCTGCCAAGTCTCCACTAAGCCTTGGCTACTGATACTAACGACTTTATTGGTATCTCGAATTGCCACAGAGTATACAACGGCTCCTCGGTTTTGGCTGTTTTTAGTGAGTGCTACCTGCCATTTACCGATTTGTTTCCCGGTATCTCGTTGCCAGAGTATTACCTCTCTGGCGGGGGTGCCGGTTAATAGTTGGCTGTCTTGCTTAATAAAGCGTACCGCAGAGAAGTTCATTTGGCGACGTTTAATCTCTAATTGATTTAGCAACTTACCGCTAGTGTTGTCCCAGATTTTTGCTTCATTCGTGCTACCATTGGTAAAACTTAGGCTACCGCTATCATTGAGTGCAACCTTAGTGATGCGACTACTTAAGGTCCAAGTGTGCAGGGGTTGTCCGGTTTGTGCCTGCCAGAGAATGGCCTGCATATCGTTCGATCCTGTCAAGGCGATACGACCATCGGCTGAAAGGGCGACGCTATTCACCCGCTCTTTATGGCCTAGAAATTTGATTAACGCTGTTTTGGCCGCATTTAACGACATGACAGTACCATCATTAAGCCCGATTAAGAGGGCGCCAGTATCGGCAACCGCGACGCTCTCACCCGATGAGGGTAATGACCACCAACCTAGGGATTTACCGTCGGTTATTGTCCATAGCGCAACTGAATCCCGGCTTAATGAAGCGGCAAAGAGCCCGTTGGGGGAAATGGCTGTGCTGGTGACACCAGTATTGATATCGCCATGTATCCATTGGTATTTAAGTGTGTGGGTGCTTAAATCCCAATACTGGACGCCCTCACTTTGAGTCGCAACTAAGGCGAATTGGGCATTACTCGAGAGGCTGGCGCTATAACTAGGCCCTGTGGTGAGGACGTTAATATCATCGGCTTTGGGCTGGCAAGCCGTCAGAAAAATGGTACAAATTACCAGCAGTAGATTTTTCTTCATGAACTTGCTCCTAAAGTTGGTGTCTCTAGTCTCGAGAGAGTGAGATTAATCACTGTTAACCCATAAAGAATCTAGTTGGTATAACTGAGATAACTAGTATAAAGTTGTCGCGCTTAGGTTATTGTAACCGCTTGAGGATGCTGAGGAAGCTTTAATGAAATCGATTTATAAATTATCGTTAGTTGCATTGGCTGTTATTGGCCTATCTGCTTGTAATCAAGAAGAAAAAGCAACAAACACAAGCACAAATGTTGAATTAACGACAGAAGCTCAAAAAGAAGCATATAGTGTAGGCGCTTCAATCGGTCGTTATATGTCTGGCCATATCAAAGAGCAAGAAGAATTAGGCCTGCCAGTTGACCGCACTCTGATCGTTACAGGCTTTACTAACGGTTTGAATGATCAACTGAAATTAACTGAAGAAGAAATGCAAACCATTCTTCAAAGTTTAGACAAGAAGTTAAACGACAAACGTCAAGAACAAGCTAAGGCCATTGCCGCGAAAAATATCGAGGACGGTAAAAAGTTCCTCGAAGACAACAAGGCTAAACCAGGCGTAGTGACCACTGAATCGGGCCTGCAATATGAAGTGTTAACCCCAGGTTCTGGTGAAAAACCTGCCGCAGAAGACACGGTAGAGGTGGATTACGTCGGGACTTTAATCGACGGTACTGAGTTCGACAGTTCATACAAACGTGGTCAAACGGCTAAGTTCCCACTGAATCGCGTTATTCCAGGCTGGACCGAAGGCGTGCAATTAATGCCAGTGGGCGCTAAGTACAAGTTTGTTATTCCTGCAAACTTAGCCTACGGTGACCGTGATACAGGCACTATTCCACCTAACTCGACATTGATTTTCGAAGTTGAGTTGAAGTCAGTTGAGAAAGCGTCTGCAGCGCCAGCCGCTGAGCCTGCTCAAAAGTAAGTGATTAACTGCCGCATATAATAAGATGCAGCAATTGAAATACCGCTCCTAGTTGAGCGGTATTTTTTTTGCCTCGGAAAAGACTTGTTGTTTTAATCTGTATTGCAAAGGCAGCCTTAGCAAGGATTGGATAATGCGTATATGTTTAAATCTTAGATTCTATCATTGCTGAATGAGTTGTTTGTTTCAAAATAATGAATGCATAGTTAAGTTTTAAATAAATTAATTGAGCTTGATAGAGGTTGTTTTTTATATTTTATTTGGTACTTCGTTCTGAATAATATCATCAAAATATCATATTTAAATATTGTTGATTATTTGGCCATTAATGGGGAGTAATCCTGTTCGCATGTATTAGTCTTACTGGTTGTTTTTATTTGGTTAATACTTTCGTTCTATATGCTTGTTCTGCATGCTAAACAATTAAGTGTATATAATTATATACTCATCAATGTGTTACATGGTCAATGTGAGATCTTGCCCTCTTTTTTTACGCTTGCAACTCTGAAATAATCCGCCCGCACGTTAATAGAAGTTAGCGGCAATATTATAATAATGGGGTTGATGATATGGATAATGTTAATAAGTTAACGGCTATTTCTTTAGCGGTTGCAGCGGCTTTACCTATGATGGCAAGCGCTGATGTGATGATTACTGAATATGTTGAAGGTAGCTCAAATAATAAAGCGATTGAAATTTATAACGGCGGCGATACGGTAATTGATCTCGCTGGTTATAAACTGGTTCGTTATAAAGATGGTGCAACCGATGCATTAGATATGCAGGTCTTAGATGGCCAAACTATTGCACCTAAATCCACTAAGGTTATTTTAAATTCAAGTGGTGCTATTACGCCGGCTCAAGGTGTCGATAGTTTTTCTGGCACTTTAAGTTTTAACGGTGGTGATGCGGTTGCTTTAGTTAAAGATGGTGCCGTTGTCGATATTATTGGTGATGTGCCTACTCCAGCGGGTTGGGGGCTCGATGTTACCCTCAAGCGTAAACTCGACTCATTAGTGGCTAACACTGTCTTCAATTCTGCCCAGTGGGAACAACTGCCTAAAGATACTTTTTCTGGTTTAGGTTCGTTAGACACACCTGCTGAGCCTGAAGTCCCTGTTTTTAGCTGCAGCGGCGCGAAAATAGTGCCGATTTATCAAGTACAAGGCGCGGGTGAGTCGAGTCCTTTTGTTCCTGCTGGTGCATTTGAATCTGAAAGCGAAGTGACGGTTCGCGGTGTGGTCACTGCCCGTGGTGAAAGTCTATTTAAAGGTTTCTATCTACAAGAAGTTAAAGGGGATAGCTCACCCTATACCTCTGATGGTGTGTTTGTGTTCTTAGGTGAAGCTGCGCCAGAAGCGATTCAACCTGGGGTTGAAGTCTGCGTACAAGGCAAGGTGAAGGAATACTTCGGCCTAACCCAAATCGATATTAAAACCGACAAGAAATTTGAAGTCGGTACTAAGGGAGAAGTCCCAGTTGCCGCGCCTTTCTATGTCGCCGATGGTGAAACCTTAGCCCAAGCGCTAGAGCGCTATGAAGGCATGAATGTGGCTTTAGATGCGGGCAGCGATCTTAAGATCAGCCGTACCTTCAGCTATGACTACGCTGGCCGTCGTAATAACATGCTGGTGTCTTACAAAGAACCGCTAATGAAGTCGACACAGCTGTATCCCGCGCTTTCTGCCGAAGCGACGGCATTAGTCAAATTTAACCAAGCTAACCAACTCTTTATCGAATCCGATTACAAGCCAGCCGATGGTGTTATTCCATACTTCCCTGACTTTAACGTCGAAACCGGTTATATCCGTGTTGGCGATCAACTGACTAACCTGCAAGGTGTGATTGGTTATAGTTACGGCGCTTATCGTTTAGTGGCGACTAACTCGATTACTGCCGGTGATTTTATTCGTGGTGATGATAGAACCGAAGCCCCAAGCGTAGCGACTAAGGGCGATCTGCGCGTGGCGAGCTTTAACGTGCTGAACTTCTTCAACGATGTCGTTGGCGGCGATACTAACCCTTCAGGCAGTAACCGTGGTGCACTGACCGAAGAAGAAATGCTGTTACAACGCACCAAAATTGTCAGTGCCATTACTGCTATGAACGCCGATATCGTCGGCTTAATGGAAATTGCCAACAACGGTTTTGGTGAGAAGAGTGCGATTAAAAACTTAGTCGATGCACTGAACGAGAAGCAAACGCCTGAAAATGCCTATAGCTTTGTTGAGATCGCCGATGCTGACAAGTATGACGGCAAATACTTTGGTTCCGATGCTATCACTGTCGGCATGCTATACCGTGGCGGCAAAGTGACCTTAGCAGGTGCTGCGCAAGCTATCGATACACCAGAGCAACATGCGAGTGCTGGCAGTGTGACTCGGACTAAAGATGACAAGACTGAAACTAACCCAGGTAACGATGCTTACCAACGTCACAGTCTCGCGCAAACCTTTAAGATCCACGATGAATCCCTGACGGTAGTAGTTAACCATCTGAAATCTAAGGGCTCAGGCTGTTTAGAAGATTGGGCTAACTTCGAAGAGTCGGTCGATCCTGCCGATCAACAGGGCAAGTGTAATGCTTTCCGTGTATCAGCAGCCAAAGTCTTGGGTGAAACATTAAAAGACGTGAAGGGTGATTTATTGGTCATAGGTGATATGAATGCCTATGGTATGGAAGATCCTATCCGTGTATTGACGGATTTCGATGCGAGCAAGTCAGATCGCGATATCATGACTGCTTCTTGGACGACGCTTGATGGCAAAGTGTTTGAACGCCAAGGTAGCAAGATTGAGAAGGGCTATGGCCTGATCAACTTGAACACTAAGGCCCACGGTGCAGGCACTTTCTCCTATAGCTATAACGGTGAGTTAGGTAATTTAGACCATGCTTTAGCCAATGCTAGCCTAGCCAAGCGATTAGTGGATATTGAAGATTGGCATATCAACTCGGTGGAATCGAACCTGTTTGAATATGGTAAGAAATTCTCTGGTGATCTGGCTAAATCTGAAAATGCGTTCTCTGCCTCAGATCACGATCCTGTGATTGTCGCCTTAAGCTACCCAGCACCAGTTGAGCCACCAAAACCTGAACCTAAACCTAAGGACGATGGTGGTTCCTTGGGTTATTTAGGTTTAGCACTGATGTCTTTATTTGGCTTACAACGTCGTCGCCGTTAATTCATCAGTTTGATCATCACAAAGAAAGTTTGTGAACTAAACTGAGAGCAAAGGGATGGTTAACCATCCCTTTTTTATGCTTTGTGATGCTTAACGGGAGGAATATATGGTCGCTACGGCTTCTTATCCCATGGAGGGTGTGAAAGCACCCATGTGGTTTTATTTTGTCGCAACTTTTAGTTTACTGTGGAATATCATGGGATTCTTGGCATTTGTTATCCAAATGACAATTACGCCGGAAGCGATGACACAGATGAGTCCAGATCAAATCAAACTCTATGAGTCTACGCCAAGGTGGGTCGATCTCATCTTTGGCTTTGCAGTGGTTTCTGGGGTGCTAGGTTGTTTGTTGTTAATATTGAGAAAAGCCATATCTTATAAAGTGTTATTGGCGTCGCTGATCGCAGTGTTAGTGCAAATGGGCTATGTATTCGGTATCCAACAAGCCGCCATTATCCTAGGAAATGACAGTCTTATTATGCCGAGTGTCGTGATCCTTTGGGGGATTTTTCTCGTCTGGTTTAGCCATTTTAGCATCACCAAGCAGTGGTTAACCTAAACGGATTTGGGTCTTATTTAGCTTTTGTTAATTTGTTGAACTTCATCCAGTTCTCAGTAAACTGCTCGTAGGTTTTATTAACTAGGATGTTGAAATGAGTATTTGGTTTAGACCTGTGACCTTAGAAGATTGCGCGCGTTTAGATGCCGGAATGGGCGGCAAAGGCACATTAATGCAGACCTTAGGGATAGAGATCTGTGAGATTGGCGACGATTATATGAAGGCGACTATGCCAGCCAGTCCAGCGGTGCATAATCCTCTGGGCATAGTCCATGGCGGCGCGAATGTCGCGCTTGCTGAAACCGTTGCCAGCTATGCGGCAAACTTTGCGGTGGATTTTGAGCAGTATTATTGTGTCGGGCAAGAGATTAACGCCAATCATTTACGGGCTTCCCGCAATGGGGTGTTAACCGCAACGGCTAAGCCAATCCATCTCGGAAAACGTAGCTCTGTATGGGAAGTGTTAATCCATAACAGCGCCGGTGAACTGACCTGTATTTCACGGATGACGGCGGCTGTCGTTAAACGCTAAGTGCAATAGCCCAGCCTATTTCCTGCGGTGTGAATGGCGCATCAATCGTTTTGATTTAAATAATTTATGAATAAGGATTGGATATGGATAACGCGACAATTTGGGAATGGGTTGGTTATTTAGCGTCTGTGGTCGTTGCAATATCACTGATGATGTCAAACATCAAAAAACTGCGCTGGTGGAATCTTATCGGTGCGGCTTTATTTGTGGCCTACGGCGTGGCAATTGGGGCTTACCCTGTAGCCTTAGTTAACTTTTTTATCGTACTGATAGACACTTATTATCTGGTTAAGCTTTACCGCGAAGCCGACTCACCCGCCAGTTAATGGCAACGCATCATCTTTCTCCGCTTTTTTGTACCGCACTCTGCTTTACAGTACTCAGCTTTACAGCACTCAGCTTCATCCCAGCGAGCAGCCATTTGGTTTTTCAGCCGCATCTTAGTGATGTGAGCGGACCATTGGCTGTGAGTCTGTGCAATCGTTTATCTACTTTGCTATTTTTGTTAATCTCATTTATAGATTGCATGAATCTAGTTTAATCGTTTTATTATTTACTGGCGATTCTCTATTCTTGCTCCATCGACAACACGTCGCCAGCCAAGGAGATAAACCATGGCCACCATTTACGATTTAATTGAAACCTGGTTAACCAGCAATCAAGACTAAGGAGCAGGGCATGAGTCAACAACATCAAACAAGTCAGTACTTAACGAGCCAAAACGGCGCCCCAGTGGCCGATGATCAAAACTCACTGTCGGCGGGTGAACGTGGGCCTCTGCTATTACAAGATTGGCATTTAATTGAAAAGTTAGCCCATTTCAACCGTGAGCGTATTCCTGAGCGTATCGTGCATGCCAAAGGTACCGGTGTTTACGGCACATTTACCCTGACTAAAGATTTAAGCGATTACACCATAGCCGACCATTTCAATGGCGTTGGCAAGCAAACTGAAACCTTTATTCGTTTCTCGACCGTCGGTGGTGAAATGGGTTCAGCCGATGCTGAGCGCGATCCACGTGGCTTTGGTTTACGTTTTTATACTGCCCGTGGTAATCACGATATCGTGGGTAACAACACGCCGACTTTCTTTTTGCGTGATGGGATTAAGTTCCCAGACTTTATCCATACGCAAAAGCGTAATCCTAAGACAAACTTAAAAGATCCACAGGCCATGTGGGACTTTTGGTCATTGAACCCTGAAGCCATGCATCAAGTAACCATTTTGATGTCGGATCGCGGTATTCCGGCCAACTACCGTCAAATGCACGGTTATGGTTCACACACTTTCTCGCTGTGGAATGCCAAGGGCGAGCGTTTCTGGGTGAAGTTCCACTTTAAATCCCAGCAAGGTGTGGTCAACTTAACCAACGAACAGGCCGATAAATTAAAAGGGATCGATCCCGATTCATCCCAGCGCGATATGGTGGTGGCGATCACCGATGGTAACTTCCCACGTTGGACTGTTAACGTGCAGATTATGCCTGAGGCGGATGCCAATACTTATCATATCAATCCATTTGATTTAACAAAGGTTTGGCCGCATAGCGACTATCCATTGCTTGAGATTGGCGTGTTAGAACTGAATCGCCTGCCACAAAACTATTTTGCCGAAGTTGAGCAAGTGGCATTGGCACCGAGCAATTTGGTCCCAGGCGTCGGCGCTTCACCCGACAAGATGTTACAAGCGCGTTTATTTGCCTATGCAGATGCCCAGCGTTACCGCATTGGTGCTAACTACAACCAATTGCCGGTGAACTGCCCACATGCCGCTAAGGCAAATCACCATCAACGTGCGGGCGCTATGGCGGGCACACAATGCCCTTACCATGGCAGCCAGACCGGTGGCGACGCTTCTGCTAACTATGGTCCGAACAGCACTGCGGATGCCTTGGTTGAACCGGTCAATTTTGCCGAGCCACCACTGCGTTTAGAAGGCGAGGCGGCGCGTTATAGTCGTTATAATCAAGACGATTATACTCAAGCGGGTAATCTGTATCGCATCTTCTCTGAAGATGAGAAAGCGCGCCTAGTGGCAACGATTTCAGGTTCATTGAGTCAAGCGAGTTTAGATGTGCAGCAGCGTATGCTGGTACATTTCGAACAAGCCGATGCCGATTATGGTCAACGGATCAAAACAGCATTAGGGCTATAAGTTGCGTTTCTAAGAAGTTCAGTTTCTATGAGGTTAAGCTTCTAAGTCGACACTGTTTATCTCAATAAAACCGTCGTAAGTAGAAAGGCCAGTGATGGATATCACTGGCCTTTTTGTTAAGTTAATTCAAGCTTTAAAGCATTTAGAACAGCAGAGTGACAACGCCTAACAGGGCGAACAAAACGGCGCAGCCACGGTGTATCCAGAGCATAGGCAATTTTTCGGCGCTGAAATGGCCTGCGATCACTACGGGTACGTTGGCAAGCAGCATACCTAAGGTTGTGCCTGCCACCACCATAGTCAATGAATCGTATTTTGCGGCTAACACTACCGTTGCGATTTGGGTTTTATCCCCCATCTCGGCGATGAAGAACAGGATAAAGGTGGCGAGGAAGGGGCCCATTTTATAGAAACGGCTCTCCTCGGCATCGACTTTATCTGGGATTAACACCCAAAGGGCAATCGCAAAGAAGGACGCCGCAACTAAATAACGGGCAAGATCTGGGCTGACCCAGTTAATCGCCCATTGGCCAATCCAAGCTGCGGCAAAATGGTTAAATAAGGTCGACAGCAAAATACCTAGAATTATGGCGGTTTTGTTTTTAAATCTTGCGGCAAGAATCAGTGCAAGCAATTGAGTTTTATCACCAATTTCGGCAATAGTAACCGTAAAGGTTGAGGCAAGTAGGGCTTCCAAGTGTGATCCTTTAGGGGTGGTTAAGACATAAGCACAATAAACCGTCCACCCCTAGGTGCAGTCATTGTGCTCAGGTCTTGCTGGGCAAATCGATGATTTGCTGTGAACACCATGGCGTGTGGCCAAGTATGTTGATGTTCACCCTAGATGACGATGGCTCGAAATCCAGTTAGCTACTCCCCCGAAGCGAGGTGGGCATTATACCTAAGCGCCTTTCGGTTTCAAGCACGAGTTTATTGCAGTAGATACGAATGGATGTTTGACAGGTGTCAGAATAATACCGCGCGTCATTCTGTAATTGTATGAATATAAATAGATTATTATTTTGACAGCGTTGTCTTTTGTTGCTAATTTAGCCAAGTCATTTCTACTTGATTACATATTATTAACTCGTAGTGATTCGATGACACCTACCGTATTTGGCAAACTAATTGAAAAGTTAGGACGCAAAGCTTCCGGTCTAAGGTTGTAAATGGATTTTTTAGTGAACTAAGATAGCGGAGTTGCCGCAGAATTCGATTTCTGTGAAAGATAAACGACTGCTGTTTAATGCTGTTGTTTGCCCAAATACCACTTTTATACCTAAGCCCAAGCCAATACTGGCAAAGATGGGTGCAAATGGAGTGCATTAAAGTGGCAAATCCTACTGTTTTTTCCCCTGTTTCTAAATTGAGTTTATTGGCCGCCGCGGTGATGGCGGCCAATGCGTTTGTGAGTATTTCTGCACAGGCACACGGTTATGTTGTGGCACCAGAGTCACGTTCCTATGCCTGTAAAACCGGCAACAATGCCAACTGTGGCGCGGTGCAATGGGAACCGCAAAGCGTTGAAGGACCATCGGGTTTTCCTGAATCGGGTCCCGCGGATGGCAAACTGGCGAGTGCGGGTAATGGTGCTTTCTCGCCTTTAGATGAACAGAGTCCCAGTCGTTGGTCAAAGACGGATATCAAAGCGGGCTGGAATAAGTTCAGTTGGCAGTTTACTGCCAATCATGTCACCCGCAATTGGCGTTATTATTTAACCCGCCAAGATTGGGATCAAAACCAAGCCTTGAGCCGTGCGAGCTTTGACTTAGCGCCATTTTGCGTGGTCGATGGTGGCATGGTGCAGCCACCTAAGTTAGTGACCCATGACTGCTATGTGCCAGAAGGTCGCAGCGGTTATCAAGTGATTCTAGCCGTGTGGGAAGTGGGTGATACCACCAATAGTTTCTACAATGCTATCGATGTGAATTTAGGCTCGGGTCCCGTCGTACCGGGTGAATGGCTCGATGTGGGCGATATTAATCCGTCACTCGATCTCAAGGCGGGCGATAAAGTGATGACCCGAGTGTTCGATGCCAATGGTGAGCAACCGGCTAAGCAAACAGTGATTACCATTAGCGATGCGACTCAAGGTGATAAACAAAATTGGCCTTTCCTATTAGCGAGCGCGATTAATGCCCAGCAGTCTCAGTTAAAAGCGGGACAAAAAAATGCATCAGGTGTGATTGAGCCTGTGTATGGCAAAAACGACATTTTTACTGCGACGACCTCAGGTATTGAACGTGTCGAAGTGGGATTCGATCTGGCGCCCGCACCGGGCAACAGCTTAGAAGTCACTTCACTTGCCGACGATTATCACATTATCGACGGCGCGGCGCAGGTTCGTTTTGACGTCACCAGCAATGCTGAAATGTTAGTGTCTGCGTATTTGTTTAGTCACGATGGCACGGCTGCGGGTTTTGTGAGCCAAACCGTTAACAATACCAGCGCGAGCTTAGTGTTAGATGTGGTTGCGCCTAAAGCAGGGCATTATCACTTGCAGGTTAAAGCTGAGCCTAAACAAGGTGATGTTATTCAGCAGAACTTTGATCTCTTCTTAAAGGATCAAGCACCAGCGCCAGAAGCGGATTTTGTCTTCCCTGAAGGAGTCAAAGGTTACGTTGCGGGCACTACAGTGTTACAGCCTAAAAATGGCAAAGTGTATCAATGTAAGCCATTCCCCTATAGCGGCTATTGCATGCAGTGGTCGGCTTCTGCCACAGGATTTGAGCCAGGTGTTGGCGCTTCTTGGACTATGGCGTGGACCGAGCTGTAAATTAACATGTTGAGTTAATCGATTCTGTAATTGGGCTTAAACACAGCGAATATGTTTAAGCCCATATTCAGCGCGCTCGCGACGGTCAAAATACACGTTTTATCCCGATTCACCCACAATGCGGCATCCCACGTATTCCTGACAAAGGTAGCGATTTTGTTGGCTTGTATGTTTTCGTTTATCACAGCGCTATTAAGTTGTTACCGTACAGTGCGCGACTTATCTTTGTTCACAACTGGCTTGCCCACTGGGTTTGGCTCTGTTAATGTCCCAAACTATCTATTTTACCTATGTTGTTATTGGGATTATCACAATTGAAAGTCATGCCACTTTTATGCAACCGATTTAGTTAGCCTCAATGGCTACTGGGTTGAAATATTCAAAAGCTATTGGGGCCAATTGATCTGCGGGAATGAGATCCGATTGGATGCTTTTTGAAGCTGCTTTAAGTGATGTGTTGCTTATTTCGATTTAAGACGCAAGGCTTTATCGGTTCAAATCTTACTCAAATAAAATAATAATTAATCATTGAACAGGACTATTGTGTGAATTCAAAAATGTTAGGCTCGATCGCCATCGTTGCCGGGACGGCCATTGGCGCAGGTATGTTAGCCTTACCTTTAGCGACTGCGGCTTTGGGGATTATTCCAGCGTTAGTGTTACTCGTCGTTATTTGGGGCGTTTCTGCCTATACCTCGCTATTGATGCTCGAAATTAATTTGCGCTCAGGGGTAGGTGATAATGTGCATGCCATCACGGGTAAGCTTCTGGGTAAAAAAGGTCAAATAATTCAAGGGGCTTCTTTTCTGAGTTTATTGTTTGCCTTGACTGCGGCTTATCTTACTGGCGGTTCTTCGTTATTAGTGCTTAAAGCGAAGAACATGTTCGATATCGTGCTGGATAATCAAGTCGCCGTATTATTGTTTACCCTAGTGCTCGGCGGATTTGCGGCGCTCGGTGTGGCTTGGGTCGATAAAGTGTCCCGCTTCCTGTTTTCGTTAATGATCCTACTGCTGGTGGTGGTAGTACTCTTTTTACTGCCCGAAGTCAGTATTGCCAGCATGGCAACGGGTACGATTGCCGAGTCTCTGACCAGCAGTTGGATGGCGGCGATCCCCGTCGTGTTTACTTCTTTTGGTTTCCACGTGTGTATCGCCACTTTAGTGCGTTATTTGGATGGCGATGCGGTTTCACTGCGTAAGGTGTTGTTAATCGGTTCGACGATTCCTCTCGTTTGTTATGTGCTTTGGTTGTTGGTGACCTTAGGTACCGTTGGTGGGGCCGAGATCAGTGGTTTTAACGGTTCCTTACCGTCACTGGTGACAGCGTTGCAGGACATTGCCCATACGCCTTGGATCAGTAAATGTATCTCGTTATTCGCAGACTTAGCCCTAGTGACTTCATTTCTAGGGGTGACCTTAAGCCTATATGATTTTGTTGCCGAACTGACTCGTGCGAAAAATACCCTTGTTGGTCGCATGCAGACCTGGGCTCTCACCTTTGTACCACCCTTACTATGTGCCCTGTATCTGCCGGAGGGCTTTGTCGCTGTGCTTGGATTCGCGGCTGTGCCTTTGGTGGTGATGATTATATTTCTGCCGATTGCCATGGCGCTGCGTCAACGCCAAGTGCAAGCGGAAGGATATCAAGTCTCTGGCGGCTCGGTTGCGTTAATTACCGCGGGTGTCTTAGGGGTTGTTATTATTGGTGCCCAGCTAGTAGTGGCCTTGTGAAGCGTAATTGCATGGCGATATTTTAGCGAACGAGGCAGGGTAATCTCTGGGAAATGTATTTGCTTTGTAAGCGAATTTTTCTGAGCCTGTTATAGAGTGTACCCCATATGATAAAGTCAGGCCCCGGCCTGACTTTTTGCTTTTTAGGTTTTAAAGCGAGTGATGCTGGGTTGTAGCACTGTTATTTGAGCTTAAAACGACACTATTAAAACAAGAACATGGCCCAGCTTGCACATGGCTTTATTCACATAAAATGGACTTAACACAATGAAAAAATGGTTACTCGCCACCGTAGTTGCAGCCAGCTTTGGCGCTCAGGCAGACGAAGGCATGTGGCAGCCACATCAGTTACCTGCAATGGCCGATGAGCTAAAAGCCAAGGGTTTAGAAATTGATGCGAAATCGATCTCTAAACTCACCGAATTTCCTATGAATGCCGTGATAAGCCTTGGCGGTTGTACTGCATCATTCGTATCGCCAAAAGGCTTAGTTGTCACTAACCATCACTGTGCCTATGGTGCGATTCAATACAACTCAACCCCAGAAAAAAACCTACTGCAAGATGGCTTTTTAGCTAAGACCTTTGCCGATGAGTTACCTGCGGCGCCCGGTTCTCGCGTATATGTGACCGAAGATGTGACCAATGTGACTGAGCGTGTCAATGCTGGGCTTGAAAACAAAACGGGTCGTGAGTTTTACCAAGGCGTTGAGGAGCAAGAAAAAACGCTCGTCGCCGAGTGTGAAAAGGATGAAGGCTACCGTTGCCAAGTGTATAGCTTCCACGGCGGCCTCGAATATTATCTGGTTAAACAACTGGAAATTCGTGACGTACGCTTAGTCTATAACCCAGCCGCGAGCGTGGGTAAATACGGCGGCGACGTCGATAACTGGATGTGGCCACGTCACACAGGCGATTTCTCTTTCTACCGCGCCTATGTGTCTAAAGCGGGCAAACCTGCCGATTTCAGTAGCGATAACGTGCCATACGAACCAAAAAGCTTCTTAAAAGTATCGGCTAAAGGCGTGAGCGATGGCGATTTTGTGATGGTGGCTGGCTACCCAGGTCGCACCAACAGATATCGCACCGCCAATGAAGTACAAAATCAGTTCGAGTGGGCTTATCCAGAAGGTAAGTTATTGCGCGAGCGCTTTATTGAGATCATTAAAGATACCGCGCCAGAGGGCAGTGACGAACGTATTAAGTACGAGAGTCAAATTGCTAGCCTTGCAAACTATGCGAAAAACTTCACTTCGATGATTGAGTTTTATGGCAAATCCACCATGTTGGCTGACCGTAAAGCCCGCGAAGCAGAGCTTGCAGCGTGGATCGCTAAAGACAGCAGCCGTGAAGCGAAATACGGCAAAACCTTAGCGGAATTAGATGCGTTAATTGCCAAAAGTAAAGCGCATCAAGAGCGTGACATGATCTTAAGCTACATAGGTAGCACGACTATGTTGCCAACGGCGCGCAGCTTGTATCGCTTAGCGAACGAGAAACAACTGCCGGATATACAGCGTGAACCTGGCTTCCAAGAGCGTGATATGACTCGCCTCAAAGCGAGCATGGAGCGTATCGACCGTCGTTATGCGCCAAGCGTCGATAAAGCTGTGTTGTTCGATATGCTGAAACGCTACGCCGCACTGCCAGAGGACAAACGCCTACCCGCATTGGATAAAGCCTTTGGTATCGATAAAAAGTTCAGCGAAGCTAAGCTTTCGAAAACCTTAGACAAAATGTACGCCAAAACTGAGTTAGGCAAAAAAGACGTGCGTCTGGCGTGGATGGATAAATCCGTTGCCGATTTTAAAGCCTCTAAAGATCCTTTCATTCAATTCGCCGTGGCTATGTATGACACTGATATGGCTGAAGAAAAGAAAGAAAAAGAACTGGATGGCGAGCTGATGAAAGTGCGTCCGCAGTACATGGATGCCATCATTGCTTACAATCTTGAGCAAGGTAAGCCAGTGTATGCCGATGCGAACTCAAGCCTGCGTGTCACGGTCGGTCATGTGAAAGGCTACTCGCCAAAAGACGGTTTAGTGGCTGTGCCATTCACTCGCCTTGAAGGCATAGTGCAAAAGGACACAGGTGTTGATCCATTCGATGCACCGAAAAAAGAGTTAGAGCTGATTAAGCAGAAGCAATACGGTGATTTCTATGTGAAAGCCATCGATTCTGTACCGGTTAACTTCCTGTCGACCTTAGACACAACCGGCGGCAACTCAGGTTCACCCACCCTAAACGGCCGCGCTGAATTAGTCGGTCTGCTGTTCGATGGTGTGTATGAAAGCATTATCGGCGACTGGGCATATGACGATAACATCAACCGTTCTATCCAAGTGGATAGCCGCTATATGTTGTGGGTAATGAAGTATTTAGATCATGCCGACAATCTATTAGCCGAGATGGAAATCGTTAAGTAATCTATTGCCGCACCAGCAATGGTGTGGCCTGTAGTGGCATAGTGAATTTGGATTAATAGCATTCAAGCGCGATTTAGCGCTCTTTGAATCCAGCCATAACAAGATAATAAAATAGCGATAAACTCACAGGGTTTATCGCTATTTTTGTATTTAGAGGTTGATCATGCAGGGTTTCGAGTGCTTGTTTTGGGTTGTGGGATAGAGTCAGTTTCATGACCTGAAGCTTGAACCTCTGTTTTAAAAGCCAAGCATCTTCAATGATTGCGGGTATATTACACAGTTTTACACATCGTCTTCCGTCAACATTTGACGGCAATTACGCACTGTAAGCACTCGAATTTCATGACTTAAGCTATAAATAATACGATCGTGACCAAAAATGATTTCACGATAGTTCGTGTGGGGCATTTCAGGAACAAAGCGCCCCATTTCAGGCATACTTCCGAGCAATTCCGTTTTGTCGAAAACTTCATTTGCCCATTTTTCAGCAGCCGATGGATTATCCAAAGAAATGAACTCTACTGCATCACCAAGCTTTTGAAGTGCTAGGGGAGACCAAACTACTTTCATTTAATAATGCGCGCTAATACTTGAGCACGCGCATCTTCATTTGCGACACCAAGACCCGAAGCTAATTGAGATTCTGCTGTGCGCATTTCTTCTAGTAGCTCGATTTTCTCTAGCATTGCTTCATACTCTGCAACATCGAGAACAACGGCAACACCTTTACCGCGTTGCGTGATGACCAACGGACGACGAGTCTCATTGATTTGTTTGATGTAAGAGGTTACACCTGCACGAAACTCAGATAACGGCTGAATATCTTGATCGAAACGAATACGACTCATATTGAACTCCATTTGGTACAAAATAACGTACAAACTATAGTCCGGTTAACCGTTGTGAGCAAGGGGGCTGCGTTATAACGTCTAAATATTTATGCGCCCCACAGGAGCGAGACTTTGGATTCACAAAGGGGGAATTTTAAAAATTAACGCCATTTCATATATTTTTTCTTCAATATCAAGTAATCATATATGAAAAATAAGACCGCACAGCTAATACCTACAAAGCAAATCCAGAGCAAATCCGGCCACCCAAGTTAAAACAATAACATAATGTGCTTTCGGCTTGCCTTCATGTTGCATTGACTAAAGTTGCTTTAACGAGAGTTATAAAAAATGGCTGGATTGCTGATGGAGACTAAATCAAGCTAACTAGCTAAAAAATGGCAGATTTTAACCGTGATAAGTCATCCCGTAGAGCCAGGGGAAAGTAGAGGTGATAGTTACTATAGGATTGCTATCAGTTGATTTGGAAGTGCTGACAACCTATCGCAAAGTGTCGTCGTCGCTTTTCTAAGCGTCCCTCTCAGAATCGACCTGTGCAGTTATCCTCTTGATTTGCTTGCCTTGCTATCGGTTCATTCAAACATCTCATGAACCATGAAATATCACATAATCGGCTGCGGTAAATTGCAATGGCGCGCTTGAGCCTGAGCACTTGGTGGGGTTCGACTAACTCTCCTTTGGCAAATTTTTGCGTTAATTCATCGCCTTTAAACAGCTTATGCTACTGCTCAAGCACTTCTCGGTCAGTCCAGTTGTTTGCGGTCTCTATATCGATATGCAAGACCACATGCAGATGATTTGACATCACCGCATAAAAATGCACGTCGAATAATGCGGCTACAGCAATGGTAATAGAAACTGATTTTAAAGAGAGAGTTCAAGACTAATTTGAGTTCTGCGAGGGCGCGGCATAAAAACCTCCTTGTTTAAGGCTTAACCAAAGCATAGTCGGAGGTTAACTACCGAGCCATTAAGATTGGGTGTCTTTGTTTCCTTCTTTGTTTCCTTTCTTGACACCCTAGTGTGATTCTGTGATAACAGGCTCCTAACTTTTCCCCTCTTAATGTTTATTTTTATGTCTAGCCATTTACATCAAAGTCGACTGGCGTTAACCAACGTCTTAGCAGAAGGGGGCTACACTGCCAGTGTTAAATTGGGCAGTCAGGCCACAAAAGTTAATCTCATCATAGATACTGGCAGTTCCACCTTAGTGGTGCACCACAACCGCTACCAGCCCGAACTCGATCAACATCTGCGACCATCGACCTTAGCCCAGGAAGTCTGCTACGGCTTGGGTGGCTGGCTTGGCGCGGTGATTTATACCAAAGTGGCGACGCCATATCTGCAGTTAGACAATACCCCTGTGGCCTTAGTATACCGTGAGGCCGAGCATACATTTTTGAACGCCGATGGCATTTTGGGCTTGGCTTATCATAGGCTTAACCCAAGTTATGATATGGGCCGATATTTAACGGCTCACAGTGTCGAGCCGCCAGTGACCTATCCTTGGCCCTTTCCTGGTTCTCATCATCCGCTTTGCCATCAGGACTTAACCGATTTTAAGGCCTTGCTGTATACCGCAGTAGAGTGCGATGTACCGACCTACTTTAGCTTAATGGAAGAGTCGGGGCGCTGTGCCAATCGGTTTGCGTTTATCTCGCGTCGCTCCAGCATTCACTATGCCAGTGAGCGAGTCGAACACCATGCTTTACATGATGACCCGCTCAATCAAGGCTGGTTGATACTCGGCGGCGGTGAAGAACATACTCAGTGTTATCATGGCGATTTTATCGATGTCAAAGTGGTACACGACCGCTATTACAACGTGAATTTGCTCAGTATCAATATTGCGGGCGGTGATAGCATTCATTTGCCCACAGTCGCAGAGGCGCACCTAAATCGTGGCTCCAGCAATGCCATTATCGATACCGGTGCGTCTATGGTGTCACTGCCGCAAATGGCATTTAGCGCATTGATGAGTCAGCTAAAAGCGCAAGTGCCAAACGCTGCAGAACTGCTAGCGCCATTTGAACAAGGCTATAAGGCGCAGCAGCGCGGAATCGATGCCAGTGCTTTGCGACTAAGCGACTGGCCAGATATCGAATTTCATTTTGAAGGTGAAAATGGTCAGAGTGTAACCCTGCTTTGTCCGCCTACAAGTTACTGGCAAATCAATACTCCTGCTTATGGCAAAGCCTGTTTTAAATTCATGGGGCAATTACCACAATGGCCCGCCCAAAGTATTCTGGGCTTGCCATTACTTAATCCCTATTACGTGGTGTTTCGCCGCGATGAAGGTGAAGCCGGCATAGTGCGCTTTGCCGCCCTAGTCGATGAGGTATAAGTGCAAAAATGATCCCACTACAAACCAGTAAAGTCTGGCTAGTGCCTTTGTCGGAGATGGATAAAGACTTGTTTGTTGAGCTTTACACCTCTGAGCGTTTAATGAGTAAGATAGCGGCACCATTTTCTGTGACACGCGCCCAAAGCGCTTTTCAAAAGACGTTAGCTGCGACTCAGGAGGCTCATCCAAAAATAATGAGTTGGGCTATTAGAGGCAAAATCTGCGATACAGCAATGGGTATCGTTGGGTTTTCGGACATCACTTATCCCGAACAAGCTGATTTAGGGATTATTTTACGTCGTGAGGCACACGGTAAAGGTGTGGTCGTCGACGTGGGCGATGTGCTGTGTGATTACGCGCTTAAACAAGTCGGATTACATCGTATTCGAGCTGAGCATCATATCGATAATAAAATCACACAGCGTATATTACGGCAAATGGGTTTTAACCCGCCTCAGCCACATAAATGCAAGGTTGACACGCTAGAATGTTATTTAACAGAGCCTAAATTGGGTTGAGCTGTTTCAAAGCGAGATAAAAAATGTTAATTTCGGCAAATAATAAAACTAACAAATACTTTACATGTCGGGTCGTTTAATTTGCGTGGGTGTGGGCATGACACTGGGCGCCCACCTTTGTCCTATCAGTCGTAGCCATATCGAAAATGCCGATGTGGTATTTTCGGCTGTCTCCGATGGCTTTGTCGAGCTGTGGTTAAACGAGCTGCATCACGATGTTCGTAGCCTGCAAGACTATTACGCTGCCGACAAATCCCGCCATATTACCTATCAAGAGATGGTCGATGTCATGTTGGCCGAAGTGCGATTAGGCAAAAAAGTGGTCGGCGCATTTTATGGCCATCCTGGGGTGTTTGCTAAGTCGCCCCACGAGGCGATAGCACAGGCAAAACGTGAAGGTTTTACCGCACAGATGATCCCCGGCATTTCGGCCGAAGATTGTTTGTACGCCGATTTAGGCATAGATCCCGGCAAAGTAGGTTGCCAACATTTTGAAACCACTCAGTTTATGTTGTATCAGCGCCGTGTCGATGCCAGTGCCTATTTAGTGTTATGGCAAATTGGCTTAGCGGGCGATCTTAGTATGGGCATATCGGCCACGGGTCGCGAAGAGCGGCAATTATTGCTTGAGTTACTGGCAAAAGATTACCCATTGACTCACGAGTGCTATTTATACGAAGCGCCGACTATGCCGCTGCAAACGCCGCGAATTGATAAGCTTGAATTGCAAGCCTTGCTTGATGCGCCAATTCATTTGCATACAACCTTAGTGATCCCGCCAGCATTGGCATTGCAAGATAACCATGATATGCGCAGGCGGCTTAAGCAATTGGCCGCCAACAAAGCCAGTGCAGTCGCCGAATCTAATCGTGAGCTTAACAGTGAACGAACACTTTATGCTAAGCCTTATGCTGCCGTGAGAGCGACGGCGAGCAATATTGGCGTGACTGCAACAGATTTACCCCCTCAGCGCAATGCGGACAATGTATTGCCATTTATCAAAACAAAAAGGAAGCTTTTATGAACGCAGCAATTCAATTTTTAGCCCGCTTAGGCGGTGACGCCACTTTGCTAGACAGCAAGGCGCTGGCAACGGCATTAGCCGATGCCAATGTATCAGCGGAAACAATGGCGCTGATTCAAGCGAACGACGTTGAAGGCCTTAAATGCCTGATGCCAGTGCGCCACGATATCGTTTGCGCTATGGTGCTAGGTGATGATGAGCCGGATAATAACGAGCGAGAAGAACATATTACTAATGTTTTTAAAAAGGTAGTTAGTGCTTAACATTGGTGTTAGTGGCGATGCGTAACTTGTTGCGCATCAATTGTTAATTTGATTTAGTGCAGTATATTTATTCTTCATTTTTAGTTCTTATCATTTATAGACCCATATTCTAGTACTCTGCACAGTTATTTTTGGTCAGGAAAAATCTAGCGGCCATTTTGGGGAG
>Ga0210050_1000222_pt1 | contig 78293 bp, 68 predicted proteins | sample CryGey132114_all_FD_185463 | JGI IMG/M metagenome (GOLD analysis project Ga0210050, IMG submission 185463) | Groundwater microbial communities from aquifer - Crystal Geyser CG22_combo_CG10-13_8/21/14_all (SPAdes) (version 2) | ecosystem: Environmental > Aquatic > Deep subsurface > Groundwater ... | reverse complement strand
TTGCACAAATGAGTCGATAGCTCAGTTGGTAGAGCGGTAAGCTTATACCTTACTGGTCGGGGGTTCGAGTCCCTCTCGACTCACATATATTTTAAAACCTAGCTATGCTAGGTTTTAAAATATATGTTGAAAAAATGGGACGACTTGTGCCCGATCAAGCGAAATTCTTTTATAATTACGAGTTGAGCCTGACGAGGGTAAGTCCCTCTCGACTCACATAATAAAAAAGCGCCGGTTAAGGCGCTTTTTTATATTCCATTGTTAAAAGTGTTATACCTACAGCAAGAAGAAGAGCACAGAACCAATTCCCAGTGTTATTAACCCAGCTTTCAACCAGTTTAGCCAATCTTCAGGACCTGTCTGAGGTAATGCTGGTGGTAAGCTTGGTTGAGGTGTGGCACCTGTTGGTAAGACGCAACTAACTGAACTGGTGTAAGATTCTAATCTACATCTGTTGCTTCCATCTGCTGTTGTGACGCAAATGTGGTCGTTATTTGTACAATCTGAGTTGGTAACACATGTTTCATTACAGCCAACTATTGCAGCTGGATCATCACTATCATCATTTACAATTTTTACTGCACAATTAGTTGATGTAGGGTTTGATTCTCGCCTGCATTTATCAGAATCTGGATCGCAGTACCAGTTGGAGTTAACATCTGAACATTGAGCATTTGTAGTGCATGAATCATTACATGAAAGTTCAGTTGTGTCTGTAGCTTTAAGCTCGATGAGACCTTGACATTTAGAATTAAATTCGCAAACTTCTCCAGATATACTTAAGGTGTTGTCAGACTGGCAAAAACCAGCAGCACTATAAACATCTGCGGAATAAATTACTCCCTCATCAATGATTTGTTGTCTATCATGGCCGGTAGCCACCAATAGATCAATTATGTCATCATACGTGGTAGTTCCAGAGAAAACTCCATCCGTTAGAATTGTATCTACTCCAAGATTTGCCCAGGTGTCGACCCAACCGGGGCCATCAAAGTTTCCATGAATTGTTACTTGAGCGCTTGTTACTTGAGTTCCTCCTGAATAAGTAAGACTGTAATTCATTTCAGTTGTTTGATCTGCAATGGTTCCAGCTGTTAACGTTCCAGTTAAATCATCACAAGTAACATTATTGACCTCTTCAGCGCAAGTTGTGGAAGTAGGATTGGAAGCTAATACACATTTATTGGCACCATTACAAATCCAGTCAGGGTTGACAGCTGAACACTCAGCATCAGTATTACAAGCATCATTACAGTCTAAAACTTCTACTTCACAAGTTGTGGAAGTAGGATTTATAGCTAAACGACATTTATTACTAGTTGCATCGCAAGTCCAATAAGGATTGATGTTTGAACATTGAGTATTTGTGGTACAAGCATCATTACAGGTTAAAGTTGTAGGCTCGCACAATTCTTCAGGTGCTTCAAATTTAAGAGTCATGTTTGTAGGAACAGTATCATTGATCACGCTCCAGTTAAACATTTCGGTTGGTGGATTAAAGTATGTAGCTGCAGTGACTCCAGTAGGAGGATTAATTGCTTTATATGCTTTAGCATCAAAGTTATCAAGATCAGATGCCTTTGCTAATCCAACATAGACACTTTTTACTAAACCTGGTGTAATGTTGTCAACTGTAATAGCTTGAGTAATCTCTGTTGTTGAACCATCTACCAGAGATAGTATTGGATTATAATACCATGTCAAAGGACTTGGTGGCCAAACAACCCAGAATAATCTTCTACCTATTGTACTAGGAGTTGAACCATCAGGACAAATAAAGCTAGTGGTAACATTCCAAGTCTTAGAAGTAGGAACAACAGCTGGTTCACAGGTTATAGAAGTTGGATTGGAAGCTAAGCGACACTTATTACTGGTAGCATCACAAGTCCAATCAGGGACAACGCTAGAGCATTCAGTATCGGTTGTACAATCACTATTACAAGCTAATGCTATATGTGCTTCCTCACAAATTGCCGAATCAGGATTAGATGCTAGCCTACATTTATGACTGGTAGCGTTGCAAATCCAACTTGGATTAATATCAGAGCACTCTGAATCTATTGTGCAGTCACCATTACATTCTGGTACTGGAATTATCTCAGTAGTACAAACTGTCATATCTGTTGTCCAACTTGTTCCATTACAACAATATGTTGTGCCACCACAAGATTCAATTTTTGTAAGAAAATCAGCATTGCACATACCGACTGTCGACGATTCATCTGCTATTGGAGGTGTACAGTTTATAAGAACACCGTCACTGCTTGGACACTGTTCTACACAAGTTGAGGAGGCTTGCTGTCTTAAATCTTGGCTCTGCTGGGTTAAATAAAAACCTGCTCCGGAGCCCAGAATTACTAAAAACAGAACAATAACTCCAAGAGCCATTTTTAGACTTAGTTTCTTTTTTGGTTGTCCTGAATTCTTTTTTTCACTATTCGAACCGTTTGCGCTTGCAATTGTACCGTCGGCCATTACTAAATTTGTTTGGGTTGGATCTGGGAATTTTGGCAATGCTGGCATTACTGGAGCCGTTGGATTACTTGGAGCGCTAGTTGGTAACGGTTTTGTAGATGAAGTTTCAGTTGCTTGAACACTAGCTGGTGGCATCGAAGCACCTGTCATAAAAGTTCTATTTTGTTGTGCTGGATTATATGTAGGAAATGAAGGTGTAGCAGATGATGATTGAGTGTTTATGTCTGTGGGGTTTATAGCTGCTTTAATCATTTAATGTTATTTTTTAATATATTTAGAGTAGTAAGAACAATGCTGTACCGACACCGAGTGTAACCAATCCTGCTTTCAACCAGTTAAGCCAGTCTTCAGGACCTGTTTGTGGAAGAGTAGGTGGTAGTTCAGGTTGTACTTGAGCTAATGGAACAGTGCATGTTATAGAGTTAGGATAGGTTTCTAATCTACATCTATTTGAACTATCAGCTGTTGTTATACAGACATAACTATTGTTTGAACAGTCAGCGTTACTTACACAGACTTCATTACAGCCCGGAGCTGGAGTAGGAGTAGGTGTTGGTGTAGGAGTTGCAGCTGGATAACAAGCTGAGCTAGAAGGATTAGATTCTAATCTGCAAACCTTTTTGTCTCCTGCAGTATAGCAAATGTAATCTTCATTTACTGTTTGACAGTTTGCATTAGTTTCACAAGCTTCGTTACAGGCGTAATCTGGCACTTCTGCAACAAAGAGTTTTAGCGGTAATTTGCAGACGTGAGAGGTATCGCTATCAGTAGTTACAGTTGCGATATTTATAAATGATTCTACAGTTGGATTTGCAACTACTTGGACTTTAAATTCAATCGTTCTTACATCGCTATCCTCAATGACACCATAATCCATAGTTACTCGTCTTGTGGTTGAATTGTATGTTATGCCGTTGGTATTGTCGGCATCTTCTACAAAGATCAAATTTTCAGGGAGTTGATCTACAACTACAACGTCTCCGGTGGTGGTTCTATTAGCTTTGATTGAAATTCTGTAGATGAACTCTTGACCGGCTTTAACTGTCTCATTAGCTTTGATTTCAGTGCCATCAAAGTCAGTGAATGCTTGCTTTTCGGTACATTGAGCTGTTCCATTTGGTAAGATTGTATGATCAACTTCACAGATACTACCGGTTTCAAGCGGCTCTTCTGTTGTTGAATCAGTAGGATATATATAAACTAGCGCAGAATTAGTAAATTTACCCAAAGTTGGTTGGTCAATTACTTTCACAACAAATCCTAAGGTTACTTCTTCATCTTCTAGGATTCCAAAGTTTACAAATATTTCATTATCTCCTGCAACATTAGATATATATTTTTCACTAGCAGTTAAGGCTCTAACAAATTTAAAATTACTTGGAATTACATCATAGAGCTTGACTTCGCCATTAGTTTTGTTAGTTGCATTAACTGTGATGTAGTAAACATATTCTTCACCTATAGTTAGAGCACTTCCGGCGGGGACAACTTCGGAAGCTGACTCAGCTGGGTCGCCATCATATAGTTCTTTGCTTGTGCATTCGGCTGTGCCTACGAGAGTACTAAATTCATATTTGCATATAGATAACGAATTAATGTCATCGTTTGTTACCACTCTTGCAGAATTTGTAGCTGAAAAGACTTCTAAATCTTCAATATCAGGATCTACCTGATCTGGAGCGATAATAGCTTCAACCATGAACTCAACATCTATCGATTCATCTTTAGACATGCTATCAATATTAAGAACAACACTTTGAACATTCGTGCCTTCATAATTGTTTGATACTTCGAGTCCTGGAGTATTATCTGGATCTTCTACAAATAGTAAGTTTTTTGGCAAGACATCAAGAACTTCTACTGGACCAACGGTATCTTCAGTTGCAGTAACTGTTATTTTAAAGACAAACCTATCTCCAATGTTAAATATTCCTGGTTCGTTATATATAGTAGGCGTGCCATTTTTTGAGAAATCACTTTGAGCAACCTTCGAAATACAATCAGCATCTCCTTTTGGAACAGTGAAACTTGTTGCGCAGTAATTGTTGTTATCAACAGTTGCGCTTGGTTTTGATGCTGGAGCATTAGGCGCTACTGGTGTGATTTCTTGACCTTTTTGAGTTATTTGTTTTTGAGCTATAAAGACACCAGTTGAGGCTACGATTATGAAGAAAATAATTCCTACAATTGCGAAAATATTTTTAAAACTCTTTTTCTTCTTTGGAGTTTGTACATTTCCAACCATATTTGTATTACCACTAACATTTGCACTAGGAATTTTAGTGTAGAAAGCTTGTGGTTGTGTATTTATGTTATCCATTTTTAAATTTATTAATATTTAGTTAATAATCGATACCCAATCTTGACATGAGGTGCCGGTGCATACTCTACACTGCACTTGATGATCTAAATATTGAGTTATTTGATATTCTTGTGAGGTTGAAGATGAGCCCGCTGGATTGATTGCACTACCTTGAACTATTGTTCCGTTTGGTTCAGTTACTTTAAATTCGTATTTTGTTATTTGGATATCTGGATCATCGGCCGCACATCTAAATTTAAGTACCATTCCAATCGAGAAGGTGTCTGTTGCAGGATCTAATTCATTATTATTTGCATCTAAAATGGCGACATCTTTACACATTGGTTCACTAGGAATAATAATAGGCTCGCACAATTCTTCAGGTGCTTCAAATTTAAGAGTCATGTTTGTAGGAACAGTATCATTGATCACGCTCCAGTTAAACATTTCGGTTGGTGGATTAAAGTATGTAGCTGCAGTGACTCCAGTAGGAGGATTAATTGCTTTATATGCTTTAGCATCAAAGTTATCAAGATCAGATGCCTTTGCTAATCCAACATAGACACTTTTTACTAAACCTGGTGTAATGTTGTCAACTGTAATAGCTTGAGTAATCTCTGTTGTTGAACCATCTACCAGAGATAGTATTGGATTATAATACCATGTCAAAGGACTTGGTGGCCAAACAACCCAGAATAATCTTCTACCTATTGTACTAGGAGTTGAACCATCAGGACAAATAAAGCTAGTGGTAACATTCCAAGTCTTAGAAGTAGGAACAACAGCTGGTTCACAGGTTATAGAAGTTGGATTGGAAGCTAATACACATTTATTGGCACCATTACAAATCCAATCAGGGTTGACAGCTGAACACTCAGCAGTAGTAGTACAAGCACCATTACATACAGGAGGAACAACTTCTGGTTCACAGGTTATAGAGGTTGGATTGGAAGCTAATCTGCATTTGTTGCTATCACAAGTCCAGTCAGGGTTAACGTTAGTACATTGAGCATTAGTAGCACAAGGACTGTTGCAAGAAAATGTTGGCGGTGGTGTAGTTGGAGGGGTAGTTGGTGGATTATTTGCACAGCATCCATTATAACCTGAACAGCAAGAATATCCTTCAGCACAGCAAGTATATGCTTGGCCACCTTGATTAAGACACCACCTGTCTTGATTAAGAGCTCTACACCAATCTTCAGTCTCGCTAGGATCTTCACATTCTCTTATGGTACAAGCATTTCCATCTTGGCAGTGACAAACTAGTGGAGGGAGACATTGATTTTGGGAATCGCAAGCATCGCCAACTTGTCCACAAACTTCTTCAAGAGGAGTTCCATTTGGATGACATGAATTATTACAAGAGTACCAAGCACAGTCTGGAGCCACTGAAGCATCACAATCACTAAGAGTTAATAAATCAATACATGCAGTTGGTGTTGTACAGAAGTTGTTTATACATACTTCGCCTTCGTCAACGAGACTACAATCATTAGAATCATTACATGGTTGACCATCATATGCTTGTTGTCTCAAATCTTGAGTTTGTTGTGATAAGAAAAATCCAGCACTTGCTCCAAGAATAATGAGCAGTAGAACTAACATTCCTCCAATCATTTTGATATTAAATTTCTTTTTTGGTTTTAAGCCATCATTTCTATTATCAAACCCCAGTGGTTTTTCCATAGCCGGTGGACTAGATGGTGTCAGTGGTTTTTCCATAGCCGGTGCCATAGCCGGTGGTTTAGAAGTGGATAAATCTGGAAAAATAACTGGCGAAGCAGCCTGACCCATAGTTGAACCCGTTGGATCCATTGTTGGCTTTGCAAATTGATCCATAGCTGGCATAGTTGCTGAGTTCACTAGCGGAACAGCAGCTGTTTTTGGCACAGAACCCAAAGGTACTTCTGTCGTGGAAGTTGGATTGGGGTTGTGAGAAGCTTCTGGATTCAACCCCCTCATTACGTCTATTCTATCTTCAGTAGGCTCTTGGGGAGTGTTTAGTGTTTCAATAACTTTGGCAGTTTCTCCACTCATTGGAATGCTATTAGTTACAGTTGAAGCAGGACTTGGCATCGTGCTTGTGTTTTGTGGTTTATTATCGTTTGTAGCGTTGATCATTTATTTTGTGTTTGTCTGGGCGTCATTTTGTATTCGTATTATTTTTGCAACAATAATAAATACAACAACTTGTATACCTATATAGAATACAAACATTGTCTATATCAAGTCAATACCGAGTTTCTAATCTTCTAAAATTGGTTTGATTCCTGGTAACATTTTTCCACTCAGTAAGTCGAGAGCAGCTCCACCAGCGGCTGAAACATACCCAAATTGTTGTTCTAGACCAAAATTTGTGACTGCGCCAATTGTATCCCCGCCACCGATAATTGTTTCAGCACCTGACAATGCAACGGCAACTGCAATTTTTCTTGTTCCTTTTGCAAAAATTGGATTTTCCCAAACGCCCATTGGACCATTCCAAAAAACTGTACCGGCTTGTTCAATAATTTCTTGATAAAGTCTAATAGTTTTTGGACCGATATCTAAATATAGTAGCCCATCATCAAGTTCATGACCGTTTTCTTTTGATAAATCGATGACAACTGTTTTTTCAGCAGCTTTTTCCTCAAGAGAGTGGGCTGCAATTACATCAATTGGGTATAGGATTTTATCCATGGGAATATAGCCATTTATCAACATTTTTTCAGTTTTATGTTTTTCAATTAGTGAGCAAGCAAAATCAACATAATTTATCTTTTTCTTTTTTAAATCAGCGGGGGCGTCTTCTATGTATGATTTATAAGTTTTAAAACCGTCAGCTTTTAGAAAACTATTAGAAACAGCTCCTCCCACCAAAACAATATCTGCTATTTTTGCCAAATGTTCAATGGCGCCAACTTTATCAGAGATTTTTGCTCCACCCAAAACTATTACTAGAGGTCTTTTTGGTTCACTCATCATTTTTGCAAATGTGGCTACTTCTTTTTCTAAAGCAAAGCCTGCAAAAGAAGGCAAGTAGTGTGTAATCCCTACTATAGAAGCATGAGCTCTGTGAGTAGTTGAAAATGCTTCATTTATATAGACATCCATATTTTTGGCCAGTTTTTTTGAAAAATCTGCGTCATTTTCTTCTTCCTCGTTGTGGAAACGCAAGTTTTCGAGAAGAAAGATTTTTGCTGGATTTTTATTTGCGGGGCTACTACTCGCAGAGCTGTCGTTTGCAGAGTTGTTACTTTGGTTTAGCGCCCTTTCGACTTCCTCGCCAATGCATGATTTAACAAACTGAACCGACAAACCTAAATTTTCAGTCATATATTTAGCAATCGGTTCTAAGCTTAATTCTGAATCATTGGCTGATTTTGGTCTCCCTAAGTGAGACGCCAAAACTACGGTGGCATCGTTCTTCAGAAGGAAGTTAATAGTTTCTAGTGAAGCTTTAATTCTTTCGTCATTCACAACAACAATTTTTTTGTTGCCAGTTCCGTCAACTTCTGTTTTTAATGGAACGTTATAATCAACTCTTACAAACACTGTTTTGTTTTTAATATCTGAGATTTTTGGGAGTTTTAGTTTCATAAGATTAAAATTATCATACTTTTTCACTTGTGCCCACTGGGTATACTTTAGAATACTTATTTATTCTTAATTTGAGAAAAAGTATTGTTTCTTATCATACTTGAATTAGGTATAATTCATTTTGGAAAGTTCGTGTTTATAACATACCCAGAAAAAATTACTCAAGTATGATATACTCCTCACACCTTAAGAAAGGGGAATTTATTTTTTATGTTATCCAAGAATGATACAACTAACAAAAAGCCACGAACCATGGCTGAGCTTTTGGCAAACACAAAGCACAAAATGGTTATCCCAAAGAAAGGATCTGTCGTTTCAGGCATAATTACAGGTATTAATAAAAGATCACTAGTTTTAGACATTGGCGCTAAAACAGAGGGTGTTGTTGTTGATAAAGAGTTTGAAAACGCAAGAGAATACGTCACAGAATTAAAAGTCGGCCAAGTATTAGAAGCAACTGTTTTTTCAGTTGAAAATGATCGCGGTCAAGTTTTATTATCACTTAAAAAAGCAGCTAATGATTCAAGATGGGAATACTTTACTGGAGCATTTGAAAAAGAAGAAATACTTGATGCAAAAGGTTTGGAAGTTAACAAAGGCGGTTTAATTGTTCTAGTTAATGGCACCAGAGGTTTTGTTCCTTCTAGTCAATTTGGCAAAGATTTGGTCGGAAATTTTTCGAAATTAAAAGGTGAAGATATCAAAGTTCGTGTTATTGAAGTAGATAGAGAAAAGAATCGTTTGATTTTTTCTGAAAGACACGTTTCTGAAGCAAAAGAAATTTCTCAAAAAACTGCAGCACTTGAGTCAGTAGAAGTTGGAAAAATTTACGAAGGAGTTGTCTCTGGAGTGATGCATTTTGGCTTGTTCGTTACAGTCGAGGTTCCTGTTGAAGGAAGTAAGAATGTTGGACACGTCGAAGGTTTAGTTCATATTTCAGAAATTTCTTGGGAAAAAGTCAATCATCCAAAAGATTTTAATGCTGTTGGAGACAGAATTAAGGTTAGAGTTTTAGGTATTGATGAAAAAACCGGTAAACTTAATCTTTCTATTAAACAACTTTTAGATGATCCATGGCAGTCTATTGCAGATAACTACCAAGTTGGTACCACTGTACAAGGCACAGTTTCAAGAATCGAAGCGTTTGGTGCATTTATAAATGTTGAACCAGGAATTGATGGTTTGATTCACTCAAGCAAGCTTGATTCTCAAGTTGAGCTTAAAAAAGGTGACAAAATTACCGTCAACGTAGAGAGTGTAGATCCTGATCACAGAAGAATGAGCTTAAGTTTGGTCTTGACCAAGGTACCGGTTGGGTACAAATAAATTTTAGTTATTAAAATAGTATAAGATTAGGTGGGTTTAATATTTATTTATCCTAATGAAGCGTAGATTTATAATGGTTTTAAAATCTGCGAAATCGAGATGAATAAATATTAAACCCACCTAATACAAAACTATATTAAAAAGGAAATTATGGCAAAACAAAGAATGATTGTTACAGACGACCAATTATTAATAGATATGGATTTATTATTTAACTCTATTAGAGACGCTGAAGGCGATTGGGAAAAAGTTGAACAAGATATGAAAAACTATTTATCAGCCATTCAATCGATGGTTGGCGAAGAGTAATTTTTCCGTTTACAAAGCCAAAAGTAGTTGTCTTGTGTTATAATACCCTTAGATTTACCGAAAGTAGACTTGTTGCCCTTGTTTGGTCTCAAGTCCTAATTAAAGCGAGGATGTTTCTATGACTGATACGACAGAAGTAATCGAAGAAAAAGTTTTAGCATATGTAATTACATGTGGCGACGAGGGAGTTCAAATTAACGAAGGAACCAGGCTTGGTTTTGTTGGTGCCGGGTTCAAACTTGAGGGTTTCAACAAAGCTGTTGCTGCCTTGAAGTCTCTTTTTGTTGGCGAAGATTTACGTATCGCCGCCTCAGAAGAATGTGATTGGATTAAAACCCAACTTGATCTTTCAAACTGGGAACAAACAACTGCAAGTTCTCAACAACATATAGAATCTTTAGCGGATAAAGAGGGCTTGTTATATTGTGGTTTTTTGCCATTCAAAGATCCAAGAAAATTGAAATACGATATCAAGGGTCATATGGTTAGACCTCACAATATTCATGTTGCAAACAAAATCTGTTTTACCTTGGCCGGTGGAGAACAAACATACAACTTAGGCTGTTATCTAATTAGTGCCGAGTGGGTTCATTTAGTTCCAGCAAAAATAGCAAAAAAATTAATCGATATTCAAATTGCTTTCTACAAAAAAGTTTCCAAAAACGATAATTTGATATTTGTTTTCGAAAAAGAGGGCATTCTTGGCGAAAAAGTTGCCGAAAAGAATGTTAAAGCTCTTAAGAAAATTGGTATTGTTGCTAAAGAGTAAACTCAAATTTATCATAGAATTTATCAAAAGATAGAATTTTCAATCCAAGTTTTTTTGCAATAACTACGTTTGCGCAATCTACAAAAGATATATTTTTATTTTTTTGTGAGTTAAAAAAATCCTATGTTTTGAGTTCATCATTTGGAGAGAGTTTTAGAACACTACTGGCATTTTTTCTCATGACAGAGCAGATTTCTACTGCTTTTTTATGAGAATGCTTTTTGCTAACAACGGTAGCAACTTCATGTAAAACGAGGTCTAAGTAGTAAGCATTGTTTATGCTGAGATATTTTTTTGCAAGTAGTTTGGCTTGTTCATGAGTTGATTCAATGGAAAAACTTAATGAGATTATAAAATCTGTATCTAAAAGTGGCATGTTCATAATGATAATAATTCTTCCTTTAATAAACTGTAGAATTAAATGTCATATATATCATTATGATTTAAGGCTGCTTCAACACCAGCCTTTCCTTTTCCAATTCCAGTTAGATTGTCTATAAGCCATTTACCACTACAACCAGTTTTTTCTTCATTTTTTAAAGCCATTTCCAGTCCCAATCTCATTAATTTAGAAATAGTAGTATTTTGCAATTGAGCAGTAGCTTTTGCAGATTCATACAATTCATCTGGAATATAAACTTGGGTTCTGATCATGATTTGAGGTTTTTATAAGATATTTTTTATTTATGTGCTAAGTGTATGTCGTATGTTGTCAATAGTAATTTTTTTAATATTTGTATTTTTTGCCCATTGGTTTAGAATGTTGCCTTGCTAACTAAATGAATTTAGCAAATAGTAATGGATTAATTATATGTTTGATGAAGAAGAAAAAGGGGGAAAAATGGCAGCAGCAGAAAATGATAAATTATTTTTACAAAATTTAGCAAAAAATATTGAGGCAAATTCCGATGTTCCTAGCGACGTAATTGCTCATGTTCAAGAAAATTTAGCAATCCCAACCAGCCAATCTTCTATTTGTGTAGACGGTGGATATACCAAAGAACAGGCTGAGGGCGAGTTGGCTAGACCAGGAGCAGATTTGGGTATTTCAATTTCATTAATAAAACTTGGGTTATCTCCTGAAGAAGCTTTTTTAGCAGTTTATGATTATCGAGTAAAAAAAGGTCAAAAATATGGTTGGCACACAGATACTCATGTCGATCCTGAAGATGGTTCTCATGCTCATTCGGAAGCTATTTGTGGCTGCGGACATTGTAATGTTGCTTATACAAGATCAGAAGAGTATGGAGTTGAAGGAGAGCGAGTTGCTGAACTTCTCATAGTTATAAAAGACTATCAAGCTTTAGCTCCAGCAAATATGAGATTTGTTAATTTGGACAGAGACCATAATGAAAAAGGTATCTTGGTTGTGAACACTGATGAAATTACAGTTTATCCATGGGATAAGGAAAAAGATAATCAGTTTTTTGTTTATGATTCGGTGCGAGACGCTAAGCTTCTTAATGATATTGTCGAAAGTATAAAGGAAGATAGCAAGGGAAAAAATATTACTTTTGAACAATTAAAAGAGGTTGTAGATCAACATACTGGGGCAACATTAGGACTGCTTGGTTCAAGCAAAGGCAAGCCAATGTACAAAATTACAATTAATGACAAAAAACTTGTAATTGAGCTCGTAGGGAATGTTCCAATCATTGATTAGTCACAATTTCTTATTTACATTTCTTTGGTTTTTCTTGTAGGATCTGATATATTTTGATATAATGACGTGTACAGAGGAATTCGTTTCTTTTGTGGATCTTTAAAAATATAGTTTTTACAATATAGTTTTTACTGTTGCGCATCTCAAACTCTTGTCATATAATATCATTCTGATTGTTCGGGAAACACTCATTTAGACATTCTACTTTTAACTTGTTAAAACTAGAATCCCTCAAGAAAAATTCAAAAATAAATTAAGATTGATAGATTTTTAGTGTGATTATTTTTTTTCACGCTCTAAATTTTTCAGATTTGGGCCCTTAGCTCAGCTGGTCAGAGCGCTTCATTTGCAATGAAGAGGTCAAGGGTTCGACTCCCTTAGGGTCCACAATCTAAGAGGTCGATCTTATATTTTAAACTGAATTTTTAAAACCGAATTATTGCTCTTTAAATAAAAAAATAAATTAAATGTTTTAAAAACAAAGATTTTGAATTCGTTTTGTTAGATATTAAGTTAAATATTATAAAAACGAACATTTCGAACCTGTTTCGACGAGAGTTTTTAAAATATTTAATTTAGATTTAAGATTATTAATTTTTTTAATATTGAACGCAATAAATTGGTTATTAAATATTAGTTCTTTGGTTTTACCTCACCAGGTTTTACTGAGAACTAACATTTAGCAACTAATTATTGCTGAAAAACAAGGTAGTTAATGCAGATGGACTCTCAAAAGTTATTAAGACTGCATAGAAACCTAAAACCTTGAAGTCTGGAATGGAAACAACTATTGTTTATGATTGCCGACATGGTGACTAATAACAAGTTTTCAGGAAAGAGTTGATCTTTAACAAGTGAAGAAAACTGTCATGTATAGGTCAAAATGATGATTTAATCATCAGTGGCCATGCATCTTTTTAAAAATTTCAACATCAATTTGTACTTTATTGTGTGGCAACACACTAAATTGTACAAATATTTCGTCGAAATTACGAAAAAAATATAAATGCTACAAGTCGAGACTGTCAAAAGTCTCGCATGCTAAAGTCTATAGCACAAGCGCAAGCGCGTGTTTATAGCAAGCTTATTAAACATAAAAAATTATGTGAATTAATGCAGATAGTGGATGCCTAGGCTTATCTGGCCGATGAAGGACGCTAACCCCGCGAAAGTGGTTGGGTAACTGGGAAAAAGTTATGATCCAGCCGTGTCCGAATTGAGCAATCACGCTATGTGAGAGCATAGTGGCCCTAAATTTAAAATTTAGGTGGGTAACCCGCCGAACTGAAATATCTAAGTAGGCGGAGGAAAAGAAAACGTAAGAGATTCCCTGAGTAAGCGACGAGCGAAAAGGGACCAGTCCAAACCCGGAATTTATTCCGGGGGTTGTAGGACCTCAACATTCGATTTTAGAAGATAGAAGAACGCTTTGGAATGAGCGATCAAAGAGGGTGATAATCCCGTAAGCAAAATCTAATAAAACGATAAAGGATTCCTGAGTAGGTTGGGAGACGGCAAACTCCCTTCTGAATCCGGGGTGACCACACTCCAAGACTAAATACCAGATAAGACCGATAGTGAACGAGTACCGTGAGGGAAAGGTGAAAAGAAGGGTTGAAGACCCCGTGAAATAGAACCTGAAACCATCTGCTAACAATCAGACAAAGCACATTTATTGTGTAATGTCGTGCCTATTGAAGAATGAGCCGGCGAGTATTTGGCAACTGCTTAGGTTAAGACATTTCGTGTCGAAGCCGTAGTGAAAGCGAGCGTGAATAGCGCGATCTGTAGTTGCTGAATGACCCGAAACCGGGTGAGCTTACCATGACCAGGATGAAGCCCTGATAATATCGGGGTGGAGGTCCGCACCGGTGTATGCTGCAAGATGCTCGGATGAGTTGTGGTAAGAGGTAATATGCCAATCGAACCCGGAGATAGCTGGTTCTCCCTGAAATATATTTAGGTATAGGGTTACGTGAAGTTGCGAGGGGGTAGAGCACTGATCTGGTGCCTTGAGCGAAAGCTTAAGCGCCTAGTTAAACTCCGAATACCTCGTAATGTTTCGTAGCACTCAGCACCTGGGAGCTAAGTTCCAGGAGCAAAAGGAAAACAAACCAGACCTACAGCTAAGGTCTCAAATTACATATTTAGTGGGAAAAGAAGTGTTATTCCTAACACACCTAGGAGGTCGGCTCAGAAGCAGCCATCCTTTAAAGAAAGCGTAACAGCTCACTAGCCGAGGAATAATGCGCTGAAAATCCAACGAGGCTCAAATATGTAACCGAAGCTTAGGGTTTCGATATTAAATTTATTTGATATTGGAGCGGTAAGGGAGCGTTCTGTGTGCTTTGAAGCCAGCCCGTAAGGAGTTGGTGGAGCGATCAGAAGTGAGAATGCCGGCATGAGTAGCGAAATTGGGGTGAGAATCCCCGACTCCGAATGACCAAGGTTTCCGCACCCACGTTCGTCGTGTGCGGGTTAGGCGACCCTAAGGTGAGCCCTCGTTAATGAGGGGTAGCCGATGGATTACTGGCTAATATTCCAGTCCTTGGTTAGGATCATTTGACTTGGGAAGGGACGGTGATGGATAACGTGTGAGCAGCGGTGAATGTTGCTTCAAAGCACTAAAGCAGTCTAAATTGGAAAATCCGTTTAGGCGTTTATCTGAAGTGTTATAGGGCTCTGATTCCTTTTGGAAGACGAGTTACGCGCGATTTCATTATCCTGGAAAAGCTTCGCAAGGAGATTCTAATCAAATCGTACCGATAACCGACACAGGTGGTCAGGTCGAGTAGACCAAGGAGAGCGAGAGAAAATAGTTTAAGGAACTCGGCAAAACAGCTGGGCGTAATTTCGAGAGATGCCCTCCTCTTTACAGTAATGTAAAGAGGCGCAGTGAATGTCATGAGGTTGACTGTTTACCAAAAACACAGGTCTGTGCAAACTCGTAAGAGGAAGTATACGGGCTGAAGCCTGCCCAGTGCCGGAAGGTTAATTGAGGGGGTTTTGTCTAATTTATTAGATAAGGCCTCTGATCGAAGCCCCGGTGAACGGCAGCAGTAACTATAAGTACAATTGTAGTTAAAAAAGTTAGCTATATGCTGGAAAATCTTGACAGGTCAATCGTACTGCTGATACAATATCAGTAGTGACAATCGATTGAATAGAGATAATCAGCAGGAAAGACTGACAGAATGTCAAATTATAATCAAATTCCCATTAATATTGCTTGGTATTTATCAGGTTTTGTAGATGGAGAAGGAAGTTTTAACATTTCCTTTCGTAAGAAAGATGATTATAAAACTGGTTGGCAACCAGTACTAAGTTTTAATGTTTCTCAAAGAGAAAAAACTATCTTAGCTTTAATGAAACACCACTTTAAATGTGGCATTATTAAGGCTAGACAAGATGGTTTGCACTCTTACGATGTAACTAATCCTAAAATGTTAAAAGAATTTATTTTACCATTTTTTACAAAATACAATTTTTTTTCTCAAAGAAAAAAGAAAAATTTTGCAATTTTTAAGAAAGCTGTCGAATTAATGTTTGAAAAAAAGCATTTAACAGAAGCTGGATTAAAAGAATTAGTAGAGTTAAGAGAAAAAATCAACTTAGGAGCCGGTCGTACTAGAAAGTACGTAAAAAAAGACATTTTATCAGAATCCTCAGAGACTATACGCTAACCTCAAATTTCGGTTTGAGATGATATAGTCCGATCCTTATGGAGACATAAGGAGCGTGGTAGAAATAACCACGCCCCCCATTAATTAAATTTAATTGAACGTTAAGTTTAATGGAGTAACAATAATGAACTGTTCTATGGTAGGAAAGCTGCCTTAGTAAAACTCAACTATATGCTGGAAACTCTGAGAATCTTGATCTACTTATCAATTTATGGTATACATTTACCATAGATGAGTGAAAATGATCCAAGTGCAGACAATCAGCAGGGAAGACTTGATTTTTCTAGTTGGATAGTTGGTTTTGTAGATGGAGAAGGATGTTTTTCAGTCAGTATTTTTCGTAATAGAACGAGTAAATTTAATTAGCAAGTTATGCCTGAGTTTGTGATAACTCAATCAGAAAGAGATTTGGATGTTTTAAAAGATATTCAAGAATTTTTTGATTGCGGAAAACTCTTTATAAATAAGAGATATGATAATCATAAATATAATTTATATCGTTTCTGTGTGCGAAAACGTTCTGATTTGGCAAATGTAATTATTCCATTTTTTAACCAATATCCACTTTTAACTAAAAAAAGTCATAATTTTATTACTTTTTCGAAAGTAGTGAATATGATGAACCAAAAGCAACATCTTCAAGCCACTGGTTTGAAGAAAATCGCCAAGTTAATGGATAAAAAACTAGATTGAATTAAGAACCCTCAGAGACTATACGTTGAGCCTAATTGTTTAATACAATTGGGAAGATATAGTCCGATCTCATAGGCGACTATGAGGATCTTTAAATACAAGCGTCTAAAGATCGTAAAAACAAAGCGTACAACTACCAAATATTTATTTGGTGTTTGTTTATGAGCGAAGTTCCTTGTCGCTTAATTGGCGACCCGCACGAAAGGTTTAACAAGCCTCATACTGTCTTGAACTATTACTCGGCGAAATTGAAATGGCTGTGAAGATGCGGCCTACTGACAGCAGGACAAAAAGACCCCGTAGAGCTTTACTACAACTTGGCACTGACGGTGAATATAGGATTGTTTAGAATAGGCGGGAGGAAACTTCATTTATGACGTTTCCGACCAGTGAAATACCGCCCGTTTTGTATTTATCATCTAACTTAATCACACTGCAAACGTGTGAAAGAACACTGTCTGGTGGGTAGTTTAACTGGGGAGGTTGCTTGCTAAAGAGTAACGCAAGCGCGCAATGGTATTCTTAGCCTGGATAGAAATCAGGCTGGACGTGCAATAGCATAAGAATGCTTTACTGTGAGGCATACAAGCCGAGCAGTTGCGAAAGCAGGTTATAGTGATCCTCGTGTGTTTTGTGGAAGACACCGGGCTTATCGGATAAAAGTTACCTCGGGGATAACAGAGTCATCGCGCCTAAGCGTCCCTAGCGTCGGCGCGGTTTGCTACCTTTATTAACATTGGGGTCCCTTAATAGTAATATTAAGGTGCTGTTCTTGAGTAGAAAGAAAACTCAATTTCTATTATCAAGAAAAAATGGGCTCATAACGGTGAACCCTTCGTTTTGATGTAAGTTTAATGTAAGAATTTATTGTTATATTAAACTTACATCAAAACATGGCAATACCGTGGGAAGTCTAGTAAAAGATCAAAATTCTATTAAAAGCATTTGCTTTTAACTTATGTAGCGAAAACTACAAGCTTTTACTATGACCCCGTATCGACTTGAAAGTTGGGGCAATTATGCAACTTTCAGATGGAGTAGGATTTCAAGTTAAGCGAACAAGAATCCGAATTTTTAAACTTCATAACACGCCCACGTCCTTTATGTAGAAACAAAGGATGGTGGTATAGTCAGACTTTAGGTAAAAACCTAGAGATACATCGCGATGTCGGCTCATCGCATCCTGGGGCTGAAGAAGGTCCCAAGGGTTAGTCTGTTCGCCTATTAAAGCGGTACGCGAGCTGGGTTCAGACCGTCAATTAACGGCGGCTTTTTCGAGTAATCGAAATCGAATAAATCGACTCATATCGGTGAAACCCTAACAAACACTCAACCTGTCGTGTGTTAGGATAATACCGAGGGAAGTTGTATTCCTGTACATATTATGAAAAAAAATCTTTTTTACGCTTATTTAGCTGGTTTCTTAGACACAGATGGAAGTATCTATGTTCGTTTAAAACCAAATTCAAGTTATAAATATGATTTTCAAATATCACCTTCTATCGTGTTTTTTCAAAAAAACACAGCAGAAAGTTACTTTAAGAAAATTCAAAAAAAACTTAATTATTCAAAAAAAAGAAAAATATGTACTAAGGTGGTTTGTAATCACCTGATAGAAAAAGGAGTATTAACCCCGTAGAGACTTGTTTGTGTAACGAGCAAACAGAATTGTTTTTAATAAAAATAATTAACACGTCGATCCCCTACACTTTGCAATAAAAACAAAGGGTAATGTAGGGTGGTGGTATAGTCCATCCTCTTAGTAATAAGAGATGTTATATACTTTTTATGTATATATATGCGTGAGACAGGTCGGCCTCTATCCGCTGTCAGCGTTAGATAGTTGAGAGAATTTGCTCCTAGTACGAGAGGACCGGAGTGAGAGAATCCCTAGTGTTCCAGTTGTCACTGTCAAGTGCATTGCTGGGTAGCTACATTCTTTGTGGATAACCGCTGAAAGCATCTAAGCGGGAAGCCAATCTCAAGATTAGCTATCTCCATTAGACCCGTGGGAGAACACCACGTTGATAGGTAGTCGGTGTAAGCCTGGTGACAGGCTAAGCCTAACTATACTAAGTGTTGATCGAACATAATTTTCAAATTTTTGATTTTTGAAATGTTAGTGAGTTGTGTAATTTATTGCACGGCCCACAAAACAAATTTTCAAACTTCAAAAAGCATGGTTACTGTGTTTACGTCAACTAAATTTTAATCTAATTAAACGTTTTTTATATCTTTTTGACCCATGGCAGATTTTCTTCACTTGTTAGAGTCCAACTCTAAGTGGGGTGGTGTTCATTTATGAATGCACGCGATGCAAAATAATTGCCTCGCAAGCCCAATTAACAATTTAATATTTGTTTCTTGTAGTAAAATATGAGAAAACAGAATAGCTTTGAGCCTCAACAGGCTTGAAGAATGCGTAAAGAACGTTTAATTCTGGTCTCTAGAGCGAGGTGGAACCAACTCTTCCCTTCCCGAACAGAGTCTTGAAACTCCTCAGCGCTGACAATAGTGCACGGGCAACTGTGTGTGAAGATAGGTCGAGGCCAGAATTAAGCGTTTTTTTGTGGCAATTTTCTAACCCGAGGTGGTATAGTACCTTTATGTTTAGATATTTTTCAAAATACTGGTTTGATTTTGTCTGGGTAATGACTCTAAAGGAGATCAAAGCTAGATACAAGCGTGTTATTCTTGGGTTTTTGTGGGCAATTCTTAATCCAATTTTGCAAATGCTTGTTATTGGATTTCTGTTTCGATTTTTTATTCCAGTAAAAATTGATAATTATTTTTATTTTTTATTTGCTGGCTTGCTTCCTTGGAACTTTTTTTCCTACACATTTTCAAAATGTACGCCCTTGATGTTAAATGAGAGAGCACTTATACAGAAAGCTAAGTTTCCTAGAGAGGCTTTAGTACTTTCAATTGTTTTTTCAAATTTACTTCATTTTCTAATATCAATATTTTTATTTGCTATTTTAGCTTTATTTGTGGGTTATTTATCCTTGTTTAAAATATTTATTTTATTTTTGACTATTGTTTGGTTAGTTTTCTTTACTGTTGGAATTTCTTTACTCTTATCAACATTATTTATAAGATATAGAGATATAAAATTCATTGTTCAAGCATTAACTCCTTTATGGTTTTATGCTACGCCAATTATTTATACAAGATCACTGTTGCCAGGCTGGATGAGTGAAATTCTTCAGTTCAATCCTATGACAGGAATTATTGAGTTATTTCAATCTGTGTTTACAAATAATAATTTAATTTTAGATTTTCATGCAATTATTTTTGGATTTTTAATTTCATTGTTAATTTTAATTGTTGGTATTTATTTATTTATTAAAGAAAATCAATTTTTTGATGATTGGTTGTAAAAGATGATGAAAATAAAACAAAAAAAAATTAACAAAAGTACTGTTCCATTGGCAATAAAAGTTAAAAATGTAACTAAAACTTATATTTTACGTCACGAGAAACCAACTTTAATAGAGAACTTACTTTACAAATCAAGAAATGAAATTTATGTTGCTTTGGAAAATGTTTCATTTTCTGTTCAAGAGGGAGATAGACTAGGAATTATTGGGAGCAATGGCTCTGGGAAAACTACCCTCCTAAAGCTGATAGCGGGGATTACTAAGCAACAAAAAGGCAGTATTAAAGTAAATGGTAAGATTGTATCGCTGATTGATCTTTCAGCCGGTTTTCATCCAGATTTGACAGGAGAAGAAAATATTTTTTTAAATGGTCTAGTCATAGGTATGAATAAAAATGAAATTGAATCTAAGAAGAAGTTGATAATTGAGTTTGCAGACATTGGAAAATTTATTGATGCACCTTTATATACCTATTCTAGTGGAATGAAGTTAAGGCTTGGTTTTTCTGTAGCAATTCACTCAAGTCCAGATTTACTTTTATTAGACGAAGGTTTTGCAGTTGGGGATGAAAATTTTAGACGTAAGGCAAATAAAAAAATTCTTGATTTTCAAAAACAGACAAAAACATTAATCATGGTAAGCCATTGGTTGGAGGAATTAGAGCGCAATTGCAACAAAATTCTCTGGTTAGAAAAAGGGAAGATAGTTGCATATGGTGGTACAGAAATCTTAAAACAATATAAAAAATATTCTAATTAATATAAATGTTCTGGTTAAGGACATTTGAGACTTTTAGGTGTCTCCTTTCTGTAATTGAACTAAATAATTGTTTGGTGTCATATAGCCTAGTGATTGATGTGGTCGAATCTGATTGTAGTAGATCACCCAATCATTAAGTTTTTGATCAAATTCATTTAAATCATAGGTTGCCGCATCAATCTCATAGTTAATAAATTCATCCTAAATTGTCCAATTGAATTTCTCTACGTATCCATTTGATTTAGGAAACTTTGGATAGCTCCAAACATGGTTTATATCTTGTAGTTGTTCAATTGCTTGGCTAATATATCCTTTAAAGAAATTCATTAGCATTACTACTTGAAAACGAACTTACTTTTTTAGCCCATGATTGTCTGAATTTGAGTTCAATTACTGAGTGGAAATAGTAATTTTGGTTTTGTTTATTTTGGTAACAAACTAAAAAGTTTTCTGTCTGAGTCAATAAAACTTCTTTTCCATCTAGAAGCACTCGCTCTACTCACACCTGGAAAAGCTAAACAAACTGTGTTCCAGTTAGTTCTTCCTAATAGTTCAATTAGATGTAGCTCTAATTTAGCTTTATTATTTAGAATCAAAGCCAAGAGCAGTGTTGATAGTTGTCATAAAATAATCATACTGCTCTGTTTTATGATTAGAAAATTATGTCTGATTCTCATGGCTCGCTATCGTTCGCTGAGTCTCAAATGTATCGTGACCTAGTCACTTGTTCTAAAATTCACTTGTTCTAATAGTTTGAGCAACTATCTTAATGATTTTTACAGATGGTTTGATGTATGATTTTTTTCTCACTATTCCTTTAATAATTTATATTATGCTAATAATAGCATATAGTCTTTTATATGAAAATATCAGTAATTATTCCCACAAAAAATAGAGCAGATAGTCTGCGGGTAACTTTGGATCATTTACTCAGGCAACTGAAAAAAAATGATGAGGTTATTATTATTGATAATAAGAGCACTGATCATACTAAAATAGTTGTAGATACTTTTAGAAAAAAAAAATTGTTACCAACAATTATATATAAGGTCGAAAACCTTTCAGGGCCATCGTATGCTAGAAATCTAGGAATAAAATCAAGCTCCAACGATATTTTAGCTTTTTTGGATGATGATTGTATAGTAAGCAGTAAATGGGTTACTAATATTAAAAATTTTTATTTATTAAAAAAGAAACATTCAAAAATTATTCTTCAGGGAAAAATCACTCATATTTCAAAAGAAAATGATATTTTTTATCAAATTTTGATACTTAAAAACAAATATAGTTTAGAAGTTTTGAAGAAAAAACAAATCGATAACTACGTTAATTATATTAATGCAGGTAATTTTTCATGTACTAGATTGGTAGTAAATAAATATTCAAAATTTTTTGATGAAAAAAATTTTCCTTTTATTTGTGAAGAAAGAGAGCTTTCTCAAAGATTAAACTTGGATGGTTTCTTGATTAAATTTTTTAAAAAAATGCCAGTAATTCATCAAAAACAACAAAAAACATTGCTAAACTCATTAGTAACTGGATATAAATATGGTCTTTATACTGGAAAAATTATTAAAAAATTTAAATCAAAAAATAAAGTCCAAGTTTTGTTTAAGTCAGAGATTAAAGAAAGATTTCAAAGGAACATATTCAAAGAAATAATGTATATCACGTTTAGAATAAAAACCAATTATTTTAAAAAAGTAATAATATTTATTTATCTTATAATTAGAGAAATTATTTATCAAATAGCATTGTTTTTTGGAAAAAATTCGCGATTGTGTTAAAAATTGATTTAATAAAGAAAAAGATGATTCTTGGTCTCAGTAATCTTAACAGTGGAGTTTTTTTATTTACTAATAGAGAAGCAATAAAACATTCTATATAAATCTTAAAAGAATTTTCATCATCTTCAGTTGCCCAAGAAGTAATTGACCCAAATATTCCTATTTTTTTTTGATCATAATAGTGAGAAAGTATTTTTATTTTTAAACTAACTTTATCCAAGTAATTATCAAGATATTTTTTTTGAAAAATATTTCTGAAAATTAATAATACTAGTTGAGATTCTCCCAAAAAATTGTGTTTAATGGCAATTTTTTCGAAATCTTTCCAAGATATTTGATTATTTTTAATAAATTCTCCGATATTAAAAAGGGTATTAAGACCTCTGAGAAAATCATTTGTCCAAAAACAGATTACTTTTCCAAGTAAGAAATATTCGTTTTGATATTTTCTGGATTTTTTAGTACTCGTAAAAGCTTTCCAATAGTCTTTGGTTATTTTTAGCGATTGGCCTTTGTCAAAATACAGATCTCTCGGAAGATTTACTAAAAAATGCAAATCTATTTGAACGTAGTTACTTTTATTCACTAGAGTAATCTCTTGAGGAGGACGATTTTTTATGTAGAAGTTGTTTTTTATTAATAATCTAACTGCTTTTAGTAATTGCTTGTAATCAATAAGAATGTCGATGTCTGATCCATATATTCTATGATTTTTATCAACAGCATCTAATAAAACGTAATTTATATTGTTTTTTTGAAATAATTTGTTTAGATTAACTTTTTCTTTATTTAAAAGATTACTAAAAAACTGTTGCTGAATATTTTCTTTAGAATTTAGCTTATTAAATCTTAAAAATTTATTTTTAATTGACAAAAAATGAAGTAAGTTGACATCTATTTTTTTAGAGGTTTTTATGACTTTTTTATTATTAAGAGCATCAATAATTTTGTCTAATTCATCTGATCCAGTTTTTCTATTCAGTAATTTAATAAAATAAAATATTATATATCTAAATGGAGATAAATTAGAGATTTTACCAGTTATTGCTATTAATTTTTGTAAATAAATACCTTTTTTATAATTAATAATGTGATCATTATTAATTATAAATTCAATTTTCCCATAAATATCTTTTTTTAGATAATATCCATCGAAAATGATGTTATTATCGCCTTTTAACAAATACGTTAATCTTCTTTTTTTTATAATATCTATAACTCTATGAACAATAAGACCATTCTTTTTAAGAAAACATACTATATCTCCAATTTCATATTTGAAATCCTTGTTTATTGATATCAAAAGTTCGCTACAAGAGTTTATCACCGGTTCCATGCTCTTGCCCTGTGATTTAAGGTAAATGTTATAATCTTTGCTCATATGGTTATAAATGATTCCGAAAATTACTATCTTTTTTTGAGAGTTGCTGGTATCAATCTAGGGCTTAATATACAACAAAAACAGGATTTTTTGTTTTTGAAAAGAAAATACGTTGACTATTTATCGAAAGTTGACAAAGAAACATATTATATTGACATAATTTTTGGAAAAAAATTAAGAAGAGAACCCTTTTCAAGAAAAAGTAATCGATTATTTATATTTAATACAATATTTTTGCAAAATAACTTTGCTTATTTTAATGACATTTTTTTGCAGATATTTATTATTATTCTTAATGAAAGAAATGGGTTCTTAGTTCATGCTTCCACACTTTGTTATAAAAACAAAGGATACGTTTTTATGGGAAAAGAAGGAGCGGGAAAATCTACGATCAGGAAAATTTGTAAGTCGATAGAATCATTAAGTGATGATATCGCAATTCTTAAAAGAGTGAAAAATAATTATTATCTTTATGGCTCTCCATTTTATCAAAGAACCAAAAGATCTTATCCAAATAAAAAGGTATTAATTAAGGGGATCTTTAATTTAACACAAAAAAAATACACTAGAATAGAAAAATTATCAAAGTTTGATAGTTTTGTAGTTTTAAGAAATAATACGTTCTTTACAGAAGCTTCTTTGACTCAAAATGAGTTAATAAATAATTTTCTAAATAAAGTTGAAATATTTCAATTAGATTTTGAAAAAAACAATGAGTTCTGGAAAATTGTATCTGGTAGTGACTTTATTTTTTTATACAAGAATAATTTTGAAAAGTTTTTAATCAATATTAATGAAGGTCTTTCAATTACTCCAGAACAATATCAATGGAAGTCATTGATAGCAAATCAAAATTTTGTTAATCATCTAAATGTAGTCAATGATTTAAGTTGGAATTTCGAATTTGGAGATAACAAGACTATAAAATTAATTGCAAAGCGGGTTTGTAATCTAAGGTTCTCTGGCTCTCACACAGAACTTATAAGAAAATATTTAAAATCAAAACATTTTAATTCTCTTGTTATAATTTGTTTGAAAAATAACAACAAATTTGAAATTATTGATGGTAATCATAGAGTAATAGCTAACACTATTGCCAAAAAAAATTGCTATTATAAATTAATCTATGCAAATTCACAAAATATCTAGTTTATTCCCAAAAAATATAAAATCTAGTAAAAAATTACTAACTATATTTGCTCATCCAGATGACGAAGTTATTAATGTTGGTGGAATTTTGAGTAAATCAATCGAAGAAAAAATTGAAGTTTCGATTTGCTGTCTAAGTAAAGGTGAAAAAGGTATTTTTAATAAAAAATACTTAAAAAATATAATCGAAATTAGAGAAAAAGAATTAGCAAAAGTAGCGAATGAAATTGGAGCTAAAAACTTATTTCATAAAAACATCCCCGACGGCCAATTTGTTTTGAATGATAATTTGTTAGAGCAAATAATTATTAAGGTATTGGAAGAGGTTAAGCCTCAATGTATCATTACTCACGATCCATCTGGAATTACAAATCATCCAGATCATATAAAATTATGTGAGACAGTATTAAAAGTGGTTAAAGAAAAATACAGAAAAAAGATCAATCTTTATTTTTCAACAATTACAAAAAACGAACAAATTTTTAGAAAACAAAAAAGAAAAGAGCTAAACTTTCAAAATTTACAAAAAACAACTCATAAATTTAATATTAAAAATTTTATTTCTGATAAAGCAAAACTTTATAATATCTATGAATCACAGAATATAGCAAAGTACCTAAATATTCCTCTTGAAATGTGGTTTTCATTTAATGATTTTGAATCATTGCACAAGGTTGATTTTGAAAAGAATTATAAATTTAATTATTATTCGTTTTATATAAATACCATCACCTGATTAGAGAAATGTGATGATATAATTAGAAAATGATTAAATATAAAATGAATCCAAGCGCAACTTATAAGGTGTTTGACGGAGAAGTACATATTCTTGATTATAAGACAGCCAATATTCACTCACTTAACTCAACTGCCTCATTTATTTGGAAACAGTTAATCAAACCAACTTCAGAAAAAGCACTGATTGAAAAGATGGTAAAAGAGTTTGATGTCGAAGAAAAAGAGCTCAAAAAAGATTTAGTTGAATTTTTTGAATTATATCTTGAAAATGGATTTATTTTGAAATTAAATGATTGATTTCTTCAACAGATATTTTAATAATTATTGGATTGCAAACTCCAAATTAAGTTTGTTCAAAATTTCAATAATTATATTATTTTTATTCCTACTCGGAAGTATTTTCGCAATTGTATTTCATCAAATTTATTTTTTCTATATTTTTTTAATAATTATTTTGGTTTTTATAATTTCTAGCTTTAATAAAATTTTAAAATACGGATATAATAGAAAAATTTTTGAAGATAAGGAATTAAATTTTCTGGTTTATGATAATAAAAAACCACTAAATCGTTTTAATGATACTAGAATTCTCAGAATCAATGATTCAGATTTTTCAAGCAGAGTTTGGCTATCTGTTTCTAAAAATATTAAAAAGTCCGCATATTTATCAGAGCTAATAGATCTAATTCCAAGTAAATTGTTAACTAAAAAAAATCACATACTTCATTTGGGCGGATGTGCAAATAGTATTCCACTATTTTTAGCAGTCAATTACAGCAAATTAATTAATGATGTTGTTGAAATAGACAAGCATTTTTCAGATGTTTCTAAAAAATATTTTTACCCTTTATTTGGAAAAAATGATTTTAAAAAGATTAATCACTTTAATGCAGATGCAAAAGAATTTGTAAAGATTAATGAAAAAAAATATTCTGTAATAATTCAAGATATTTTTATAAGTAATCAAGTGCCAAAGTATTTTTTGTCAGCAACTTGGATTAAAAATATAATTAGGAGTTTAAAAAAAGATGGAATGGTTCTAATCAATTTAGGAACACCATCTAGTGAAGAGGTTTTTGAAATATTAATGAATTTACCAAAAAAACTGCATTATAAGAAGTTAATAGGAATTAAAAATTATTCAGGTTTTGTTTGTTTGTATTTGTATAAAATAAATTAGTATAATTAAGTTTATTTATTTGAAGATATTTTCAAACAGACTAGCACTGCTGGCTACGAACAGACCAGTAATTTGAGAACAGACTACTTTTAAAGTATTTTTTAAATTATTATATGAGTGTTCTTTTAATTTGATCATTGATTTAATATTGTTTTTTAGTTCAACAAAAGTATTTTTGAGTTCATCTTTAACTATTTTTTTTGCAAATTTATTACCGTTAAAAGAAAAATAGCCATAACTTGCCATTTCACCATAGCTATATGACCACTCTTGTTTGATTTTTTTTTCTTCATTAAGCCATTTGTTATGATAGATTAGCATAGTTGGCTCATACCCGATTTTATAATTATTTATAAGACTTCGATTAATTATTTCTGCATCTTCGGCATTACTACCAATTGATCCAGGACCAAGCCATTCTTTAAATAAACCAATTTTTTTTAAAACCTTTGTTTCGATTGCCATGTTATTTCCGAAGCCAACATTTTTCCAGTGTGGTCCAGGTTTTTCAGTTATTCCAAATTTATCAGGATTTTTTTTAAAAGTGCATGGACAAAATTCTTTTTCGTGCTGTTTAGATTGGTAGGGAAGAGTTTTTCCACAGCATAGCGAAATATTTTTATGTTTATTAAAAGTTTTATTAATATTTTTAATCCAATTTTTATCAACAAGACAGTCATCATCGGTAAATGCAAGTATTGTTCCTTTGGCTCTGGAAATTGCATAATTTAAAGATTTGGATTTCCCCTTTGAATTTAGATGAAAATATTTTATTAATTTAATATTCTCATCTAAAATTAACTTTCTTGTTTCTGAATTAGTGCTTTGATCAACGACAATAATCTCAAGTGGCATTTCAACAGAGTTGAGGATTCTTTTTAGGCAAACTTCGAGTTGATTGGCTCTATTCTTAGTTGCAATAATTACTGAGATATCGCTAGATTTTAGATGTTTTTTCATCATTATTTTTTAGAAAACAGATCTAACCAAATTAACGTAGCTTTTTTTAAATTTATAAAATAATCATTTTTAGGAAACTCTACTTTTTTAATTAATTCACGGTAACTTCCAATAATGTCATTAGAAGTTAATTTAACTTTTTCAACTTCTTTCCAAATTATTTCATTTATTTCAATGCCCTCAGCTTCTTTGATTAGATTTTTAAATGGATCAGATGCTTTTCTGTGTTCAACAAATGGGGCACCATTGATTACTGCCAATCCCAGATGATCCATTATTTTTTTTGAAAAAATTCCTGCCCAAATGTCGTCAAATCTGTCATAACCCCATTTCTTGCCACTGGTATTCTCGCCCATAAGAGGGAAGTACATTAGTGGAGCAATCTCTTTTCTAAAGGCTAAATTCATTGAACACATAGGATAGTAACTGTTAGATGGGATTATTTGTAAGAAATGTTCGGCAAAATTTGCCTTAAATTCTAGGTTTTGCAGGTGAGTTGGTGCATCAAAGTCAAGAACATTAGTCCACAGACCATGACTGAGCATCACAGGAGCTTGATTACGGTTTAAATAGGGCATTCCGCGCGTATACATGTATCTAGAGTCTGGATAAGTATTAACCCAATTCAGAGGTGTTTTTAGATTTAGGTTTTTTTGATGAAGTTTTATTAGATTGTGATTTTTAACTGGGTAACAGTCGTCATCAAGAGTAATAATTATGTCTGCACCTAGTTTAAAAGCTTGTAGAAATCCATAATTACGAATAGCAGAAACTTTTCGAGGAATTATCCAACTATCTTTTTTTAAATCCTTGTCAATTTCATTCCACGAGTAATGATAAGTTTTTTTTCCAACTTTTGGAATTGTGATTGTTTTTTTTGGCCTATCTTCACAAACAATAATAGAGACATCTTTAAATTGCTCTTTCCAGTCGTTTAAAAAGTCTAGATTTCTAATAGTAGGGATTATAACAAAATTTTTTTCCATTAAGGTATCTTATCAGCTAGAGGTTAATTTCACCAATGATATCTAAAACGGCGTCAACTTTATTTTTCCAGCTATTATCAATTGCCAGTTTTTTTTGTTGGCTATAAATTTTTGTAGACCAAGGTTTTGAAAGTATTTTTTTGATTTGATTTTCCCAATCTTGGTATGAATTGTGGATTTTCACTAAGTTATTAAATTTGGATAATTCAAGTTCTTTGATTGGAGTTGAGATTACTGGTTTTCCCATATAAAAATATTCAAAAATTTTCATTGGATAGCAATACAGGTTAAATTTTTGTTTTATATCGTAAGGAATGATGCATATATCAAAATTGTTAATTGCATTTATTAACTCTAATTTATTTTTAGTTGAATTAAATTGGACATTAGGAAATTGCTGAATATTTGTGATTTGCTTGAGAATATTATTTAGATTTTCTCCTGGATAATTTTGAATTGGTCCCCAAAAAGAGAAATTCCATTTTGGGTTGGTTGATATTAAGTTAATTAATAATTTATAATCAAACCTGTAATTTATTCCTCCAACATAGCCAATAATTGGTTTTTTGTGCTTCTTTTTTTTATTTAGCAATTTTAGGTTTTTTTCAAATTCATTTTGGTTGAAACCTTGAGGCACAAGAAAGATTTCATTTTTTTTGCTTTTATGTGTATTTAGTAAAGACTGAGAGTTAACAAAAATTTTATCAACATTTTTGATTAGTTTCAGTTCATCGTTTTCTTGCTCTTTTCCAAAAAAATCTACACAGTCATATATTGAAGTCTTATTTTGAAAGAAATTAGGGAAATAATGAAATTGAGGATCGAATATCCAAATTATTTTTCGTTTCCATCTGAGTTTAAAACTTAATATTAGCAGACTCAAGTATTTGTTAATTTTTTCAATGAACTTAAATTTTCTAAACGGAATGTAGTATTTTGGGATATAAAAACTAATATTTTTTATTTTTTGGTATTTTTGGATATTCTTTTTAAGAAAAAAGTGAGCATCGTCGCTCATATAGGCAATAACTTTAAGATCTCTTTTTGCTAGTTCTAGGCAGGTTTGTCTTTGAAAATCAGCAGACCAATCCCAAGGGAGCGTAAATGGCATGATTATTAGAGTATTTTTTTTCATTTTTGTTTAATCTGATTTTGATGAGCGGCAAAGCCTAAATATAAAAATAAGTACGAAATAATTTCCATGTGATTTATAAAAATGGGATATACTTGGGCACATAAAAAGAAAATAAACGCTGCTAAATGAAATTCACTGTATTTAGAAAAGTTATTTTTTATCACAGGTCTAAAAATTAAATAAATAAAAATAGAAAATAATATCGTGCCGATGATTCCTGTTTCAGCCAAGAGTTGAATTAACAAATTATGAGGATGAGAAGGATCAACAAAATAATCTTCTTGAGGAAATGAAGTGGCCAAATAATATGGTGATAAATTCAAACCAACACCTAACAATGGTTTTTTCTCCAACAGTCTTAAAGAATATTGTGAAAGCTGAATGCGGTACGTTCCGCTTCCTTCTTTTGAAAATAATTGATTACTTGATCCTAGTCTGTTAATTAAATAAGGACTCACAAATAAAATTCCAATTATAACGAGTGGAATAAAAAAATTATGTTTTTTGATTGTCTGAAATACATTTTTAATTTTCTTCTTAAATAAAAACGTTTTAGTTTTTAAAATTATTAGTAAGAGTAGCAAGGAAATTAGATATATCGCTCTGCTGCCTGTTAATAAAATTGCAAATAGTCCTAAGATTGACGCGATTGAGATGATCTTTCTTTTTTTCTTATCTTTTATTTTGTTGCTTAAAAAAACAAATGTTAATATTGAAACATTTGTTAGTAAAAAAGTACCAAGGATACTACTTTCAAAAAAAGTACCTGGCAAACGAAGAAGATTGCTGTTTTCTGATGACGTGACACTAAGTTTGTTACTAAAAAGAAACACTTCAATATCTTTATTTAAGTGTCCTTGATTTATTGTTTGCAATATAAGCCAAACAGACTGGAATAGGGTTGAGCTGGCGATGACCATAGAAAAATCGTCTAGTTTTTTATAAAGAGAATGTAGGATGAATGGGATTAAAAAAATACTTAACAATATTACTAACTGAATAGACGATAAAAATACTGGAATATCAAACATTGTGAAGATCGAGTTACTGGCTGTAGATACAATAAATAGCAAAAAAATGCTAATCAAAACCTTGTTATTTTTGGAAATGAAAATTTTTTTGGTTTTAAAATAGAGTTTTTTTCTTAGGTAATGAAGATAAAAAAGTCCTAAATAAAAAGATGATAAATAGAAAGGAAAAAGGTATTCAATATTAAAGATGGCATTTTTTAAAATATATTTTTTATCCAGTAATAGAATATCAATTCCTTTACCTTTGGCAAAAGGAAGAGTGAGCAAAAAAACATAGAATAATGTTAGTGGTAATTTTTTAAGATGTTGATATAGTGCTATTAATAAAATTAATGAAAAGAGCAACAGTATTTTGTTGCTAGTGCTAAAATATAGACTGAAGTGGAATAGTGAGGAAATTAAAAAAGTTCTCAGATCCTTTGAACATAAAAACTTAATTAATTTATAGATCATGCAGAGTATTATACACAAAATAAAAAAATTTAAGTTTAAAAAAGTTTATTATTTTGACTTGTTTGTAGTTTTAGTTATTTTTTCAATTATTTCAATTTTTTTATATAATAGATTTACAAAAAAAAGCCTTTGGATTGATGCTCAAATTCAAGTGTCGGATGGAGAGCTTTGGTGGAGGGGTGATGACCCTCCATTCTGGTTTTTAAACGATCTTAAATCTGGTATGATAGCAAGAAATTCTTTTGGAGAAGAAATCGCAAAGATAACAGATGTTGAAATTTATTCCAATGAAGGTATTTATAAACAAGCTAATGTTAAACTAAAACTAAAAGTATCTTTTGATAAAACAAGAGACACTTATCTTTATAATTTCCAACCAATTCAAAAAGGTAAGCCAATTGATTTAGCATTTGGATCAAATAATGTCAGCGGTCTTGTCGTTTCATTAGGTTCACAGTCAGAAGAAAGATTTGAAAAGAGAATTAAGGTGAAAATGCAATATTTAGATGATTGGTTGGCGGAAGCATATCAAGTTGGAATGGAAATGAAAGATTCTAAAGGCAGATCTTTAGCAAGAATTGATAGCGTTAGTCTTGATGAAAGTAAACTAGATAACTCCATTATGTTTGAGGGAAATCTTAGTCTCTTAAATAACCAGTCCAAGAAAGGCAAGTGGGAAGGAAAACTTTATCAGCGTCAAGGTCAATTAAAAGATGCGATATTAGAGATATCACTGTCCACTTTTAAAGAAGAAGATTTCTATAGATTTGTAGACGGCACTCCAATTAAGATTGGAAACGAAATAAATTTTTATTTCTCAGAAATTTCAGCCAAAGCAAAGATTATGGAAATCATTGAGTAACTGAAAGATATTTTTTTAAAAAAGCCAAGTTATTTTTGATAGAGTGATTCTTACGAAAATAGATAGAACCATTCTCCCCAATAATTTTTCCCAGTTTTTCATTTCTGATCACTACTAGACACAATTTGGCAAACTTACGTGGATTGTTTGTGATTAAGTACTCTTTGTTATTTTTGCCTTCGATTCCCTGAACTCCAACCCCGGTGGTGACAACCGGAAGTTTATTTGCGAATGCGGTTAGCGCTTTAACTCGAACTCCGCCACCGGCCTGAAATGGCAGGACAAATAAATTAGCAGTATTCAAAAATTTAGCAGTATTTTTTTGAAAGCCATGAATTTTAACCGATTTTAAGTGAATAAATTCTTGTTTAAAACTTTCTTCGATTTCACCAACAATATTGAAAATTATTCTTGGTTCTTTTTTTAAAATAATTGGGAAAATTTTTTCAGTGAACCATTTAACCGCCAATTTATTTGGAAGCCAGGTAATATCTCCAATAAATAGTATTTCTTTCTTTCTTTCTTTACCCTCTCCTGCCAGTTTTTTTGAAGAAGATTTTTGCGGGGCATAAACTAATTTTTGGGTTGAAAGGTTGTTTAATTTGAATTTGTTTTTGATTATTTTTACATCAAATTTAGAAATGGCAAAAATGTGATCAAATTTTTTAAGAATTCTTTTTTCAAATAGATAAACAAGGAAATATTCAATCAACAAATGTAGTTTTGTTTTTTTGAGGTCAGGGAAATGAATAAATTTCATCCAAGCAAGCTGGTGCTCAATATTTTGTTCTTCTAAAATCCAAATTTCATTTTTCTTTTTTGGTAAGTATTGAGCCATGTTAATGTGGTCAATGTGAATAATGTTAGGTTTTAGTTTTTTAATTAATTTGTCTAGGTAAATTTTAGCTTCACTTAAATAAAATTGGTAAAGAAAATATGGATTCAACTTTAAATAGTTCTTTATCAAAAATCTAAGATTATCTTGAGGGGGTTGATTAAGATTAGGCAAGGTAAATACTTTAATATGACTTGCAAATTTTCTAACAAAGTCAAGATTTTTTTTTGAAACATTTTTTTCACTAAAACATATTAAAGTGATATTGAATTTCTTTGATAATGTTTGTATGGTATTAATACATTTAATCTTAGCTCCGCTAGTGGCGGGATATGGAAAGAGTTCTGTAATATAAAGTATTGTTTTTTTATTCATACAAAAATGAGTTATTTATCGGTAGTCATCGTTACTAAAAATAGAGCTTTGGAATTATCCCAATGCTTGGGGTCATTGCTTTCTGGCAATTCTCTGCCTAATGAGATCATTGTGATTGATAATAACTCAAAGGATGCAACAAAACAACTTATTGCTGGATTGAAAATTCAAAGCAAGGTAAATGTAAAATACTTTAATTTTCAAGGCAAAGGATATCCTAAAATTTACAATAAAGGTCTACATGAAGCTAGAAATGAATGGGTTGCGTTTATAGATGATGATTGTGTTGCAAGTATTAATTGGGTAGATGAGATCAAAAAATCTATCAAAAAACATCCAGAAGTGAGTGCAATAATGGGGTGGTGCGGCACATATTACAGCAAAAATGTATATTCTCAGGCAACATTAATGTTTGATAATGATTGGAAACAAAGATCCCTAAATGGAGTAAATGTTGTTGATCTTGAGGTATTGGATAATAAGAATATTGTTTACAAAAAGTCTTTTTTACAAAAAAAATCATTAAAATATGACGAAAATAGAGTCGGTTATGAAAATGGTGCCGCTGAAGATTGTGATTTGGGGATGCAGATACAAGAAGCTGGCGGGCAAGCAATATGCAACAAAAAAATGATAGTTTGGCATAAAGATCCTCAGGATTGGTTATGGTTTATGAAAAAAAATATTGCGTCATGGAAGGCATATCAAAGTTTGGGTATAAAATGGGATTTACAAGAGCGAGAAAAATTAAAATCAAAACCCATTTATTTAATGGAGTTAGTGCGAGAATTTAAAAATAATTTTAATCTCTCTCAAATAGAATATTTACAACTATTTTTAGTATCAAAGCAAGTTATGATCTTAAATAGATTCTTATCGCACTTAATTAATTAATATATGTCAATAATATTGGTAATATTTTCTATTCTTCTTATAACTTCAACTATTTTTAATAAAGGTAAAGATACTTTTAGATTAGTCTTTTTGAAAGCTCTTTTAATTTTGTATACTTATATATTTTTCCTATTCGAAGGACTTAGTTTGTTTAATCAATTAAACAGTCATTCTATAGTTTCTTTTACTGCGATAGCAGTTTTGTTATTATCTTTAGTTTTGTATATCCGCATTTATAAGAGTGGATTGTCAATTTTTCGATTTAATTACAAATATTATTTCAATGACTGGAAATTATTAATAATATTTTTCTTTTTATTGATATTAGTTTTTATTGGTATTTATTATCCGCCTAATAATTGGGATTCAATGACCTATCACTTGGCTAGAATTGGTTTCTGGATCCAAAATAGTTCTACTTCATTTTTTCCGACAAATAATCATAGGCAGTTATATTCTGGGCCATTATCTGAATATTTTTTAGCTTTTTTATTACTAATAGATAGGTCAGATAATTTTTTATTTTTCGGTCAATTTTTAGCTATGATTGGAAGTTTAGCAGCTACTTCTTTGATTGCAAGAGATGTTTTTAAATTTAATAAAAAAATTCAGATATTCTCAGTAATTTTAGGGTTGTTAGTTCCAATGGGATTACTTCAATCTGTTTCCACTCAAAATGATTATGTGGTTACTTTTTTTGTAACTTCATTTTTCTATTTTTTTATGATGGCCAAGGAAAGTGTGTTTATTTATTTATCATTTTCTTTAGCAGTTTTAACAAAAATTACCGCAGTTTTTTATTTATTATTACCTTTTATTTTTTGGTTTAAAGAAAACTTGATAAAGAGAAAATATATATTATTAATATCATTTTTTACTGTGTTTTTAGCAATAAATTCTCTACATTTTTATAGAAATTTTGAATATTTTGGTTCAATTTTCGGTTCAGAATCGGGAATATATATTTTGAAATCTTTTTCACCTTTTTATTTTATTGTTAATTTTTTCAAGAACTTAAGTGTTCATTTACAATTGCCAAATAAAATTTGGAATGAAATGATAGTGGGCATAGTAGAAAAAATTTCATCTGTATTTTATGTCAATATTAATGATCTAAATATTAGTTTTTTGTCAGAAAAATATACTCCAATAAGAAAATCATTTTTTGATCATGATTTTACTGGTAATTTTGTTTACATAATTTTGGTTTTTTTATTAGTTAAGAAGTATTCTTTTAGAAAGAATACTTCTTACTTAGAAAAAAAATATTTTTTATTTTTACTTTTTGGATTTAGTTTAATTCTATTTTTGATTAAATGGAATCCTTATGTAAGCAGATTACATCTTCCATTTTTTATTCTTCTTTCTCCATTACTTGCAATTTTTATTTCTAAAAAAGATAAGATTTTCCAATATTTTTTATTTTTAATATTAATAGTGTATGGAATTATTTTAATTTTATTTAATACATCTCAACCTTTAGGAAAAATTTATCAATATCAAGATAGAGAAAAATCTAGATATATCAAAAAACCATATGATTATTATGAATATTTGAAAATCACGCAATATTTTTTAAAAAGTAAAGTAAAAAGTGTGGGAATTATTAGCGAGGGAGATGACTGGGAATATCCATTTTGGTTTTACTTGTACACTCATAATGCTGTATTTGATTTCAAACATATTATGAACGAAAGTGTCGACGTTGAATTTAGGCCAGAAATGATTATAGATTTGAGAATGTCTGTTCAAGAAAGTGAAGCTAATTATGTTTTTTATAAAGATGATTATTTTTTTAAAGATATTAATGGCGAAACTATAGACCTTTGGGTCAAAAATGAGTTCCCAATACAAGAGGATGCTAAAAATATTTTAAATGGCATATGAAAAATAAAGTTTCAGTAGTAGTGGTTACTAGAAATAGAGAAAGAGATTTAGAGCATTGTTTGGGTTCTTTGGCTTGTCAGTTGGAGACCCTAGACGAGCTCGTTGTTATTGATAATAATTCTTCAGATGGCACAGCTCAAATTGTCAAAAATTTTTCCAAAAATGTTTTATTTAAAGTTAAATATATTAAACATGGCAAAATTGGTTACCCGCATGTATATAATCGAGGTTTAATTGAGGCAAAAGGAAATTGGGTGGCATTTATTGACGATGATTGCGTAGCTGATCCTAGTTGGTATAAAAATATTAAATTAATGACTGGTCGTTTTCCAAAATTAAGCGTAATTTTGGGGAAATCCAGTGAATATTATCAAAAAAATGTGATGGCATTAACAAAATCGTATATTGATGAGGTGGGAAAAATTGGCGCAATAAAAAATAGATTAATTTTGGATTACGAAATCCTTGATTCAAAAAATATTGTTTATAATAAAAACTTTTTAAATAAAAATAAAATTCTTTTTGATACTAATTTGCTAAAATATGCCAATGGAGCAAGTGAAGATTGTGATTTAGGAATGCAAATTTATTCTGCAGGGGGTGTGGCTATTTTCAACGAAAAAATTAATGTAGTTCATAAAGACCCTACAGCTATCAAGACATATTATAAAAAAGCATTTTTTTCACTTGAAAACCATCTTGTTTATGAAAAAAAATGGGAAAGAGTAAGATTGAATATTAATACAAAAAGATCAGTTATTGATAAAATCAGGCTTTTTATTAAGTTTAAACAAACCTACTGTTTAAACAATCTACAAACATTAGCTGTGATATGTAATGTTGTGGTAACTTTTTTTTATATCAAAATTATGCGTAAAGTTCTTAAATCGAAGATACTAAGAATGCAAATAAAACAAAAATGAAAAAGTTTCTAATAAATAATTTAAATTTTTTAGTTGGAAAAAGAAATACAATAACTCAATTAGTTTTAAAAAAAATTAATGAAAAAAAAGGTTTCATACTTTTACCAACTTCCTTAAATGATCTGGCATCAATTGATGAAAACAAAAAATTAAGAGAAATCTATCAAAAAGTTGATTTTTGTGTGACCGACGGGATGTCTTTGGTGTGGTTTTTTAATTTTAAAAGTCTTTTTAAAAGAGAAAAAGGAATGGCTGAAAGAATTTATGGTCCAGATCTAATGAAAAATATTTTAGAATTTGGAGACATTAATGTAAGTCATTTTTTTTATGGATCTTCATGGCAAACTTTGTCAAATTTAGAAAATTATCTGAAAAAGCTTTCTCCAAATATCAAAATTGTTAAAATGATTTCGCCACCATTTAGAAAGCTAACTTTGATAGAAGAAGCAACTTACATTATTAAAATTATAAAAAGTAGAGCAGATGTCTTATGGATAGGTCTTAGCTCTCCTAAACAAGTAGAGTTAGCAGCTCGTTGGTCTCATTTCTTGCCAAATATGAAAATTATGTGCGTTGGTGCGGCGTTTGATTTTTTGGCTAGGAGACAGGTTATGGCTCCAAAAATAATTCAAAAATTGGGTTTGGAGTGGTTATTTAGACTTATCATGAATCCAGTGAGACTTTGGAGAAGATACTTAATATCTATTCCAGGCTATATTTTAAAAAAAATCTATTTCTTTTTCTTTAGTTGATTTTCTATCCAAGCGTATGTTTTTTCCAAACCTTCTTCTAGACTAATTTGAGGCTCCCATGAAAGTGTTTTTTTGATCAAAGTATTGTCTGAATTCCTTCCCCTTACACCTTGAGGACGATTTAAATTATATTTTTTAGAAATCTTTTTATTAGCAATTTTAGCAATTATATCCACCATTTCATTTATTGTGATTAGTCTAGTGGATCCAATATTCATTGGCAAACTGTAGTTCGAATGCATTAATTTGTAAATTCCCTCGAGACAATCATCTATATAGCAGTATGAACGAGTTTGTTTGCCATCTCCCCAGACTTCAATTGAATCAATTTTTCTAGCTTTAGCAATTTTTCTACAAAGTGCAGCTGGTGATTTTTCTCTTCCACCTTCATAAGTACCTTCTGGACCATAAATATTATGAAATCGAGCAATGGCAATTTTTAAGCCCAATTCTTGATTATAAGAGAGACAGGTTTGCTCAGTAAATATTTTTTCCCAACCATATGCAGTGTCTGGGTTAGCGGGGTAGGCATCGCTTTCTTTAAGACCCTTGTTATTGGTTGCCATTTGTTTTTCCTCTGGGTATGCGCAGGCAGACGATGAAAAAAACACTTTTTTAATTCTTAATTCTGCAGCACTATTTAAGAGGTTAAGATTAATTATTGCATTGTTATGCACAATTTGAGGTCCATTGCAGCTTATAAAGCCCATGCCGCCCATATCTGCTGCCAACATATATAGTTCATCAACTTTAAATAAGTGCTTTTTAACAAGTTTAGGATCTCTGAGATCAGCAATTATAAATTTATCAGCTTCAGATTCTGAAAAGTTCGGTTTTTTAATATCGATTCCTGTAACGGAATAGCCCTTTTTTTTAAGAAATCTAGTGAGGTGAGAGCCAATAAATCCTCCAGCTCCAGCTATAATTGCAGTTTTCATATTTGCTTTAATTTTTAACGTAATAATTTATTATTGCTTTAATCTGCTTCGCAAATCTTTCATCGGAGAATTTCTTTGCATAATTATGACAAACAAGCTTGTTGAATTTCATTTGTTCAAACTTATTTATTGCTTCTGTTAAAGATTCTACAGTATGTTGATGAAAAAATAAGCCAGTTTTTTGGTCCATAATAGTTTCTAATAGTCCACCTGAACTAAATCCAATTGTTGGAATTCCTCTAGACGCAACTTCAATGGTTACCATCCCAAAGTCTTCTTCAATTGCGCAGTTTATCAAAGCTTTAGTATTTGTGAATATTTTTTCTAGTTTTTCACCTTCCACAAACCCTTTAAAAGTAACGGTTGGCCCAGCTATTGCTTTTAGTTTTTTTAGTTCAGGTCCTTCACCGACCACCATAAGTGGTAAATTTAGTTTTGTGCAAGTTTTAACTGCAAGTTCGGCTCCTTTTTGCTTTACCAATCTTGAAAAGAAAAGATAATATTTGCCATCATTATTTTTGGTAATTTTAGATGACAAATCTACTGGGGGATAAATTAGCAAACTGCCTATTTTATATCTATTTGTAATTCTGTTTTGTACTTCTTTAGAAATTCCAATTAGAAGGTCTGGTTTTTTACCGCTTTCATAATCCTTTTTTTTGAGCCAACTGAGCAATGGAGAAAATAGAAAATTAATAATTGGATTATTTAGTATTTGAACTTCATTAAATTGTGTTGATAAATATCTTGGAGGAGTATAAACATATGAAATATGGACAGACTTTTTTGAAACATTGACAAGTTTTGAGTTAAAAGAGTGAGAGGATGATATAACCAAATCATATTTTGATAAATTAAGTTTTTCCCAATAAAAAATTAAAAAAGGCTTAAGAAGACTTGCCTGTTTGTAAAAAAATGACCAATCTGAAATAAAAGTGGTATAAATTGCACCCTTTGTTTCATTTTCTATCTTTTTTTTTAAATTTTTATTAATAATTGGAATATATAGATCAGCATCGGGGTATATTTTAACAAGTTCTAAAAAAACTTTTTCTGCTCCGCCTACATGTAAAAATGCGTCATGAACAATTGCCATTTTCATAGCCTAGATTTTATCACATGTTATGATATGTTTTAGCTTACTTGGAACATATTTATGTTGAAAAAAATTAATTATACTTTCATTGCAGTATTAATAATAAGTATTGGACTTTTTTTACGTTTTGATCAAAGTTCATATATTCCATTTCAGGGTGATATTGATGAACTTGCATATGCATGGGCTGGGGTGAGTTATTGGGAAAATGGTAGACCAACTTCATGGTCAACATTTGGAGTTGAAGACAGAGAGTATGTTGGAGATGTTTATCTGAAAATAAAAGGTAACTATGAAAATGTGCCCTTATATTATCCTTGGTTAGATCATCCTCCTTTATTACCTATAATTATTGGAGGATGGTTAAAATTATTGGGATATTCCTTATTTGAACTTTATCCAACTCTACTTTTGCATTTTCCAATGATTTTAATATCTGGCGTAACATTGTTTTTTGTATACAAACTATCAAGTTTATTAACAAATGAAAGGGCAGGCTTACTGCCGCTAATATTATTAAGTTTAAGTCCAAATGTTGTTGTTATTCAAAGAATGGTAATAGGTGAAAATTTATGGATTCCATTTGTTCTTTTAGCTATTATTTTGTCTATAACAAAAACAAAATCTAAGTTAAATATATTTTTAATTTCGTTTACATTAGCATTAGCAGGTCTCAGCAAAATTAGTGGATTTATAGGGGTTCTTATAGTCTCACTTTATTTTTATCATATCAAAGAAGAAAAAAAAGCATTTGAAGTTTTTATGCTTTCAATTTTAATCTGGTTAGGAGTAATGTTTTTATATTTGAAACCTTTGGGCTTTAACTCATTTATTTCTATGACATTAACTCAAGCATCAAGAAATGTTGGATGGCACAATCCATTTTTTATTTTTAGAAATGCTGGATTTTATATTAGTTTTATATCAGATTTTTGGTATTACGCTATATTAATATTGGGATTCTCGAGTTTCTTTGTACAGACTGGACTTAAAAGGAAGTCATCTATTGTAATTGCTCTTTCAATATTTTCAGTGATTTTATTTAATTGGATTACAAATCACGAGTTTGAAGTATTGGGTTGGTACAATATTCCATTATTTATTTTTCTATCGATAAATTCTAGTTATTTGGTAAATAAAGTTAGTGAATATTATTTAATTTTTGTTGGTTTAATTATTTTTATTATTAATCTTGGTTTTTTTAATATTTTTTTTGTAAATCCTGTTATATTTAAAAGCATAATAATATTAATTTTTGTTTCCCTATACATATTTTCATTATTAAATATAAAATATAAAAAAATTATTTTTGATTATTCTTTTTTTATTATTACAGCATTACTAGTAATGCAATCTATTTATATAAACAAAAATTATTTTAAATATATTTGTAGAGATTTTGATTGTTCAGAACCATTAAAGGTAGAAAATAAACTATTTAGAACGATATTACAGAATAACGATACTCATGAGTCGAGAAAATAAAAAAATATTATTTATTACAGAAGATTTTCCTTCTGGCCTCAATGGAAATAGTGTAAGAACTAAAGGTTTACTTGAACATTTTCTAAAAACTGGTTATAAAATTGATTTATGCTGTCTTCACTTTGAAGGATTTAAAATTCATCAATTTAAGCACAAAAATTTACGGGTTTACCTTGTTGAAAGTAATCTAATCAAAAAAACTTTGGCAAATTTCTATATAAATTTTTTTAAAATTATTTTTTCATTTTTCCCGATAACTTTGAGAAGGCTATTTAATAAAGATCTAAACGACAAACTTGCAAAATTATTACATAAAAATAGTTACGATGCAGTTTTTTATGATGGATATTCAACTTTGCAGTATCTAGATCATCAAGTAAATGCTGAAAAAATCTATATCGATGATGAAGATTTTACTGATTTGTTTAGGCAGAGATTCTTATTGGAACGAAACATTTTGAAAAGAATCTTTTATCTACATGAATATCTTAAAAGTTCAATATATGAACTGTATTTTTTAAGAAAATTGAATCAAATTTGGGCAATTAGTCCAAGAACAAAGAAGAGGTTGGAGAAAGCTTCGAGGGTTAAAACTGTGATAATGCCAACTATTATTTCGTCAATGGAAAATCTTTATAGTAATTCTGGCACTAGAATCGTTTTTACGGGAACCTTAAATTGGAGAGAAAATATAGAGGGTTTAAAGTGGTTTATTTCTAATCATTGGAACAATATTTTAAAGTTAGTGCCAGATGCAAAGTTACTAGTAATTGGCCAGGGGGCATCTACAGAATTTATTTCTTATCTAAATAGTTTTAATAATATTATCTATAAGGGTTATGTAAAAAATCTGAAAGATGAGTATGCCAAATCGTGTTTATCTATTGCTCCGGTTAGGATTAACGCAGGAATTAAAGTAAAAATTCTGACCTATATGAGTTATGGCTTACCTGTAGTTTCAACAAATATAGCTTCTCTGGGATTGGTTTCTACCGATGGAGTGTTAATTTCACCAGATAAAAGTTTTGCCAAATATATTATAATTTTACTGAGAAATCAAAATATTAGGAAGCGTTTTTCTAAAATGGCTCATAGCAATATAAAAAATAATTACTCCGACCAAGAAATGGAGAATTTTCTTTCTAATAATTTTAATAATAACTTGTCATAATATTAAGTCATGGTTAATCCAAATTTATTTAGCAACTTTTTAATTAAGAAGTTGCCGTTGCTAATTTTGATTATTTCTCTTTTGGCGCATGGATATTTTTCTCAATTACCAATTATGTTTGGAGATGAAATAATTTCTATTTTTGTTGCAAACTCACGCTCATTTTCAAATTTGTTATCAGGATCAGTTGAGATTATTCATCCAAATTTATATTATATTTTATTAAAAGGAATATTGCTTATTTTTAATTCGATATATGTTGCTAGATTTATTCATTATTTTATTTTTCTTTTAGATGTAATTGTTCTTTATAAAATTGGTAGGTCGTTTTCCTTGAAAAAACAAGAAATAATTCTTTTTTTATTGCCGTTTTCAACTTCGTTATATTTCTTTAAGTTCACGTACACTCTTCGCATGTATAGTATCGCAATTCTTTTTCTTTTGTTTTCAATTTATTTTCTTCTTCAATACTCACAAAAACAGAATTGGAAATATTTATTTTTTTCATTGTTAGCAGATATACTTGGTATATTTTCTGTTTATGGATATTTACTTTGGTTGCCTATTAAAATAGCGATTCTCATTAAAGGAGCAGCAGAAAGAAAGGAAGCTAAAATCAACTTATGGGTTTTAGCTAGTATGTCAACTTTTATTTCGTCGACTTTCATTATTTTCAAATCCTATCTTGCTAATAAAAGCATCTTTAATGTTTACTTAAATTGGGTTAAGATTCCTTTTTTTGAAGATCTAGGAATTAGTTTTATTAGTTTAAACGGAGGTGGCTTGTTCACATATTTTGAAGACGCTGATAGTTTAAGCCCAGGTTTAAAACTTATTGGAACATTTTTTTCTATTGTATTATTGTTGTGTATTCCAATATCTATTTGGAGATTAAAAAAAATTATAACAAATACACACATAAAGTTGGGTTTATTTTTTGGAATTACTGAATTTATTTTTTGGCTTGTATTGATCGAATTGATCGGTTTTTTCTCTTTAACATCTTTTTTTGGTCTTACATTTTTTCACATTAGGCAACTTTTTGTTGTGGCGCTTTTGTTCTCGATGTTTTTTGGAGTGTTGCTTGTAAAGATTCGCGAACGCATTTCTATTTTAATAGTAGTTGTTTTATTTTGTTTTTCATTGGCTAATATTGGACAAGTTCCATATTCTCCTTATTCAAGACCTTTTCAAAAGAATATTGATTGGGTTTTGGCAACTCCAGGGGATATGGAGTTAGCATATTATTATTGCGAAGCAGATTCATTTGAAGAAATTATTGAGAAGTGTCCTGCACATAAAATATATTTTGATTTCGATGAGTTAAAAAATAATATGTATGACACCTCAGAGTTTTATGTTACTGATAGCAATTTAGCAAAATTGCCTTTATCAGAGGTTAGATGCGAGGATTCTATTGATAATATAAATAAATGTAAGTTATTAATAAACATTAGATTTTGTTTCTAGAATATAAAATTTCTCGTTTTCATAAATAATTTTAAAGTATTTAGTTATGTCAATTTCATCATCAAAACTTTTTTCCCACACGAATGAAGCATTATTTTTAATATATTTATCAATATCATCTTTGTGAATATCAACTCCGGGTTTATTTAAAAAATAAAATAAACCTTGGTCGAGATAAGATCTATTCTTTTCTTCATAAAAAAAGACTATTTCATCTTTACAGATTTGATTACAATTTTCTATTAATTCTGAAAAATTTGCATACAATAGGCTGTCTTTTATAGTTTCATGAGAATTGTAGCTTTGTAGTAGTGACCAATCAGTTATTTCTAGTTTTGTATATTTAAGAGATTCGAAATACTTATTTTGAAGAAAAAATATAAATATTAGTAAAAGAATTGAAGAATATAATTTATTGATCAAGTTTTGTTTATTAAAGAAACAATAAACAGATTTGGTGATTTCAAATATTGACGAAGCTAGCAAAGGAATCAAGAAAGTAGTAGAAATTAGCAGATACCTGGTTGGAAACCACTCCATAGTGCCAAAAAATACTTGTGCGATTAATGAAATATACATGAATATTGGTAGGAAATAATAGAATATGTTTTTGGCTGTATTGTTTTTTAATAAATTTTTAAAATCAAAAAAAGCAAGAAATATAAAAATACTTGGAAATATTGGAATTAATTTATTTTTCCAGGCAAGCATAGATAAATTGAGATTGAAATATATAGGTGATTGAAAATATTGTGCTAATTCATATTTTTGTTTAAAGAAATACAAATAATTTCCAGAGTAAATCTTTTCAAGGTACATCCAGTAGATTGGAAATAAAACTGAAGCAATCATAAAAGTCATTTTTTTATTTAAACTAATTGGTTTGCTAATTATTAAAAACCAAATTAATGGTAGCAATATCCATGATTCGAATCTAATTCCATGTGCAATATTTAGAAATAATAAAGACACGAAGATTGCTTTATAAGAAAGTTTATCTTTAGCAATAAAAATTAAGCTAATAATTACAAAAAAAAACAAATATTGGTTCTGAAAGTGTCTGATTGCTCAAAAATATTCTTAATGGAAAAAATGTATATAAAAAAGATGACAATAGAGCAATATGTTTATTATTTGAAAAAGATTTAGTATAAAAATACATTGCAATTATTGATCCTAGGCTCATAACTAGGGTTAATATGCGAGGAGTTAATAAGGGATAATCAAAAAGTGAAAGTAGTGTAACCATCATGCTAAAGTGAAATGGCAACCATATACCGCCAGATTTGTCAAAAAAGATATTCGCTCTTTTTTGACCTAATGCAATATTAACTCTGGAATAAGCATCAGCTTCGGCAATCATAGGTAACTTAAGTTGATAAATTCCAATAATCATTGACGCGAAGACAATTACTGCTAATGCAATAATATAAACATGATTCTTCACAAATTTTAAATACATATATTAGATAGTATGCAATTTTTTAATTGTAGCTACAACTCTATCAACTTCGTTATTTGATAACTCTGCAAAAATTGGTAAAGAAAGGGTTTGCTCAAAAAATTTTTCAGCATTTGGAAAGTCACCTTTTTGGTATTTTAAGAAAGCCATGGATGGTTGTAGATGGAGCGGGGTTGGATAATAGATTCCAGTAGAGACTCCAGCTTTTTTAAAGTGTGTGGCATTTTTTTTTCTATTTTTTGTTTGAAATGAATATACATAGATTGAAGGAAGAACATTTTCTGGCCAGATCATTCCAATTTTACCAATTGCTTTGAATGCTTCATTGTATTTTTTGGCTATTTCCAGCTTTTTTTTAATTATTATATTCAAATTTGGTAATTTATTAATGAGTGCGGCTGATTGTAAGTTGTCAATAAGTTCATTAAACCCATTTACATGATGAACATATTTTGTTTCAATATTTTTTATTCCATGACTAGCAAACATTCGCGCATCCATTATAAATTTTTTATTATTTGAAGTAATAATTCCAGCATTTCCTAATGCTCCCAAAGATTTTGAGGGGTAGAGTGAAAAGCATCCAGCCAAGCCAAATGAACCAACAGGTTTACCGTTATAAAGACTTCCATGCGCGTGTGATGCATCTTCTATAATTTTAATATTATTTTTTTTGGCTAAAGACATGATCTCGTTCATATCGCAAGGAATGCCATACAAGTGAACTAACAAAATTGCTTTTGTTTTTATTGTTATTTTTTTAGCAATTTCTTTGGGATCAATGTTACCAGTATCTGGTTGAATATCTGCAAAAACCGGTATTGCTCCAATATTTATAATGGCGTCTGAAGAGGCAGAGAAGGTGCAAGGAGTTGTGATTACCTCATCTCCATACTTCAAACCAGCGGCTTTTAGGGAAATTATAAGTGAGTCTGTGCCAGAATGTACTCCGAGCGCATATTTTACATTACAAAATTTTGCAAATTCTTGCTCGAACAGGTCAGTTTCTTTTCCACTAGTAAAATCACTGTTGTGATAAATTTTTTTCCAGCTTTTAAATATTTTCTTTTCAAGAGGCGAGTTTTGTCTTTTAAGATCAAATAGCGGTATTTTCTTCATGAAGTTGATTTTAACATAGCCAGAATACTAATATTTGTTTGAAATTTAAGCTAAGTTAAGAAGTTGTTTGTCTAGATCTTCAAGTATTTTGACATCAGAAATATAATTATAGTTGTTTTTTCCAAACATAAATTCTTTTATAGAAAGCTCAAGTGGCGAAGAAACTATTTTTACCTTAATTTTTTTGGCTAATTTTTGATTTTTATAGATAAATAAGTCTTTTTCATTTTTGTCCCAAACTATAATGGCTTCTTTACCAAAAAATATCATAGTTCTTTTTGCGACTGGTTGAATCCAACTGTAATTAGCAAAAAAATTTATTTTTCCATAAGAAAAAATCGCCGATGCTTGCTTGATTTGTTTGGAAACAATTAATTCTTTGATTGTTTTTGTTTTATTACACTCTTTTTTCAAAAAATATTTTCCTAAATAAATGTCGTGAATGGCTAGATCGTCAAAAACAGAAATTATCGGTTTGCTGATATTAATAGAATGGCGGATTGATTCAATGCGCGTTAGCTTTCCAATGGTATTCTTTTTAATTAACTCACTGATTTTTTTGACATAGGGATCATAAATGAAAATATAGTCAACATAAATTTTTAGATTATTTTTTTTAGCAATTTGATGAAGTTCTACTGCTTCTTTTTTTTTCAAACATAGGGGTTTTTCAACAAAAATATTTTTATTATTTTCAAGACATTGTTTTGCTATTTTGAAGTGGGTTATTTCTGGAGTAGCAATAAATACTTGAGTAATTGTTTTATCAAATAATATTTCTTTAAAAGTTTTAGTTTCAATATTAGCAATAGTTTTTTTTTGATTTGGTTCGACAACGAAAATATTTTTTTTAGAAATTATGCTAGATAGAGTTTTATAAACCTTTTTACCCCAGTAACCGTAGCCAATTAATGCAATATTCATACCAGAATAATATCATTATTATGTATAATTGTGGTCCTGATTATGAATAGAAAATCTACAATAATAATGACCTTAATGATTTAAAAAAGCATATAAACAAATGGGCTGACTGGAGAGGTTGTTGAAAATGCAACTAAAAGACCAAAAATAATAAAAATAGTAATTGGTGGTATTAGCCACCACTTTTTATTTTTCATCAAATACTCAATTAATTCTTTGATCATATGTGTTTCTTTAACTATTTAATAATATTATTCTTTATTAATAAATTCATTCGCAATATTTAATAGGAGAAATATCTTCCTTAATCAGTCTTGAAACATCCTCAGCTATTTTTTTCTCATATTCACAAAGAATTAATTGTTCATTGTCTTTAAGCTCTTTCGAAATATTTCTTTGATTTTTAATTATTTCTTGGGTTAAAAAATATGCAAAGAGTTTATGAATGGTTTTATTTGGGTGAATTTCCTTTTTTGAAATATTGCTATTTTTGGTTGGAAATAAACTATCTTTATCATATGGATTGATGATTTTAAAATTATTTAATTTTATATATTTACTGTAATTTGTTAAGGCTAAAGTGTAAAAGTCATCTGAAGTTTGCAGTTTTTGATCTTTTTCATATAGGTTGATGTCGCCAGTTCCTTCTGTAGCAAAAAATAGTACATTATTTTTTGAAACGTTATTTAAAATTAAATTAGTCATACAAACATTTGCAGATTCTTCTGATTTAAGTGCTAAAAACTTGTTGTACTTATCTTCGCTATTTTTAAACTGTTCTTCAACCAATTTTCCCTCAGATAAATTATTACACTCTTTATAAAATGCTTCATATATTTCTTTTTTTTGTGGATATTTACTATTATCTTCAATCAAAATATCATTTGTAACGTATGCAAAGATGTAGAGATCATATTCACTAATTTTTGAGGCCATTAAATATTTTATGTAATTATCAAGTAAATCATCGCCAACGAGCGAAAAATTATAAACTTCAAATTTTTTATTTAAATATAATTTATTTAATTCTTTTTCCAATATGCTAGTATATTTTTCGCTATCTTGAACACCTAGTCCATATGTTACTGAATCACCAATTATTGCAATTTTATAAATTTTTTCATTTTCTGTATTAGCTCCTAAAACTTTAGTTTCTTTTTGATTTATCAAACTTGAAATGTCTTTGAATCTACTTTGTTTAAGTAATTTGTTATTTGCATTAAAAAAACTACCATCATTTATATTTATATTAAAATATCCATGCGAAGTTGACTTTCTGTAAAATAATTTGTCAAAATAGTATTTTTCTCCAATAATGTAGACTAATTTGTATGATGCAAAAATGGAGAAAGTAATAAATATTAATAGAATTATTTTTTTATTTTTTAACAACATAATTATCAATGATTAAGTAATCTATGTCAGTATTTAAAAAGCAGCGAATAGCGTCGTCTGGAGTACAGACTATTGGCTCTCCTTTAACATTGAAGGATGTATTAATTATGATTGGAATTCCAGTTAGAGCGTCATAGGCTTTTACTAAATCATAATATTTTGGATTATCTTTTCTAGTTAAGGTTTCAAGTCTGCCACTATTATCAACATGAACCACAGCTGGAACTTGTTTTAGTCCGATTTTTTTAAATGGATAAACCATTAACATCCATCTTGTAGAAGTGGAGACGTATTCGTCGGTTTCAAAATATTTCTTTGTTTCTTCTTCAAGAATTACTGGAGCAAAAGGTCTAAACATTTCCCTCTTTTTAACTTTTTTATTGATAATATTTCTCATTTTTGTTGTGGTGGCTGATGCCAGAATACTTCTATTGCCTAGAGCTCTTGGTCCCCATTCCATTCTGCCTTGAAACCAGCCAATTACTTTTTTATTTTTAATAAATTTGGCTGTTTCATTAACAAGATTTTTATCGTTTTCAATATACTTATATTTTAATTTGTATTTTTTTAGTTCAGCTTCAATTTGATACCATTTGTATTCTGGACCCAAATATGGGTGAAAATTTTTCTTTTCAACTAATTTTTTAGTGATTTGGGTATAGCTACACATTGCTGCACCCATTGCTGCACCAGCGTCACTTGGATCTGGTGGGATAAAAAGTTTCTTAAATGGAGTATTTGACAAAATTTTCCCATTTAAAACAGAGTTTAGTGCAACTCCACCCGCAAAACACAAATTTTTAGTTTTATAAGTTTTATAAGCTGTATTGAGTAAATTAATAACAACTTCTTCAAGTTTAACTTGCAATGCAGCCGCAATATTTTCGTGATATCTTTTTACTTTGTCAGATTCTTTTCTGATTGGATGACCAAATAATTCACTCATTTTCCTTGATGGCATGTGATCTGCCCAATCAAAGTCAAAATAATCCATATTTAATTTAAAGCTTCCATCTGGAAAGATTTCTACAATTTTTTCAAAGTGTTTTCTGAATGGTTTTGGATCTCCATAAGCTGCCAGACCCATGACTTTATATTCACTATCGTTTGCGCCGAATCCCAAGTAAGTGGTTAAGGTACTGTAAAGTAATCCTAGTGAGTGGGGGAAGTAAATTTCTTTGTCTATTTTAATTTTTTGTCCAAATCCAGAACCTATTGTGGTGGTTGACCATTCTCCAACTCCATCAACAGTAACGATAGTTGCTTTGCTAAATGGGGCTAGATAAAATGCGCTAGCTGCGTGCGAGAGGTGATGATCAATAAAATTGATCTTACCAAAGTAATTTAATTCTTCCTCCAAAGTTTTTTTGATTTGTAGTCTAGATCCAAACCAAGGACCAATTGTTCTCATAAATTGTTTATAATTTTTAGGAAAATTATCCAAATGCTGTGAAATTATTCTCTCAAATTTTATGAACGGTTTTTCGTAGAACGAAATAACGTCGACTTCATTAGCTGAAATTCCAAGACTGTCGATACAAAACCTAATTGCTTTTTTTGGAAAATTATTATCATGCTTGATACGAGTAAATCGTTCTTCGGCAGCTCCAGCTATGATTTTTCCATCTTTAATAATGCAAGCTGCGCTGTCGTGGTAATAACAAGAAATTCCGAGAACAATCACGTTTTTAGTTCCTAGTACATTTTATTACTATTTTTATTTGGAAGGTACATTCTCCAACTGCTAGAAGAATGATTTTTAGTTAGAAACTTCTTTCCAAAAAGTTTTGCGATTAAGAAAGTGGAGCCGATGCCCAGTATAAAAACGAAATGTAGGGAAATATATTCTATTATTTTATTTATCTTTACTTTCATTTTTTTCACGAGATCAATTGTATCACGTGTGCTAGTATTAACATATGAATTTATCTCTTAAAAAGAGCATTTTTTTATTTCTTTTTTCATGTTTTCAGGTTTTAATTTTCTTTTCATTTTATACGGCATATGAGTTGATTGTTGTTTCATTTTTCATGGTTTTTTTGTTATTTTATTTTTACTATTTTAATTTAGAAATAGTTCTTGATCGGAAGCTTTTATTTTTATGGTTAGGATTTTTATTTTTATTGTTTATTTCATCTTTTTCGACTCACAGCATACCTCTAAGCTTAGATTCTCTTATTTTCCATATATCTTCATTTTGTATTTTCGTATTTTTTAATAGTTTAAATTCAAGGAAAATATTTTCTAAGTCAGAACTTGTCTTTTCATTCATACTTATTGGATTGGCGCTTTCAGCATTTTTTATAGCATTTTTTAGTTTTCCAGATCTATCCACATTTTTACTTCCAGTGAATTTGTTTACCTCATCCTTTGGACATACTCATTTTGCGGCTTTATTATTGTTACTAATTCCTTTAGCCTGGTGGTTTGTTTTTTCACAAAAATTTCCTTCCTTTCATAATAGGCATTTTATTTTAGTCCTTTTATATGTTTTATTAATTTTTACATTTGGTAGATTTGCAGTTGTTTTATGTTTAGTGCAACTTCCTTTTTTATATAAATTTGCATACAAAGCACAATTTAGCAAAATCTTTATAGTCATAATTAGTCTTGTTTTATTGTTATTTTTAGCAACAATTGCATTCTTTTCATTAAATTCTATTGAGAATTGTCAAATGAATGAATTTAGATCAAAAGTTTGTAAACCATTGTCTGGAGATTCAAGGAAGGAATATTTTGCATATGCGCTACGGGGTTTTAAATCAAATATTTTATTTGGTTATGGTCCTGGAACATTCTCTCTTATTGACAAGAAATACAATCCAAATCTCCAATATAGTTCAATTTATGCTCACAATGTGTTCATTCAAATGTTTGTTGAATCCGGAATCTTTACGGGATCAGTATATTTGTTGCTAATTGCCTATTTATTTAAAAAAATGTTTGCTGTCAATAAAAAAGCCGAAAATAAATATATTTTCATTGGATTAATCAGTTTATTAGCAAATGCTTTCATAGATTATGACTGGAATACTGTCTCAATTTATCAAATGACTATGATATTTTCTGCCATAGTACTTTGGGATTATCCTAAAAGCGATAAAAATATCAATACTATTTTTTTGAGATCAATTTGGATAATTTTGACTTTTGGTCTTATTATTTTAGGAATTATAAATGTTACAACCAAAATATTAATTTCTGTACATGAGGACAATATTGCTTTTAAAATTTTTCCTTATTTTTATTCACAGTCGAATTACTTTCTTACACTTAATAGTCTTTCAGAGGATCAAAGACAAGTTATGTATAAGATCTATAAAAATCATGAAAAATTTATTTGGAACAATATTATAAATACTCAAAGTAATGAGAGAAAAAAAGAGCTTTATACTCATTATTCTCAAGTCAATCAATTATTTGTTACAAATGAGACTTATTTAAAGTTTTTGGAAGAAATCGGAGACTTTAAATCTCTAGGAGATGTTTCTCAAAGAGGACTTGCATTAATTATGGAAATTGATAGCGCAAACTTTCCACAGAGTTATCAAAATAAGAGCAAGCTAATGAGTTACATTCATGAGTCAGCCATAAATCTAATAAAAAGTGATGACCTAAATATTGCCGTAGATTATTATAATAGCATTCTTCAGGTTTTATATGTCGTTGATATAAATAAAGACTTTCATTTGTTTTACAAAGAATTTTTTTCGGAAACTTCTCCTTGGGGCGATAATGTCTCAATTTATTTACACGATTTATATGATAAAAATCCAAAATTGGTAAGAATTGAGCTTTTAAAGATAGAGGAGATGCATAGTTTATCAAATAAAAATGAGTACCAAGATACATTGTTAAATGGTAGGGATTTAGCTATTTTAGCATCAAGCATAGCATTTAACGATTTAAAAAACGGTAATTTGAATGAAGCTGCAGAAATGTATATACTTGCTCAAAAATTTGAGAATTGGATTTTTAACTATCTTTCTTCAGATTTTTTAGATCAATTAAAAACAGATGAAGATAAAATAATGTTTTGGTCGCAAATGGAAGAATTTCCTGGAGAATACTTTGGGAAATATTCTGATGAAGTTGCTCGGGCTCACTTTATTTTATTAAGGGATGCTTTGGATAAAAATGATATAGATTTGGCAAACAAGATATCCAAAAGAATTCTAAAAATTGCTCCATGAATGGTTGAAGACAAAGAGTTCACAGAGTTATCAAGGTGAAATCTTAAAGATTATTTGAGCTATCGCTTTTATGATTAGTTTGATATCTTTTGTCAAAGATCCCGACTTCAGTGTTTCCTTTTCAAGTTTTTTCCAAGTTTTTAGCGAGTCATAGCGATTTGGAGCAAGAGCCCATTTTGAAAGTATTCCTGGTCTAACAGCATATCTAAAATCCCAAGACGAAGGAAGCTGGATTGCTTCATTAATAGGCAACGGGCGTGGTCCCACAAAACTCATGTCATTTTTTAAAATATTCAATAACTGGGGAAGTTCATCAACTCCAAAATTAGAAAAAAGTTTTCCTATAGAAATGAATCGTGGATCATTTTTGACCTTAAACATCGGGTATGGAGCTGAACTAACATTTCTAAGTTCGTCTTGTTGATTTTCAGATCCAATCTTCATGGTTCTGATTTTATAAAGCACAAAGTGTTTTTTATTCTTCCCCATTCTTTTTTGTTTGAAAAAAAATGGCCTACCTAGAAAAAAGGTAAAAAGTGGATATGCGAGAATAAAAATTGGTACTAAAATGATTAGGCCAAGCAATGCAAAAAAAATATCAAAAAGTCTTTTTTGAACGGAAAAATAGTAGGGATTTACCAAATATTGAGACATGAAGTATTTTGAATTTTATCACAGTCACCAGATTTATGTTAAACTTCTAATTCATCTTTTTCTAGCTGAGTAGAAATCCAGAAACTCCATAGTCCTGAAATTATAAAGAATATTCCACCAAATACTAATGCTAAGGTTGTTCCGACTGATCCAGAGACTGGCAAACCTTCATCAGTTGCCGGTTGCGTCGCTCTTGCTTCTTGTGTTGCTTCTGCTGTTGCCTCAGTAGCCTGTGAAGCGATATCATCATCAATTGGATAAGGATTACCTGATCCGTATGGAGTAGCAACCTCATCGGTAGTATCAGCTAAAGCTAATTGTTGAGTTGGGTCACTAACAGTAAATTCAACTGTTTTTTCAATTATTTCTCCAGTATTTGGATCTGTATATGAATATGTAACAGTGTGGTCTCCTGGTTCTAGTGATTCTGAAAGTTTAGAAATATCCAAAACAAATTCTCCATTTTCATCGGCAACTATTTCTTGTTGAATTTGAGCGTCTGAGTGAACAGAGATAGAAACTGTGACGCTCGGAAGTGCTTTTCCAGTGATTATTGGTGTCGATGTGGTAAGTATCTGATGATCTTCAACTTTTAAATCAAGTTCGGTGACAGCGGCGCTTTCACTTGAAGTTATATTTTCATTTATTAAATCATCGAGCAAAGCGCTTCTGTTTGACTTATTAACCACTTCGCCTGAATCAGTGGCAATTTCTTGTTCTACTGCTTGGTCTGCTGATTCAGTTGATTCTTCTTCAACAATATTTTCATCCTGATCCATAGGAGTAGTTGCTAATTCTCTTATTGAATCTGTGTTTTCATTCGAATCATTAACATCAACAGTCTCTTGTCCGAATGTTATTCCTGCTACTGGTTGGGAATGTTCGACAATTGTTGAAAAGAAGGCTTTTTGTGTAGAAAGAGGGCCTTGTACACTGATGGCAATATTGTCTTGATCAGAAATTGATGCATATGCGCTACCATCAATGGTTCTTGCGTTAGAAAGAGGAATTGCCCAACTTCCAGATGCCTTAACTTGAGAAGACATAGTTCCAGCTCCATTCACATCGACATAAACGATAGAACCTTCGGCAGGTGCTCCAGTTTCAGTTGTGACGCTTCCATAAATTGTTTTTGCCGCAGCTGGAGCTCCATTTCTGCTTGCGGTTTTTATTCCGAATGGTTGTCCGTTATCGTCAAATGTATTTCCAGATCCAGTTCCAATCAGATAATAATATGTTGTAGCTTGCTCTAGACTCCTAATTGTTATGTGATGGATTTGAAATTCACCGATAGTTCCACTAATTTGATCTCTATCATCGCTAGCTTGAGATTTTAAATTATTAGCTTCGGTGCCATATTTTACAAATCCAGCAACTTTACTATCCGTTAAAAATGAAATAGTAAAGCTGGTATCGTGAACATTGGAGACTTTAATATTTTTTGGGGTTGTTTCGACAGATGCTCTTGGTGAAAAAACGCCACCTCCTTTGCCAATAAGCATAGTTCCTGAAATTAAAGCTACGACCAAGACAATTACTCCTAATATGGTGGGTATTCTCTTGTCAAGAATTTTTTTTGGTACTTTTAAAGTATTCATATTTATTTGGCAAAAACTAAAAACTATGCCCATTTTTTTTCACGACAACTCTTCTATCTACTTTAAATAACTATAGCCAAGAAAGCAACGCGAATAAAGACCGAAGGTAATAGAGAGTATGAATACAAAAGATATCTAGTTGTTGATAGGAGGCGTTTCCTCCAGAGCAGATTCAGAAATATCACCACTTTTTGAACTTTCAATTTCAGTTTGCAGTAATGAGCCAGAGTCTTTATTTATAATTGGTTTAACTTCCTGTTTTGGGTCTAAGTCGTCAATTGTGACCTCCAAAGGAACAACTTTTTCAGTTTTTCCATCTCTGGATGTTAATATTTTATAAATTACGAATGAAGATAACTCTTTTTCAGAATAGGAGTGCTTTTCTTGGATTTTTAATAGTACATCTCTGTCAAAATTTGGTGTTAATGGTTTTGCTAATGCAGTTAATTCCTTAGAAATTTCATCATTAGACTGTGAACTTGTTAAGCTGACTGTGATCCAAAATAAGATAGACACGAACAACAAGATCAAGATTGTCAGGAATTGTCGATTAGTTTTCAATTTCTGAAAATCTTTTTTTATTTCAGATTTAGAATTGTTGGTTATATTTTGATTCATATTTTTTTATTTAGACCCAGCTTTTGAAAGTACTTTTGTTTCGATTCCAAAATAGGGAACACTTATAGAAAAACTTGCATTAAGTTTTCGCGAGCCTCTATCTTCTTCAAGTTGAAAGGTTACTGAATCTATAACAAAACTTTTTCTAGAATTTCTAAGCGATTCTGCGAAATTTCTAATAGAGATATAATCACCGGAAATGCTAACATTGAAATTTAATTTTTGTTTTGCTTTTTGTGAAAATGGAACATCTACTGAATCATTTTGAGGTAATTCTAAAACACTCATGTTTTTTATTATTATTTTGTTATCTGCAGCTGCTTTTTCAATAATTTTTGCACTTTTAATTATTTCTGGAGTTGATGGTATTGCTTCATCAAGAGCTGGTAACAAGCTTTCAACTGAAAGATACTCGGTTTGAGCAGTTTGAAGCGCGGCAATTTTTTGAGTAAGTTGTTTTTCTAGTTTTTCCTTATTCTCAATCTCTTTTATTAAGTTAGACATGGTTAAAATTGTTGGTTTGATAGCAAATACTGCCAAGAATAAAACAAGTCCGATTGTCAAGAAAAGTTCAAGAGATACTTTAGCCACTGGATTTTGGTAAAAGTGGTTTAAGATGCTAGTAATTTCACTTTTTTTATTCATTTTTATAATCCTTGAGTTCTATCTAGAAGATCAGTTTTTTTTGTAGTTTGTTTTTCAATTTTTACTTCAGGTCTAGTATCAGCTTTTATATCGAAAAATAATCCTGGTTCTATGGTGCTTGATTCTATTTTGCTAACATTAATATTGGAAAAATCTGGTGAAATTTGCATGTTGTTGATAAGCAAATTAAAAGAACTTTGAGAAAGTGTTTTGCCAGATATCATTACCGAAGTAGGTCTGATGGCAAACTCTTGCAGGATTATTCCTTCCGGCATAATCTTACTCATATTTGCGAAAGTATCAACGATATTTGTTTCTTGTTCAGTTTGTTTGTATTGAGAAATTTTTTCTTGGATTGTTCTAAAGTTTTCTGAGATATCGCCGTATGAAAGAATTATATTCTTTTTTTGATTTATTGATGAATTTAGATCAGTAACTTTTCTATCAAGAGTAAATCTAGAAATAAAACTCATAATAACTACGAGTAAAGTGAAAATGACAATGTATCTTCCTGCAGATAGGGACCACTTCAAAATTTTTCCTATAACAGTGGAAAAAAAAGGATCTTTTGGAACTAAATTAATTTCTATCTGGGCAGTTTTTTTCATTACGAATTAATTGTACTAGATAATTGAGGACTATAGCAAGCTAGAATTAATTATACGAGATCGTCGTCTACAGATGTTTCTATTAAGAATTCTTGAGTTCGATTTTCGTCTGATTTCCATTTTTGTCCAAACGATCTAATTGCTTTATTAACAAGTTTGAGTTCTTTTATTTCAAATATTGCTGCAAAGTAGATATATACCAACATGCCGATAGTGCCGGTGGTTAGCGTTAGAGCGATCAGTTCAATCGTTTTTGTAGTATTAAAAATTAACTCGTCAAAAATTCTAAATGGTAGATATAAAAATATAGCCATGAAAAAACTTGCTGATAATATTTTTAATTGGGGAACAAGTAAAGATTTGCTGATAAAGTTTGGCATAAATTTGTTGAAAATGATTATGTACATTAGAAGTTCTACTAAAAAACTTACGCAACTTATAACTGCCAAGCCTAAAATACCAAAATTGGTGTAGTTAACTACTGCAAAGGAGCCGACAAGGTAGAAGGCAGTAAATATAACCGAAATGATGAGTGGAGTCCTTGTATCTTTTAAGGCGTGAAAACCTCTGATTAATAGTTGCACCATTGCTTGAGCGGTTATGGAGATGGCTAAAATGGCCAAGATTTTTCCAGTTGTAATTGTTGAATGCCAGCTAAAGTTATCAGTTCCAAATGCTAGACGAACGATCGGAACTCTCAAAATAAGCAAAAGTACTGAGGTCGGCATTGCCAAGAATGAAATTTGATTTAATGATTGAAGAATTAGATCTCTGAATTTTTCAAGATTTTCTTTGCCAGATTGTTGAGACAAAAATGGCAATGCTGCTTGACTAAGTGGTACTCCAAATAGTCTGACTGGAAATACTGACAAGTAAGTTGCGTAGGAAATGTATAGGAAACTAAGCTGACCAATAGAGGTTGCAAAATATCCCAAGGCTAATGTTTGAACGTGACTTACTCCAATTGTCAAAAATCTTGCTGGAGAAAGTAAAAACAGTTTTTTGACACCTGGGAAATTTATATTTAATGAAAATGTTGGTTTATATCCAAGCTTAAAAGCTAATGGAACTTGGACAATTATGTGCATTAATGCACCAAAAACCACTCCAATTCCTGCTGAATAAATACCAAAGGTTTTGTGAAATATTGCAACACCAGCGATTATTCCAAAATTATAGATAATTGGAGCAATACTTGGGACGATGAACCTTTTGTAAGATTGTAAAATTCCTGTCATCACGTTTGAAACAGTAAAAAATATCTGGGCCAAAAGCATGGTTTTGGTCAGATTGATTACGATTGAAAGTTGCTCGGAAGATAGTTTATCTCCAACTCTGGCCAAAGTGAGTGGTTCAGCATAAAAGTAAATAATTACACTTGCGATTGCGAAGATCAACATAAGTATATTCAGTACAATAGAACTCATTTTAAAAGCCGTTTGTTCGTCATTTTTTCTTTTGACTGAGAGAAAAATTGGAATGAATGAGGCAGATAGGGTACCAAAAACTAGGAGTTGGAATAACATATCTGGAATCTGGAAGGCTAAAGTCCACGCAGTGACAGTTTCCTCATTAAAATAGGAGAGAATGACTCTCGTTCTTATGAAACCTGACAAAATTGAAAGTATGTTTGCCATGGCAATAACAGCAGCAGCAGAGTTAATGCTAGTTTGTTGTTTTTCCAGCCATTTTGTGTTGTTTGAAAGAAGCTGAGTAATTGTATTTTTTGTGAATGAAAACATTTGTTTCAATTATAGAACATTTCTGGTATAATTCCTGCCTAGCTCAAATTTAGAAATTAGGAATTTGATTAGTTATATAATTAGTATTAAACAATATATATGCCAATATTACAAAACGCAAAAAAAGCTCTTAGATCCAGTAGAAAAAAAACAGTTTTTAATTCAAGAGTTAAATCAATATTAAAAACTATGATCGATAAGATCAAAAAAGAACCATCTGAAGAAAATCTTTCTAGTGCATTTTCTAGTATTGATAAGGCTGTTAAAAGAAAATTAATGCATAAAAATAAAGCTGCACGAATGAAAGTTCAATTAAGTAAATTAATTTCTACTGATGGTAATTCAAAACCAAAAGCAGAGAAAAAAGTTGCAGTTAAAAAAACAGTTAAAAAAACAGTTAAAAAAACTAAGACAAAAGCTTCTACAGGTAAAAAATAATGCAACTAGAGCCACAAATGTATTTGCGCTCAGTTATCAGAAATTTCTCAATAATCGCTCACATTGACCATGGTAAAACGACATTGACTGATCGGTTTTTGCGATTTACTAATACAGTCGATAAACTCGATTTTCAAGACAGAATGATGGATAGTAATCCTATTGAGAGAGAAAGAGGAATTACAATTAAATTGGCTCCAGTTCGTATTGAGTATATTAGCGAAAATCATGGTGGTAAAAAATACATTTTCAATTTAATTGATACTCCAGGACATGTTGATTTTGGATATGAAGTCAGTCGCTCTTTGGCCGCTTGCGAAGGAGTGATTTTAGTTGTCGATGCAACTCAGGGAATTCAGGCTCAAACATTATCAAATTTTGAACAAGCAGTTGCCTTGGGCTTGGTTGTTATTCCTGTTTTGAATAAAGTCGATTTGCCATCTGCGGAAGTCGAAAGAGTCGCTTTAGAAGTGATGGAACTTTGCAACTGTAGAGAAGATGAATTGATTATGGTTTCAGCAAAAACTGGAGAAAATGTTCAATCAGTATTAGAAGCAGTTATCGATCGTATTCCAGCTCCGGGCGGAGATGATAAAAAAGATTCTAGATCGTTATTAATAACTTCTCATTTTGATCCTCACAGAGGGGCAGTAGCCTTAATAAGAGTGATAGATGGTGTAGTTAAAAAAGAAAAAATGGGTTTCACACAGTCAAAATCATCTTTTTCTCCAATAGAATTAGGAGTTTTTGTTCCAGGAATGAAGCCAAAAGATGAGCTGAAGGCAGGTGAGGTGGGCTATGTAGCAACAGGATTAAAGGATATAAAATCTTTAAAAATCGGTGATACTATGACTACTTTTAGTAAAAGAGAAAAAGTTGAATCTTTGCCTGGATACAAAGAGCCAATTCCGATGGTTTACATGGAAATCTATCCTACTGATTCGGCAGAATTTACTTTTTTACAAGACGCTATGGACAAACTATCTCTTAGAGACGCTGCGCTTAGATTTTCTGGTACTCATTCGCAGGCATTGGGAAGTGGTTTGAGAGTAGGTTTTTTGGGAATTTTACATGCTGAAATTGTGGTAGAAAGATTAACTCGAGAATTTAATTTAGAGCTAATTGCTACAGTTCCATCAGTTACTTATCAGGTTACAACCTCTAATGGAGAAGAATTATTAGTGAGAACTCCGGCTGATATGCCAGATCCATCTTTAATTAGAGAGATTCGTGAGCCAATTACTAGAACAAACATTTTGTCTCCAATTCATCAAATGAGTGAAATTATCAATCTTGTAAGAGATAGAAGAGGTAGCTTTGTAAAAAGTACACATGTGGGAAGTAGAGTAAATATAGAATGTATTGTGCCTTTGGCTGAAATAATTACTGATTTTCATGACACTTTAAAATCATTAACTTCTGGCTATGCATCTATGGAATATAAATTAATTAAGTTCGAGCCGGTGGATGCAGTCAAAATATCAATTTTACTTAATGGTGAGGAAGTAGAAGCACTAAGTTTCATGACCGTGAGAGAAACTGCGCCCGAACAAGGCAAAAGAGTTGTTAAGAAATTAAAAGAAGTATTACCTAGACAAATGTTTGAACTTCCAATTCAAGCTGTGATTGGAGGAACTGTTGTTGCACGAGAAACTGTTAAGGCATTTAGAAAAGACGTTACAGCCAAACTTTATGGTGGAGATGTCACCAGAAGAAAAAAACTTTTATCAAAGCAAGCTAAAGGCAAAAAACGTATGAAACAGTTTGGTAAAGTTGAACTTAATCAAGACACTTTTATGGCAGTTCTAAAAAGGTAATTTTTGAAGTAAACTTCACTCATGAAAAAATTACCCCAGAATGCCAGAAATTATTCTGGAAATCACCTTGTACTCGGATTAGTGGGTCCTATTGCAAGTGGCAAGGGAACAATATCAGAATTTCTTAAATCCAAGGGTTTTAAATATTTTTCATTGTCCAATGTGGTTAGAGCTGAAACGCTTGTTCGTGGTTTGGAAATGACTAGAGAAAACCTACAAGACGTTGGTAATGATTTAAGAGAGAACTTTTCTGGATCAGTGCTTGTGGATCGGATTGCCAAAGAAATAAAAAGACACAAGTTAGTAATTATTGACGGAGTAAGAAACCCACAAGAAATTGCTGCTATTAAAAATGAGTTGGGCGGGAAAATTGTCCATATTTCTGCCTTTAAAAATAGACGCTTGGAGAGATATCTTGAAAGAGCTAAAGTTAGGGGAGAAGATGACGCGACTACTTCGAAGTTCAAACAAGTGGAGGCCAGAGATTTAGGAGTTGGAGAAGGAGAAAATGGTCAACAGGTTTCTGAATGTTTGAGATTGGCAGATTTTAAACTAGTTAATAATTCATCTTTAGATCAATTTTATTTAGATTGTGAAAAAATGTTGAGCGAATATTTATAATGACACAAGATGCTATAATATAGATATGACAACCAAAACGGCAGGTACGACCTCAGCTGAAAAAAATGGCTTAAGACGACATGTTGATGAGTACTCAGAAGTTATGAGGAAGGAAGTTCCTTCTGAGAAACATACTTCTGCATTTTTACCTAAGCCTAAAAGGCTGACAATTGACATTCAGGCTGAGAGCGAGCAGATAGTACTAGTGCTTCGACGTCACCTTATAACTCAAATAAATTCAGTTCTTATTGTGTTAGTTATGCTGTTTTTACCTTTACTTTTTTCAGCATCTCAAATTTTCTCTTTTTTACCTCTTTCATACAGATTTATCCTCACTATTGGTTGGTACCTAGCGACTGCAGGATATTCTCTAGAATGCTATTTTAAATGGTTTTATAGAGTTTTTATCGTTACTGACGAAAGAATTATTGATGTAGATTTTATATCAATGATCTATAAAGATGTTTCTACAACTAAAATTGACAAGATTGAAGATATTACCTCAACAACAATTGGCTTCTTGTCATCAATTTTTGATTATGGCACTGTAATTATTCAAACAGCAGGAACTCAACAAGAACTGGAGTTTGAGGATGTGCCACAACCGGGTAAAGTTTCTGCGTTATTAAATGAAATGATCCTTGAAGAAGAGCTAGAAAAGATTGAAGGGAGGGTTCAATAATGCATCCTTTATATTTTCCTCAAATTAACAATAGTGGCGAAATAATGCTTATTTTAGTCAAATACATGTTTGTATTGGCTGGATTTTTATACATGTTGTACGCAGTCTTGATAACTAAACAAGTTTCAATAATGAGTAAGACTTTAGGTACAACAAACTCCACTCAAAACAAGGTTTTGGCCTTTGTCCACTTGGTGATAGCAATATTGGTTTTGATATACTACTTACTAGTTCTGTAAGGTAATTTTCAAATTGGTGTGATAGAATTTGATTAATGATTCGTCTCAAGGTAACTCCAGTTGTGGGCTTGCCACAGTTTACAGGTTGGTCCCAAGTAGCTGAAAGCACTTCCTCAGCAAGTACTAGGTTAATTAGCGTGTTTGCAATTTCAGGTAAACATGCTGGCAATGTTGGTAGAGATGTTTCAGATAAAATTTCCGATTTTTATTATTATGATATTGAACAGCTTCATGAATTTGTTCTGGATTTGGTCGAATTTGTAAAGGAAAATGACTGCGAGTTATTTATTTCTTGTGCTCTGATTAGTGGCAATAGTAGTGTTTTTGTTACCAGAGGTGGCTCTGTTTTTCTAAAGAGAAAAGAAAAAATTGGAAAAATATTATTTTCTCAAGATCAAATTAAAATTGTAAAAGGTAGCTACACCAATGACGACGTATTTGTACTTACCACACTTCAAGCTTCTCAGTTTTTAAACGAAATTGAACAAAAATTTTCTCAAGGTTTTGATGTCGATATCATTATTACTTCTGTTGTTCCAGGGCTTCATGCACAAACTGATTCTTCTTTATCGGCAATAGTTTTTATCAATCAATTTCTTGAGGGCGAGGAAAACGACGAAATATCAACCTCAAAGGAGAGTTTGTTTGAGAGGCATAAAAAAATTGTTGAAGTTAAAGATGAACCAAGTTTAGAAGCGAGCATCGAGATTGATGATGCTGATGATCTAGATGATCAGGTTGGAGACTTAAAAATTTCTGCAGATTTGCCTAAAATTTTTGTTAATAATTTATCAAAACTAAAGCCTTTGGTAGAGAAGTTAAAGAGTCTTGCAAAAGTAGGCATATTTATGCAACTTATTTTCAAAAAAATTATTGAAACCATAAAAAAAATAAGATCACTTAAGCGTAAAAAGCTAGTGTTTGTAGTAGCTTTCGTGTTAGTTTTGTTGGTACTTATTTTGTCATATGCAATAAGTAATAGAAAAGAAGCAGAAAAAATTAATTCTTTGATGATTCCGATTCAAGAAAGGCTTGATCTTGCTCAACAGCAATTGAATACAGATCCAATTTCCTCAAGAGAAATTGTTCAAGAAGCAATTAGTTCCTTAGAAAAATTGCATAAAGAAAATTTAAAGAGTAGCGCTGTCAAATTGATAGATGAAAAAATTATTCAAACTTCAAATTTTTACAATGAGATTTCAGGAAAGAAAGAGATAAGCGAACTGGACGTTTTTTATGATCTTAGATTAGTTAAATCTGATTATATTGCTAACGGTATTGATGCTAATGGCAATAAGTTAGTTCTTTTAGATTCAGAAAAGAAGCAAGTCGTTTTATTAGATATACCAACAAAAAAGGTAGAAGTTAAGGATTTCTCTAGCTATGAATATGCTAGAGATCTTGCTGTGAATGAAAATGAAGTATTTGTGCTTTCAGATGGCTTAAAGTCTTTTAATTTGACACAGGGAAGTGAAATAAAATCTATTAGAGAGTTGGGAGATTCAAATAGAGACGCTACGTTTATCAGTGCCTACGATCGTTTTGTATATGTAATTAGCCCTGAGAAACGCGAAATTTATAGATATTCTAAAGGTGAAGATGGCTACTCTGATCCAATTGGATGGATGCAGTCAGCCACAGGATTGAAATATAGTGAAATAACCTCTTTTTCAATTGATGGAGATATTTGGCTCTCAACAATTGATGGTCAAATTAAGAAGTTTTCTAGTGGTAGGGAAGTAAGTTTTAATACCAGGGGTCTAAATGAGGAATTTTCAAGTAGCGTTAAGATATTCACTAACATAAATCAAATGAATATCTATGTGTTGGAGGCAGACAAAAATAGAATTGTAATTTTTTCTAAAGATGGAGAGTTTAAAAGAGAGATAAAATCAGTTTCTCTCTCAACTGTTGGAGCAATAGTCGCAAGTGAGGTGCAAAACAAAATTTTTGCTGTCAGCGGATCAATTATTTTTGAAATTCCAATTACGTTATAATAGGCTGATGCTTTTACTAAAAAACAAACGAGCAACTCATGACTATTCCATAGAGAAAACTTATGTGTCTGGTATTGTGTTGAGTGGCCCCGAAGTTAAAAGTTTACGCAATAAAAGCGGTAGCTTTAAGGGAAGTTATGTAAAAGTTATTAGCGATGAGGTTTTTTTAATTAATGCTCAAATTACTCCATACGCGTTTGCTGATAACGAAAAATATGATCCAAAAAGAACAAGAAAATTATTATTGAAAAAGAAAGAAATTATTAGTTTGACAGAAGAACTGGATAAAAAAAACAGAACTCTTGTTCCCTTGAGTTTCAACGCAATTGGGAGAAATATTAAAGTAAAAATTGGCGTTGGAATTGGTCTAAAACTTCATGATAAAAGAGCAAAGATGAAAAAAAGAACTGCTGATCGAGAGGTTGCAAAAGAGCTAAAGTCAATAAATCGCTAAAAACACAACTAAAACTACAGCTAAAAACACCTCTCGACTTTTATTAACAATTCATCTTTAATATAAATAAGGTTTTTTAATATTTATTTATAAAGGAGTACCTAGATTATGCCTAAAAAAGTTTTTTGGCCAGCAGCACTAGTATCGATGGGTTTCATTTTTTTGGCATCTAATCTTGGTTACTTGCCTAGAGCCTTTTGGAATCTTTGGCCAATTGTATTAATTGTTGTTGGATTAGGTGGCTTGCTCACTTCTGATCAAGAAGAATGGGAATGCTCGGGAACAAAATCAGCTAAAAAAGTGGTTAAGAAAGCAGTTCACAAAAGAAAGAAGTAGGTTTGAATAATTTTTTCCATATAGCCATTGATGGTCCTGTTGCTGCGGGTAAAGGTACTGTTTCCAGGATCATAGCCGAGAGATTAAATTTTCTATATATTGATACAGGAGCAATGTACAGAGTTGCTGCATTATTAACAATAAAAAATAACTTGAAGTTTGATAATGAAGATGCATTGGTGGCTTTATTAGAAAAATCTGAAATTAAAATGAATAATCCAGTTGGACTAGAAAAAGATGGTCGTCTAACAACCGTGATAGTTAATGACAAGGATGTTTCTTGGAAAATTAGAACTGAAGAAGTTGGCAGAGGGGCTTCAATTGTTGGCCAAATCTCTGAGGTAAGAAAAATTTTAGTTAAGAAGCAACAAGAAATTGCTCAGTCAAAAAATGTCGTAATGGAAGGTAGGGATATTACTTATAAAGTACTGCCAGATGCCAATCTTAAGATATATTTAACAGGAAAAGACTTTGTGAGGGCAAATAGAAGGCACATGCAGCTTCAGAGTAGAGGAGTTGATATATCTTTTAATCAGGTTTATGTAGATCTAGTTTCTAGGGATAAAATTGATATGGAGAGAACCACTGATCCGCTTAAAATTGTTGATGATGCTTGGGTGATTGATACTAGTGATTTGTCGATTGAACAAGTTGTGAACCTAATTGTTTTTAAAGTAAATGTCATGCAAGAAGCATTGTCGGCTAATTAGACGATATACAAAGTGAGGGTAGAAATGAAAAGGAAGAGATCTAAATCAAATGAACTTTCAACTCAGGAGTTAATCAAGCGCACTCAAGAAGTTGAAGACGAAAATGAAGAGAAAAAAAGAATTCGTCTGGAAAAAAGAGAAGAGAAAGAAAAGAAAAGAAAACAAGAGCAAACAGAAAAACTAGTTGCCCCAATTTTACTGATTATTACGATAATTATTTCAATTATTGTCAAACTATTAAGTAAAAACTAGTTTTAGAGACTTTTTTTGAGTTTTTTAATTGGCGGTCTGCAGTATGTGGGTTCTATTGCTGGTTCTGTTCCTATTATAAAATATTCATTGATAATTTTAGAGCCATTGCATACTTTTTTTGACACGATATTATTTGGTATGGCAAATAGATGTGGATTTTCCTCGATAAGTTGGGTTCTAATTATTTTGTTCCAAATAGGTGATGCTCCAGTAATTCCTGATGCAACATAACTCATTGAGGTGTTGTCATTGTTTCCTACCCAAACAGAGACCAATCTGTCTGATGTATAGCCGAAAGTCCAGTTATCTCTTAAGTTGTTGGTAGTTCCAGTTTTTACTGCTACTTGTTGGCCGGGAATGTACAAAGTAGACATAGGTCCAAAAGCTGGAGTTCTGGCCGAATTATCCGACAAAATACTTGAAATAAGAAAGGCAACTCCTTTGTCTAAAACTCTTATGTCTGAGCAATTTTCTTGATTTAAAACACAATCATTTTGATAATAAATGTTTCCTTTGTAATCTTTAACTTCCAAAATAGGGTTTGTTTTAACATGATTTCCGCCGTTGGCAAGTGTCCCATAAACCTCAGTCATATCGAGCATGGTTACTTCACCGCCACCGAGTGTTAATGACAAACCGAATCTTATTCTATCTTTCCAGGTTGAAATACCCATTGCTTCTCCCAAATCTATCATGTTGTTGACGCCATTTTCAGCCAATGATTTAACTGCTGGAATATTATATGAGGAGGCGAGAGCCTCTCTGATTGTTACATTACCATGGTATTTTCCATCGTAGTTGCTGGGGGAATAAGGCTTTGATCCAAATATGTTATAGGTGATGGGGCTATCATTAATTATTGAGTTTACAGTTTTTCCATTCGAAAGGGATAATGAATAATTAATGGGTTTAATAGAACTTCCTGGTTGTCTTGCTCTGAGCGTTACATTAACTTGTCCATCGTTTTCAAAATCAAAATAATTAACACTACCAACCATAGCTAGGATTTCACCAGTTTTTGGATTTGTAACCATGGCCGCACCATTACCAACTTTTAGATTCTTGAGTTTAAGGATTTCATCTGTAATAATTTTTTCTGCTTCTAGCTGGGTTGAAAGATCAAGAGTGGTGGTAACTTCGAGTCCTCCGTTATTTAATAATTCTTCGCCATATTGTTGAGCTAAAATTCTTTTTATGTACATTACAAAGTGTGGAGCTTTGATGTCAATTTTGCTTGTACTTAAAACTGGGGTCTGATTTTCAGCTTTCTTAGCAGCTTCTTTAGTTATATAACCGTCTTCAACCATTCTGCGCAGAACTTCTTTTTGTCTCTCTAAAGCTAATTCTGGGTTAGATCCAAATGGAGTATAGGCAGATGGAGCGGCTGGTAATCCAGCTAATATGGCGCTTTCAGCCAGGGTAAGTTTATTTGCTGGCTTATCAAAATATTTTTGTGCTGCTTCTTCAACACCATAAGTTGATCCCCCATACGCGACCTGGTTAAGATACATTTCTAGAATTTCATCTTTGGTGTAAACTCCTTCAACTAGTATTGCCAATAATACTTCCTTAATTTTTCGACTAAACGTTTTTTGAGATGTTAGTAGTCTATTTTTGACTAATTGCTGAGTGAGTGTGGAACCGCCTTGTAGTTTTTCACCTTTAATGTTTGAGACAATGGCTCTAGAAATTCCTCTAACTGAGAATCCGTGGTGGTTATAAAAATCTTTATCCTCTATGGCTATTGTTGCATTTATCAAGTTTTTTGGAATTTCCGAGAGGGGAATTATAGTGCGGTTTTCATTGTCATAAATTTTAAATAGAATTTCTCCATTTCTATCTAAAATTTTTGTCGATACACTTTGCTCTTTTTTTGTTAATTCAATAGGAGATGGGAGATCCTTGAAAATCTCTTTATATGTCCAGTAGGTTATGGAAAAAATTGCCAGACTGATTAACAGGGAGGCAACCACATGAATTCTATAATCTTTAAATGTTAGTCTGAACGATAAAAATATTTCTTCAAAAAGTTGATAGAGTTGAGATCTTTGTTTCTTAGGAGCTCGTTTTTGCTTCAGCTTTTTTCTTTGTTCAATGGCATAAGAGAGGAGATAACTTCTTAGATATGTTTTTTTATCATTATTGTTGTGTTGATGGTGAAGTAGTTTATCCATGATTAAATCAAGTAAATTGGCTCGATTTTGGATAATATCACACTAAACTAGTTGATACAATTGGATATATTTATATTGAACTATTTATCAAGTTATTTGGCTAAGAAACACTAATTTATTATAGTATTTTAGTTTTGACTAATATTAACCTTCCTCTCAATCACATCCCAAAGTTCCAGCGAATCACCTTCATATCCCAAAGCCCAAATAGCAATGCCACCCAAATCGAGTTGATTTACGTAGTCTAATTTATAGGAAATTGATCTGCTATTTTCATAGTAAATTACATAAATTTCTCTGTCTTCAATGTATGAAATATAAGGAGATAAGGCATCTTCGTTCCAGTGTTCCTGAACACCTAATTCATCTTTGCGTTCAAGAATTTCAGCGACTCGCGTATAACTCGCAGTTGACCCAGTGTCTGGAAATGTATGAGATTGAGAATCTCTGGAAGTTGTTTGCCACTCGTAACCATAAAACGGAATACCTAGTAAAATTTTTTCTGATGGTACTACTTTTAAAAATGCTTGCAGATATTCATTAATATCTCCATCCCAGAATTCTTTACCTCCAAAAAGCGGAGCGACAGGACCGGCATTAGAAGATGAACTACGATGAAAATCGTAGGCCATAACGACAATGTAATCTACATAAGGAGCAATTTCGCTTACGTTCCATAATTGCTGATTGGCAGCCGCACCAGCATACATATCTATACTTAACTGCACGTGGTTATATTTTTCATCAAGATGTTTTCTGAGTTTAATCATAAAGTTGGTGAGATTCTGTCTCATTTTTTCGTCGGTTTCTCCTGAAGTCTCAATATCAATATTTATGCCTGAAAAAGGATAAGCTAATAAAACATTGTCGATTGATTGAAGAAAATTGGCTTGTGCAGTTTGAGAGTTTAGAAAGTAGGCAATATCATCATGATTAAATTGAGAAACCACGATTTCAGATTTCTTTTTATTATCTATTAAATCTTTATTAATTTCAGTAAACTCATCAGAATTCAGTTTGCGTAACCCCATGTCCAATTCACCATCACTACTTGATGAAAAACTTCCATCTGCATTGAGAGTTAAAGAAAAATAACTCAGATGTGTTAGTTCTTTTTGAAGTGTAAATTTATTTACATTCCAATAGGGAAGAAAGCCATAAATAATTTTCTCATTATTTTTTGCTAGCTGAGACTTTGATAAAAACATAAAAGTTGTGAGCGAATCGATAGGAGAAATTAGGGGGATGTCCCAAAAAACCCACAAACTAACTGCGATAGTTGCGAAAAAAGTCACAAAAACTACGACAGCAATTTTGATTTTAAATTTATTTTTTTTGAACCAACTTGGTTTTTGATGAGAGTTATGTTTATTACCATGACTGCTCGTCATTCGTTCATTTGATTTAATAAAGATTTTTTTGGACATTTAAGTTGCTAGAAATCATTGGCTACATTATTTTTTTCATAAATTATTTTTCCATCTTCAGAGACTGGTCTATTGCAGTCTGCGCAGTAGGTTTTTGTGACAGGATCAACATAAATTGTACGAGTTTCAAGTACTAGACCGTCAATTTGTTGGCCAAATTCTGGAGGTAAACCTGTAGTTGGGTCAATCCAAACTTCTTTTGTAATTTTTTCTGAATTAGAGGGAAGACCAACTTCCCAATAAAGTTCTGTTGAAAGAATCGGACAGCTGTTCGATGAATTAGTTACTCCAGTTACTTCACCAGACTCATTATATGCTCGCGATTTTCCTGGCGGAAAACCGCTCGCACAAACTCCTGCCATAAGTACGTCTTCAGGTTTTGTTTGCCATTCATAATTATGATCTTTTAGTATGTAACTCATAATGTCATTAAAAATTGGAGCAGCTCCAGTGACACCTGAAACCACGTTTCGATTCATTGGAGTGTTGTCGTTGTTTCCAACCCAAGTGATGACTAAATATTCTGGTGTAAAGCCAACCGTCCAGTTATCTTTTAGGTCATTGGTTGTTCCAGTTTTAGCACTAACTATTTTGTCGGGGATTACAAGCTCAGAGTTAGATCCAAATGCTTGTACACGCGCATTATTATCTTGCATGATATGACTTGTCATATAGGCTGGGGCTTTATCCATAACTCTTGTTAAATCACCCAAACTTTCTTCACCATCAAACTCTGTGAGAGTTTTTAGATCTTCTTTTCTTTTTTCAAGATTTTCTTCCATCAAAACATTTCCTCTAAAATCTTCAATTTTTATAAATGGAGTAATTGGGGTTTTCACGCCTTCATTCGCCAATACTGAAAAAGCTTGAGCTAGGTTGATCATTTTTACTTCACCACCACCCAAGGTTAGAGATAATCCATATTTAGAGGGATCTGTCCAAGAGGTTATTCCCATTTTATTCGCTTGAGTTATAAAAGTTTCAACGCCAATGGTTCTTAATCCTTTTACAGCAGGAATGTTTAATGAATTTCCAATTGCCGATCTTATAGTCACTGGTCCTTTAAATGATCCATCATAATTTTTAGGACAGTATGGTTTTTGTCCAGGAGATATAAAACAGGTTGGTGAATCAACCAAAATTGTTCCAGGGTTGAGGGCTTTTTCTTGGAATGCTGTAGCATACATGATGGGTTTAATAGAACTTCCAGGTTGTCTATTGGCAAGAGTAACATTTACCTGTCCTTCATCTGTAGCATTAAAATAATCTTTGGAACCAATCATGCTCAATATTTCTCCAGTATCTGGTTTGATAATTAAGGCTGCTCCATTGCCTACTTGATAATTTTCTAGTCTTTTTACTTCGGCAGAGAGAGAAGCTTGGGCAGCGTTATGAAGATCTAAATCGAGAGTAGTAGTAACCCTAAGGCCACCTCTTTCAACAGTTTCAACGCCATATTTTTCATACAGCAGATCTCTAACATAGAAAACAAAGTGTGGAGCATTGATATTAATTTTTGAGAGGGCGAAATTAAGTACTTCACTTTCTGCTTGTTGAACCTCGATTTTTGTAATATAGTCATCTTCTTGCATTCTTCTCAAAACTTCGACTTGTCTATTTTTAGCAGCAACTGGATCAGATCCAAAAGGGGAATATCTACTTGGAGCCTGTGGTAGACCAGCGAGTAGTGCGGCTTCAGCTAGGGTTAGTTGGCTAGCATTTTTATCAAAGTAGCTGTTAGCGGCAGCCTCAATTCCAACAGAAGTTCCTCCATAGGAAATATAATTTAAATACATTTCCAGAATTTCTTCTTTAGTGTAAAGAGCTTCGGTGAAAACTGCCAAAACTCCTTCTTTAATTTTTCTTTGAATTGATCTCTCTCTAGTGAGAAGAGCATTTTTAACTAATTGTTGGGTGATGGTTGATCCGCCTTCCAACCTTCCTCCAGTAATATTTGATCTAATAGCTCGAACAATACCAGAAAGATCAAATCCAAAATGTTTATAAAAATTTTTATCTTCAATAGCTATCGATGCTTGATAAACATAAGGTGGCAGTGAATCGAGTTTAATCGGAGTCCTATTTTCATCTGCAAAAATCTCATAGAGAAGTTTCTGATTTCGATCAAAAATTTGTGTACTGACAGCATAATTGTCAGTGTTTGTTAATCTTCTTGGGGATGGTAAGTCTCTCAATAAATATATAAAAAATCCTAATGAAACTAATATAATTAAAAATATTCCTAAGAATATATACTTTGTTCGTTGACTAAATTTAAGTTTTTTTGGTTTGGCGAGCATTGAGTTTAGAGCAAGTTCTTTTTTCTTTTGTAAAACTTGTTGAATTTTTTTTGAGTTAATTGATTGAATTATTGAGGAAACTTGACTTCTGATCAGCGCAAAAGATCCTTTTCTTTCTGGAGTTACAGCACCAACATTTCTAGTGGTTTGATTTTTATTAGAAACAACTTTTTTTCCAGAAAGTACCAGGTTAATTTTTTTACCTGTATCTCTAGAACTAGCTTTTTTACTCTTTTTCTTTTTTATGCTAGGTTTTTTTATTTTGCTGGCTGTTTTCATAACATTTTATAAATTTAACTAGTTGAAAAAACCACAGTTTACAAAAACCACAGTTTCAACTCAAAGATTTTAAAGTATACTGTCTAGTGTATCAAATTTTTGTATTAAAAAAACTTATATAATATATAATACTCGGTTACAAATACTTAAGGGCTTCAATGAGAGAAATTCTAGATAGCAGTTGGTTTCTATTTATGAATGATAGACACAAACGTCTAGTTGAGACAGCAGTTATTCTTTACGAAAGAGAAATTGAGTTAAAATCTTCCTTAGAAGATTATTCATTTATTGTTTTTCCCATGTCAAAGGCATACGAAGGTTTTTTGAAAAGAAGTTTTCTTGACCTGAAATTGATTGATGAGCATACTTTTGAAGGTCATAGATTTCGTATTGGAAAAGCGCTAAATCCGGATATGCACGAGAATCAACGAGATAAATATTGGTTATTTGATGATTTAGAACAGATATGCGGTCATTTTTTAGCACGTCATCTTTGGGAAACTTGGTTGGAATGTAGAAACAGAATATTTCATTTTTATGCTAAAGATGATAATGTAATTTCTTTAGAGACCGCTGGAGAAAAGTTGCTAATGCTTAGCAATGCAATGAAATCATTAGTAGAATGTCAAATAGATTTAGGAAAAAAACATGCTCAGGTTTATAATATTCCTCTATGAAATCAAAAGATATTAATACAAATTCTAAGTATAGCAATATAACCATCTCTGGGCTTCCCGGCAGTGGGTCGACCACTTTGTTAAACATGTTAAAAAAACATGACTTAATTAAGTTTGATGGCTGGACTGGGTTTAGTGGTGGTGAATTTATGAGAGCTTATGCTAAAGAAAAAGGATTGTTTGAAGAAAATAATGGCGTTCATCATGATGCTAGCCATTATGAAGATGATTTTGATCGACAAGTTGATATGGGAATTAGAGAAAAACTTGCTTTAGGAAAAGGGTGGATTATTGAATCATGGCTTTCAGGATTTTTGGCACAAAATTTAAAGAATACCTTAAAGGTGCTGATGGTTTGTAGTGAAAAGGCAGTTAAAATTGATAGAATTGTGAACCGAGATTCTGTCACTCCCGCAGATGCAATTGCAAATATGAATGAAAGATATCATAAAAATTTAACAAAATGGCAAAGAATGTATAAGAAAGAATGGGGTGAGTGGGTGGTAAAAACTGGTAAAGTAAAAGCAACTGATCCAATTGATTTTTGGCGTCCAAATCTATACGATGTAATTATAGATACTTATTCAACTAACCAACAGGAAACCTTAAAAATAGTTATAGATGCCATCACAAAATAAAAACCCTAAAAATGTTGTGTTTTTTCCTCTGTTAACATTAGTTTTAGTCCTCTGGGTTTTGTATAGAGGGGTGTTCAGTTTCCCAATTTGGTTTGATGAGATAATAGGCAAGGCTATTTTCTTTGGTCTTCCAGTTTGGTTATATGTCACTCTTACCGGATCTGATTCTGTAATAAAAAGTCTTTCACCAGAAAAACTTAAAAGTGGCTTATTGCTTGGAGTCGCTGTTGGAGGAGTTTTTGGTTTTGTTTTTTCGATACTTTCAATTATTCAAAATGGAGCAGTGGTAGAGGCAGTCTCATTGTTTGATTCAAACATATTTTGGTACGAATTTATTCTGGCTTTGTTCACTGCTTTTTGGGAAACGCTATTATTTTTTAGTTTTGTAATGACCACCATTCAGGAGAAATTTAAATCATGGTCAATGGTGTCACAGGTTATTTTAGTAGCTCTAATCTTTCTCGTTTTTCACATTCCAAACATAATTTTGAGATATGATATTTCTTCAGTTTTGCCACAGATATTTATTTTATTCTTATTTGCGATAGGCCAAGGGTTTTTATTCTATTCAAGAAAAAATTCTTTTGCATTAATTCTATCCCACGCAATTTGGGGTATGGTTTTGTTGGTACATAGTGGCTTTTAAACTTTACTTAAAAGTGTCCAGTGATACAATTTATCGTTTACGCGTAAATTTCATGATTTAAAGGTTGTAAATTGACAAAAGTAAAATTTATTACATCTACGTTTGCATTATTATTTGGTATTTGTATTTTTGTAGTATCGCTAATAATGTCTTCTCAATTAAAGTTTTATAATTCTCCAAAAGTTAGTGAAAGAAAGTTTTACATAGGAGAAAGAATTTTGCCGGACCATGTCTTTTATCCGTTGTTAATGATTGCTGACAAAATAATTTTGAAAGTCTCAACCGGAAACAGGAAAATTTATGTCAAAATCAGATTGGCTGACGACAGGTTATATAGCGCCGAAATGCTTTTAGAAAAAAACCAAGAGGGTTTGGCTTTGTCTACGATGACAAAATCTCAGAAATATTTAATTACTGCAGCTCAAGATTTTTTAGGAAGTTCAACAAAATCAGATTTGGTAAGGAAAGATTTATTGATAGCCCTTGAAGACAATATGACTGAATTAGAAAAATGTCAGAAAGAGTTTAAAAATATTGATGCAAACCCAATTAACGATTTGTTGATTGAATCTAGTGTCTTGATTGGTCAGATCAAAGACTAATTTTATTTTATCTAACAGGTATTTTTTTACGTATTGTGTGTATGGTTACAAAACTCTATATATTTGATATCATGCTATTAAATAGTTATAGAATAAGGAGTTGATATGTCTGGAGAATTTAAAGATGGTCTTAGTAAAGCTTTCGAGGCTTTTTCTGCCAATCCATTAAAGGCTCCTGATACTGTAAAAGCCAGTAGTGTGAGCCAGTTGTTTCCTGATAAGAGAGATGCTCAAGTTGGAGACCTTCAAGAAACAATTCAAAAAGGTCGTAAAATTGATTTTCAAGATTCTCCAGAGAAAAGCGAAAGAGTAAAAAAAGAACACGTAGGAACGTTGGCAAAGGCTGCCTCAACAGTGCTTCAAGCTAGTGAGGGCACTGCTTATTGGAAAGAGAGAGCCTATAAACCCAGTAGTGAATCTGGTGATGACACAGAAGCTTCTTTAAATAGAGAACAAGTTGCAGGAAAGCTTTTAGATGCAATGATAAGCAATGGTGGAAATGAAATAAGGTATGAAATGTTTGATCGAGCATTTTCTAAGGATTTAGAGAGTGCTTATAGTTCTTCTGTAGAAGGATCAATGCCTGCTCATCAAAGACGCTTGTTTACTAAGATTGCTCCCTTATTGTATGAAAGAATGAATGACAAGTTAAGAGCTAGTGGCGAAGAAGCTGAAGACGAAAAGCATAAAATCCAACTTGCAGAAAACCAAAAGTTCATGGTCAATAAGCTGAAGTCAGTAGCGAGGGGTGATCTAGAAGCTCGTTTTGTTGGTAAAAAAGAATACAGTTCTTTCTCTCATGAAGCAATGCAATCTTTAATAAAAATTGGTGGTGGAGAATGGAGAGATGTTGTAGATGATTTTCTAAAAGATCCAGACGCTAAGCTTTCAGATAAAGAGGATATTGTTGCTTATCTGCCGATAAACAACTTAGTCGATTATGTGAGCTTATCAACCGCGCTAAGTAAAATCGATAAAGAAGGAAAACAATTTAAAAAGGTATTGGAAGCTGGTTTGAAAAACTTAAGTGAGAATAGTTTCCGTTTAGGTCAATTGGATGGCGAAAGAGTACAACTTGAGCACACAACTAAATTATTCAAAGACTTTTCTCCTGGCGAACAAGAAAAGATACTAAAAAACAAACGAGCGACTGCAAAAGGTCATCTGCTTTCTATGAATTGGGGCGGAGACAGCAAGCTTGCTCAAAAGGCGCTAGAAACTATATTTAACTCTGAAGAATTTTTTAATTCAGAAGAACAAAGCGACTTGTTATTTAGTTGGCAGGAGTTTGCTGCTGATGGCGTTACTAGTGCTTCACAGACAGTTATTGAATCATTACCTGAAGCCATGAAGTCTATTGTTGATGAACCAGTTAGGCTAAAATTAGCACAAGAGTTATTTAATAAGATTTATAATGTCGTTGACGCACATAAGAAGCGACCTATAAAAGAGAATCTTGATAGGATTCTCTATTACTTAAAAACTATGCAAAAGGTGCAACGTGGTTTTAAGCCACAAGACAGACCTATTGCTAATGGAAATATGATTAAAGATCTTGTTAGTGAAGAAACTAATATTTCTAGAAAACAAAGAAAAGATATCATTGCTTCTCTAGATAGGATTAGTTAGGTTAAACTAGAAAAAGAATAGAAGTTCAAACTTTTCTCGCAAACTATAAGAAATGTTATAGATGATTTTACCAATAAGGGTATGTAATTAGTTTTTTTTGTTGTGAATAAGTGCATGTTAAAAATCCCTATACATAGATTTCATTTTTATATTTGGGTATTTTTTGTGCCCCAGGGCACCTTCTCTTGCTTCGCAATGGCCCAGGCCAGCCTCTCTTGCTTCGCAATTCACCTTCTTCACCTTGTCTTTTTTTATTTTTTATAAGCATGGCAGAAAACTCCGGGCTTTTAAGCCCGGTGATGAATGCCAGGCATTAGGAGTGTTTAGATTGCTGAGAATCTAGGTAGGCTCGAATAGCAGATTCATTTTTTTGACCAATAGACTCAACAAAATAACCATCTGCCCAAAAAGAGTCTCCCCAAAGAAACGCTTTTAGTTCAGTGGCAAACTCTTTTCTGAGCACAATACTAGTACCACCTTTTAAATATTGCATAGTTTTGGATGGGGAATCGACTGGATTGAGTTGAATAAGTATGTGTATGTGCTCAGAAAGAATTTCCAATTTATGAATATGCCAATCATTAACTTCACAACATTCAGTAAATAATTCAATAATACGTTTTTTGAGTTTGCCTCTAATAATTTGTTTTCTATATTTGGGAATAAAAGTAAAATGGTATAGGAGACGATGTTTGGTATGAGAGCCTATCTTATACTTGCTGTTGCTATCCTGCATATAGCAAGTATATCAGCAATCTAAATACAGCTCCGAAGTGAAGCTCCGGCCTTTAGGCCGGTGAGGTTCACATTGTCAATGATTTTAGATACTGTGTTAACATGATTTATATGTCAGGGATATGGGACGATGTTGGAACTTATTTCGCTGAAAGCAACTTTAAAATTTGATTTTGCAATGGTTTGAGATCATGAGTGATAATTTGCCAAATTATATTAATATCAATATCCATGTAATCATGAATAACAACATTTC
>Ga0210050_1000220_pt1 | contig 78441 bp, 74 predicted proteins | sample CryGey132114_all_FD_185463 | JGI IMG/M metagenome (GOLD analysis project Ga0210050, IMG submission 185463) | Groundwater microbial communities from aquifer - Crystal Geyser CG22_combo_CG10-13_8/21/14_all (SPAdes) (version 2) | ecosystem: Environmental > Aquatic > Deep subsurface > Groundwater ... | reverse complement strand
GCATACCATTTCCTGGTAGTGGGTTGTCCTGCTCCACATCATAGACTTGCAATTTACTATATTATTCCTATCAATTTAGTAGAGTTTAACATAATAACAAAATCCTGTCAAGTATTTTTTAAACTTTTTTTGTCCTATTAGGATTTTAGACAGTAACAGTTTCCTTGCGGGAAAGGCTATCCGCTGGAGTTATTGTCTTAATTATCTGCTGACTAGCTTTCCTTCCGGAAAAAAGCATCCCTGCAAATGTAGGGCCCATACGCGGTATACCAAAAACTGTGGACACCGCCATCCCTATTGCATATAAACCGGGATATATCTCTCCGGTCTTTTCTACAACAAGTTCTTCTGAAGTATTGACATCCATAGGGCCATAAGTCTTCAATTTAAGAAGCTCTCTTCTTTCAAGGCTCTTCGCTACCCAGGCATCATGACCGGTAGCGTCAATTACTACCTTGGACTCTAAGGCAATCGGATCAACACAGGTAATCTGCCTTGGCAAAGCTGAAACCGGCGACCAGTTGATTACTACCCCTTCAACCCGGTTATTACGCAGCACTACATCGTCAAACTTGGTTAAGTTAAGAATTTTTGCTCCGGAATCACAGGTTGCAGAAATAAGTTTTGAGCAGGCAGTGGGTCCATCTGAAATAAATAAGCCCTCTTCTACCTCCTTATAAGGTATCTTTAATTCATCAAGGATATTATTTGCAGGCGCCCTGAAAGTTAAAGTATTCATAAAATAACCTCCGACCCAAAACCCGCCGCCTATATAGTTATTGCTCTCAACTATTAAAGTCTTGAGGCCGGCGTTTGCCAGATCCCGGCCGGCAATGAGTCCGCTGGGGCCTCCGCCTACAACAATAACATCTGAAACAATATAATCCTCAAACCACTTGCTAAACTCACTGACAATTGCCCTGCTTATCTGAGATTCTGTTATCTTCTTAAACATCTTTCTCCTCCCTTTTTTTTAGTAAATCCGGAAAATAACTGCGGAAAAATAAAAAACCCTTATGCCAACCGCATAAGGGTATCAAATCAGGCCTCCTTTCCCTCCGCTGGCATTGTCCAGATCAGGTTATAAGGGTAATCCGCTTACTTCGCGGAACTCTCAGGCCGGTTTATCGACCTCCCCAAAAATTTACATTTTTATAATAACTCCTATAAGAAGTTATGTCAACTCTTTTATATATTGCGCAGGATAGCTATTATTACTTAGTGTATCAGAAAAACCATAGAAATATAGGCTACTGTGGTCGTGATTATACCTACAACCAAACCAATCTTCAGCCAGGGGAAAAAACCTATCTTGACTCCGCGGTTTTTTTCCAAGATATCCATGGCAACTATATTCGCGGTAGAGCCTATGATGGTAATATTGCCACCATAACAAGCGCCGAACAATATCGCCCACCAGAGAGGCTTTACGTTAATGCCCTGGCTAGCCAGGCTCTGGACAATCGGAATATACGTAGCGACTACAACTGTGTTATCAAGCACGCCCGAAAGAAATGAACTCGAGTAAATAAGCACGGCCGATAACAAGTTTGCCTGATTGCCAAACTTGCCTATGAGTCCGCGCGCAATCATATCCGAAACCCCGCTGTATTTCACGACGCCAGCCAGCGCGAAAAGAAACAGAAAAAACAAAACCGATGTCCATTCTACTTCCCGTTCGACATAATGCCGCATCCTGTCGCGGCGGTACAAGAGGGCGATCCCGGCAAACACTATAGGGGTTATCATAAGAAGGCTATTCTCTCCGAGATTGAAAAAAACCTCCATTCTATGATGAAAGAAGATACATGCAAGCATAGCGCCGAATATGCCTATGCTAACCTTGGTCTTTATGTCCGTAGTTATTGTTATAAGCGACATAAAAAAGTTGTCTTCCCTTAACGGTATGAGCTTTTCGGTCATCTTTTTTATGGTTTTTCTATACCACAGTAAAAGTATTATTACTGTTATAATTAAAATTATGAGCGTGGTGGGAGAGGCATGTTTCAGGAAATCTTCAAATGTAAGATTTGCGCGCGCGGCAATCAGGATGCCGACAGGGTTGCCGAGCAATGTCGCCGAAGAGCCTATGTTAGTAGCCAAAATCGAGGCCATGATCAGAGGGGCCGGTTCGACATCGATAAGGTAGCTTATGTCCAGGATTATCTTTGACATTATGATGATGGACGCGACTTCGCCCATCAAACTCGACAACAACCCGGATATGAGCATAAGCAGCACAAATAGCTTTCCTCCGGTTATATTCTTTATCCTCATTATTCGCGTTATGACCCAATAGAAAAAACCTGCGTCATTCAGCATGCCCACCATGATCATCGTGCCGATCAAAAACAGGATGACATCCAGAGACGCGAACTTTATAAGATTCTCGAGGTCTATAGAACGCGTGACAAGCATCAGCCCCGCGCCGAAGAAAACGAAACTAAGACGGAGCTCCCAGAAGAGCAGCACGCCCATGATCGAGATGCAAAAAACGGACGCGACTATCACCTGATGCGACGAAAATCCCACCTTCATTCCGCCAACTGCCACCAGCAGCGCCGCTCCTATAAGAACAAGTACTTTCTTCATTGCTATAACTCCATAAACAGGTACATATTATAAGGCTTTATGAGAAAAAATCTTACTTATGGCATCTTCCTTGGCGTAGCATATTAATTCATCGTTTACCTTAAGAATAACGTCGCCATTCGGGGCCCCGATGAATTGTGTTTTTCTGCCGGCTCTCCGATAAATAGCCAAAATAAGCACTTCTTCCAGTTGCGGCTTTAGGTCTCTGATTGACTTTTCGCAGCAAGGATTATCCTTTTTTACAATAATCTTTGCTATTGCATAGCCTTCTCCCAAACCAAACAACTGCTCGTAATCATAGATACGCAGGGTAGTCCATTTTTCAAGCGCCTTAGTAATGATAATTTTCATTACATTGTAAATATATTTTGAGCGTGCAAATAGAAATATACAGAGAAGCCCTAATAATAATACCTCTCCTCTTGTAATAACGCTCTTGCCTGATTGTCCTACAAAAGCCAACACGAGCGTCGCGATAGCAGTAGTCACTCCCGCGCTGCCCAAAAGAATAAGGACTCTTATGATACGCCTGCGCACAGGATGCGTAACAATAGCCTCGGATTCAACAGTAGTAAAGCCTACTCCCGAGAACGCTGACTGCGCCTGAAAAGACGCTATCTCGGAAGATATTCCGGTAAGCTCTAAAGCGATAGAGCCTATTCTCACTACGATAATTGACAGTACAATGATTATTAATAAGCTGAATAGGGCAATCATTTATTGTCCCTCCCCTCTATACAATAGCGCTTTCCTGATGGGAATCCTTTAAAAAGAGCGCTGAAGTATTAATTTTATCGGAAATCCCCCTCATCAAAGAAGCGTCTAATTCTTTCGATACGCCGAAGATATTTACATCCGCGAAAGGCGCATTAAGCAGCGATTCTTCAAAAGAGCCGCTGATAATCGCAATCTCTGTTTCACTCGACAGCCTCATCAGCTTCTTCAGCTTATTAAGATAACTTAGCGTTTCCTGCTTTTCGCTGTCGTCATTTACAACCTGCACAAGCCTCAATCTACCTTCCCAGTTTCTTTCCAGCTGCAAGCCGATCAAAATCGCCAAATTAATATTAGGACTCCCCCTTCTTATCCAGAGATTAATCACTTGCTTCTGGCCAAACGCCAGTTTTGGGTGAAGCCTGAATATCATAATCCCCAAACCCAAAGCCTCGGATTTGACGATAAAATCTTTTATCTCATGGTCTTTATCCTGGTTTACTCCGAGCCTGACAAACAATACATTCGGGGAGAGCGGCAATCCCATCAAGGTCTGCGTTACCGTTGTAGCTCCCTGCATAAATTCATTTGCGTCAACAGCAAACGCAGAAATAAAAATATCTTCTTCTTTCAGCGGGGCAGCCAAAGACAAAAGCTCTTCGGAAACTTTTTTCCTTTCGGCTGTTTTCTCATCGCTTGTATCCTTATCTATGATATTAAAGAAAACGACCCTCCCCCTGGGAAAGACAATCGCTTTTATAAAATCAATCATACCTAACCAATCACGGGGTTCCTCTACTGGAACCAAAAGATTCGGTTTCCATATTTTGGGATGGTAAGGGAGCTGCGAGGCAATCTTGGTTGCCTGCTCAGCGATAAATATGAATATTCCTTTACGAACATCCGGAAAATTGTGCCGGATATGTTTTCGCACAAGCACAATATAAATAAGCACGGTTACCGCTATCGCGACAACGCTGAAGAACTGGTTAATAAGAAACATCGCGTATAAACAACCGGCCCCTCCCACCAGAGACACGATAACTGGTATCTTGAATGTCGGACGAAAGCTCACTATGCCCGTAATTTTCTCGACAAAAACAGTTAGGTTCAAGGTTCCATAAGTAATAAGAAAAAACATGGTCAAAATACCTGCGATAGTATTTAAGGTCCCGAGGGTAAGGGTCAGCAAAGCGAGCAGCGCGGTAAAAAGGATTGCCGGAGTGGGTTCGCCTTTCGCGCTCAGATGATTAAAGGCCGAAGAAAAAGGAATGATCCTGTGCTTACTTAAAGCCAAAAGCGTCCTGGGAGAAGCCACAAACATGCTCAACGCGGATGAAAGCGTTGCGCCCATTATCCCGGCAATAACCAGAAAACGCCAGCGTGCCAAGGTAATAATGATAGAGGTGTTGTTTACCAAATCCTGAGGCTGGGCAGCAAAGGCAAACCAGAACGACATAGCCAGATATATGCAAAAGGTCACCGCAATGGCGAGAAGCGTCCCGATAGGAATATTGCGTTCCGGCTGTTTCAGCTCCCCTGACATGCTTACGCCCGCTAAAATACCCGTTACCGCAGGGAAAAATATCGCGAACACTTTCCAGAAATCCATCTGCCCCATGCCATGCCAAAAAACAACAGCCTGATCCAGCTTGCTCTTGCCCAGAAAAATCGATACAAGAGAAAATACGATAATGCCCATAATAACGTATTGGAGCCGAAAAGCTAATTTTGCGCTGAGATAAGAAATGAGGAGAAGGACAAACCAGGTTATTACAGAGATTAAAATAAAACTATGTTGAGGGAAAATGGAAACCCAGCATTCGGTGAATCCGGTGATATAAAAGGCTACTGAAATTGCCTGACACATGTATAGGGGGATCCCTATCGCCCCGCCTACTTCAAATCCCAGAGACTTGGAAATTATCGAATACGCGCCTCCTGTGCCTATCCTGATATTGGTAGTAATGCTCGCTACGGAAAGCCCCGTGCATAGCGTGATCAGGTTGCTTATAATGATGATTGTAAGCGCTCCCGCTAAACCAACCTGGCCCACGACCCAACCCAAACGCAGATACATCACCACGCCCAAGATGCTTAAGACCGTGGGGGTGAATACGCCTTCAAAAGTTCCGAATCTTTTTGCTTCCATAAGCAGCTCTCTGTGACAATTACTTATTTGCTAATTTGTTATATTGTATCATAAATAGAACATCAGGAAAATATCTATCCTATCCGGCCTATATTATAGCAAGCCTTGCCAAAAGGTACGACGTAGTGGACTCAGACCCCTGATTGAGATTGATATATCTTTCCCCTATGCCGTCATAACATCCGCCCGTGGTCCTGTCGTAAACCACCTGCTTGAGGCTATTATCGCCTAAAAACCAGTTAAAGGCTTCATGCATAAGCTTTTTATAAGAATCCTTTCCGGTTATTGAATACGCCGTAGCAAGAGCGCAAACCATCGCCGACACATCCTCCGGCTGTTGATCAAAATAGCGGCGCTCCCCAATCTTATGATGCCATCCATCCTGGCCTATCGGCCTGTATATACCGTCGATGAAAGTCTTGCTTATCAGAAAATCCAACGTCTTGATGCCTATATCCAGGTATTCCCCGTTACCGGTATGCTTATGCCCTAAAATAAGGGCCTCCGGCAAAACAGCGTTCGAATAAGTCAAATAATTTTCGAACCACTGCCATTCCTCGGAAGATACGCCCCGATAAAGCGACACCAGCCTGTCGCAATGGACAACCAGCAGTTCTTTCAAGTCCCTGCCTTCGATCTCCTGTATCTTTTTTAAAAGGATGCTTATCCCTTTTGCGCAAAAAGCGGTTGACCGTGGAGATTCAAACATCTTGTATTTTTCTATCCTTCTCCTCAATAAAAAAAGGGCTTTATCCCTTGCGCTGTCCGGCAGGTAACCGGCCGTAGCAGCAACTGTCAATGCCCAAAGAGCCCTGCCATTAGCATCGTCAAGATTGTCCTTTTTGTTAAGCTCGGTATCCATTGACCTGTCTGGTCTTACATAATTACAGAATATGCTATCCTCGCATAAAACAAACTCAATGAAACGTAAATATACCTCTATGCGCTTTAGCAATTCGCTTTTCTGCTTATCGGGATAAGCCGCTTTAACCGCTCCTCCCAATTTGTCATAATATAAACATGCGACTATCATGGCGCGCGCATTATCATCGAGCGTATAGCCCGATGAGACATCCGGTAAAGACAGCCTGGCGAACTGTATGACCCCAAAATCATCTGTCAGGCGGAGAACGTGATTAAGGTTAATACGGGGCATTTTTTTGCGCTCGCTGACTTTGGCGATATCGCTGGAATATCTCGAGAATAATTTTAAATGCTCAAGAGCGATATTTTCCCATGTCATATTGCGGGTCCTGAAATACGCATTCTTTCCAAGCTGCTCTCTTGAGGAAGCGTCTTTCAAAAGCCTCATGATAGCTTCAGCATAAGAACCGGGATCCCTGAAATTAGCTAACATCCCTGTCTCCGGGGTAATGAACTCCATGGCTTGCGCAAAAGGGGTGGAAATAACCGGCCTCCCGGAACCCAACGCATAAGATAACGTGCCTGAAACAGCCTGATTAGGGTCGAGAGAGGTTGAGATGTAAATATCAGTAGCCCTCAAAAAATGGAGGAGCTTATCCACGGAAGCATACTCATTATAAAAATTCACATAGGAAGAAAGCCCGAGATCGTGGACTTTTTGGATCAGGAATTTACGGTAGTTTTCCCCTTCTTCTTTCAGGACATTTGGATGGGTAACCCCCAGAACTATATATAAAATATCCGGGTAGGCATTAACAACTTTGGGCAACGCCTCTATTACATATTCAATCCCCTTCCCCCTACTTAGCAATCCGAATGTCAAAAGGCTTACCTTTTTTGAAAGGCCTAAGGCAGCCTTAGGTTTTGCGCTAGAGGTGTAGGGCATGGAATGGATGCCGTGAGGGATCATTGAGATTTTTTCTTCAGCTATCCCGTATTCGCGGACAAGGATCTCTTTTGAGAGATCAGTCATCACCACTAATCCGCTTGCTTTTTCAGCTATCGAACAGACTACCAGCTTAAGATCGGCATCGGGCGAAGGCAAGATGCTGTGAAAAGTCACAACCGAAGGTTTCTTGAGCGCCTCCAGGAAAGAAATAATGTATGAACCATATTTGCCTGCGAAGATGCCGAATTCATGCTGAATATTGACAAGTTTGACCTTGTCCATTAGGTTGATAGCTTTAGCGGCCGCAATGTATTCCTGCTCAGAATACTGGTTTATCTGAAAAATAACTTTTTTTGAATAGTGATAACGCGATATATCGTCAATATTAACAGCGGCTACCCTTGACTCTATGACAGGTTCTAGCAAATCATCCATCGCAGCCGTAAGGTCTGCGGTAAAGGTAGCTATGCCGCATTCCCTGGGAGGAAAAGTGGATAAATAAATGATCTTAAAGGTTTCGTTCATTTTTAATTAACAGCTTCCGATTATTATTTTTTGAGCTTCGCCAAAAGCTCGCTTATATCGACAGATTTAGCCGCTATGCGCTTATCAGCCGCGCCGTAATAGATATATAACCTGCCGTCTTTCAGTATGGTTCCCGTGGGGAAAACAACATTGTCTATATCCCCGCGCTTTTCCCACTTCTCGGTCGGAGAAAACAAGGGCTGCTTCATGCGTCCTATGACTTTAGTAGGATCGTTGATGTCCAGCAATGCCGCAGCCGCATGATAAACCCTGCCCTGAATCGAGTCCTCTACGCCATGATAGATCAAAAGCCACCCATCCTTGGTTTCAATAGGCGGGCATCCGCCGCCGATATTCCTGGTTTCAAACTTGCATTCAGGATCGAGCAGGACGTAGCCACCCAAATTCCTGAGATACTCCCTCCAATAATCATCCGTAAGGTCCTTAAAATCATCGAAATAAATTACCTGAATCCCCGGGAGTATGCGGTGGACTAGCGCAAATTTATTGTTAAATTTCTTAGGAAAGATAAAGGCATCTTTCTCCCATAGCAAAATCTCAACACCTTGCCTGTCTTTTATGTATGATTCAAAGAAAAAATACTTTTCCCTTACCCTTATCTTTGAACAGCCGAGGAGTTTGCCTGCTTCGGCATAAGTAATGCGCGGGGATATTACCCCGCGCTTTACAAAATTGATAAGGTCGGTGCTTGTAGCGTAAGCAAAAAGAGCGTTTTTCCCGTCATAAACAGTATAAAAAAGGTAATATACCCCGTCAAGAAAAACAATCCTGGGGTCTTCTACGCCTTTTTTTTCATAATCATATTCCGGAAAAAGGACGGGCTGGTCGAGCCTCTTTACGACCTTATTGTCCGCCAGCTGACAGTAGCCTATCGAAGAAACCATGTCGCCCTGCCTCACTGCCCTGTAAAACATGTGAGTTACGCCGCCAGCCTCTACGCAGGCGGGATTCAAGACTGCTTGACCATCAAATGCATTACGCGAACTCTCCAGTATTATGCCTTCATTCCTGATTTCGATCATTTGCCCTCTTTCTTTGTTAGGAGAATACTGCTTGGATGGAATTCCATCTCGTATGAGCCAAGTGAAACTTTTCGTATTTATTATAACTAAATTGCTGGTATAAACAAGCAAATTGTGGGTTTTAGAAAGTTCTATCCCTTACCGAAATGCCCATTCATCACTTGAAAGGGGTAATCAACATCCCCTTCAACCCCTGCCATTTCGTATCCTGCAATATCTTTAAACCAAATATAATCTTATGGGTATCCTCTCGCCTTTTAAAAGTCGCGAAGATGCGATCCCAGAAAGAAAATACGCTTGAATAATTTGAATTAAATTCCGGCCCTTCCTGCGAATGATGAACCCGATGCATGTTGGGCGTAACGATACATGCGCGAAATATCCGATCCCATCTCTCCGGGAAAGCTACGTTACTATGGTGAAAAAGGATTATCGGCTGAAGACATGCTTCGTAAATAACTAAATAGAGGTAGCTTATGCCCAATAGCGGTATCACTGCAAAGCGCGCCAAAAATGATAATGCTATCTCCCCGGGATGAAAGCGTATTGCGGTGGTGGTATCCATTTCACAGTCTGTATGATGGGTCCGGTGAAAACGCCATAGAAACTTTACCCTGTGATTGGCGCGATGCCACAGATACATCCATAAGTCAAAAAACACAAACGCTAATATTGCTTTTATGAAAGGCGGGCCGCTAATAAAATGAAGCAGGCCGAAAGAGTTGGTCTGCGCCCATTCTATCCCGTTTAATATCATTATCGGAAAGAGGAAACCGGAAACGACACCATTGAGACCGCCTAAAGCAATATTTGAAACGCCGTGTCTTACGCGATCGTGGCGGGATGTAAAATACGGGAATATACTTTCAAGCCAATATATAACAACGAACGATGCTATTGAGATCAAGAGAACAGCGCGCATCAGCATTGCTCCCTATAGCATTTGTCAATCCTTGTATAATCGCAATTTCTTTGCATAATACCTCGATACAAAATACCCTGCTGAATGTAGCCACAGATTGCCCAGCACCATCCTTACCAATAGTTGTAATTGTCGAAGAAATGGGCGCATATCTGAATCGGGCCTTCTCAGTGGAACAGGATATTTTGAAGGCGGTACCTTACCCTTCTTCAGGACAAACTCCTCGACATCCTTCACTCACGCATCAAATTCATCCAAAGTCGCCTTATCCTCTTTTAATTCTTCGATCTGGTTGTCGCTATATTTACCGCCTTTACCAAAAGCAACCTGCTTAATAAGCCGTTCCGGGGTTTCAATGCCGCTATGGCGGCATTGCCAAATAACTGGACCATAGAAATACGAAACATACCCCATCTTTGCCTCTTCCGCGGGATCGAAATATTCCTTATGCCTCAATATGGCAGGCCGTCCATCATCGGCTGGTTCATCTCCGCCTTCATCGCCATACGTAAAAAATGCCGCAGTCCGTCCTTCAAGGTGGTTAACGGATAACTCCTTCCATTTTGGACTGTGTTCCAGCTGCGCGGCCAATGCGCCGTCTTTGTGGCCGATGAGTTTCTCGTCCGGATTCCCGCCATTCGCGCAAACAAGCCTGTCGAACAACAGCTTTATCGAACTGGTTACATTATACCAGTTTACGGGCGCGCAGACCATTATCGCGTCTGCCGCATATATGCGTCCGTATAAATCTTCGTCCCACATCAAGTCAGGTTCAAAAAAACTATGACGCTCATAACAATTGCAAGGCCATACGCAAAGAGCCATGGAAGTGCTGACACAAGCGTTGCACGATTGAATCTTGGGCAATACGTAGTCATTGCCTGCATTGAATATGTCTATGACCCAATCCTTTGGCATTTTTTCTTTTGCGCGCTCGGCAAAGAATTTGGCTTTACTGTCTGCTGCCGGACAATTTGTCACGCGTCGCGAACTCCCGGCTATGACCAATACGCGCATCTTTTTATCGGTAACCATGCCAATATCCATATAAAATCCTCTCTCTATTTTTTAAGAACGCTGCCGTAATTTGAGCCGGGAAGGATCTCTAACAGCAACTTCCTCCGCTTGGAGCATCGCCATTCCCGGCTTTCTGCGCTGCGGATCCGCATACAAACGAACCATAATGAACCTTTCTATCTCCCAGAATCTTAAAATGCTTTCCAAAGCGAGTGTTGCTTACCATTGAAGCGGTATTCCCGCATACCAGCATAGGCTTGTGGGCAATAAATAGGTGATGGTCGTCTAATTGAAAGTGATGAGGATAATGAGGAATAGTCCCCTGGTAATAGGCTGCTTGCCCAAAATCCTCGCAGAGATCCTCCGTGTCGTATAACTTAAAAGCGCGAATAGTCATAGAATAAAATACGATATTACCTGTTTTAGCCGCGACTTCAGAATCTTCTATATTGATATTTCTTTTTGACATAACGCGGTAATCCAAGCACCTCAATTCTCTTAGCATGCGGCGAAAATCCTCAATATACATTGCCCCGCTCAAGCACTCGCCGTAAAGCACGTGGTCGTTCTTTATATCCTCAGGTATCCGCCTGTCAGCGAATACGTCGGAAAAATAGAGTTCTCCTCCCGGCTTAAGCACGCGGAAAATCTCTGAAAAAACACTTTTCTTGTCGGGAGAAAGGTTGATGACATAATTAGAAATGACTACATCCTGTGAATCATCTTTGATGCCGCATTCTTTCAGGTCTTCTATATAGCCTTTTTTAAAATCCGCATTACAGCGCTTAAATCCGAACCTTTTCATCTGCGCATTTTTATGCTTTCGCGCGATTTCTAATTGTTCATCGGTCATATCGACTCCGGTCACAAAGCCATGCTCTCCGGCTAACGCTGAAGCAATATAGACATCTCTGCCAGTTCCTGATCCCAAATCCAATACATTGCATCCTTCCAAAAGCGGCGGAATGGGGGAGCCGCAACCGTAAAATCTATCCAATATCTCAGGTTCAATGTTTTTTATAATAGATTTGACTGGTTCAGGGAAAGCCTGGATGGAACAGCATGCGCTTGTCTTGAGGTCTTTTTGCGTCTTAAACACCTTTCCGTAATCCTCCTTCACCGCCTGCTTCTTGTCTTCCTTTACTGCCGCCTCACAACAGGTATTTTCATCCGCCAGAGTTCCCTGGCAACTCGAGCCGCTTCCGGCAGTACACGCCAGGCAATGCTCTCCTGTGACGATTTCTCTTTCTTCCAGATCCCTCAGGTTTAATTTATCAATAGTCATAAATTTGCCTTCGGCATCTTTAAGCCCGTACCCGAGAGCAAGGTTGAAATCGCAATCATATAACCTGCCGTCAAACCCGACGCTCAAAAAAGTGCGGCACATCAAGGCCTCTATGGTTTTAGGATTAAAATTATTCTCCAGAATATCAGAATACTCCCCGTACTCGTTATTTGAATCCAGGTAATCTTTGAATTTCTTAATGGGCACGTTCGTAATCGTCAGAAGCCTGTTGAATTCAATTCCGAAACTATCCTTCAATGCCTTTTTATAGTCCTTTTCTAACGACTCCTGGCGCCGGGCAGATATGCCCCCAGAGCGTTATACACCAAATCCAATTGCAGGTCTTTTCTCTTTGTAAAACCTGTCCCGTTCAGCAGCTTTAGCGCCTTTATGCTTTTTTCGAATACTCCTGCCCCGCGTTGCCGGTCCACATTTGATTTTGTATAGCAAGGCAAAGAACAGATAAGGTGCGCTTTATTCAACTTAAAAAACTCCGGTAAATGTTCTTTCTTTTTTTCAAGCAATACCGTCAAATTGGATCGTACGATAAGCTCCTCAACCATAGGCCTCGCTGTTTCAACGAAATACTCGAAATTTGGGTTTAATTCCGGCGCTCCTCCGGTAATATCCAGTGTCTGTATCTTGTTGCCCTTTAAAAAAATCAGGATATCGTCAACAACTTTCCTTGACATGATATCCTTGCCCTTGGAGGACGCCTCTATATGGCAATGGCTGCAACTCTGATTACAAAGATTTCCCATGTTGACCTGAAGCGTGGTCAGCTGCCGTCTTCTGAGAATATCTATATCTATCTCATGTTTTTCTAAGATATTTAAAAATGCGTTCATAATCAGACAGTGCGTTTGCGGATTACCCGATAAATTATCGGGATCGCCATAATAAATATCATAAGCCCTATGGCTACAAGAAATTTAGGGGAAAATATATCGCGCATGCTTTTAATCTCGCCGAGGCTTCCGCCGAAAAATGCAGAGACAATTACCCCGGGGATAATCCCTAAGAACGTGGCGAGAAAATAATCCCTGAATTTAATCTTTGAAAGCCCGCAGGCATAGTTAAGGACCTCGTACGGGACGAGCGGTACGATTCTGAAGAACAGGATTGTTATAAAACCTCTTTTCGACAGTTCTTCGTCCAGCTTTTTCCCTTTGCCTTTCAGCATGTTCTCTACCAGAGATCGCGCAAAAAATCTTGAGATACAGAAGGTCGCGCCCGTCCCGATCATCGCGCCTGTCATGAGATAAATCGCGCCCCATATCTTTCCGAATGCGAGCCCAGCCGTAAGCGAAAGTATTGCTATGGGTGGTACGAGCGATATGGTATTCAGGGCATAGGCAATTATGTATATGGGTACGGCAAGGCTCCCGAAACCCTGTATATAATCTCTCGCTGACGCCGGTGTGAGCTTGCCTATATCGACGCAGTTGCAATTGATCATCCACCATGCGCCCGCTACCGCCAGGATCCCTATCACAATCTTTATGAGATTTTTAAGAATCTTCTTGTCCATTTCGCTGTCTTTTTATCAGGGCTATTCTTTAAACTGTTTTTTAGCCGCGCGAGAGCTTCGGGTGAATCAACGTCATCATGTGTTCCTATCGGCCTGGCCTTCAATTTCAATTGTATGCATTTTTTTAGCGTCTGCCGCATAACAACCGATGAGCTCCATTTTATGCCTTTAAAAAGGCCTCCGCAAGGCTTATTTATGCCTACGAGATAATATCCTCCGTCGCCACTCGATCCGAATACCGCATCATAAGTTTCAAGATAAGCGAACGCATCATTTATAAGAGTATCCTGAATCGAGGGTATATCAGAACCGATTATAACTGTTTTCCATCCGCGCAGTTCATTCAAATCGCTGAACGCATTGTGCATTCGCTCGCCAAGATCAGCGCCTCTTTGCCTATAGAACTTAAATTGCGGCGCCATCTTCTTTAGAAACTGCGGCGACCTGCCGAAGGATTCATACGCAATGACTCTTTCGCCACAAGCTGCCCTCTTGGCCACAGATACCGTATCCTTCAAAAAAGCCTTATACAGGTCCGAGCATTCTTTCGCGGATAATAAGCTCCTCAACCTGGTCTTTACCAGGCCCTCTTGCGGCTCTTTCGCGAATATGATCAGCCTTCTTTTCATCGCAGGTCGTTGCACAAATTTTTTATCTTTTGTAATGGGACGCCGAGCCTGTATAAAATATTTACAAGAGTGTAACGCGCGCATGCCTTTAAAACGCCTTCAGCCTGCCACCTTCTAGATGATACGATTATCTTATCCTCAAGAACCCGCGTTCGACCCGATTTCCTAAGCCGTTTTGAGAAGATAACGTCTTCCATAATCGGGGTTTCAGGAAAACCGCCGAGCAGGGAGAAAGCCTCCTTTGTCACAAATATACCCTGGTCGCCGTAGAATATCGCGGTAAAGCGCGCCCGTATATTGCCAAAATTTTCTATAAATCTGTATATGAGGGCATCACTGTCGAGCCTTTGCGTCAAACAGCCGCCTGTCAAAGCGCCGCTTTTAACTGACCCTTCTATGGACGAAAGCGCCTCGGGAGAAATGATCGAATCTGCGTGCAGGAACAATAAGATATCGCCTTCGGCCAAGCACGCTCCTTTGTTCATCTGTTGCGCCCGGCCCTTTTCACTGCGATATAGTTTGCCGAGCTTTTCGCATAGTTCCGGGCTTCCGTCTATGCTCCCTCCATCCACAAAGATAAGCTCAGCCTCGCCGGAAAGTCTTTGTAAATCAGCGAAGGCTTTAGACAATGTGCGCTCTTCATTGTATACGGGGACTATAATACTGATCACTTTTGTTTCTCAAAAAGATTTTCGTATTTTCCGTAACCCTCTTTTTCTAAATCCTCCTTGGGGATAAAACGAAGCGCGGCAGAATTAATACAATAACGAAGCCCGGTAGGCGCAGGGCCATCATTAAAAATATGGCCAAGATGAGAATCCCCCTGCTTGCTCCTGACTTCCGTTCTTTTCATAAAAAAGGAATTATCCTGTTTTTCTGTAATATTTTCCGGTTCAAGCGGCTTTGTAAAACTAGGCCAGCCTGTGCCTGATTCGAATTTATCGGCAGAGCTGAATACCGGCTCCCCGGAAACTATATCAACGTAGATACCTTCTCGATGGTTGTCCCAGTACTCATTGTGGAATGCCTGCTCTGTCCCGTTTTCCTGCGTTACTTTATACTGTAAAGGCGTTAGCTTCTTTTTCAGTTCTTCTCCGGTAAACTTTTTAACCATTTTATCTTTCCTCCATACCTTATTTAAGTACCGGTCGCGGCCGCAATTAAAACGATAAAACTTATATTGTACCGGATTCTTCCTGTGGTAATCCTGATGATATTCTTCTGCCCTGTAAAATGTCGAAGCCTTGATAAATTCGGTAACAAGCGGCTTGGAGAATCTTCCTGATTTTTCAAGCGCATCTCTTGATTTTTGCGCTAAACTCTTTTCTTCCTGTGTTCCGTAAAATATCGCCGACCTGTATTGCGGCCCCCTGTCGCAAAATTGTCCCGCCGGATCGGTAGGGTCTATTTGTCTCCAGAATACATCCAGAAGCTGCGAATACTTTATTTTAGACGGGTCATAGGTAACTTCCACGGCCTCGATATGCCCTTTCCTTGCGTAATCATGGTAAGTAGGATTCTCCCCTGTGCCACCGGTATAACCTGATTCCACTTTTATAACGCCTTTTAGTTTTTCAAACGGAGGCGTCATGCACCAGAAACATCCGCCGGCAAAAATTGCTTTTTCGTATTTTGTTTGCGCATAAGAAAGGGTTGAAAAAAATGAAAAAATAACAAAACCGATAAGGTACTTCTTTATTATCTGCATTGCCCCCTCCTTTGTTTATAGTTATAATCTCAATTTACGTAATCTCAGGGAATTCCCGATCACTGAGACCGAGCTAAAACTCATCGCCGCGCCGGCAATCATAGGGCTCAGAAGCAACCCCAAAAACGGATAAAGTATGCCCGCAGCCACAGGAACGCCTATCATATTATAAATAAAAGCGAAAAACAGGTTTTGCCGGATATTTCGCATAACTCCCCAGCTAAGCCGCAGCGCCTTGACAATTCCATCAAGGTCTCCCCTGACCAGGGTGATCCCCGCGCTCTCAATTGCCACGTCTGTTCCCGTGCCCATAGCGACACCGACATCAGCTTCAGCCAGTGCCGGCGCGTCATTAATGCCGTCCCCGGCCATCATTATTTTCGCGCCTTCGCCCCTTAGCTTCCTTACAATCTCCTGTTTATCTTTTGGCTCCAGTCCGGCATACACGTCAGTGATGCCCAATTCTTTCGCAATGGCTTTCGCGGTTCTTTCGTTATCGCCCGTCAGCATGACAACCTTCAAACCCATCTTATGCAAAGCGCGGATAGCATCAGGGGTTGTTTTCTTTATGGGGTCTGAAACTCCGAGCATCCCTATTATTTGTCCATCAACAGCCACCCAAACAACCGTTTCGGCCTTTTCTTGAAGTTCATCGGACTTCTTCTTTAATTCGTCTGGTAAAGTTACCCCACTGTCTTCGATAAATTTTTGTTTTCCGAGCAAGACTGCTTTACCATTAACCTTGCCCCTGACTCCTTCCCCCGTTACGGATTGGAAGCCGTCTACTGACGCCAATTCATAGTTTTTCTCTTTTGCATGATCAACTACTGAACGGGCTAAAGGATGTTCACTACTCTGTTCGATAGAAGCCGCTATGCTCGACAATGATTTTTCATCCCAATCATTTGCCGTAATAATAGCGGTTACCTTTGGTTTACCGGCTGTTAGAGTCCCTGTTTTGTCTGTAAGGACATGGGTTATTTTCTCGCACTTTTCAATCGCCTCGGCGTTTTTAATCAATATCCCTGACTGCGCTCCTTTTCCCACGCCTACCATAATCGACATCGGCGTTGCCAGGCCCAGGGCGCAGGGACAGGCAATTATCAAAACCGAAATAGCGCTAACTAAGGCATACGCCAAAGCCGGCGCCGGCCCAAATATAAGCCAAATGATAAAAGCGGCTGCCGCGCACACCAAAACGACAGGAACAAAATACCCGGAAACCTGATCGGCAAGTTTCTGAATAGGGGCGCGGCTGCGCTGCGCATCAGCTACCATTTTCACGATTTGAGAAAGAAGGGTTTCAGAACCTATCTTTTCAGTCCTCATGACAAAAGTGCCTGTCTGATTAATGGTCGCGCCTATAACCCGGTCTCCTTCAATCTTCGCGACAGGAACCGGTTCGCCAGAGATCATAGATTCATCGATCGCGCTCTTTCCTTCGGTAATAATGCCGTCCAGGGGCACTTTTTCTCCCGGACGAACCCGCAATAAATCATCTTTTTGAATTTGATCGATGGCGACATCTTCTTCTTTGCCATCTCTGATGCGGTGCGCGACCTTTGCGGCAAGGCCAAGCAATGCCTTAATCGCCTGACCTGTCCTACTGCGCGCTTTCGCTTCAAGAAGCTGCCCCATGAGCACCAGAACCGTAATAACAGCGGCTGCCTCAAAATACAACCCGATCTCGCCGTGCGTTTTTAGAGATTGCGGGAAAATATCCGGAAAAAGGACTGCTATCGAGCTAAAACCATAAGCCGCCCCCACGCCCATAGCGATCAAGGTAAACATATTAAGGCTTTTATTCAAAACTGATCTCCAGGCCCTTATAAAGAATATGTTTCCTGCCCACAATACAATGGGTGTCGCGAAAATAAACTGCATCCATCGGGAAAAATTAGAAGGAATAAACGCCTTCAAATTGAAGACCGGTATCATTTCGCCAAGCGCCAACAAGAATACAGGAAAAGCTAAAATCAATCCAATCCAGAATTTACGCGATAATATACGCGCTTCTTTGTTGTCTTCTTCTCCGATAGGGGCAGCCTTTCGTTCGAGATTCATGCCGCACTTCGGACAGTCGCCGGGCTTATCCTGTTCGATTTCAGGGTGCATAGGGCAGGTATATATAGATTTATTTCCAGGCGCTTCGGATTTTCCCACAGAAGGCTTCTTTAAAAACTTTTGCCTGCAGCCTTCGCTGCAGAAATAATAGGTAATTCCGCCTTGCGTAAGCTTTATAGCCTTAGCCGCATCAATTTCCATTTCACAAATCGGATCTTTTATTTTTTGCGCCATAATAACCCCCCCCTAAAAACATTCTATATAAAAAACTATCGCGACAGGACCTTTTGAAAATGCTGGTAATCTTTTAAAGATTCCCAGTCGCCTCCCCATGTCCATCCCAAACGTATAAAAGTTTTTACGATAGGGGAATCATGGGCAAGCGTTCCCGGTTTAGTCGTATCGTATACCGCGTTAGGAGGCAATACAATATCCCCTTTGATATATGGATTTTGCACGGGATTAATATCGATAGCAAATCCATAAGCATGATTAGAAAGAGAATTTCCTCCGGTTACCATCCTATAATTAAACGCGGAAGTATTATTGGACAGCATGGCCTCGTCATCCTCGTTCCACTTTCCATTATTAAAAAACCGGTCATGAGAAATGGGAATAACGGAAGTAATAGGAAATTTGTTTTCTAAAGCTACCCGGAACCCCTCCCTGATATCTTCTACGAGCCTTTCATCTATAACAACCTGCCCCTTGTGGATTTTCCCGTCAAATGAATAATATAGCACTTCTATAAGTCTTTGTCTTTCTTTGAATTCAGGCGGGCTTTCTTTTCTCAGCGCTTCAGATAATGATATATCGCTATCGATAATCGGATTCTGCAGGGAACCGGCTGGCGATTGCTCGACTTGTCCGGCTGGAGTTCTTCCTGCGCCGCTAAACTCCATGGCGCAGCCGGATAAAACTACAATCAATAATAAGAAAGAATAGAATAAATATTTTTTTGTCGTATTCAACTTAAATTTTAGGATAGTACTTGGGGTAGATGACGGGATTTGGCGCCCTTCGCTTCGGCCTCGTCCGGAAGGCCTCGGCACTTCCTCGGACATTACGTCCTCGGTCGCTCCGGGTCGGCCACTCGTCCGCTAAACAGATGCTCCTATCCGTCGCATCCAGCGGACTCCCTTCAAATCCCTTACAGCAAATTATGGGGTGGATGACGGGATTTGAACCCGCGGCCACTAGATCCACAATCTAGTGCTCTATCCAGCTGAGCTACACCCACCACAAGAAATCAGGATTTATCGAAAAGTAAACTAAACAAATTGGACTGTAGATTATCTATCTTTATCGCTTTATCTTTAAAGTCAAACCCCAAAATAAAACTCGCTATTAAAGGCGCAGATAGCTTAGAAACCGCGTCTTTTAATATTATATCATTTATCCTGCAAAAGCAATCAGCTTTTAAATCATTTTTTGAAACAAAGATCCTGCCGGTAAAGTCCAGGCTCCCCTTTTCAACCTTTTGTTTCAGGTATTTTTCATACACAGGCCCAAGCGCCGTAAGCCCCACATCCTGCGCTTTTAGCCTTGCTTTGACTGTATAATCCCCCTTTATCCTGCCTGTCAGGCGCACAGGCGAAAGCGAGTCCGAATCCTTATCTTTAATAAAGCCGGACACGTTAAAATTCAAAAGCCTGCCTGGCGTAAGATAGGCGTAAGGGCTTTTGAGATTAGCATTTATTTTAACAAGCTCTATTGCAATGCCTTCCTCATTCTCAAAGATGATAGCGGCGTTTTTCACATCTATCCTGGAGACAAGAAATACGGCTTTTGAATTCTTTGAAGATGGGTTTATTGTATCGTTTTTAAACTGCCTGAAACCCGCGAAACTTTCATAACGGCCCTTTTTTATCCTTATAACAGGCTCGAGTATTTTTATATTCGAGAATATGAAGGTCTTTTTCAGGAATGCCGACGCAGGGCTCGGATAGAGATATACCTTTGCGATAGTTATCGTATCGTTTATCTTTACGCCCTTCAGCTGAAAGCAAAGCGGAAAACTCATCCTCATATGAGCAATGGAAAGCTTTGCCCCGAAGCTTTTTTCAAGCTCCTTTATGACAAATGATTTCAGATTCCCGGCAGTATAGGTGTATCCCAGGAAAATCAGCGCTGTTATAGTAAATATAGCAGCTATATATATGGTTTTTTTGAATAAAGGCTTCATTGATATTAATTTGGCGTCCCTGGCCTGATTCGAACAGGCGACCCTTTGCTTAGAAGGCAAATGCTCTATCCAACTGAGCTACAGGGACGTTTCATAATAATCTATATGGTCGGGGCGGCTGGACTCGAACCAGCGACCCCCTGCTCCCAAAGCAGGTGCTCTAGCCAACTGAGCCACGCCCCGCGCAATTTTTAATTTTACCAACTATATACGTCAAAGTCAATATATTTGGGTTGAATAATAGGCCATATATCTATATAATATGCCCTATGCGTAGAAAAAATATACTATTAAGCCTTTTAATAATACTGGCTTGCCTGACAGTGTTCGCGTTTTCCATGTTAAATATCTTCCTGTGTACGATGGGAAGGCCTATTTTGCAGGAAAAACTAACTGTTATCCTTAAGAGAAAGGCTGAAATAGGGGCATTATCCTGTTTTACCTTTAAAGGCATCGTAATAAAAGACCTCGTGATATGGAACGTTACAAACGAGCATCCTTTGTATCACTTCAAAGAGTTGAAAATAAAGCCTTCCATCAAAGCGCTTATATTTGAAAAAGAGCTGAGATTCCGGAGCGAGTTATCCCCTACCAAAAACTTCAAGGCAAAGATAGACGCCATAGGAGTGTATAATTTCAGGGCGAGCGATCTTTCGTTGAAATTCAGGCTGATGAATGTGCCATACATGGAAGATCTCGGCACTCTATACGGCACTGTCAGATTATATAAAAAACTAGGCCTTGCAAAGGATGAATTGCCCACGGATCTGTTGGATATCACCGTTACCTCTCCAAAGGTGCTATTGGCAGTAAAATCAAGCATGGTAAATAACCTCGGCAAGACAGAAATCCGAGGGAAGATTATCGCGCCTTTTATAAGGACCGCCAGATATCACTTCACAGGCATCAGTTCTAATGTGGCGCTGGTGGGAGACAAGCTTTACTTTTACCATCTTACAGCTGAATTATACAAAGGCGCATTCCAGATGGACAGCTACATAGACCTGGATAACCCAATACCGCCTTTTTCCATTAATGCGAATATTACTGACATGGATGTCCGTGAGTTTTCCACCAGATCCAGCCTGGTGAAAAAAGAAGTGAGCGGCACGTGCAACGCAAACATCAAGCTCAAAGGCGCCATAGGGGCGACAAACGCCTTGTACGGCAAATCGTGGGTCGAAATAAAAAATGCAAATCTCTGGGAATCCACCTTGTTTAAAGGCATCAGCGCAGCTCTATTCATCCCGAATTTAAAAAAAGTAGTATTCACGGACGCGTTTGGGGCGCTCCAGATAAAAAACAGCCGTTTTTATACCGATAATTTCAAACTGGTCAGCAAAGAAATGGAACTGGCTATAAAAGGAAGCCTTGGCTTTGACGATACAGCGGACGCGACAATAAAAATAAGGATGAAAAAAGAGCTGATACAGGAGTCGGCGTGGCTTGCCAAAATATCCAGTATTTTATTGGAAAGCGCTGGCTGGTTTATAGGAAATATAAAAGTTACAGGCACTACAAAAGATCCCGTATTCACAGTAACGCCCGTAGGAATAGGCAATATACTGGATAAGGTGAAAAAAACTATCGATAAAGCGATAGATGTCTTGAGATAATGCTTTTTGCCTTTTTAAGGGCAATGGAGCGGTGGCTTATTTTATTTTTTTGGGAAGCGCTCATTTGAGCGAACGTCTTTTTGAAACCATTTGGAATAAAAACAGGGTCATATCCGAAACCATTATCCCCTTTTGATTCAAAACCTATCTTTCCGCGGCATCTGCTTTCAGCCACGCCGATGGCCCTGCCTTTATCCGCGACAGCTATCACGCACCTGAAACAGGCCTTTCTTTTGGGAAGAGGCGCGCCTTTTAAAAGCTTCAGCAGTTTTTCATTATTGGTTTTATAGGTAGCGAATTTTCCGGAAAATCTCGCGGAATATACCCCGGGATCTCCGTCCAGATACTCAACCTCCAGGCCTGAATCATCCGCCACCGCGAACTTTTTAAGGAATTTCGAGACCTGGACGGCTTTTTTTATGGCATTGTCTTCCAGGGTTTTCCCGTCCTCTATCACTTCAGGGGCTCCCTTGAATAAATCCAGAGAAAAAACCTTTACGCGAAGGCCTTTAAACAGCGCTTTTATCTCTTTCAGCTTATCCTTGTTTCTGGTAGCTACGACTAATTCCATTTAGAGTTTGATCAGTTTTTTCTGAAGGCCTATCAGGTCATCTATGCCGCTCTTGGCAAGGCTTATAAGATCGTTCAGGTCTTTTGAGGAAAAAGGCTTTTTCTCGGCCGTACCCTGGACTTCAACCATTTTTTCAGCGCCCGTCATGATAATATTCATATCCACTTCGGCATTTGAATCCTCCGCATAATCCAGGTCCAGGCATTTCTCCCCGTTAACAATCCCTACGCTTATGGCAGCCACGTAATCAGTGAGCGGTATTGAATTTATCAGCTTTTTGTTTTTCAATTTTGCAAGCGCATCTGCCAGCGCGATAAAACTGCCTGTGATGCTGGCTGTGCGCGTGCCCCCGTCTCCCTGTATAACGTCGCAGTCAATCCAGATAGTCCTTTCGCCTAATTTTTTCAATTCAGCTACGGAACGCATGCTTCTTCCTATGAGACGCTGTATCTCCTGCGTCCTGCCGCTCTGCTTGCCGCGCGAGGCCTCCCTGGCTATCCTGGATTGGCAGGAACGGGGCAGCATCCCGTATTCCGCGGTTATCCAGCCTGAGCCGGTATTTCTTAAAAACGGGGGCACCTTGTCTTCCACAGAAGCGCTGCATATGACCTTGGTATTCCCCATTTCTATCATGCAGGAACCTTCTGCATATTTCAGGACATTTCTTTTTATTTTCACTTTTCTCATTTCATCCAGCCGTCTTCCGTCACTCCTCATAATACCTCCGCTATTGCCGGGAAATCCTTTATTTCCAGTCTATAGATCGCCTCAGGCCCTAAATCCTTGTATGCTATAATCTTTGCCGACTTGACTTTTTCCGATAAATACGCGCCTGCCCCGCCTATTGTAATAAAATATACTGCCTTGTGTTTTTTTATCGCCAGGTTTACCTCTTTTGACCTCTCGCCCTTGCCTATCATCCCTGTTAAGCCGTGTTTTAATAATAAAGGCGTAAAAGGATCCATCCTGGAGCTGGTGGTAGGGCCGCAGGAGCCTATCGCCTCGCTTTTTCTGCGCGGGGTAGGCCCAACATAATATATAGTCTCACCTTTTAACACGACAGGAATAATTTTACCTGCCTTTAAAGCATCGCTGAGCCTTTTATGCGCTGCGTCTCTTGCAGTCAAAACCCGGCCGCTCAACAGAACCATCTCTCCCTGCTTAAGGGTTTTTATAATATCTTTTGTGAGAGGTAAAAATATTTTTCTCATATTGTTGCTTCCGCGGTACGGGTAGCGTGGCAGCTTATATTTACGCTGACAGGCAATCCTGCTATGTGGGTAGGGTAAGTTAATATGCTGACTCCCAGGGCAGTGGTATTTCCTCCAACGCCTGCAGGCCCTATCCTGAGATTATTTACTTTTTTCAATATGCTTTTCTCAAGCCTCGCTATATGCTTATCTTTGCTGCCTTTCCCAAGCGGCCTGAATATCGCTTCCCTTGAAAGAGACACTGCCTTATCAAGGGTCCCGCCCATCCCGATACCTATATATACGGGCGGGCAAGGCCTGGAACCTGCTTCCTTCACGGTGTTAACCACAAAATCCTCTATGCTCGAAACAGGATCAGTCGGCCTGAACATCCTGATTTTACTCACATTTTCGCAGCCAAAGCCCTTAGCCACAACTTTTATATTGATTTTATTTCCCGGAACTATGTCAGTATAGATAATGGGCGGAAGGTTTGTATTTGTATTTTTTCTTATCAGCGGATCATCCACAACCGAAGACCTGAAATAACCTTTTTTATACGCGAGCGCCGCGCCTTTAGCTACTGCCTTTTTAAGGTTTCCTTTTACTATCAAAGACTGCCCTGCTTTTAGATACACGACTGCCATGCCTGTATCCTGGCATATGGCGAGCATTTTTTTCTTCGCGATAAACGCATTTTTTATAATTATATCCAGGGCGTATTTGGATTTTTCTTTTGCTTCGTTTTTCCTTGCTTTTTTAAGGCCGGCCAGTATATCAGGCCTTAAACATGTATTGGCCTTTATAAATAAATCCTTAATCTTATCCGTTATCAATTTAGCATCTATTATTCTTGTCATTTTACACCTAATATTTTATGAACCTGCGGTATCATCCTCACGTTATCCAGCCTGGAGCACGCCAGCTTTAAAAATTCCTGAGCCTTTTCTATTTTTTGTATCCTGTTGCCGCTGGTCGCGGGCTGAAGTATAAAAAATATGGCTTTGTTGACCTTTTCTATTACAGATACCGCTTTTTTTATATCAGGTAATGCGGTTTTATTTGTAATAACAGCTTTTACAAAAACCTCTTTCCCGGCAGACGCTTTCAAAAAATCATAATGCGACTTCCAAAAAGCCCTGCCTCCGGTGGAAGACGGGAGCTTGATATCCATGCTTATTATATCTAAAAAATCAATAATCTCCAAAAGTTTATTTTTTAATGTCCCGTTCGTCTCAAGATACACGGTAAAGCCTTTTTTCTTGAGCCCCGGCAAGGCCTCTTTTAGAAAATCCGCGCATAACAGCGGTTCACCGCCCGTCAGGGAAACCACCTTGTTATTTTCCTTTATAATAGCTTTAACGAGTTCCTGCGCTGAGTACTCTTTAAATCTTTTCTTTCCGACTTCGTCGCAAAATCCGCATTTTAAATTACACCCGTAAAATCTGACGAATGTCTGAGGCTGGCCAAGATGCACGCCTTCGCCCTGGATAGAACTAAATATTTCTGTTATCTTCGCCTTCTTCATATATGTTATTTAAAACCTTTGGCGCGGAGCCTGCAGGCATCGCATACGCCGCAAGGCCTGCTGCCGCCTTTATAACAAGACCATGTAAGATTAAAATCTACTCCCAGGCACCTGCCAAGCTTAACAATATCCTCTTTTGTCTTATATAAAAGCGGAGTGATAATTTTTATGTCTTTCAGCTTTATGGCTTTTTTAAATAACTCGTTAAATACCCTGTAATATTGGGGTCTACAGTCAGGATACCCTGAGAAATCTATTGCGTTTGCGCCTATAAATACCGCCTTTGCGCCTATTGCTTCAGCATAAGACAAAGCAAAACTTAAAAAAACAGTATTTCTGGCAGGCACATAGGTAGCCGGGATATCTATTCCGGATGAAAATTTCCTATTTTCCGGGACTTTTATATTTTTATCTAGGAGCGCGCTATTTTTCCAGGGCAGGCGTATCTTTAAAAGAGTAAATTCTGCTTTTGCAGCCTTAGCCATTTTTTTTGCAAATAAGATTTCTTTTTTATGGCGCTGGCCATAGTCAAAAGCTAGGCAATACGGTTTAAAACCCTTTTTCTTTGCAATAAAAAGAGTAACAGCTGAATCCATTCCTCCGGATAATAATACAACAGCCTTTTTCATATTTTTTAAGCTCTCGGGTGGACTTTATCGTAAATAGACTTTAACCTGTCAGTAGTCACGTGCGTATATATCTGGGTAGTTGAAAGATTCGCGTGGCCTAAAAGTTCCTGCACGCTCCTTAAATCAGCGCCTCTATCCAGCATATGAGTCGCAAAAGAATGCCTAAGCGAATGAGGAGAAATATTTTCATTAAGGCTGGTTTTCCTGATATATTTATGTACTATGCGCCTTACAGCCCTGTCACTCACGCGGCGCTTACTTTTATTAAGAAATACCGGCTTTTTCTCGTTTATATCGCTCACGCCGATTTTTTCAAAATAAGCCTTTATCGCCCTCAACGCCTTGTCTCCCACAGGAACAAGTCTTTCTTTCTTGCCTTTTCCGCGGACCTTAAATACCCCGCTTATAAAATCAATATCCTCTTTGTCCAGCCCCACAAGCTCGCTCACCCTTATGCCTGTAGAGTAAAGCGTTTCAAGGATGGCTTTGTCGCGTAGTCCCATATCTTCAAAGACATCCGGAGATTCTAAAAGCTTCGCTGCATCATCTATATTTAAAAATAGGGGTAATTTTTTTTCTATTTTAGGCGTTGAAAGGCTAGCCGCGGGATTGGCCTTTATATAGCCTTCCCTATAAAGGAATTTAAAAAAGCTCCTAAGACAGGCCATTTTTCTGGCCACGGACCTCTTTGAAAAATTCTTCTCTTTCAGCCTTGCAAGAAAAAGCCTCACATCCAGATGCGTGACCTGCTCTATCGGCTTTTCCTTTATTGACTCGCTGAATTCCCTGAGGTCTATTTTGTAATTGGTTACGGTGTGATCTGAGGCGTTTTTTTCAATCTCGAGATAATTTATGAATTTATGAACAAATCTATCAAGCATCTTCTCCCTCTGGTAATGCACTTTCTTCATCATTCTGGGAAGGAAGCCTGCGCGATATATGATGACAATTAGGGTAAGTGGAGCAGCCGTAAAAATGCCTGCCTCCTTTTGAGCGGCGCTCAACAAGCATGCCGCCGCAATTAGGCTCAGGGCATTTCACGCCTGTAGGTATTGCTTTGGCAAACCTGCATGCAGGAAAGTCAGAACAGCTCAAAAATCTTCCGAGCCTGCCCCATTTTATGACCATGGGCTTGCCGCATTTTTCGCAAATCTCCGAGGTTTTTACAGCCTCTCCTTTTACTTTCCGCATATTTATCTTGGCATGCTCTACCTCTTCTGCAAAAGGCGTATAAAATTCTTTTAACACTTCAGCGCTCTTCTGCTTTCCCTCTTCTATCTCATCCAACTCTTCTTCCATTTTAGCTGTGAATTCCAGATTTAGAATCTTAGGGAAGCTTTTTATCAAAAGGTCTGTAACCACTATGCCAAGTTCAGAAGGACAAAAGTATCCTTCTTTTCTTTTTACATAATTACGGGCAATGATAGTCTGAATAATAGGGGCGTACGTGCTGGGCCTTCCGATACCGTCTTCTTCAAGCGCTTTTACCAGGGATGCATCCGAATATCTCGGAGGAGGTTTTGTAAAGTGCTGGCTCGGATCCAGTTTTAAAAGGTCCAGCGCTTCCCCTGCTTCCAGAGACGGAAGCAACTTTTCCTCTTCTTTTACGTCCTCATTTTCTTCATAGACTATGCTGAAACCCTGGAATAACTTTTGAGAGCCATTGGCCTTAAAAATGCACCTGCCTGCCTTTATCTCAACGCTCGCTACATTAAATACAGCAGGCATCATCTGGCTGGATATAAAACGGTTCCATATCAATGTATAAAGCTTATACTGATCCAGGGTCAGAAATTCTTTTATGCTGTTAGGTTCTTTTAGCGGCAATGCAGGCCTTATCGCTTCATGGGCTTCCTGGGCGCTTTTCTTTGATTTATATACATTCGGCGCAACGGGCGCAAATTCAGGGCCATATTTTTCAAGTATATATTTTTTTGCAAAATCCTGGGATTCCTTAGAGACCTTTACGGAGTCTGTACGCATGTAAGTTATAAGGCCTACGTTTCCCTCGCTTCCTATAGGAAGACCTTCGTACAGTTGCTGCGCCACCTTCATCGTTTTAATAGCCTGGAACCTTAGCTTATAAAATGCCTCCTGTTGAAGCTTAGAGGTTATAAAAGGCGGCTGAGCATATTTACGTTTTTCTTTTTTATCAACGCTTGTGACAGTAAACTGTTCCTTTTCCAGCTCGGCTGCCAGATTAACAGAATCACCCTGATTATTAAGATCTATTTTTTTATTTTCTATTTTATCCAGCTTGGCTGTGAATTTAGAGTTTTCTATATTTTTCTTTTTGAGATCTGCCTCTATTTCCCAGTATTCTTTCGGCACAAAAATGCTGATTTCTTTTTCCCTGTCTACTATAAGCCTTACCGCGACTGACTGGACCCTGCCTGCTGAAAGGCCCCTGCCGACCTTTCTCCAGAGTAACGGGCTGATGCTGTAACCCACCAGCCTATCCAGGATCCTTCTTGTCTGCTGGGCATCCACCATGTCCATATCTATTTTTCCGGGATTAGCGATCGCCGCTTCTATAGCAGACTTTGTGATTTCGTGAAACGCTATCCTGTAGATTTTTTTCTTCTTCCCTAAAAGATTGGCCAGATGCCAGCTTATGGCTTCTCCCTCCCTGTCAGGGTCTGTTGCCAGAAATATGCTGTCTGAATCCGCAGCTTCTTTTTTCAATGCGTCTATTATCTTTTTCTTGCCCGGTATCATTATGTATTCAGGGGCGAAGCCTTTTTCTATTTCTATGCCCATCTTCGATTTAGGCAGGTCCATTATATGGCCCATTGAAGAAGAAACGACGAATTTTTTACCGAGTATCTTATTTATAGTGCTGGCCTTTGCGGGCGATTCAACAATAACAAGGGATTTTGGCATCTAAACTCTCCATTCTATATTTTAACAAAATTTTTGCCGGGTAATTGTTTTGCGAATTTCTTGATTTCCAGATTTAACAGTATCCCGGCGATTCTATTTAACCCTATACCGCTTTCCCTGCATATATCATCTATATACCTGGGATCGCTGGATAATAAAGTATATACTAGATTTTCGTTTTTGTCCAATAGAAGAGTTTGAACCTTACCGTTCGGCGAACGATTTAAGGTTTCTAGGTCTAATTCTTCCAGAATATCCTCTATTCCTTGAGCTAATTTCGCGCCCTGCTTGATAAGCTTATTCGTGCCTTTTGAGGTCATTGAGTCTACTTTGCCCGGAACCGCAAAAACATCCCTGCCCTGTTCCAAGGCGCAGTCGCATGTAATCAGCGCTCCGCTTTTTTCAGCTGCCTCCACGCATACGACTCCCAGGGAAATCCCGCTTATTATTCTGTTTCTTTTGGGAAAATTTCCCCTGTCAGGTATAGTAGCCATCGGAAATTCGCTGATTACAGCCCCTGATTCAGAAATCTTTTCAGCCAGCCTTATGTTCTCTTCCGGATAAATATTGGCAAGGCCTGAGCCCAGGATAGCTAAGGTCCTCCCTTTTGCCTTTAACGCGCCTTTATGGCTGGCAGAATCAATGCCTCTTGCCAGGCCTGAAACCACTGTTAGACCATGCGAAGCCAGTTCAAACCCCAGCTTTTCAGCTGTCTGCAGCCCATAAAAAGACGCCAGCCGCGAGCCTACTATCGCAATAGCCAGCTTGTCATCCGGCAAAATCCTGCCTTTTACATATAAAACTACGGGCGGATCATATATGGTCTTGAGGTTCTCAGGATAATCCTTGTCTAAAAAAGTAACGACCTTGACGCCATGCTTTTTTATTAAGCCTATTTCTTTTTTTAAATCAACTTCTTTAATCGCCTGCGGCACCCTGGCGCCTATAACAGGCCCGATTTCTTTTACCCTGCCAATCTCATCAGCGCCTGCTTTAAAAACTTTTTCAAACGACCCGAATTCGCTCAATAGCGCCCTGGTCCTGACGCTCCCGATATCTTCCACCATATTAAGCGCAACTAGTCTCTCAATATCATTCATATGATCACCCCTGCCACATAAGACACATAAGCAGGTAGTTTTCTTTCAAAAATTTTATATTTTTATTCTTTCAGAACACTGGATTGGCAAAAACTCTAACGGGCCTATTATGATAAGTTTTTAATTATTGCTTCAGAAACCTGCTCTATATTCAGATTATCAGTATCTATGCTGAAATCGGCTTTATTGTAATGCGGTTCTCTTTTTTTCAGGAGCTCCTCTATTTGTTTTTTTGGGTCAGGGACATTCAGAAGCGGACGGGTTTTCAGGTTTTTCGTCCTTTTAAGGATAGTTTCAGGAGATGCCTTGAGGCATATTATAATGCCGCTATTTTTCATATTCCTAAAATTTTCTTCATCTACTACTGCGCCTCCGCCTGCGGACATAATGACATCCTCGCGCTTGGCAGCCTCTTTTACCACCTCTTTTTCGACCTGCCTGAAATACGGTTCCCCTTTTTTATCAAATATATCCTTGATGGACATTTTTTCTCTTGCCTCTATCATGTCGTCTAATTCTATGAAATCTCTATCAAGCTTTGCAGCGAGTTTTTTCCCCGCAGCGCTTTTTCCAGTGCCCATGAACCCTACTAAAATTATATTTTTCATACCAGCCTCTATTCTGATAAACTATAACAGATAACCGCCCAATAGTCAAATCCCTTGTATTTGCTGAAACCATATGTTATACTTCTCATTTAAATGAAACTATTATCCGGCATAATCATAATATTAGCCCAGTTTATATTTTTAAATCCCGCTTACAGCGTTGATATTAAAGATAAAAGCAGTTTTCTTCTGGATATAAGGAATAAAGACAACTCTATATACCTGAACCGCCTTTCTGTTTCAAAAAATATCTCCAAATACGATATAAAAACATCTATTTTCGGGGAATTCCAGTGGCACTTCGGAACCTCTAAATGGGACAAAATAACATCAGGCATAGAGGCTAAGAAATATCTGTTAAAATACTTTTATTGCGGAGAATCCGTACATTTTATTTCCGGCCAGATGCTCGATTACATGACATTTGACCCTGGCAATATGTCTGTGGAAGCGACTACAAAATTAGGGCTTAACTTCCCTCTGACTAAAAAGCTTTCTTTCAAAATCCGGAATGAATATTCGTACAATCTGGAGAAAGGCGCCGCAGGCCTCAATGAAGTGTTTATAGATATCCCTTATGAGTTCAATGAAAATTTGGATTTTGCTATCGGCTGGCGCCACACTGACAGGATTCACGCATTTGATTCAGACTACGCCACTACTTCTATTATCCTACATTTTTAATCCGGCTATATAACCTTTATAATTCCTGCTTATCTCCGCAATGCTGTCCCCGCCGAATTTTTCTAAAAACGCTCTGGCTATTACAAAAGCCGCCACAGCTTCCCCTACCACTCCTGCTGCGGGCACAACGCAGAAATCAGAGCGCTCCGTGGAAGCCTTTGCTTGTTTTTTTGTATCAATATCTATGGTATTCAGGCTGTCCATTAATGTGCTTATAGGTTTCATATAACCGCGCAATATTATATCTTCGCCATTAGACATGCCGCCTTCTATGCCTCCGGCATTATTGGTTTTTCTGTAGATGCCTTTTCCCCTGGAATAAAAAATCTCGTCATGTACCTTTGAGCCTGGTTTTCCGGCGCACTCAATAGCATCGCCTATCTCAACTGCCTTGACAGCCGGTATAGCCATGATAGCTTCCGCGAAGCCGGCGTCTAAACGCCTGTCACAATGCGCGCAGCTGCCTAAGCCAGGAGGCACTCCTTTAATCGTCACTTCAAAAATTCCCCCCATTGTATCTTTTGATTTTATAGCTTCGTCTATTTTTTCTTTAATAGCCGTTTCATCTTTAGCCCCGCCTATCATAAGTACGCGGCTTAAGATATTAATTTTAAATTCGCCTAACAAAATCTTGCATATCGCGCCGATACCCACCCTCACAGCTGTCTCCCTCGCCGAAGCCCTCTCAAGCACGCATCTGGCGTCATTAAAACCGTATTTAAGAATTCCCGCCATATCAGCATGCCCCGGCCTTGGATTTTTGACAGCCGGCAATTTATCTATGCTGGAATCTTTATTTTCTATCAGGATAGCTATGGGACTTCCTATTGTTACGCCTCTCATGAGGCCTGAAAGTATTTTAGCCCGGTCGGTCTCTATCTGCATCCTTTGGCCTCGTCCGTAACCCTCCTGCCTTCTTTTAAGGTCTTTATCTATGTCGCTTGCGTTTATTTTTAATCCAGCAGGCATGCCTTCCAATATGCCCGTCAGCGCCTCTCCATGCGATTCCCCTGCAGTCAAAAATCTCAACATCTTGGCCTCCTTATGAATTCAACAATAAACTTAAAATTTTATGCCCCCAGATCATAGCCACGAAACCGGCTAAAGAAATATACGGGCCATAAGGTATTATATCCTCTTTTTTTACAAATTTCACATAAATTCCGATAGGCGCTCCGAAAAAAGGGGCTAAAAAGAAAATAAGTACCGCCATTTTCCAGCCTAAAAACGCGCCAAGCATTGCCATGAGCTTCACGTCTCCCCCGCCCATGCTGTCTTTTTTAAATGCGAGCTTGCCCAGGACACCAGTAAGATATATCAAGCCGCCGCCTGCTATAGCCCCTAATATAGAATTTAAAAGGCCTATTTGCCAGGTAAAAGCGCCCTGCAATCCTGGAAAAATTGCGCTCAGGATAATCCCGATAAATATACCGACAAGGCTGATGCTATCCGGTATCAACTGAAATTCCAGGTCTATAAACGCAATGACTATAAGGCCGGATACCAACAAACTGTAAATCCAGAATATATCGTTAAATTTAAAATTCGCGAATAAAATCAGAAAACTTGCGGCGGTTATCAGTTCTACAAAAAAATACCGCGGGGAAAACTTAGCCTTACAATGCCTGCATTTACCCCTAAGCAAAACATAACTGATTAATGGTATATTGTCATACCACTGTATAGGTTTTTTGCATGAAACGCATCTCGAACCCGGGAACACCAATGATTCGCTCCTGGGCATCCTGTATATGCACACATTCAGGAAACTTCCGATTATTAAACCAAATATAAAAACCAGCAAATTTACCATATTTTATCTTTACCCTTGATACACTTACGAAGTGTAATAAATATTGCGCTTCGTAAGTGTCTATGGTTTAAAGTTATTGTTTAATAGCGGCGTTTAATGCCTTTCTCATGACCTCTACCACTTGTATCGGAATATTATCTCTTCCTGTCCACTTGCTCAGGGACAACACACCCTGATAAAGCAACATACCTAATCCATTTGAATAACTAGCGCCGGCAGCCTTTGCTAAAGATAATAATTTAGTTTCAGCAGGATTATATATAAGATCGTAAACAAATAAATCTTTACGGATCATCTTTTTATCAATCAAGCAGGGGTCGCTTTCCTTCAACCCGATTGGCGTAGCGTTAATAAGCGCGTCTTTGGAAAGGATATTTAATTCTTCTACGCTATTTGCGATTTTAACCGGCAGATTACTGAATAGTTCTTTCAGCATACTGGCAACGCCTGACGCTTTATCTTTATCTATATCAAAGATGCATATTTCCTGCGCACCTTTATTCGCCAGCTCATAACTAACTGCCCTGCTAGCACCTCCAGCTCCTAATATCGCGATCTTTTTGCCTCTGGGATCAAAGCCCAATACTTTTAAGTGCCTTGAAAACCCGTTTATATCAGTATTAAAACCTTTCCATGCTTTGCCCTGTCTGACTAAAGTATTGACTGCTTTTATCTGACGCAAATAAAAAGATTCTTGATCCAGCTGTATAAAATCCAGCACCTTTTCCTTGTGAGGAATCGTGACGTTTAATCCTTTTATACAAGAGTCTATGTCAGCGAAGAAATCCCCTAACCCTTCCGGCTTTATCTCAAAAGTTCGGTATTCCGCGTCGATGCCGAGCGCCTTAAAGGCGGCATTGTGCATCGCGGGCGATAAACTATGTTTTATAGGCCAGCCGATTACACCGTATATATTCATTATTTATAATTTTAATTTTGCGGGGCCGGATTTTGCCTTGCGCGAACGGGTAAAGATCAGTTTATTGACCGCGTTCACATACGCCTTTGCGCTGGCTTCTATGATATCAGTAGAAGTGCCCCTGCCTAAGACTTCGTCTTTATCTGATCTTATCCTGACCGTAACCTCTCCCAGCGCGTCTTTTCCTCCGGTAATTGATTTCAGGGAATAATCCAGGAGCTTGCACTTCAAGCCTGTTATGGCGTCTATGGCTTTATAGCACGCGTCTACCGGGCCGTCTCCGGAAGAAGTCTTCTTAAACACCTTCGCGCCTTTTTTAAGTCCTATTGCAGCCTTTGGGATAATTTTATTTCCGCTCGTTATATTTAAATCTTCAAGGAGAAAGGTTTCAGGGATAGAGACTATACCATCCTCCACTATCGATAAGAGATCCTCGTTAAAGATCTCTTTTTTCTTATCCGCGAGAGATTTAAACTTCTCGAACGCCTTTAATAATTCGCTTTCATCCAGCTCAAAACCAAGCTTTTTCAATCTCTCGTTAAACGCATGCCTGCCTGAATGTTTTCCCAGCACAAGTCTTGTAGCGCCGAACCCTACATCCTGCGGTTTTATGATTTCGTAAGTAGTGCTCTTTTTCAGCATTCCGTCCTGATGAATACCTGATTCGTGGCTAAAGGCGTTCCTGCCCACTATTGCCTTATTCGGCTGGACAACTATTCCGGTAAGTTTGCTGACCAGGCGGCTTGTTTTATAAATTTCTTTCTTGTTTATCGAGGTCGTGATGCCGAATATATCTTTGCGAGTATCAATGGCCATGACTATTTCTTCAAGAGACGCATTTCCAGCCCTTTCTCCGATGCCGTTAATAGTGCATTCCACCTGTTCTGCCCCGTTTTCTACAGCTGAAAGAGAATTGCTTACGCCCAGGCCCAAATCATTGTGGCAATGCACGCTGATAATGGCTTTATCTACATTAGGGACCCTTGTTTTTATTTCCTTTATCAGAGAGCCGAACTCCGCAGGCATTGCGTAGCCCACAGTATCCGGGATGTTAACGGTCTTTGCCCCTGCTCTTATGACAGACTCCACTACCCTGCATAAAAAATCCCTGTCTGAACGCGAGGCGTCTTCAGGGGAAAATTCCACATCATCGCAAAAGTTGCGGGCATACCCGACTGCCCAGGTTGCGAGCTTCAGTATCTCTGATTCGGCTTTTTTCAGCTTATACTGCATGTGAATTTTTGATGTAGCCAAAAAAACATGTATCCTCGGGCACTTCGCAGGCTTCACAGCCTTTGCGCATGCATCGATATCGGATTTTATAGACCTGGCCAAACCACAGACAGTAACGCCTTTTACTGCGCCGGCCACCTTTTGCACGGCGTTGAAATCGCCTTTTGAGGCAATGGGAAAACCAGCCTCAATCACATCAACGCCCAGCCTGGCGAGCTGCCTGGCTATTTCTATCTTGGCGTTCACGTCCAGGCTTGCGCCCGGCGACTGCTCGCCGTCTCTCAAAGTTGTGTCAAAAATTATTATTCGTTTCATAAGTATTTAACCGCTCCAACCGCGTAGGAGGCCTTCGGCCACCTACGCGGTTAGTTCTGCGTTTATTTTTTCATCCAAGGCATCATTTCTCTCAGCGACTTACCCACTGCCTCGATCTGATGCTCATCGCCTTCTTTTAACAGCTTATTAAAATTCGGCCTGCCCGCCTCATTTTCTTTTATCCACTCTCTGGCAAACTTGCCTCTCTGGATTTCATTTAAAATCTTCTTCATCTCTTTCCTGGTTCTTTGTGTAATAACCCTTTTGCCGCGCGACAGATCGCCGTAACAGGCGGTATTGGAAACTCTTCTTCTCATTCCGGAAATCCCTGTCTCCTGGATAAGGTCTGTTATAAGCTTTAACTCGTGCAGCACTTCAAAATACGCTATCTCAGGCTGATAACCAGCTTCTATCAGGGTGTCAAAACCCGCTTTTATCAATTCGCTCGCGCCGCCGCATAAAACAGCCTGCTCACCGAAAAGATCTGTTTCTGTTTCTTCTTTAAAGGTCGTCTCGATCACGCCTGCCTTTGCCGCGCCTAATCCTTTGGCGTAAGCTAAAGCGAGTTTCATGGCATTGCCTGTCGCGTCCTGGTATATAGCGACTAAAGAAGGCACGCCTTTTCCTTCCACATACATTTTTCTAACGAGAGCTCCGGGCCCCTTCGGCGCTACCATAAACACATCCACGTTCTTGGAAGGCTTTATCTGTTTAAAATGAATATTGAATCCATGAGAAAAACATAATGCCTTGCCTTTTTTAAGATTCGGCTTTATGGCCTCTTTGTAAACCTTTGCCTGCACATGGTCCTGGGTGAGTATCTGTATTATGTCCCCGAGTTTTGCAGCCTCTGTGACCGATACAGGTTTAAATCCGTCCTCTACCGCAAGTTTATAATTTTCTGTCCCTTCTAACTCGCTCACTACCACATCCACTCCGCTGTCCCTTAAATTCAACGCCTGGCCCCTGCCTTGAATCCCGTATCCTATGATAGCCACCTTTTTACCGTTAAGAACGCTTAAATCAGCATCCTTGTCATAATAGATCTTTAACATTTGAAGCTCCTTTCCTTTTTTTATTCTTTAGATATTGCTATGCGGCCGCTTCTGACCAGTTCCTTGATCCCGAACTGTTTCAATCCTTCCAGGAGGGCTTTGATCTCATCCTGATCACCCATCATTTCAATGATAGCTGTATCGCTTCCGCGCTGGACCGCCTTTGCGCCGATTTTGTTCAGCACACTATCCAGCCTGGTTTTATCTTTTGAGGAATAACCTATCTTTGCCAGAATAAGCTCTCTTTCAACATGGCCTTTCTTTGTAAAATCCGTAACGCTGATAATATCTATGAGCTTATTGAGCTGTTTTTTTATCTGCTCCAGGATTTTCTCGTCTTCGGCTTCCACCACCATTGTCAGATAGGAAATAGTCGGGTCCAGGGTCTCGGATACTGCCAGGGACGCTATATTATAGCCGCGCGCGCTGAATAACCCGGATATCCTGGCCAGCACGCCGAATTTATTTTCAACCAATACCGATATAGTATGTCTCATTATGCAAGCCCCTCTATCATGCGGTTTAACGCCTCTCCCGCGGGAACCATCGGAAACACGTTTTCCTCTTCCTCCACCTTGAAATCAATCAGCACGACATTGTCTGTAGAGATCGCTTTTTCAATTGCCTTCGGCACATCTTCTCTTTTTGTAACCCGGATCCCGACAGCCCCGTAACTTTCGGCAAGCTTCACGAAATCAGGATTAGTCATGGTGGTATAGGCGTATCTTTTTTTATAAAATAATTCCTGCCACTGCCTGACCATTCCCAGATAGCCGTTATTGAGTATCGCAACCTTCACGTTAATCTTGTTCGCGACGCATGTGCCCAGTTCCTGTATATTCATCTGTATGGACCCGTCCCCTGCTATATCAAAAACTGTTTTATCAGGCAAACCTACTTTTGCGCCCATCGCAGCCGGAAAACCAAATCCCATGGTGCCTAAGCCGCCTGACGAAATAAATGTGCGCGGATAATCATATTTATACCACTGCGCAGCCCACATTTGATTCTGGCCCACCTCTGTGGTTATAATAGCCTTGCCCTTTGTAGCCTCGTAAATCTGCTCTACGACATACTGCGGCTTTATTATATCTTTTTTATCATGATACTTAAGGGGGCACTTTTTCTTCCAGCCCTCGATTGTCTTAAGCCATTCTGAAGTATCTGGAATTTTATCCATATCCTCTATCAACTGCCCTAAAATATTTTTCGCATCCCCTACAATCGGGATATCAACTCTCACGTTTTTACTGATAGATGTCGGGTCTATATCAATATGTATAACCTTGGCGTAAGGCGCGAATTTATCAAGCCTGCCGGTAACCCTGTCGTCAAACCTGGCGCCCACTGCGAGTATTAAATCCGCTTCCATGATCGCGTGATTGGCGTAAGCTGTGCCGTGCATGCCAAGCATGCCCAGAGAAAGTTTATGCGTGGCAGGAAAACATCCTATACCCATCAATGTCCAGGTGATAGGCGCGTTCAGTTTTTCCGTCAATTTCTTCAATTCATGATGAGCGCCTGATGTGATAATCCCCCCGCCGGCGTAGATAAGCGGTTTTTTGGAAGCGCTTATCAGCCTGGCTGCTTTTTTAATCTGCCCGGGATGACCGAACGACGTCGGCTTATAACTTCTGATATCAACTTCCTCGGGCCATATAAATTCTGCTTCCTGCTGCTGGATATCAGATGGTATGTCAATTAAAACCGGGCCCGGCCTTCCGCTCGCAGCGATATAAAACGCCTCGCGGATAGTCTTCGCCAGTTCTTTCACGTCTTTGACCAGATAATTATGTTTTGTTATAGACCTCGTAACCCCCGTAATATCCGCTTCCTGAAACGCATCATTTCCTATCAAAAAACTTTTGACCTGGCCTGTAATAGCCACCATCGGGATTGAATCCATGTATGCATTAGCAATGCCTGTGGTAAGATTAGTAGCGCCAGGCCCGGAAGTCGCCAGGCACACTCCGACCTTTCCTGTTGCCCGGCTATATCCGTCTGCTGCATGCGCTGCTCCCTGCTCATGCCTGGTTAATATAAATTTTATATCAGCGTCATATAAGACATCAAATATGGGCAGCACCTGGCCTCCAGGATAGCCGAATATTACTTCAACGCCTTCCTTTTTTAACGCTTCTATTAATATTTTTGCGCCGTTCATTTTCATATTTTTACATTAGGTCCGCCTGTAAGGCGGACAATAGTTATTCTAGCACCGCTCCCTTGCTTGGAGAAGACACCATGCGGCTATATCTCGAAAGCCAGCCGCTTGTGACTCTCGGTTTAGGCGCCTTCCATCTTTTAAGGCGTTTCGCTATTTCGGCGCCTGTCAAATCCACGTCTATGCGCCTATTGTGTATATCTATTGTAATCTCATCGTTATCCCTGACCACTGCTATAGGCCCGCCTTTACTGGCTTCGGGAGAAACATGACCTATGCACGGGCCACGCGTCCCGCCTGAAAATCTTCCGTCTGTGATAAGCGCCACGTCATTGGCAAGGCCCATCCCGACTATAGCCGAGGTAGGAGAAAGCATCTCTCTCATGCCGGGCCCGCCGCTAGGACCTTCATACCTGATCACAACCACGTCGCCTTTTTTAATCCTGCCGCTCAGTATAGCGTTCATTGACTCTTCTTCAGAATCAAATACCTTCGCCTTGCCTTTAAAAAGCATCGCCTCTTCGCTCACCGCGCCCTGTTTCACGACGCATCCTTCAGGCGCGATATTACCTTTTAATACAGCGATCCCTCCTTCTATATTATAAGGATTATCCAGAGGCCTTATAACTTCTTCATCGCTAACCTTGCTGAGCCTCGCGATCTCTTTTATAGATAATCCGCTTACGGTGGGATTGTCATTTAATTTATCCGCCAGCCTGTTCAGAACACCAGGTATGCCGCCGCTGGATTCTAAATCCTCAAGGAAGTATTCCCCCCCGGGCCTCAGGTCAGATATCTTAGGTGTAGCCTTGCTTATTTTATCAAATATTTCAAGCGGCAGCGAAACCCCTGCCTCTTTGGCTATTGCCGTGAGATGTAAAACCGTATTTGTGGACCCGCCCAGAGCCATATCCACTGTTATCGCGTTCAAGAACGCCTTTTTATTCATAATAGAACGCGGCTTCACATTTTTCGCAACAAGCTCATTAATCCTTCTGCCGCTCTCAAAAGCTATCCTCATCTTTTTGCTGGATACTGCCAAAGATGTTGCGCATCCCACTAAGGACATGCCCATTGTCTCTGTAATGCAGCTCATCGTATTGGCTGTAAAAAGCCCCTGGCATGAGCCAGGACCGGGACACGCGTTCATCTCAAGTGAATCCATTTCTTCCCTTGAAATCTCGCCCTTTTTGAATTTTCCCACAGCCTCAAACGTATCTCTTACAAGGTCCAGGCGCCTTCCTTTATAATTGCCTGTCAGCATAGGGCCGGCTGTGACAATAATAGCGGGTATATTCATTCTTGCGGCCGCCATGAGCATGCCCGGAGTAATCTTATCGCAATTTGTTAAAAGCACAAGACCGTCAAGCGAATACGCTCCCGCGATCGTCTCAACCATGTCAGCTATCAGTTCCCTGGAGGCAAGGGAATATCTCATGCCTGAGTGGCCCATCGCAATTCCGTCGCATATGCCCGGAATACCAAAGACAAAAGGCTTTCCTCCGCCTGCGTAAACCCCGTTTTCAATAGATCTCTCCAGCGTACGCATATGCATGTGGCCGGGTATCAGGTCCGTAAAGCTGGACGCAATACCTATAAAAGGCTTTTTCATGTCGCTATGGCACGCGCCTGTGGCGTACAAAAGCGCCCTGTTGCCTGCCTTGGAAATACCTTTTTTAATGATGTCGCTTTTCATAATATCCTCTGGCTTCAAGCCTTTAACTACTTTATTTCTATCTTTGCGTTCTTTTTCAAATCCTCTACGGTTTTATTGACCTGGTCTCTTTTGTTTTTATTCATTAAAAAATTCTCTATATCTTTAGAGACTTCTTCGTATGTCAATGTATGCGCGGCTTTTTTATCTATCGTCTTTAGTATATGATAACCAAACTGGGTTTCAACCACAGGGCTGATCTGGTCTTTTTCAAGGCCGAATGCGGCGTCTTCGAAAGGCTTTACCATTTCGCCTTTTCTGAAATAACCCAGGTCTCCGCCATTTTGAGCTGAACCGTCTTCGGAGTTTTCTTTAGCGAGCTTCGCAAAATCCTCGCCTGACATAAGCCTGACCCTTAACGCGTCTATTTTTTCCTTTGCCTTTTGTTTTTCTTCCGGGGTGGCTTTTTCTCCTGCCTTTATCAGTATATGGCTGGCCCTTACTTCATCAGGGACGTTCAATTTATCTTTATTGGTTTCATATTCCTGCTTTTTCTGGCCTTCTGTCACCGGGCTCATTTTCGCAAAGACATTCTTTTCCAGATAGGCATTTATATAAATGCCTTTTTTGATGTCTTCCTTCAGGGACTTCATGTCTATGCCCCTTTCCTTTAAGACCTTCTGAAACTCCTCTTCGGAATTAAATCCTTTTTTGATATTTTCCAGCTGGGTATCGACTTCTTTATCCAGGTTCCCGAGGCCGGCTTTCTGGCTCGCCTGGTACAACAGTTCCGCTGACACAAGCTCATTGAGTATGTCTTTTTTCAAAGCATCCTTTTCTTCTTCTTTTACTGTTACGCCGAACATTTTCTGGTTTTCTATGAAATTATTGACAGCCGTATCCAGCGTTGCCGCCTTGATTCCGGCCCCGTTAACCTTTGCCGCAAACACATCTTTTTGGGAAGCCGCATTTGAGCTGACTACGCAAAATAATACTAAAACCGCAACCGCTAGCGCCGCAAACCAAGTATTTTTGATACACATGACATCTCCTTTTTTCTATGGCCGGTTTGAAGTCTATAGCCATTAGTTTTTTATTATCTCATTTTAACAAATAAAATTCAATAACTAAATTATCTCGAAATATCCACTATCTTATATTTCAAAGCGCCCGCAGGCACCTTTATATTGACTATGTCCCCGACCTTACAGCCTAAAAGCGCCTTGCCCACAGGCGAGGAGAGAGAAATCCTGCCTGCGGCGTAGTCAGCCTCGTCCTCTGTCACGAGCATATAATCCATTTCCTCTTTTGAATCTATATCCACTAATTTTAATTTGGCTCCAATATACGCCTTATCCGAGGCTATGTTTTCATTATCCAGGATCCTGGCCGTAAGAATCTTCTCTTCGAGCTCCCTGATCCTTTTTTCATTTATTGCCTGGGACTGTTTCGCGGAATCATACTCGGCGTTCTCGCTTAAATCGCCCATCTGCCTCGCTTTTTCAAGGGCATTTGCTATTTCTTTGCGTTTCACGGTTTTAAGTATTTTTAATTCCCCTTTAAGCCTGTCGCATCCGTCTCTAGTCAAAAAAGTGCCTTCAGACATGTCTCCTCCTATTTATATATTCTCGGAACCCTGCGGCCTATATTGCAAAGCACCTCGTAGGGTATGGTATTTATAAGCCTTGCCAGCTCTTCCGCCCTTATAATCTTATTACCCTGACTGCCTATCAAAATTACATCATCTCCGACCTTGACATTTTTTAAATGCCCTACATCTATCATGCACATGTCCATGCAGACCCTGCCTGCTATGGGGCAGCGGCTATTATTGATCAGAACCTCCGCCTTGTTTGAAAAATGCCTTGAATATCCGTCGCCGTAACCCACCGGTATCGTAGCTATTTTTGTGGGCTTTTCAGTGACATAAGTCATTCCGTAACTTATACTGCGGCCTTTCGGCACCAGTTTCAGATGAGTTATCTTTGTTTTTAAAGTAAGCGCGGGTTTTAAAAGTATATTTCTCATAAGGCTTTCTTTCGGGTATATGCCGTACATCATGAGGCCCGGCCTGACCATGTTCATGTGGCTGTCTTTAAAATCTATAAGGCCCATGCTGTTTGCCGTATGTTTTACGGGTATATCTATGCCGTTATCCCACAGCTCTTCCATGAGACGCTTAAAATTCTTTATCTGATTGCATGTAAAAACCTTGTCTGATTCTGCGTCCGGAAAATGCGTAAAAATGCCGTCTATAATAATATTTTTCAATTTCGCTATTTTCTTTACGAAACTCACTGCCTCTTCGTGCCAGAATCCCAGGCGTCCCATGCCTGTATCCACTTTTATATGCACTTTTATTTTTTTATTCTTGGACAGGGCAAGCTTAGAAAGCCTCTTGGGGATATCCAGGTCCGAAACTGTCTGGATCGCATCAAATTTCAAAACCCCTTCTATTTCTTCAGGCAGGATAGCGCCTACGACAAGTATGGGCTTTTTTATCCCGATACCGCGTAAGATAGCTGCTTCATCAAGAGACGCGACCCCGAAATAATCCACATAATCCACTATTGCCTTTGAGACTTCCTGCATACCGTGGCCATAAGCATCTGCTTTTACAACGCCCAGTATTTTCGTGTCGCTTTTCACGATATGGCTGACTATCTCCAGATTATGGCGTATAGCGCCCAGATCTATCCCTGCTAATGTAGGACGGTAAAATCTCATGGTTTTCTCACCTGGCAATCATCCGGATACAGATATAAAGGCGTTAATTTATCCAGGCCTGGTTTTTTAGCCTTTTTGATCCTTGAAAAACCAAGCCTTATAATATTCCCAGCTTCCGGATACCAGTATTTTTCCTCCAGAAATATTGCTTTTTTATCCGCGCTCAATATATTTTCCCTGTAGAGAGATACGCCGTCTCCTAAAAAAACAGGCTCTCGCTTTATCTTTTTCAAAAGCTCCGCTACAGGCAGCAGCATATAATCCGACAATCTCTTTACCCGCCCGGCCTTTCTCCTGTAAATAGCGGCGTAAACCTGCCCTCTCTTCGCGTCTATTATAGGAATGACATCCTTATTGTTTTCAACGGCATTGCAGGCAATAGCGTCTATGCTTGCCACTCCTATGCATGGTTTTCCCGTAGCTATGCCGAAACCTTTTACTGCGCTGACTCCTATCCTGAGGCCCGTAAACGAGCCCGGCCCGAGGCCTATCACAAAAGCGCCTATTTTTTTTATAGGCGTTTTGGATTTTTGCAAAAACTCTTTTAGTATAGGTGTCAGCTGGCTGGCCTGGTTTCTATCCACCAGATGAGATTCTTCTTTCATTATATCCTCATCCTCGCTGAGAGCAATGTTCAGAAATTTCGAGCTTGTATCAATCCCTAAGATCTTCAATCGCTACCTCTCTTTTATCATCGCCTTTTACCTTGAATTTCACAGATATGTGTCTTTTGGGCAGGATGCATTTCATTTTTTCAGCCCATTCTATGACAGTGACGCCTTTTCCGTAAATATACTCTTCTATCGCAAGATTTTCTATCTCTTTAAGGGCATCCAGCCTGTACAAATCAAGATGGTACAGCGGCATTTTCCCGTCATATTCTTTTATCAGAACAAAAGTGGGGCTGTTTATGCGCCTTGGGTTTTTTACGCCCAGGCCTTTTCCAATACCTTTTGTAAAAGTAGTCTTACCGCTTCCCAGATTCCCTGAAAGCGCGACCACGTCTCCCGGCTTCAGTTTCTTCGCCAGCTTCTCGCCCGCCAGTATCGTCTCTTCCGCGCTTTTTGTTATCATATACATTTCAACATTGTCGTTTTTCCAGTTGTTTAGAAATGGGCAAAGCCTGCCGGCTTTATTTTTTCCGCTTTTCCGGTTTTTCTTACAAGAAAAAAACCTTTGCGGCTGCTGCATATCCTGCCAATTTCAGAAATCTTTGTTTTAAACGGCCATATCTTTTTTAACCTGCCTGCGACCGGCCCAGGCAAAGTAAAAACGAGCTCAAAATCTTCCCCATCCCTGAGTGCTGAATTAAAATTTGAAGCGCTTTTAGAAACAGGCACTCTATTTTCGTAAATGATTGCTCCCTTATTGCTCTCTTTTAATATATGCCCAAGGTCAGCCAGAAGCCCGTCAGATACGTCTATCATTGAATTGATCTTAAAATTATTTACTAAAAATCTATCCTCTTTAAGCCGCGGGGTAAAATTGAGATGCTTGAGCTTTATTGAGCCTCCTATATATCCTGTAATAAATATAGCGTCGTTTTCTTTTGCCCCGCTTCTCAGGGTCAAATTTTTCTTTTCCACCTCTCCTGTAAGCGCAATATTAATAACTATTTTTCCTGAACCGACAGTGTCCCCGCCCACTAAATCTACGCCGAACATATCAGCGGCTTTTTTTATTCCTTTATACAGCCCTTCGGCATATTTTAAATCCAGTGAGCCCGGCAGGCCTACCGAGATAACGGCAAATTTAGGAACGCCTCCCATTGCCGCAATATCGCTTATATTGCAAGACATGGCTTTTTTTCCCACCAGCTCGGCTTTGTCGCTTTTATAAAAATGCTTCCCTTCCACCAGCATATCGGTAGTCAAAAGCTGATATTTATCTTTCGAATAACGAAGGACAGCTGCGTCATCGCCTATACCTTTTATAACCCGCCCGGATAATTTTACAGCCTTATTTATCCTGTCTATAAAATTAAATTCCCCTAAATCTTTTAATCTCATAAATGCCTTTTTCGGTTATTATGCCTGAGATCAGGCTGTGAGGAGTAACGTCAAACGCAGGATTATAAACCTTTGCGCGGATCGGCGCAATCTGCCTTGAACCCGCGTAAATAATCTCTTCCGCCTTTCTTTCTTCAATAGGGATATCCTCGCCTGTTTTTATAAATTTATCTATAGTAGAACTTGGGGCTGCTACATAAAAAGGAATACCGTGGTGCCTTGCAAGCACAGCGAGCCCGTATGTGCCTATCTTATTGGCGGCGTCTCCGTTAGCGGCAATCCTGTCCGAGCCGACGATGATCTTCGTAACACCTTTATTTTTTATGACGCTCGCCGCCATATTATCGCATATAAGAGTGGCGTCAATATTATTCCGCATCAGTTCCCACATAGTAAGACGCGACCCCTGCATAAGCGGCCTTGTCTCATCAGCATAGACCTTGAAACGTTTACCCTGTTTTTTAGCTTCGTAGATTATTGAAAGGGCTGTGCCTTGTCCGGCTGTAGCCAGTATCCCGGCATTGCAATGCGTCAATATCACGTCTCCATTTTTTATCAGTTTCGCACCGTTTTTTCCGATTGCAATGCACATATTTTTGTCTTCTTCCAGGATTTTCAATGCCTCTTTTAAAACAAACCTCTTACACTTCGTAAGTGTACAATTTTTTACGCTTACGAAGCGTAATAAGGCGCGCTCCATTCTATCAAGTGCCCAGAATAGGTTTACCGCAGTAGGCCTGGTGACCCTGAGTTTCTGAAAGGCTTTGGCCAGATCTTTTTTAAGGCCTGCCCATGAATTTTGTTTTGAATTAACAGCGGCCAACGCGTATCCCAGGGCAACAGCCACGCCTATCAAAGGAGCGCCTCTTATCCTGAGCTTCTTTATTGCCTCGCATAATATATCTACATCCTTGCAAGCTACATACTTTAGCTTCGCGGGCAGTTCTGTCTGGTCAATAAAAACTATTTTTCCGTCTTTCCACTTGATAGGTTCTATCATAAACCAAACCCCTTTGCTAAAAAATTACGTTTTAATTCTACTGCCTTATGAGGACAAACCTCGTGGCAGCACATGCACTTGATACATTTTTTTAAATCTATAACCGACTTTCCGGGATTTATCGTTATAGCTGAAACAGGACAGCTGTCCCTGCATATCATGCATTTTTTGCAAAATTTTTCTTTTATGCGCGGCCCGAATTTTATAAACCCGGCCACAAATTTAGCAAAAGGCCCTAGGGCAGTTATTAACCCCGGTTTTCCCGGGATCTCAAAACCTTTTATCAAATTATCTTTTATGTTTTCCCCTGATACTTCAATATTTTCCAGGCCTGCTTCTCCGAGCCTTCTTCCATACGCTTCCTTTGTAGTCAAGATGCCTAACGGTTCCACGCCTATTAGTCCGGCAAAAACAGAGTCTACTGCCACGCTGTCAGTCCCGGCTATTAAAAGACCTGTATCTTTCAGCCTTCCTGAAGCAGGCCCTCCCTGATCCATGCTGACTATAGCGTCCATTAAAACCAGGCTGGGCTTTGCTATCTCAAATGTATCCACTAAAACCTTTGCGAATTCTTCAGGGCTTGGATATTTTTTATGAAGTTCGCTTTTATGAAGCCCTGCAACAGCGCCGTACATATTTTTAACCGCCCCTGTAAGGCCCATCAAGCTGTGGGTTTTCATTTTAGGAATATTTATAATCTTATCGCATTCAAAAATATATGCCGCTATCGGAATATTATTAACTACTTTTATGCCTTTCGCCTCTTTTAACTCTATGCCTTCTTCCTTTGCCAAAGCGCTCAGGCCTGCGCCTTCGTATACCGCCATGGAACTTATTGAGCCGCCGGGATTGTCGCCTATAAAAACTGTCGCGCCGCAGTCTCTGGCTAATCTAACAACAGCCCTTATCACCTCCGGGTGTGTACATACCCCGTCTTCAGGCAGACGGGCTGAAAGCATATTAGGCTTAATAAGTACACGTTCACCTTTTTTTATAAAAGCGCTTATCCCTCCCAGAAGATCAAAAGCCTTTTTTACAGCCTGCTCAACTTCTGTCCTTTTGTAATTTTCACATTTTACAATCGCAACTCTGGTTTTCATTCTATTCTCTATGTAATACTTTCAATGTCAGATAACGCTAATTGCTCTTTGCCAGCCCTGGCAGGTTTTGAGAAAAGCCTCGCCGATTTGAGCGGGCACGGTGCCCCGCCTCCGGGCTGGGGCCATTCGGCGCTGAAATAACTTCGCCGTAATTCCTTGCGGACTTTTGCCGAAATTTTTCTAATGCGCCTCAAACCCCAGCCCGGAGGCGGGGCAAGCGAAAATCGGCGCGGAGCGAAGGACGTCTCGCTGGGACGTCCGAGCGTCTTTTCGAAAGCCTGCCAGGGCTGGCTACTATGCAAAGCGTTACCTAACTATTCAAATAATACACTTTTAGCCCCGGATGAGCTCCTTTATAAAAAATACAAAACCCACAATAATTGAATTGTGAATTATATGCACGGCCATGGGCGCTACAAGAGACCCTGTTGTCTCATATAAAAACGCCATCAGGATGCCCAATATTATAATCGGCGCAAAGCCCGTTACGTTTGTATGCAGCATGCTGAATAAAGCTGCGCTTAGCAGCACTCCGGACAGCACTCCAAACCGTTTTCTTACAGCGCTGTATAAAAATCCCCTGAAAAATATTTCCTCTATTATAGGCCCCAGGATTGCAACAAATACTGTTAAAAATAAAACCACATTGCTTCTTTTTTCTTCTAAAAACATATCAAATACAGGCTGAGCAGGAAATTTATATCCTATCGCGTTTAGAAACAGCATCGATAAGATAAGGACTGCTATTAAAATAGGCAATATAAACACATAAGCGGTAATCCCGGATAAAACATTTCTATAAAAACCCGCGGATGCGATGCCCAGGCTGGACAATTTCTCCCTGTATTTTACCATGACAAAATAAAATATCGTTATCCCGGCAATCACATCTATAGAAAATGTGCCCAGTATCATGCCCAGATTAGGGTCAATATTAAAATGAAGCGGCTTTGAAACAATGCTTGTTAACGCCCCCAGCATATAGCCTGAGAAAACCGCTATAATAGCCGCCTTTAACACGTCCGCTATGCCCCATGGTACGGATATTTTATCCGGAACTTTTTCCGGGATTATCTTTTTCCTGCCAAAAAGAAAAAAAAGATTCATCGCCATGCCTGCCAGGAGCATAAAAATCCCTGTAAATATTCCATATTTGAAAAGAACTGCGGCAGGCTTTTCCGATTCAAAGAATAACTTTATCTTTTCTTCCGTGACGCCCATATCCTGGAATGTCATGGAAGAAACGCTTTTTTTATCAGCCGTTTTTTTTCGGCTATATCCTATATTAAGCAGATTAATGCCTAATATAAAAATCAGCATCCAGATATACATGCGTTCTCTTTTGATAAATTCTAACATTTAGGTAAGTTAAAAAGCCTGATGGCGTTTTCAGCAGTCACTGCCGCCACTTCGTTAAAATCAATCCCTTTTATCTTCGCAACCTCTTCTGCGGCATATTTCACATGCATGGGTTCATTGCGAGCGCCCCTGAAATCCTGAGGAGCCAGGTACGGAGCATCTGTCTCAAGAAGCAGCCTGTCCATTGGAACTAATTTTACAATCTCCCTCAGCTTTCCGGCGTTTTTATATGTGATATTGCAGGTGAAAGATATAAAAAATCCCATATCCAGGCATGTCTTTAAAAATTTTTCGTCTCCTGAAAAGCAATGCATGACCCCGCTCAAAGAATTGCCCATGATATTTTTTAAAATATCTATCATATCCTCGTGGGAATCGCGATTGTGTATTACCAGGGGCAGCTTCGCGCCTTTTGCGATCTCGAGAAGCCTGGCAAATAATCTCTTCTGATTCTCCATGGATGAGATATTTCTGTAATAATCAAGCCCGATCTCGCCTATTGCCACAACCTTGGGCTTTTTAAGAAATCCTTCGAAAATCCTAAAATCTCCCTCGCTTACTTTATCAGCTTCATGAGGATGGATCCCGATAGAGGCGTAAATAAATGCGTTTTCCCGGGCGATCTTTACAGACCTGGCTGTCCCCTCCAGGCTGGACCCGACATTTATAATAAACTTTACGCCGCTCGCAACGGAACGCTTTAAAACAGCTCCAAGGTCATCATTAAAATCCTTAAAATCCAGATGGCAATGAGTATCTATCAACATAGAGGGGACATCTTCCTGAGTCTTTCTACTATAGGAGGGATTTCAACAAGGCAATAATCTACATCTGCTTCCGTGTTCTCATATCCGAAAGAGAATCTCACGGATCCCTGAGCCATTTCAGGAGGAACAGCCATGGCTGTCAATACATGCGACGGCTCTAAAGACCCGGAAGTGCAGGCAGAACCTGTTGAAGCAGATATGCCTTTCATGTCAAAGTTCAATACCATTGATTCGCCTTCTATATACCTGAAACTTATATTGAGAGTGCTTGGGAGCCTCTTTTCCGGATGTCCGTTAAGAGATATTTCTTTAAGCGCTTTATTCAGACCATCCCACATCTTTTTTGTAAGTCTCTTTAAATGGGCGTCGTTCTTTTTCATATCCCTATGAGCTATTTCAACGGCTTTTGCAAAACCCACAATGCCCGGCACGTTCTCAGTGCCTGCTCTTTTACTTCTTTCGTGATGCCCGCCGTGCTGAAAAGGCGTTATTTTAACGCCTTTCCTGAGATACATCGCACCTATGCCTTTCGGGCCGTAAACCTTGTGGCCTGAAAAAGAACAGATATCAATCCCGAGGTCTTCCACATCAATAGAGAGCTTACCCAGGGCCTGCACGGCATCTGTATGAAAATATATTTTATTCTCGCGGGCTATTTTAGCGATCTCTTTTACAGGCTGTATCGTACCTGTTTCATTATTGGCTAACATTATAGATATAAGGATCGTATCTTTTCTCACGGCTTCTTTTAATTTATTGATGTCTATTAAACCGTACTTATCCACAGGAAGATATGTAACGTCGAAACCCAGCTCTTTTTCTATAAATCTGCACGGTTCCAAAACAGCCAGATGCTCTGTCATGGATGTTATTACGTGCCTTCCTCTGTTTAGATTAGCCATTGCAACGCCTTTTATGGCGAAATTATCAGACTCTGTCCCTCCTGAAGTAAATATGATATCAGTGGCTTCCGTGCCCAGCGCATTTCCGATCACCTCTCTTGCCCCGTCCACTGCCTGCCTTGCCTTCTGGCCCATGGAATATACGCTCGAGGCATTTCCGTAATCCTCGGAAAAATAAGGCATCATCGCTTCCAAAACCTCCTTGCGCACCGGAGTTGTAGCATTGTGATCAAGATATATCTGTTTCATTTTTTCAGCTCCTTCTATTCGATCCTGGGGAAGAGAGGCGCGGCCTTGCTGATCTTTGTGCCCGACTTAAGCAATCCCCATTTCAAATCATTGAAACTTCTTTTTTCTATTGCCTCAAGGCCGAGCTGCTGGGCTATCTTAACCGATGTAGCCGGCATGAACGGCATCAATGCCAGAGACACCATCCTCAACGCCTCGCAGAGATCATACATCATATCTTTCAGCTCATCCTGTTTGTTTTCTTTCGATAATTTCCACGGCGCCTTCTGTTCTATGAATTTATTCGCAATACTTATCAGGCCCCATATGCCATTAAGAGAATAACTAAAATCTATATTATCCATGCCTTTTTTTATTTCAGAATCCAGAAGCCCGGCTTTATCGATAAGCGCCTTCGTGATTTCATCCGAATATTTCAAATCCCTTCTTTCAGGCACAATCCCGGAAAAATATTTCTCAACCATTGACAATGTCCTGTGTAAAAGATTTCCAAGGTCATTCGCCAAGTCGCTATTAATCCTGGAGCGAAGCGCCTCTTCTGAAAATGACCCGTCTGCCCCGAACTGCACCTCCTTCAGAAGAAAAAATCTATAAGCGTCCACTCCGTATTTATCTGCCATCTCAATGGGATTTATGACATTACCTTTCGACTTTGACATCTTGTCCCCGCCTATCTTCCACCAGCCATGCGCGAAAATTGTCTTCGGCAGCTCCAGCCCTGCGGCGTAGAGCATTATAGGCCAGTTTACCGCATGCATCCTCAGTATATCCTTGCCTATCATATGCACATCGGCAGGCCAGAACTTATTGAACTTTTCCTCGTCGCTTCCGTATCCGCACACGCTTATATAATTTATCAGGGCGTCAAACCAAACGTAAGTAACATGGCCTTTGCTGAAAGGTATCTCTATGCCCCACGATAGCCTTGATTTCGGCCGGGATACGCATAAATCATTCAAAGGATTTTTTAAAAAACCGAGCACTTCGTTGCGACGCATAGCAGGCAATATAAAATCATCGTGCGATTTTATATAATCTATAAGCCAATCCTGATATTTCGAAAGTTTAAAGAAAAAATTCTTTTCTTTTATATGCTCAACTTTTCTCTGGCAATCCGGGCAGTTCCCGTCAACAAGCTGCGTCTCTATCCAGAAACTCTCGCACGGGGTGCAATACCACCCGCTGTATTCGCCTTCATACAGATCCCCGTTTTTATGGAACATCTCCAATATATCTTTTACCACCTTTTCATGCCTGGGGTCTGTTGTGCGTATAAAATCAGTATAATCTATCTCCAGCTTTTTCCACAATCCCAGAAAAACAGGCACTATCGCGTCAACAAACTCCTTGGGCTCCACGCCTTTTGCCTCGGCCGCGTCTTTTATTTTCTGGCCGTGCTCATCAGTGCCGGTGGCGAATAAAACCTCACAGCCCATAAACCTTTTGAATCTGGCAAGCGTATCGCAGGCGATATTCGTATAAGAATGCCCTATATGAGGCGAGCTGTTTACGTAATATATTGGGGTGGTAATGTAAAATTTTTTCATTTGTTGGTGTAATCTAATTCTATCTGTGTGCCTTCTTCTAATCGAACGAGCACTTTTCGCTTTAACGCATTCACGCTGATAACCTTGCCTTTGCCTTCCGGCACAGTTATTTTTTCCCCTTCTTTCGGAAGCCCTTTCAGGTATTTTTTATAATTTTCATACTCGTAAGAAAGGCAGCACATAAGCCTTCCGCACACGCCTGAAATCTTGGTCGGGTTAAGGGACAGATTCTGCTCTTTGGCCATCCTTATGGTAACAGCATCAAAGCCTTTTAAAAAACTGGCGCAGCATAGAGGCCGGCCGCAATGCCCAAACCCGCCCAGCATCCTTGCCTCATCCCTGACGCCTATCTGCTTTAATTCTATCCTGACCTTAAAGATATGCGCCAGGTCCTTTACAAGCTCCCTGAAATCCACCCTGTCTTCGGAAGTAAAATAAAAAATGAGCTTTGTGCCGTCAAATGAATACTCGGCATCAATGAGTTTCATTTCCAGCTTGCGCTCCTGTATCTTTTTTGCGCATATCTGAAACGCATCTTTAATGCGCTTCTTGTTTTCATTTATCTGGTTCACATCCTCCCTGGTAGCGACCCGTATTATCTTTTTCAAAGGCTTCTTAAGCTCTTCTTTCGGAATCTTTTCCAGGATGCCTATAACCTGGGCGTAATCCTGGCCTCTTTCAGCGTCTATTATCACATAATCGCCCACCTTCGCCTGCAAGCCCTCCGTATTATAAAAAACTATATTTCCGGATTCCCTTATCCTCACCTCTATAATCCCCTGCATAATCACTGCCTTTCTAGCTCAAGCGCCATATTGAAAAGCGCCATCTTTGGATTTATGTTTCTTCTTATGTAATTTATAGTTTTCATTACGCTGGCTATGTCCCTTTCTATTTTTTCTGCAGAAAACCTGGCAGAATAAGAAAAGATCTCCTCTATCCTGTCCAGATTCAGAAAAATATTCCTGTCCTGGGTGAATTTTGAAACAAGTAGATCCCTGTACCAGGATAAAAGCATGCCGAGCGACGCGTCCAGGTCGTTATATTTTTTATCGTCGCATACCTCTTCCCTGAATATGGCCCTCTTCCTTAAAAAAAAGTCGTTCAGCATCCTGTCGCGCTCCCTGATATAATCGTTTTCTTTGAAGGCTATTGCCCTGCCCGGGCTGCCCATGGCCATGCGCGAAAATAAAACCGCTTCCTCTTCATTGAAACCCTGTCTGCTCGTAAGAATTTCCTGAACCTTGTCCCGGCTCAAAAGATTGAACTTCACGATCTTGCATCTGGAAAATACCGTAGCGAGTATCCCGGAAACAACCGAGGTGGTCAATATGAATATCTGGTTTTCCCTGGGCTCTTCCAGGATTTTCAAAAGCGCGTTCTGCGATTCTTCGTTCATATCCTCTGCCTCGGCTATTATAAAAATCTTTTTCCTGGCTTCATACGGCTTCAGGCTCGCCTGATAAATAATATCCCTTATTCTGTCTATCTTAATGAAACTGGATCCTTCTTCTTTCCGGATAATAAATAAATCCGGATGATTTAAGGAATTTATTTTCCTGCACGAAACGCATTCTTCGCACGCATCCTCTTTTTTTTCGCAATTAATGGCCTTGGCAAATTCTATGCCGGCAGAAAACTTTCCCACGCCGCCGGGCCCGGTAAAGATATAGGCGCCGTTTATATCTTCCTTGGCAATCATACTACTAAGCGCCCTTACGGCGCTATCCTGTCCTATAATACCCTTTAGCGGCATATTTTTAGAACTCTCTTTCTGATTTCTTCCTGGGCCAGGGTTATTTCGCCCCCGGAAGATACCACCCTGACTCTTTTAGGTTCTTTTTTTGCGATAGAAAGGTATCCGTTCCTTACCTTATTATGATAAAGAATGGATTTTCTTTCCATCCTGTCTTTGGACCTGCCTGTCCTTAAAAGCCCGGCCCTGGCGTCTATATCCAGCAAAAACGTAATATCAGGCTTCAGGCCTTTTGTAACGATGCCGGCTATATTTTCTATGACCTTCAAATCCATGCCTCCGGCATATCCCTGATAAGCAAGGGTGGCGTCGGTAAATCTGTCGCACACCACTATCTTTCCCTGCGTAAGAGCGGGCAGGATTTTCTGCTTTACTATCTGGGCCCTGGCTGCCATGTATAAAAGCATCTCGCAAGAAACATCCATGCCTTTATTTTTAGGATCCAGGAGGATCTTGCGTATTTTCTCGCTGATCAATGTGCCGCCTGGCTCGCGCGTATGTAAAACCTTATAGCCCTTCTTCCGCAAAAATCCGCGCAGCAATCTGGAATGTGTGGTCTTACCGCTTCCTTCAGGGCCTTCAAATGTTATGAATATTCCATGTTTCATAGTTAATTTCTGTTTGGCAGGCTGGGACCGTTCGGCGCAGAGAGTGTTTCGCCGCGCGCTACGGTTTACGGCTCGTTTTTTATACTGAAGGTAGTCTTGACAGTATAAAAAACTTCGCCGTAATCCCTTGCGCGCTTATATTCTAAAAAATCTATTATGCCGAAACCTCTCAAATGCGCCTCAGGTCCCAGCCTGCCCAACCGCTATATAACTCTCTATATTTTCTTTTCCCAGACTGTTGTTCCGTCTTTTTTATCTTTTGGAACTAATCCTTTTTTTTCTAGCGCTTTTCTAACCTCATCAGCTGTCTTGAAATCTTTACTTTTCCTAGCTTCCTCTCGCCTTTTAACTAGTATTTTAATACTATCTGTTAAAGTACCATTATCCGTGTCTTTTACGCCAATATTCTGAATAACATCCACATTCAGTAAAGACCCATCTAAAAATTCTTTTGATAAGCCTAAAGTCTTCCCCAAATCAATTAAACTTTCTTTCGCATACTCTAGATTTTCTCCACTTTCTATACTTTTATTAATAAAAGATACCATTTCAAAAATAATACCTAGCGCTTGAGCTGTATTAAAATCATCGTCCATAACTTCTTCAAATTTAGAGCGATATTCGTCGACCAATTTATTGATATTTTTATTAGGCCTAGATTTTGTTTTTATATTTTTCAACTCATTCATTGATGTGCAAATACGCTTATACGCCTCTTTTGCTCCGTCCATCCTCTCCCACGAAAAATCCACGGGATGGGAATAGTGCGTCTGCAAAAATAATATTTTCAACGCGTCCGCCGGGTATTTGGCCAATATATCCTCTATGGTGATAAAATTACCGAGGCTCTTTGCCATCTTTTCTTTATTGATGGTCAAAAGGCCGTTGTGCATCCAGCAGCGCGCGAATTTATTGCCCGCGCCTTCTGACTGCGCAATCTCGTTCTCATGATGAGGAAATATAAGATCTATGCCTCCTCCGTGTATATCAAATTCGCCTCCCAATATATCAGAGCTCATAACAGAGCATTCTATATGCCATCCTGGCCTGCCGTTTCCCCACGGGCTTTGCCATGAAGACTCGCCCTCTTTTGCGGATTTCCATAAAGCGAAATCCAGAGGGTCTTTTTTATTCTCCCCCGGGGCTATCCTGGCGCCCGATTCCAGCATCTCAAAACTCTGGTTGGATAATTTCCCGTAACCATTAGCCTTACGCACATCAAAATACACATCACCGCCTGACGCGTAAGCCACTTTGCGCTCAATCAGTATTTTTATAAAATCTATCATCTTTCCTATGTACTCTGTTGCCTTCGGCTCTTTATCGGGAGGCATAATCCCCAGCCTCTCCATGTATTCGTGGTAAACTTTAAGGTATTTGTCCGAAACCTTTTTCACGGCGATGGTTAAATCCTCACCCTTAAATTCTTCTTTTGCCTTATTGATTATTTTGTCGTCTACGTCCGTAACATTTCTGGCAAATTTTACTTCATAACCTTTGTACCTAAAATAACGCCGTACTACGTCAAACGCATAAGCGCTTCTCGCGTGCCCTATATGCGGGACATCGTAAACAGTGGGCCCGCAGACATACATGCTGATACACCCTTCCTTGATCGGCTTGAATTCTTCTTTTTTTCTTGTAAGCGTATTGTATATTTTCATGCTCATACCAGGCATACGACTGCGTACGCTGCAAGCGCCTCGCCTCTTCCTATTGCGCCGATACCTTCCTGGGTCGTGGCTTTCACGTTCACGCTATCAATGGTTATGCCCAGTGCTGCTGCTATCTCCCTTTTCATATTATCTTTAAAAGGAGCTATCTTAGGCTCTTCCAGTATAATCACTGAATCCACATATTCCACCCTGAAGCCTTTTTTCTTTATCTTCGCTGAAACCTCTTTTAAAAGTTCTGAGCTTGATATATTCAAATACCTGTCATCATTCACTGGAAATTGATGGCCTATATCGTCCAGGCCTGCGGCTCCTAAAATAGCATCGCATATGGCGTGAAGAAGCGCGTCTCCGTCAGAATTGCCCAGCAGGCCTTTTATATACGGGATCTCAATGCCTCCCAGCATAAGCGGCCTCGCGTCCACGAACCTATGAATATCATAACCAATGCCAACTCTCATAAGAACTCCTTTAATAATATTTTTGCCAATTCCAAATCCTCTTTTGTAGTGATTTTTATATTACTATACGAACCCATGACAATCTTTGTCTTCACGCCTATTTTTTCCACAAGCATGGAATCATCCGTGGCTTTAATATCTTTCTGCCCGGCAATCTTATAAGCCCTTTCTATCATAGCCCTTTTAAAAACCTGCGGGGTCTGGGCCTCCCAGAAATATTCCCTGGAAGGGGTGTTTTTAATAAAACCGTCTTCTCCGGCAAATTTCAAAGTAGGCTTCACGGGTACAGCTGCAATTGCCGCACCGCTTTTGGACGCTTCTTTTAATAAAGCCTCTATCAGCTTATTCGTAACAAAAGGCCTTATGCCGTCGTGGATCAGGATGTAATCAATATCTTTTGAGACATATTTTAACGCATTGTAAACAGAATCGCTTCTTTCTTTCCCCCCTATTACAAGTCTTGCCTTTTTTATATTATACTTTTTTATTATGTCTCTTCGGGCCTTATCAATTTTATCTTTTTCTACGCTGACCAATATCTCTTTTATATTTTTATTTTTGGAAAGCGCTATCAGGGTACGAGCAAGTATAGGCTTGGCGCCAAGATTTATGTAAGGCTTTTGTATCTTTGATTTTAATCTGATGCCCGCGCCAGCTGCAGGGACAATAGCCGCTACTCTCATTTATTTCTCTTATTATCGTCAGGTAATTTTCCGAATATCATCCTGCCGGCCGCTGTCTGAAGAACGCTGCCCACCACCACATTTACGTTTTGGCCTATCAATCTCCTGCCGTTATCCACTACTATCATTGTGCCGTCTTCCAGATACCCTACTCCCTGATTGTATTCCTTGCCTTCCTTGATAAGCCTCGTCTCAATCATTTCTCCCGGCAGAACCACCGGCCTCAGGGAATTGGCAAGCTCATTAACATTCAACACCCTTATGCCCTGTATCTCTGAAACCTTATTCAGGTTATAATCGTTTGTGAATATCTTTGCGCCCAGGACCTTGGCCAGCTTCACGAGCTTCAAATCCACTTCTTTGATGTCCGGAAAATCATCATTATGTATCTTAACATCTATATTTGGATTTTTCTGGAGCTTCCCCAGTATATCGAGGCCTCTTTTCCCGCGTTCGCGCTTGAGAGAATCCGCAGAATCAGCTACCTGCTGTAATTCTTTTAATACAAAACGCGGAACTATGAATTTCCCGTCCAGAAAACCTGTCTTGCATATATCCGCAATCCTGCCGTCTATAATAACGCTTGTATCCAGCAGTATCATCTCGTCCCTCTGGTCCTGCCTTGAAAATTTTACATAAGGCACTATTATATTAAACTCGTCCCTGCCTCGTATGGCCATAATCATTCCCAGATAGCAGAATACAAGGGTCAGCACAACTCGCAGGGAATACACAAGATTTTTATCAAAAGATATGAGAGCCAGCGTATCGGATACCAGTTTCGCCATTATGAGGCCGAATAACAGTCCGAAAACAGCTGACGAAAGGCCCCTGACAGACACCTTTCTCATGGTAAACTCCAGGATAATTATGAGCATGGCTATTAAAAAACCTATCGATGCGCCAAGCATGCTGAAATCAGCTGAACCTGCCTGCACAAACGAGCCTATCTGAAAACCTATTATAACGCTGAGCACCACAAAGAATACACGTATAAAAATTAATGTCATAGAATCTCCCTATTTTTATTTCTTTTTTTTATTGTTCCTGGGTTCAGGCGGCTTGAATAAAAGCTTCCACGGATGTTGTTTTATATCAAGAATCATTTCATCGATATGCTTGTATAATGTATCGTCTGACATAAGCCTTCCGATCGTGCCCTTGCCCTGCTTTGCGTAAGACAGAAAATCCCTCAGATCCCCGCTTAGCGCCTCCGCGTTGTTAAAGGTATTCTTCAAAGATGTCCTCAAGGCCTCGTCTCCGGCAATCTTGTTTACCGAATCCGTAAGAACGCTTATTTTTTCTATAAGCTCTTTCGTGGACCTGGCAAGTTCTTCTGTAGACACGGGGTCATTGCCTCTCAAGGTATCGCCTTTTTGCAAAAGCCTTGTATCCCTGGTGCCCGGGAATATCTCCAGGTATTTTTCCCCCAGAAGTCCCAGCGTATTTATAGACGCTCTTGCGTTTTCGTTGATCCAGGTATTCTGCGACACCCAGACATTTAATCTAACCAAGGGCTTGTTTTCCTTTTCATCAAAATAAACCTTTATGTCCTGCACCTCTCCCACCTGAACCCCTGCATAACGTACCGGCGCGCCCACGCCTATGCCGTTCGCAAAGCTGAAGACCACGTTCATGTTATAACCCTGCTTGACGCTGTAAAAATTTCCTATAGAAAATATTATTACGGAAAGTATCACTATGCCTATGAAAATAAATATGCCTACCTTTAATTCAAAATTCATCCTTGTAAACATTGATACCTCCTTATGCGTCTTCTGTTATAGGGCCTTTTGCAGCTCCTGTTATAAACTGTTTCACTATAGGGTCTTTTGTATTCTTAATATCATCCGGGGTTCCGATAGTTATAATCTTCCCTTTATATAACATCGCAATCCTGTCGGCTATTTTGAAAGCGCTGACCATATCATGGGTAACCACTATGGACGTCACGTTCAGTTTATTATTTAAATCTATAATAAGGTCATTTATGGCATCGGCCATTATCGGATCCAGCCCGGTGGTAGGCTCATCGTACAGTATGATACCGGGATTATTGCAGATCGCGCGCGCGAGCCCTACTCTTTTTTTCATCCCGCCGCTCAGCTCAGCCGGCATAAGCTTTTCTATGCCTTTCAACCCTACGAGCTCCAAAGAACCGGCCACCTTTTTCCGAATATCCTCTTCAGGCGTATTCGTGTGCTCTCTTAAAGTAAAACCCACATTTTCACCCACTGTCATTGAATCAAATAAAGCAGCTCCCTGAAAAAGCATCCCGAAGCTAAGCCTGATCTTATCCATCTCGTGCTCCTCAAGCCTTGTCATGTCATTCCCGTCTATAATGACCTGGCCGATGTCAGGCTTCATGAGCCCTATTATGTGCTTCAAAAGCACGCTCTTCCCGCAGCCCGAGCGGCCTATTATAACAATCACCTCTCCTGAATTTATAATCAGATTCAGGTTATCCAGGACTTTTGACCTGGTAAATGCCTTGGAAAGATTTATAATTTCTATCATAGCTTTGAATGATGGGAGTGCGGCTCCCATCATATTAGAATAATTCTTTTTGCGATTCCTTCTTATACGCTATCTTCAGATGGTCATACGCCAGCTTTGTGACTTCTCTGCCTCTGGGCGTACGCTTCAGAAATCCTATCTTTAATAAAAACGGCTCCACCACATCCACTATGGTGTCGCTCTCTTCATTGAGCGTTGCCGCAAGCGATTCTATGCCCACGGGCCCGCCGTCATAAAAATCAATTACAGCCTTCATAACTTTCCTGTCTATATCGTCCAGGCCAGCGGAGTCTATCCTGTGCGACGCGAGGCCAGCGATAGCAATCTCTTTATCTATTTTTTTATTACCTTTCACTTCGCTGTAATCCCTGACCCTTCTAAGGAGCCTGTTAGCCACGCGGGGAGTGCCGCGCGAACGTCCGGCAATCTCAATAGCAGCATCTTTATCAAGGGGTATGCTTAAAAGCTCGCTGGACCGCTCTATTATCTTCACGAGATCCTCTGTCTCATAAAACTCAAGGTGGTAATACATCCCGAATCTGCCGCGCAAAGGAGCGCTCAATAATCCTGCGCGGGTAGTGGCCCCGATGAGCGTAAATCTTTTAAGGTTGAATTTTATAGTTTTTGCGTAAGGCCCTTTATCTATAAGAAAATCTATCTGATAGTTTTCCATCGCGGGATATATAAATTCCTCCACAACCTTTGAAAGCCTGTGTATCTCGTCTATAAAAAGTATATCGCCCTCTCCGAGATTGGTAAGGATACCTATCAAGTCTCCGGCTCTTTCTATTGCAGGGCCTGAGGTGGCTGTAATCTTAGAGCCCATCTCGCGGCTTATTATATGGGCCAGGGTTGTCTTGCCTAAACCCGGAGGCCCTGAAAGCAAAATATGCTCAAGGCCCTCTTTTCTTTTTTTGGCTGCCTTTATCGCTATATTTACATTATCAATCACATGTTTCTGGCCTACGAAATGTTTCAAGCTGTCAGGCCTGAGAGATATATTAAATACAGTCTCTTCTTCTGCTTCCTGACCGGTAATCAAGCGCTCGCGGTCGTCATTTATTTTATTCTTTTCAGACATAACTCACCTTCTTTATACATTCGCCCCGATAAATCGGGGCTCAGTATTCCGCCCAAGGAACCTTGGGCTTCATTTTTTGCTTTTCTGCTTATATACTTCATTCAATAAATCTTCCGCTGTTTCTATATCCTGATTGCGCTTCAATGCCTCGTCAAGCATGTTCTTGGCTTCGAATTTTTTATACTGAAGCTGCAATAAAACGCCCATTGCCTCTTCCTGTATATCGCGTTTTCCCGTAAAAGCCTTAGCCCCGGTTCTGGTATCCTGTATAAGCCCGAATTTTCCCACCTTGCCCTGAAGTTTAGCCACGATCTCCCTGGCTCTTTGCTCCCCGATACCCGGTAAAGACTTTAAGAACGGGACATCTGCCATATCAATCGCCCTGGCAATCATGGATATGGGCATCTTCAGCGCCCTCACAGCAGCCTTGGGCCCTATGCCGGAAACTGTTATAAACTTTTCAAAAAATTCTTTTTCTATTTCATTCAAAAAACCTATCAGGCACTGAAACCCCTTGGATGGCTCCAGCTGAAAATAATGAAATGTTATAAGGGAAATAGAGCCGTCGGGTTTCGCGCTATCCCCCAGGCACTGCATCACAGCTCCCGGGATAAACACTTCATAGCATATCCCGTTCACATCCAGCACTACTGAATCCTCTTTTTTCTCTACCAATTTACCTGAAATCCTGCAAATCATTTCTATGTCTCCATATATTGGCATGCGTGATAGCCAGGGCCAAAGCGTCTGTGACGTCAAACGGCTCAGGCGGTTTTTTTAGGCCAAGTAAACTCGCAACAGTCCTCTGCATCTGTTCCTTTGAAGCCCTGCCGCGTCCGGTAATAGCTTTTTTTATTTTCGTAACAGGGTAATTCACGAGCGAAACATTTTGATGTTCCACGGCAAGGCATATCGCGCCCCTGGCATGGCCCATCAGTATGGAGGTTTTCGGGTGTTTGTAATGCGAGTAAAGCTCTTCCAGCACCACTGCCTCCGGGTTTGTGTCTTTTATCAAACCAATAACTTTTTTATAAATACTTGCCAGCCGCTTTTCCATCCTGTCTTTTGCGTTAGACCTGATAATACCGGCTTCCATCAGCCTGACATTAGCCCCGCATGAATCTATAAGCCCGTAACCCGTAATCCCGAGACCCGGGTCTATCCCTAATATTCTCATGGAAATATAAAATAAAACAACGCGGTAAAAAGACAATCAGCCGCAATTATTAAAATAAACGATATAACGACAGAGCGCGTCGTGGCTTTTCCCACGCCCTCAGCCCCGCCTTCTGCGTTAAACCCTTCATAGCACGAAACTATACATATAATAACAGCAAATATAAATGACTTAAAAAGCCCCGTGAATAAATCCTTGAACGCCAGCGTATCGAAAGTCATTTTCCAATATATCGTAGAGCCTATCAGAAGCTTATAAACACCTATTACGTAACCGCCTATAATACCTACGAAGTCAGCGTAAACCGTAAGCAAGGGAAGCATGATGCATAACGCGAGAAATCTCGGCACAACAAGATATTTTACAGGGTTTGCCGCAAGGGTCCTCAGGGCGTCTATCTGCTCGCTCACTTTCATTGTCCCCAGTTCCGCGGTGATGCTGGCCCCGACCCTTCCTGCAATCACAAGCGCTGTTAAAACAGGCCCGAGTTCCCTCAGCATGGAAAGCGCGACAAGGCTTGATATGTACATCTGCGCGTTCATCTTTGTCAGCTGATACGCGCTTTGAAGCGCCAGCACCATGCCTGTAAAAAACGCCACCAGAAAAACTATGGGAAAACTCATGACGCCTATCTTATGCATCTGGATAACCCACTCTTTTCTTCTGAAAGGCCGGACAAATACCTGGAAGATGGTGCCGACCATCAGATTAAACGTGCCTCCTATGTAAACAAAAAAATCCAGGGCTTTTTTCCCAAGGTTTTTTATCCACTCTTTCATGAACGCTCCTTAAAATCTTTTTTTGTGCTCTACGCCGAAAAACTCTTCATTCTCTTTTAATTTCATCTGAAATAACTGGCCGTTATCCAGCTTGTATTCCAGGCTCATCTCGTCCGCATTGTCCCTTTTCTGGTAAGGCAATAATTCTTCCTTCGCGAATGTCCTGAATCCCACTGACACCTTCTCGCCTATCTCCTTTACCATCTTAATGCTGTCAGAACCATATCTGCTGATATCCCACCCGTCCCAGACTATGGTCTTCATATCAGATTTTAATTTCAGATAATCCAGCAGATTGGAATCTGCCACGCTCCTCAGGTCTATATAGCCTTCCATAGTAAAAGTAGCCTGCGCCTGCCTGATCCTGGAATCCACTATGCTTATTATAGGCCCTGCTCCGCGGATCCTTACATCAGCGGAATCATACCAGATAGGTCCTATCTTCCCGGATCTAGAGCCTATAAAACCGCTTGACCGGAGATTGGCAAGCGGGCCTTCTATATTAAAAAGCCCGCTCATTATTCCTGTCACCACTTCAGGCCTTTTGGCCTTTGTCATCAAGGCGATATCCCTGAGATTCGCCCTGAGTATTTCAAAGGATGCGTTTGTTTCAAAAGGCTCTTTTAAGCCTATAGTCCCTTTCAGGCGGTAAGACTCTCCGAAGTTCATGGAATAAACCTTAAGCTTATCTTTTGTAAGCTTAAAAAATATCTTCAGCTCCGGCAAGGCGCTTGAATTCATCATCAAGTTGCCGGAATAAATTTTCCCGGTCAAGCCGTTATCTTTCAGCACCCTGGCTTTTAAGATAATATTTCCTGAAAGCGCAGCGCCCTTAATATCCAGCTTGTCTATCTTTAATTCCGAAACCAGGCTTTTATTGTCAAAAAAATAAAAATTCAGAGAAATTGCCTTGTCGAGGCCGAAATCCAGAGCGGGCGCAGCAATAGCAGTAAAAAAAACCAACGCCGCCGCTAACGCCGCTATTGCAAATTTACGTTTTATCATTTAAACACAAGTTTCCCGTTTTCCGCAACCACATTCACAGGTTTGTCTTTTACAAGGCGTTTTGAAATAATCTCTTCGGCTAATGGGTCTTCCAGAAATCTCTGTATGGTGCGTTTCAAAGGCCTTGCCCCGAAAATAGGGTCAAAGCCCTGTTCTATCAGAAGATCTTTGGCTGACTGGTCAAGGTTTATATCCACAGACTGCTCTTTTAACCTGGCCTTCACCTCTTCCATTTCTATTTCTATAATTTTGTAAAGGTCATCCTTTGTAAGCGGATGGAATACTATGGTGTCATCGATCCTGTTTAAAAATTCCGGCTTGAAGGTTTTCTTGACCTGCTCCAGAAGCCTTTCCTTCGTATCATTGTAAGTAACTTCTTTGGCTTCTGATTTAAAACCAAGCGAACCCTGTTTCCTGAATATATCCGCCCCCACATTCGACGTCATGATAAGTATGGTATTTCTGAAATCCACTTTTCTGCCGAAGCTGTCTGTCAGGCGCCCGTCTTCCAAAACCTGAAGCAGTATATTAAATACATCAGGATGCGCCTTTTCTATCTCGTCCAAAAGCACCACTGAATAAGGCCTGCGCCTTACTTTTTCCGTAAGCTGTCCGCCTTCTTCATAGCCCACGTACCCGGGAGGAGCGCCTACAAGCCTTGACACGTTAAATTTTTCCATGTATTCAGACATATCCAGTTGTATAAGGGCATTCTCATCGCCGAACATAAATTCCGCAAGCACTTTTCCCAGATGGGTCTTGCCTACGCCCGTAGGCCCGAGGAATATAAAAGAGCCTATAGGCCTCTTCGGATTCTTTATGCCTGCGCGCGAACGCCTGACTGCGTGGGCAATAGCGGTTATGGCCTCGTCCTGTCCTATGATCCTATTGTGCAGCTCCTCTTCCATCTTCATAAGCCTCTCAGACTCTTTTTCTTCAAGCCTGAAGATAGGTATGCCTGTCCATTTTGAAACTATATTGGCAATCATCTCCTCGTCAACCCTGGGCCGCGCCTCCATCCTGGCTTTTTTCCATTCTTCGCGCGTCTTGTCCAGCTTTGTACGAGCTTTTTTCTCTTCGTCCCTGAGATTGGCGGCCTTTTCAAAATCCTGGTTTTTTATCGCAGAATCTTTTTCTTTATGGATATTCTCTATGTCGCTCTCCATGTCTTTTATTTCTTTTGGGGCAGTCATTATGGAAAGTCTGGCCTTTGCGCCTGCTTCGTCTATGAGGTCTATCGCCTTGTCAGGCAAAAATCTTCCCGCTATATATCTGTCTGAAAATTTCGCAGCAGCCTCCACGGCGGAATCCGTAATCTCAACCCTGTGATGAGCCTCATATCTATCCCTGAGGCCTTTTAATATTCCGATTGTCTCATCCACGCTGGGCGGGTCTACCATGATTGTCTGAAAACGCCTTTCGAGCGCAGCGTCTTTTTCTATATGCTTTCTGTATTCATCAAGGGTTGTGGCGCCTATGCATTGTATCTCGCCTCTTGAAAGAGCCGGTTTCAATATATTAGAGGCGTCTATGGCGCCTTCTGCGCCGCCTGCGCCTACCAGCGTATGCAATTCATCAATAAAAATCATCACGTTTTCAGACCTTTTTATCTCATCCATAACAGCTTTTATTCTCTCTTCAAACTGGCCCCTGTATTTCGTGCCTGCCACCATGAGCGCCAGGTCAAGGATTATCACCTTTTTATCTTTTAATATCTCAGGCACATCGCCTTTTACTATCTTCTGCGCAAGGCCCTCCACTATCGCTGTCTTGCCTACCCCTGCCTCGCCTAAAAGAACAGGATTATTTTTTGTGCGCCTTGAAAGTATCTGGATAACCCTCTCTATCTCGTTCTCCCTGCCTATGACAGGATCTAATTTATTGTCGCGCGCAAGCTGGGTCAGGTTTCTGCCAAATGCGTCAAGCGCAGGAGTTTTAGAGCCGGATCTCTGCTGTCCCGGAGCGTGCCCGGCTGCGCCTTGTCCAGGGCCAGAGCCCTGGCCTTGCTGAGGAGCGTTGAAACCGGGCTGTATATTGGATCCTAAAAGTTCCGCTATCTCTTCCCTGACCTTATTCAGGTCGAGCCCGAGATTTATCAATACCTGGGACGCAACGCCTTCGCCTTCTCTTATAAGGCCCAGTAAAATATGTTCTGTGCCTATATAATTATGACCCAGAGACCTTGCCTCTTCGCTGGAAAGCTCTATGACTTTTTTAGCCGTGGGCGTAAACGGTATATCGCCGGAAACAACCATAGGCGGTCCGGGTTTTACAATCTTTTCTATTTCCATGCGTATCTGCTGCAGGTTCAACCCCATTTTCTGGAGAACTACCGCAGCCACGCCCTCGCCTTCTCTTATAAGCCCGAGCAATATATGCTCGGTACCTATATAATCGTGGTTAAACCTTTTTGCCTCTTCTTTTGCAAGCAATATTACTTTCCTGGCACGTTCCGTAAACCTGTTGAACATAACTCACTCCTCCTGTCTATTATTTCCCCAATTTTTCCCTGATGATCTCCGCCCTCTTGACATCCCTCTGATTCGGGCTGAGTTTTTTCTTCTCCAATTTCTGCAAATGAGCCGGCTGGGTTATCACAAAAAGTTCGTTTATAAGCGTCCTGTCCGCCTGCTTAATGACCCCCAAATCAACGCCAAGCCTTGCCAGAGAAAGAAGGTCGATGGTCTCTGTGCTGGTTATTATATGCGCGCTCTTCAGAGTGCCGTATGCCCGCCAAATTCTGTCTTCCAGGGCTTCTCTATTCTGCGCAAGAAGCGTCTCCCTGGCGCTCTGTTCGTGATCCACTATCTGTTTAATAATCCTGTCTATATTGTCAATTACATCCTCTTCTTTGTGCCCCAGGGAAACCTGATTTGATATCTGAAAAAAATTACCGCTTGCCTCTGTGCCTTCTCCGTACAGGCCCCGCGCGGTCAGGCTGAGTTTTGTAATTGCCTGCAGCACCTTCCCGATTTGTTTTGTCATTACAAGCGACGGCAGATGCAGCATTACACTAGCCCTCATGCCCGTGCCTGTGTTTGTCGGACAGGCTGTCAGATAACCAAAATCCACGGAATACGCAAAGTCAAGGGAGTTGCCGAGTTCAGTGTCTATATCATTCAATATCTGCCACGCCTCTTTTAAATTAAAGCCTGATTTCATGACCTGCATGCGTATATGATCCTCTTCGTTTATCATTATGCTGATAACCTCATCCTGGCCCACGCATAACCCTTTATTCTCCGAATCCACCATGTGTTCTTTGCTCATAAGATGCCTTTCCACGAGAAACTGCTTATCTATAGGATCAAGTTTTCCTATCTCGAGGAACAATGAATCTTTCAATTTCTTAATAGAAAGAATACTCTGTCTGGATGTTTCCAGCACAGTCTCCTGCTCTTTTTTGCTGGCCCAATGCGAAAAAGGATAATCAGCAAGGTTTCTCGCCAGCCTCACGCGCGAAGACATCACTATGTCGCAGACCGGACCCGTGCACCTGATCCACTCGCCTGTATTATTTAAGAGATCGTCTAATGTCATAGCCTCTCCTATTATTTATTATTCTTCTTCTCCGATTCCCTTATCTTATCGCGCAGCTTTGCAGCTTCTTCAAAATCCTCTTTCTGTATGGCTTTCTGAAGCTTTTCTTTCAGCGTATCCAGATCATTCTTCGCCTTTACCACCTTGGCTGCCCTTTTGGGAGATTTGCCGTAATGCTGCGTTGAACCGTGTATCCTTTTTAAAAGAGGGACCAGGGCTTCTTTGAATGTATTATAGCATTCGCCGCAGCCAAGCCTTCCGACCTTCTTAAAATCTTCATATGTAAGCCCGCACTTCGGGCATTTAAGTTTCACTGCCTCTGTCTTGGTCTTGGAAAACTGCGTACCCAAGTCAGCCAGGCCTGCCAGAAGGTCGGACAATCCGAAATGGCTCTCCATCTGCGCGCCTTTTTTCTGCGCGCATTCTTCGCACAGATGCAGCTCTGTTATCTGGTCGTCTATTATCTCTGTCAGATGAACAGTTGCCTGATTTTTAGCGCATATATTGCATACCATATGTCCCTCCGATTAATATTTTACGCCGTCTGTCTTTGTAAGTTTCCTGAATTCTTTCATCAGGTTCAACGTAGCCTTGCCCGGCTTTCCGGTTCCTATTATCCTCTTATCAACGCGGATAACAGGTATAATCTCAGCCGCTGTGCCTGTAAGAAAACACTCGTCTGCCGTATAGATATTATGCCTTGTAATAACTTCTTCCTTCACTGTTATGCCCTGCTTGCCGGCAATACCCATAACGCTTGCCCTGGTAATGCCTTTAAGGATGCCGAGATAAGCCGGGGGCGTGATAAGGGAATTATCTTTTATAATAAAAATATTATCTCCTGTGCATTCCGCCACATACCCCTGGGCAGTAAACATCAACGCCTCTTCGCATCCTGAATTTATCGCCTCTATCTTTGCGAGGATATTGTTCAGGTAATTCAAAGATTTTATCTGAGGGTTCAACGCCTCCGGAATATTCCTTGGCGTAGGGACCGTAATGATGCTCAAGCCTTCTTTATACAATGATTCAGGATAAAGCTTGATACTATCCGTTATGATGACAATAGACGCGTTCTTGCACTTTCTCGGGTCAAGCCCGAGATCCCCTGCGCCTCTTGTCACGATAAGCCTGATATAGGCATTATCCAGATTATTCAGTTTAAGCGCGCCCACTACTGCCTTGGCCATCTCTTCCTTTGTAAGAGAGATGCTCAGCATGATCCCGTGAGCTGATTCATACAGCCTGTCAATGTGTTCCTTGAGTTTAAACACAAGCCTGTCATATGAGCGGATGCCTTCAAACACGCCGTCACCGTACAAAAACCCGTGGTCAAAGACAGAAACCTTTGCCTGGTGTTTCTTAAAATATTCGCCGTTGATATAAATCTTTAATCCCATAAAATCCTCCCGTCTTTCATTTCTATTATTTTATGCGCCTTTCTGGCAATCTCCTTGTCGTGAGTGACAATCACGATTGCGGTTTTATGTTTTTTATTCAGACTGAATAATATATTCAATATCTCCTGTCCCATTTCAGAATCCAGGTTGCCTGTAGGCTCGTCGCACAATAATACTTTCGGATTATTTACGAGCGCCCTTGCTATAGCAACCCTCTGCTGCTCTCCTCCCGAGAGTTCTCCGGGCCTGTGGTGCATCCTTTTTCCAAGCCCCACGTCTTCCAGCAGTATTTCAGCTTTATTTCTTATGCCCTGTTTCCTGTTTCCTGCCTCCTGCCCCTTTATCAGCGCCGGCAATATTACATTTTCCAAAGCTGTAAACTCAGGCAACAAATGATAAAATTGGAACACAAACCCTATCTTTTGATTTCTGAATCTAGCCCTTTTAACGTCATCCAGGCTGTAAAAATCAGAATTGTCCAGAAATACCCTGCCTGAACTTGGCCTGTCTATACCTCCCAATATATGTAAAAGCGTTGACTTGCCGGCCCCTGAAGGGCCTACAATAGCTATTATCTCGTCTTTTCTTAATTCTAAGCTGACTCCCTTTAAGACATGCAGCTCTCTTTTTCCGTCTTTATATGTCTTATGAATATTGTCCGCTCGTAGCATGTCTACTCGTATCTAAGCGCTTCTACCGGCTCCATTTTCGCTGCCTGCCAGGACGGATAAAGCGTTGATAATAAACTTATGATCATTGCCGCAGCTATAACTGTTATTGCATCCCCCATCTCCAGATTAACGGGAAGCCTGTCTATATAATAAATATCCTTTGGCAGTTTTATAAATTGATACGTCTTTAATAAATACGAGATGCCGAAACCTCCTATGGCTCCCAGAACAGTCCCTGCAAAGCCTATCAAAAAACCGTCCAGCATAAATATCTTTCTTATGCTTTTATTGTCAGCGCCTATTGATTTTAGTATGCCTATATCTTTTGTCTTTTCCATCACCATCATTATGAGGGTACTGGCTATGTTGAAACACGCCACCACCACTATAAGAGCGAGTATTATAAACATGGTTATCTTTTCAAGCTTCAGCGCGCTGAAAAGATTTTTGTTCAATTCAGACCAGCTTCTGACCCAGTAATCAAAACCTATTTTTTCCTGGACATCTTTTTTTATATTGTCCGCCTTGTTTACGTCATCCACCCTCACGCCTATGCCGCCCGCCATATTGCCTGTATTGTAAAAGTTCTGGGCGCCTTCAAGATTTGTGAACACAAGATTCATGTCATATTCAAACATCCCTGAATTGAATATGCCGGCTATCTTAAAGCTTTTCGGCTTGGGATCTGCCGCAGAAATAAGAGAAATAGCATCTCCTATTTTTAAACCCAGCTTTAAAGAAAGCTCCTTTCCGATCAGGACAGTATCTTTTTTAACCTCTATCGTGCCGGATTCCAGGTATTTTTGTATATTAGTGACGTCCTTTTCTCTTGCCGGGTCTATGCCTCTTAATACTAACCCCAGGACCTGTTCATCCTGCCTTATCAGGGCCTGGCCGTTTATAAAAGGCGAACTTGCTTTCACATGGGGTATCTTATTTATCTCTGCTACAACAGCGTTATAATCGGTTATCCCGCCTTCTTTTTCAATTATTATATGCGAATTCGTACCTACTATCTTTTCGCGAAGGTCATTATCAAAACCGCTCATGACAGCCAATACTACAATAAGCGCTGTCACGCCCAGGGCTACGCCCATTATTGATATAAAACTTATAATGGAAATAAACTTTTCCTTGCGCCTCGATATTAAATATCTAAAACTGATCCATAATTCGTATGACATATCTATGCTTCCGGTTTTAACTGCGGGAATAAGATTACATCTCTTATAGACGGCTGATTTGCAAAAAGCATTACCATCCTGTCAATGCCTATGCCGAGCCCGCCTGCCGGCGGCATCCCGTATTCCAACGCCCTCACAAAATCCTCATCTATTTTCTTTACGCCTTCCTGCCCGACCAGTTGCTCCTCAAATCTTTTTTTCTGCTCTATAGGATCATTCAATTCTGAATACGCATTTGCGATTTCCATTCCGCCCATAAAAAGCTCAAACCTGTCTGTCAAAAGCGGGTTTTCTTTTTTCCTTTTTGCAAGAGGGCACAGTTCGGCAAATAAATCCACCACAAAGATAGGTCTGTCCCCCGTCTCAGGCTCTAGCATCTCTGTTATGATGTTGGCTATCTGAGAACGCGTAATATCCTTTGCTTTAAAATCTATACCCTTGGCTTTAAGCTTTTTTACCCACACATCGGAAGAATCGTCCGGATTTATATCAAACTTCTTTTTTATCTCTTCGGCGAATGACCATCTCGGCCACGGAGGAGTCAGGTCAATAAGTTCTTCCCCGAATTTCAACTTATTAATCCCCAGGACCTCGGCTGCCGTATAATTAAAGATCTCTTCTGTGAGTTTCATCATGCCGCTGCAATCAGAATAAGCCTGGTATATCTCTATCATTGTAAATTCAGGATTATGCCTTGTTGAAATACCTTCATTTCTAAAATTCCTGTTGAGCTCATAAACCTTGTCAAACCCGCCGACCAAAAGCCTTTTTAAATACAATTCAGGCGCCAGCCGCAGATACAAATCAGTATCAAGGGCGTTATGATGGGTCTTAAAAGGATCTCCTGCTGCCCCGCCCGCCATCGACTGCATCATAGGCGTCTCAACTTCCAGGAACCCTGATTTATCCAGCATCTCCCTTATTTTTGAAATGATGCGGCTGCGGACCTGAAAAACCTTGCGCACCTCTTCGTTTACTATCAGATCCACATATCTCTGGCGGTATCTTGTATCCACATCTTTCAGGCCGTGCCATTTTTCAGGCAAAGGCCTGAGGCCCTTGGCGAGAATAGTGATTTCTTCCGCATTTATCGTAAGCTGCCCTGTATGGGTCTTGAAAAACTTGCCTTTAACACCCAATATATCCCCTATATCTAACCTTTTAAATATATTATTATATATATCTTTGCCTATTGTATCTGCCTTGATATATACCTGAATCCTCTCGCTTGAATCTCTCAGGTCTATAAAGCTGGATTTACCGTGTTCCCTTAAGGCAGTGATACGGCCTGCTGTCTGGACAGAATCGCCTTCCTTGGCATCCTTAAGCATCGCTTCTATGCTCAGAGGCTTATCAAACCTCCTGCCGTACGCCTCAGTGCCTATCTCTTTGAGGGCATTTAACTTATAAATACGCTGCTGGATATACTCATTCATCTCGTCCATAACAAACTCTCCCATTTTCGTTTAATTATATATTATATGCTATATAGGTGTCAATATAAATAGGCTACGCTTGACTAAAATTTTACATAGTTGCCAGCCCTGACAGGCCTACGAAAAGACGCTCGTCCGCCCCAGCGTGGCGGACTTCGCTCCGCGCCAATTCTCGCACTTCGTCGCTTTGCTCCTCAGGACCAGGTCGAGACTTAACGAAACGTCTGGGCTCACCCTGCCTTTGGGCTGGGGTCTGAGGCGCATTAGAAAAATTTCGGCAAAAGTCCGCAAGGAATTACGGCGAAGTTTTTATACCGTCAAGACTACCTTCGGTATAAAAAATGAGCCGTAAGCCGTAGCGGACGGCGAAATTATTTCAGCGCCGAATGGCCCCAGCCCGGAGGCAGGGCACCGTGCCCGCTCGAATCGGCGAGGCTTTTCTTTAGGCCTGTCAGGGTTGGCAAGTTTATTTGGTATTTACTGTTGCAGTTCTGTAACCGGTGATAAAAAGACGGGCATTTTTTTCTTCTACGCTATCGTAGATTTTACCTTTTGAATCTATGAAACAGGAATAGCCTGTATTGGCGCAGCGGACAACAGGAACGCGGTTCTCAATCGCACGGAAAACAGAGCATGCCGCGTGCTGGTAAGCTGCCCCGCTTCTGCCGTACCAAGCATCGTTTGTGATAACCACCAGGAATTTTGCTCCACTATTAACAAACTTCCTGGAAATTTCCGGAAAGATGTCTTCAAAGCAAACTAACGCGGCAAAACTAACTTGAGCGGATGGCGAAGGGTGAAGGGTAAATATTGTAAATTTATTCCCCGGCGTAAATTCGCCGAGTTCACCCAGCACTAATTTGTGCAGTGCCGGAAATTTATTCGAAAACGGCACGTATTCTCCGAATGGGACAAGATGGATTTTGTCATATTTATCTATCATGCTGCCTTCCGGAGAAATAAGCGCAGCGCTATTAAAATATCTTTCATCCTTTTCCGTGTTTACTCCGATTAAAAGAGAGGTTTTTATCTCCTTTGCCAGGGCTAAAACTTTCTCTGTCATGTCTTCGTCTATTTCAAAGAATCCCGGAAAAGATGTCTCAGGCCAAACTATCAGATCAGCTCTCTCCAGAGCCGCCATCTTCGTAAGCGCAGTATATTTTTCAATTATCATGTCCTGAGCCTGGGGATCCCACTTAAGCTCCTGGGCGATATTTCCCTGGATAACTGAAATTTTTACAGAAGCTGCATTATGTTTCTCGTTTAACCTGTAGAATCCATAAATACAACTTGCAATTAAAACTAAACTTGTCATTGCAAGAGGGGCGAAGATTGATTTCCTGAGATTGCTTCGTCGCTTCGTTCCTCGCAATGACATACAAACGCCCACATTTACCATCATTATCACAAAAGACACGCCGTACACACCTGAAAAATCAGCTATCTGAATCAGGGGCAGATTTTTATACTGCGAATAGCCCAATGATAGCCAGCCAAAACCCATGATTGGAACATGAGACTGAATATATTCGAGAAGCGACCAAATTAAAGGAATAGCTATAAGCTTCAAGCTATAAGCTTTAAACCTAAAACAGATTAAGCCAAAAACTCCAAAATATAAAGCAAGGTAAAGGCAAAGAATCATCAAACCTATTATTGTCACATGATACAGCCAGTATAAAGTCCCAAAATAAAAAATAAATCCAGAGATATAAAAAATCAGAAATGCTTTTTTAGGAGATCTGTTTTCAATTGCAAAGAAAAGCGGGATAAAACTAATAAAAGCAAGGAAACTTAGGTTAAAGTTTGGGAAAGAAAAAATTAAAAATAAACTAGTGAAAAAAATTAAAATAATATTTTTTATCATTTGGTAGTATTTTATCATATAAATGTTTTAAACAAAGTTAAATATTTGCCTTAAACCTCTATCTGACTAGTGTAACATCAACAACAATACTTATATTTTAAAAATATAACTATTGTTGTTGACAGCTTAAGATAAAGTGCAATAATAAAAGACATGGCTAAATGCATGATAAAAGGATGTAATAAATTTACAAGGTTTAAAAAAACAAAGGAACGTTATTGCACTATGCATATGGCCAGAATTAAACGCCACGGACACTCAGGACTCCAGAAAAATTTTCATAAATTAGAGAAGCTGCCTCATCCGGGTGTTGATGACTTTATCCGTAGAAATTGTAAAAAACTGCTTGATGAAGAGATTGCTAGAGAATTAATAAAAAAGGGGTTCAAAAAAGCTAATCAATGGGTAGTAAGATATCGACGAAGAAAATTAGGGATCAAAAAATACCTTTACGGAGAAGTAAAAAAACATAAGGCATGGATTCGTACGCAAGCTATAAAAAAATATGGAAATAAATGTGAACTGTGTGGTTTTAACTTAATTGTTGAAAGTCATCATATTTTACCTAAGAATAAGGGCGGCTTACATGAAATCGATAACTTGATGGTGCTTTGTTCTAATTGCCATGCACTTATTACTAGAAAATATCTCAGTTTAAAAAGCAGAAAAGATATACCCAGCCTTCAAAGAAAAATCGTTAAATTATATAAATCTTCCTATTCGTACTTTGGATAACAACATTTTTTATACTTCAACTGTTTGCCAGTCCTAGAATCTACTTTCCCACATGGACACGGGTCATTGCGGCCGACTTTTGGCTCAGAGCGTTTATATTGTTCTACCGAAGGCCGTTCTTCAGAAAGCCCATTCTGGAATTCCTTTACTCTTTGCGCCTGTGGCGCGGGGATTTTAGACATAGGGGCTGCCTCTGACTTTACAAATTCCTGCGGCAAAGACTGGAACACGCCTCTCATGGAACTTTCTTCCCTGGCTGAGTGGACCTTGAATAAAAATTCTATTGTCTCGTGTTTTATGCTTTCTATCATTCCCATAAACATGTCATAGCCTTCGTGCTGGTACTCTATAAGCGGGTCGCGCTGGCCGTATGCCCTGAGGCCTATCCCTTCCCTGAGGTTATCCATTGCATAAAGATGGTCTTTCCATTTTGTGTCAATAACCTGCAGCATGATCATTTTTTCAATATGCTGCATCAAACCCTGGGGCATATTCTTTTCTTTTTCTATATACGCTGATTTTACTGTCTCGATCAGATAATCCAGGATAGCTTCCGCGTCTTTCCCCTCGACCATCTCTTCTATATCCTGGATCCTTATATTGAATTTTGACCAGAGCCATTCATTGAATTCCGCGTATTTCCAATCAGCCTTGTGCACGTCAGGATTTATGTATGTAATTATCGCTTCATCCAGGACCTCTTCTATAATCTCATAAATATGCTCCCTGACATTATCGCCTGTAAGAATCTTTTTTCTCTCTTCGTAAATAACTTCCCTTTGCTTGTTCATCACATTGTCGTATTCAAGCACATGTTTACGGATATCAAAATTATGCTGTTCCACTCTCTTCTGGGCAACCTCTATAGCCCTGCTTATAAGAGGATGCTGGATATCCTGACCCTCTTCTATGCCCAGTCTGTCATAAATAGAAGAAATCCTGTCTGATCCGAAAAGCCGCATCAAATCATCTTCTAAAGATATATAAAATTTAGACGAACCCGGATCGCCCTGCCTGCCTGAACGGCCTCTCAGCTGATTGTCCACGCGGCGCGATTCATGACGCTCTGTTCCCATTATATGCAACCCGGCTAACGCCACAACCTTATCGTGTTCTTCTTTCACTTTCTCTCTCGCTTCAGCCAGCCATTTTTCGCGTTCATCCTGGCTCACATCTTTGGGCCCCATGCCTTTTGCCTTCAGCCAGTCATTGACCATAAATTCAGGATTTCCGCCGAGCAAGATGTCTGTTCCGCGGCCTGCCATATTTGTAGCGATGGTAACCCCGTTCAGCCTTCCTGCCTGAGCCACAATAGTCGCCTCCATCTCATGATACTTTGCGTTCAGGACATTGTGCGGGATGCCGCGCCTTTTTAAAATAGAGCTCATGCGCTCTGATTTTTCTATTGAGATAGTGCCTACCAGGACAGGCCTTCCTTTTTTATACAATTCCTCTATCTCGTCGCACGCCGCGTTGAATTTTTCTTTCTCTGTTTTATAAATCACATCCGGATGGTTTGCTCTTATTAAAGGCTTGTTTGTAGGTATTGAGACCGTGTCCAATTTATAAATGTGGCTGAATTCCCCTGCCTCTGTCATCGCAGTGCCTGTCATGCCGGAGAGTTTTTTATACATCCTGAAATAATTCTGGAATGTGATTGTGGCAAGCGTCTGGTTTTCCCTTTCTATTTTCATCCCTTCTTTTGCCTCTATCGCCTGATGAAGGCCGTCTGACCATCTTCTCCCCGGCATCAAGCGGCCCGTGAATTCATCCACGATGATAACCTCGCCGTCTTTTACGACATAGTCCACGTCCTTTTCAAAAAGATTATGCGCCTTCAATGCCTGGATCATGTGATGGCGATATTCCATCGTAGCTATATCATGCATGTTATCCACGCCCAGCATCTTGGCTGCCTTCATTTCGCCGTCTTCCGTGAGATGAGCTGTGTTTGCCTTTTCATCTACAATGTAATCATAACCCTTCGATAGGTCTATGCCTTTAAACTTGGCATCTATCTCGTCTTTTTCCAGTATAATCCTTCCTTTTAATTTCGGGACAATCTTATCGCATATATAATATTTATCAGTGGACTCATCCGAAGGCCCCGAGATAATAAGCGGGGTGCGCGCCTCGTCTATAAGAATGCTGTCCACTTCGTCCACAATCGCGTAATTCAATTCGCGCTGGACCATATCCTCTTTTCTGACAACCATGTTGTCCCTCAGATAATCAAAGCCGTATTCGTTATTCGTGCCGTAAGTAATATCACTTCCATAAGCAATCTGCCTCAACTGCGGATCCATGTCATGCTGGATTACCCCGACTGTAAGCCCCAAAAATTCGTATATCGGGCCCATCCAATCTCTATCCCTGTGCGCAAGATAATCATTTACCGTTATTATATGCACGCCTTTCCCACTCAAGGCATTTAAATAAGCAGGTAAAGTCGCGACAAGCGTTTTACCTTCTCCTGTCGCCATCTCGCTTATTTTTCCCTGATGCAGCACAATACCGCCGATAAGCTGGGTATCAAAATGCCGCATGCGCACTGTGCGCTTTGACACCTCCCGCACCACGCTGAAAGCCTCCGCTAAAATATCGTCCAAGGTTTCTCCGTCCGCCAGGCGTTTGCGGAATTCGTCTGTCTTAGCGCGCAGCTGGATATCAGAAAGCTTCTGGACCTCCGGTTCAAAAGAGTTTATCTTTTCAACAAGAGGCTTCATCCTTTTGATTTCCCGCTCGTTCTGCGTCCCAAAAATTTTGCTTACTACCCAATTTAACATATATTTTGGCACTCGCGATGGGAGTCGCACTCCCATCACTCTAATTCTTAGTTATTAATTTTTGCTTTCCACTTCAGAAACGTTTCCATAAACTCATCCAGTTCGCCGCTCATCACAGCATCAACATTGGATGTCTCGTAATCGGTCCTGTGATCCTTTACCATTGAATAGGGATGCATAACGTATGAACGGATCTGGCTCCCCCATTCTATCTTCTGCTTCTTGGCATAAGCCTCTTCCAGCTCTTTTTTCTTCTCATCCATCTTGCTTTCATAAAGCTTTGCCTTCAACACTTTCATCGCGAGGGTTTTATTTTTAAACTGCGACCTTTCTTTCTGGCACTGCACGACAATACCGGTAGGGACATGCGTAATCCTGACCGCGGTTTCCAATTTATTTACATTCTGGCCGCCTTTGCCTCCTGCCCTGTAGGTATCTATCTTTAAATCAGTTTCATTGATATCTATGACTATATCATCCGCAATTTCCGGTATAACATCCACGGAAGCAAAAGACGTATGCCGCCTTTTATTTGAGTCAAAAGGGGAAATCCTGACAAGCCGGTGCACGCCTTTTTCCGATTTAAGGTACCCGTACGCATAAGGCCCCGTGATAATCAGGTCCACGCTCTTCAAACCAGCTTCTTCGCCCTGCAGCATATCAATCATCTCAACCTTGTATCCTTTTTTTTCAGCCCACATCGAATACATCCTCAAAAGCATGCTGGCCCAGTCGCAGGATTCAGTCCCGCCCGCGCCTGAATGGACACTTAGAAAAGCATTGTTTGCATCGTTTTCTCCGTCTAAAAGGCTCTCAAACTCCAGAACATCGATATCTTTCTCTAATTTTTTTAACAGCTCCATAGTTTCTTTCATAATATCCTGATCAGGCTCTTTGGAAAGCAATTCCGCCAGAGTAAGCCCGCCGCCAAGCTCTTTCATGCACTTAAAATATTCATCGGTAGTCGCTTTAATGAACTTCAATTTTCTGATGGTATCCTGGGCCTCTTCCTGATTATTCCAAAATCCGGAACCGGCCATTCGCGCCTCAAGTTCCTTTAACAAGATCTCATTTTTATCAATATTTAAATAAGCCTTAAGCTCTCGCAGCTTATTGCCTAATTTTTCTAATTTTTCTTTTATTTCTGTCAGCATGGTTTCTTTCTAATTCCAATAATTTTCTTTTCAAATCCCTGCCGAATGCATATTCTCCGATAGAGCCGTCTGAATGCACGACCCTGTGGCATGGCACTATTACAGGAAAAGGATTTTTGTTAAGCG